>ERZ839767.785-NODE-785-length-53268-cov-25.916862_pt1 | contig 53268 bp, 55 predicted proteins | sample MGYA00519879_ERZ839767 | MGnify/ENA primary metagenome ERZ839767 (study PRJEB31850, sample SAMEA3708852) | human gut metagenome | biome: human gut; feature: human-associated habitat; material: faeces | place: China | collected 2014 ... | reverse complement strand
CGGGTTAAATCTAAGTTTAACAATTACTTACACAGCGACGTATCGCACCCACTCCTATTCGATTGGATGAGATAGATACGCAATTCCTAAATGATTTTGAACTATTTCTAAGAAATAGGGGCAATCGAAATAATAGCATAGCTACTAAATTCAGTATCTTAAAAGCCACTTATAACAGGGCTGTTGAAGAGGGTAGATTCTGTCCTAAATCCAATCCATTCATCAAATTCAAGGTAGGCAAATTGTGGACCTCCACCCATAAACGGGCTATTGCCAAACAACACATTATCCTCATAGAAAACTACTCCCCACAATGCACTAACACAGAATACATCCTATTGGCCCGTGATATTTTTCTTTTCAGCTACTATACTGCCGGAATCAATTTCGGTGACATGGCACGGCTGAAACAGGAAAATATTGCAGGCGGGAGGCTCTATTACACGCGGCATAAAACCGGGAAATTACTCTCTTACAAATTGATGCCTAAAGCATTGGAGATAATACAACGATACCAGAATCCAACGTCTGAATATCTATTTCCAATCCTTAACAGCAGTCACAAAACAGAGTTGCAGAAATTCAACCGGATTCACAAAGCCCTTGCTAAAACCAACAAGGCCCTGAAACAAATCGGCGAGGAGTTGAAAATCCCAAATAAACTGACCACTTATGTAGCAAGGCACAGTTATGCGACAGTCCTCAGAAGAGCTGGGGTTGCAACCTCTATTATCAGCAGCTCTTTGGGACACAGTTCTGAAAAAGTCACCCAAATTTATCTGGATAGTTTTGAAAATAAACAGATTGACGAGGCAATGCAACATCTTGTATAAAGTTAAGGGGAACGGTAATATTCCCCTTAACTTTTGCTATATTTGCTCAGATAGATAAGTTTTGTATTAAAATGTTAAGTGAGCAGATATGATTGATTTGGAAGATCTGGATGATATCGCAGCAGAGGTTGCAGATATTATGGGAAATGGGAATTTAGACCTTTCCAATTTGAATTTTTCTGTTTTACAGGAGTTTCCTGATGAGGCCGCACCAGTAAAGGAGGAGAAGACGATTTTAGTGGCAACACCTCAACTTTCTGCACCGACAGTAACGACCAAGCAGTCTGTTCCTAATACTTATAAAGACCTGCATGATTCAGCGGATGGGTGGATATCATCCGCTGAAGACAAGGAGGCTCTTATGGATCACGAGATAAATCAGCTATCGGACCTTTCCCTGGAGATCGGCTTCCCAGGCAATGTGGATGAAATAATGAATGCCCTTGAACAGGGAACACCTGTCCCCATTCCTGTTGGAAGCAATAGTGTACAATTGAAGCTATCTTTTTATATGGATAAGATGCCTCACGGTATAGTGGATAAGCAGGTAGCAGGCATTGGAGCAACTTCATTGGAAATTGATTCAAAAAGAAATTCCATCATTGTATTTCCGACCAAGATTCTGGCCTACAACAAATGGCAGCGGAATAAGACCAAACTTCTTTATGTCGGAGGAAAAATCAATGACGAGAGAGATACGACGAGCATAAAAGAAATCCAAAGTTATCTGTCCGACGATAAAGTAGTATACAAGAAATTCCTTGTAGTGGCTGACAGTCTATACAAACTATTGCAGATCATCGGAAAAGAGCACTATAAGGATTATTTTCTGATGATTGACGAGGTGGACATGATTCAGTCGGAGAGTAATTACAGGCCCAGTTTGGAATCTCTTATAGACCATTACTTTGAATTTCCACCCAAGAACAGATGCCTTGTAACCGCAACTATGAGGGAGTTTTCCAATCCTCAGTTGCAACAGGAATGCAAGTTCAACTTATCATGGAAAGATGCACCCAAACGCAAGATACAACTCTATTACACGGATAATCTGGATGCGCTGACATCACAGCAGATACAATTTTTACCTCCGACTGAAAAGATAGTGATTGCCTACAATTCTATCCGGCATTGCAGGAATATCATCAAACTGCTGCCCGATGAACACCTAAAGGATTGTGCTATTCTGTGTAGTGATTCATCAGTAGAGGAAGCCGGGACATATTATGCGGAATTGGCCGAAGGGAACAAGCTGCCTAAAAGAATCAATTTCATCACAAGCTGCTATTTTGCAGGAGTGGACATTGAGGACTACTATCACCTTATTACGGTTTCCAACGCCCGACAGAACTATCAGATGCTTTCCCCGGATAAATTGACGCAGATACATGGAAGATGCAGATTCTCGAATGGGATATTGAGCGACACCATCATTTACAACACCCGTGAAAAGTGGCGACAGAATGCAGATGGAGATTACCAAGCCACCCTGCTCAAACAGGCTGACGCTCTTCTTCACCTACAAAAATCAGCCTCCGAGTTAGCAGAACAAGATAAAGATTTACTGGACTTATTCGAGATAGTTAAAACTGCAATCCGGGAGAAAGGAGCGATTTCTATTTCTGGAGAGAGACCTATCCAGTTAACTCGCAGAGACTATTTCAGCAAGGATGTGGTTGCATATATGAATATTGACTACCTTGTAGAACGTCAGAAGCTGAGTAATACCATCTATGATTCGATCGCTCACTTGCAACTGGCTTTGGAAGCGCAAGGGCACAAGGTAACATTCGAGAATAGATATGGAACATTCCCCCTGTCCGAGCAACAGAAAAAGATAGAACAAGTAAACAAGGAAGAATTACAAGTAACTGTTGACAGGCGACTTGCTGAAATAATTGATGAGGTACGAGAGATCACTAAATCTCGACACCTGACAGCAGGAGAAAAACAAACCTTTCAATCCCGTAAAGGGTGCTCGGCATTTGTGAACAGATTCTATTCTCTTCAAAAATATGTAGATGCAAACACCCTTATTGACCATCTATGGGAAATTCGCCATAGCGATAAGAGAGCCTATAAAAACCTCCAAAATGCCGCTGTATTCTGGGCCCTGGATGATAAGCACCCATTCAAACGGGATTTACTCAGGGTATTCAAGATCGGCAGAAAATATAAAGCCTCGGAAATACAAGAGCTGACTGCTCCAATAGTAAAATACCATCTTCACAAGACTATCAAACAGCGTGCATCAGTAAGCCTGTTGAAAGCTCTATTCTTGGTAGAGAGACCTAAAATTTACCTTATAAAGGGAAAAAATCCAATGGGATTCAAAAAGCACGGCCCGCTGAGAATCCCAAAAACCGAGGAAAATCTACTGAAATATTTCTTACTATAAATCTCTGATTTACAGAAAAATAACCGCCAAAATATTTGCAAAATACAAAAATTTTACTTATCTTTGTCTTGTCTTTCAGGAGGTTAGGCCCTCCAAGAATCCAATTTAAGTATCATTTTTAAGTGTGTTCGCATTTTATGCGAATCTATATTACCTACCTTCTTTATATCTCTAATAATAGATAGTAAGTAATATAGAACAGCCTAAAATACAAACACCATTTTTGCACCCTATGAAAAATTATACGGTTATCCCCACTGAAGCAGCTGAGAAGCTGCCTCTCAATGATCTTTATGTTTTTACTGCTCTCTGCCTGACAGCACATGATGATAATACAACGGATGTCACCTATGAGCAATTAGCCGGATTTACAGGAAAATCCCTGGGTTACATAAAGGATCATTTTGCCAAAAGACTGAAAAATAGCGGTCTTTGTACCATTGAAGAATTTGTAAGAAACAGCAACAGGCGCAAAAGATATATTTTGCCGTATGTTCCTGAACAATTTAGGATTATCCACAGAGGGGTATTAGAAGATAATAGGCTCTCATCCGAAGAAAAGGGCTTCCTGCTCGCTCTCTATTGCATAGGGTTTAATAATTCATTCAATATGGGACTATCTGCAACGGAAGCCATTAAGAGATTAGGTATTTCAAGAACAGCTTACTACAAACACTTAAAATCTTTACGAGTTAAAGGCTATATAGGGCTTGCTGGTGATTATCTGCAAAATCCTCAATTTGACAATTATCCCGATTCATTAATGCTGACATGTGATTGGTTAGGGCATCAGACTTATAAAGAGTGGTTACATGGGAAAGAACCGTTTGAGTATGACACTACTAAAATGCTATTTATCCTTTATCGGAATTGCTCAGATAAGCCATTATATAATTATAAAACTAAGTGCGCATAAGGGCGGGATTATCCAACTCCTGCCCTTATCCTAAGTAAATGAATCTGTTGGTGTTGGCAAACATTATTATTAATAAGACATTATTTCCTGACCCCTAAGTTCTAACTATTTTATTTTTTTTTCAGTTTTGTCCGCACACGTTTGCCCCAATCACCACATGACCTCTCCCTGCACTCGGCGTGGGGATAGTCCCCCGCCACAACCATTTAAAATTAATATTTGTGGTATGGAAAGCAATCTGAAATTTATCGAGACGTGGGAGGTAGCCCAGTTCAAGGCCCAGCAGGGAGTCGAGAAACTGGAGGTAAAACAGAATCCCCACACAGGCAAGGTGTTCTTTGTCTATGGCCTTGAAACAGGCCCTTGCAGTCGGAAAGTAGAGACAGGGCAGCTGACAGACCCGGTGGTGTCTCAGGTGTGCAATGCCGAGACAGGAGAGATGTTTATGATGCTCCATCAGCGGGGCGAGGGAGGAGCACCTACATTGGCCGTGTTTTAGGCTGATTAGGGATTCTCAGGACAGGCTGGAGGCTTTGGGGCTTTCTGCCTGTTTTTTTATGTTCAGATAGATATACACTTAATTTCATACACCATGTTAAATATCCGCCCCTCTACAAGAAAACAGGCCAAAATCAAACTGGCCCTCCAAGGTTGTGCAGGTTCGGGCAAAACCTATTCAGCCCTCCTGTTGGCCTATGGCATGACCTCTGACTGGTCTAAAATTGCCGTCATAGATTCAGAAAATGGCTCTGCCGATCTCTATGCTCACCTCGGGACCTACAATGTGGTCTCCCTCGGTGGTGATTACTCCCCGGAGAATTACATCGAAGCCATCACCCTCTGTGAAAATGCAGGCATGGAGGTAATCATCGTGGACAGTATCTCCCAATGCTGGGACTACCTGCTGGATTTCCATGCAGGACTGCAGGGCAACTCCTTTGCAAACTGGGCCAAGGTTACACCCCGTCAGAATGCCTTTGTGCAAAAAATCCTCCAATCTGCGGTGCATATCATCTGTACCATGCGCACCAAGCAGGATTATGTGCTCAATGAAAAGAACGGCAAGATGGTCCCGGAGAAAGTGGGACTTAAAGCCATGCAAAGGGATGGCATGGACTATGAATTTACCGTCGTTCTGGATATAGACCTCAAACACCATGTGCAGGCTTCCAAAGACAGAACAGGTCTGTTCATGGGGCGTCCCGAGTTTACCATCACTCCCAAAGTAGGCCAAGCCATCCTGAACTGGTGCAACCTCAATCCTCAATCAAACATCATTCAACCTCAAACACCTCAAAACTATGGAAACAGCGCTCCAACTCCATCCCGTTAGGCAAGAGATTATTCCTCTGCCGACACAACATCCTATCAATATTACACAGCCGCTCAGGACGGATAAGACCACACCCTTTATAGAGGCCAATACCAAAGAGGTTTCAATCCGCCACCTGCAAAGTGATTGTGTGGTCCCGGTTTTCTCCAAAGACAACGAGGTAACCATTTCACACCCTGCCTTTGTGGAGACAGTCCATGAGGCGGCTCAGCAGTTCTTCCGGGGAGAGGCCATCGACAGCCCCGAAATAAGGGTGAGCCATATTATCAAGGGCAGAATCCCCGAGGCTATCCATAAGCCCGTTAATCAGCTTTTGGAGACAGACAAGACCATCTACTATGAGCGGATGATGTTCTGCTTTGAAATCCCCACTATCCACGAGGACATCGACGGAAATCCCTTAAAGCTGACCATAGGAGGGGTGAGGGCCTATAACCATGAAAACCTCTACAACAAGAAATCCACGGAGAAATTCAAGGTCTTTGTAGGCTTTCAGAACATGGTCTGCTGTAACATGTGTGTCTCCACGGACGGCTACAAGAGTGAGATCAAGGTGATGAATACACAGGCCCTCTTTCAGGCTGTCATGGAGCTGTTCCAGCTCTATAACCCCGAGAAACACACAAGGCAGATGCAAATCCTCGTGAACTCTTCCATGACAGAACATCAGTTCGCTCAGTTCTTAGGAAAGTCGAGGCTTTATCAATGCCTGCCCCAGGAGGATAAAAAGAGACTGCCCCAACTGCTGATGACCGACACCCAAATCAAGCTGGTGGCAAGGGCTTACTACCAAGACGAGGCTTTCGGGGTGGATGCACAGAGCAGAGAGATTTCCATGTGGAAGGTCTACAACCTACTTACAGGGGCCAATAAGTCCTCTTACATCGACAATTTTCTGGACAGGGCACTCAATGCCTCGCAACTTGCTGAGGGTATCAACAAGGCTCTGTATGGAGAGAGTGAGTACAGGTGGTTTGTGGAGTAAGACAGGCTGTCGGATTTTCCAAAACTGCACCTTATAGGGAAATGGGACAAAAAAATTCGACAGCTTGAAACTCTACGCACTTACTTTCTAAATAATTCAAAGTATGTGCGGAATATTACTCGGGATATTCAATCAACAGAGGCAGCTCCGAAGTATTCCTATATTTTATGGAATACAACTCTCTCTATCCCCCTGCTTTTTTCCTCCATTATGATATGAAAGTTGAATGATGCGCACTTAGTTGCTTATATAACACAAACTATCTGCGCGGGAGTTATACATCTATCTTCCTTCATATTATGGAAAGATAGGTGTACAGACTCTCTAAAAGAGCGCCGGGAATTATCTTTTGTCTGAAATTTGTGTATTTTTGTGCGTATGGATGACAAGTTGCAACAGATCGACACCCTTTTAGGTGAACTGAATCAATACAGGGCTAATGAGAATTACCGCATCACAGAGGCTCTGGAGATTGAGTATACCTATGACAGCAACCGCATTGAGGGAAATACCCTGACCCTCCATGAAACGGATATGGTGGTCAACAAAGGTATTACCATTGCAGGCAAAGGGCTGAGGGAGCATTTGGAAGCTATCAACCATAAAGAGGCCATTGATTTTATCAAGGACATAGCCCAAAAGAAAGAGCCGATCTCGGAACGTGTGCTGTTGGATATTCATGCCATTGTCCTGCACAGCATAGACAAAGACAATGCAGGAAAATACCGCCGTGTACCTGTCATTATCAGCGGCAGCAAGCATATTCCTCCCCAGCCTTACCTGTTACAGCCCAAAATGGACGAGTTGTTTCAATGGTACGAGGCAAACAAGGATTCCATGCACCCGGTTATATTGGCGGCTCAAATGCACGAGAAACTGGTGTCTATTCATCCCTTTATTGATGGGAATGGCAGGACAGCCCGTCTGTTGATGAATCTGATATTGATGCAACACGGCTATCCTATTGCCAATATCAAAGGAGACAATGAGACGAGGCGACGCTACTATGAGACTTTGGAGGAAGCATCCTCGGGAGATAACTCGGCCTTTGTGGAGTTTATCGAAGATGTGGTAATTCAAAGTCTGACGTACTACCTGAAAATCATCCGGGGATAAACCGGAGATTTGAATACCAACGGGAGGTGTGGAAAAATCCATGCCTCTCTTTTTTAACTATCCGGAGGTCACGAAGTAGAACTGTCTGAAATTTTTACATTATTCAATTTAATAATCCATGAACGATTTGTGGCAAATCCTTATAATTTGGTTGATTATATGCCTTGTGATCTACATCCGGGCAGACCCCCGCAAACAAGAGTAAACATTTCTGAATTTCAATCTTGATTTTCTGAAACTTTAAGCCGAAATTTGTTTCTGCAACAGTCCTAAAAAGAAGGATGAGTTATTGCATTTTCCAAGTTAGTTTTCTACTTTTGTGGAACATACTAACTGACACGGAAAGTGTAAGTTTATTCCCATAAAGCGAATCTGGAAAATTCATTGATGGTGAGAATAAGCGGACTTATCCTTTCGTCGTATACTTACCCAAGTATATAGGCGTAGGGCTGTTGCTTGTTTTATCCATCGAGGTATTCCAGAACCCGCTTTAATAAAATAGGCTTTCAGTCCTGCGCTTTCTTTTTACTACTAATCCATCTGTGAGGGACGGCAGAAGAAACTCTTATATTTTAGTTTATGGATACTTATAACGATTTCGAGCCAATCGGCCTATCTAAAGCGATTGGTATCCGCTCTACTTCCTATAAAAAATATGTTGCGGGAGCTATTGTAGAGTCAGACGCAAGAATAACTGATGTGATAATATCACCAAAAGAGAATACAAATCAACTCGAAGTTACCATAACACATACACGCAAATTTATAAGGGTAATAGAGCGGCGGACTTTCGTTTTTGACCTCTGTTTTACAATGAATGATAGGTTGCTTTGTGTATCTGTTCCAAAAACTTCAAACAAGTCATCTATGATTATAGAGATGGCTAAACAATTTTTTGGCTACACCTGTGCTTCAAAACATTATGAGGACGATGAACCGATATCTTGTAGCATTTTTACCGAAAATCACAATGTTGTAAAAGTGGCATTTTCTTATGAAGATCCGGAATATATGATTGAATATGAAAATTTGCAGCCACTTCCAATGAGTTTATTGTAACAGGATTCTTCTACATATTTTATCATTCCATATGTCTATTAACAGATTAATCAAATAAACCATATTTGAATAATTTAACGGTTGCTTCTCCGGGTATTAATGAGAGGAAAGGAAAAATATAGAGCTAATAAATTTATGCGAGAATACAAAATTATAGACATACGTGATTGTAAAGACGCTATCTTTGGGGACACTAAAATCGTAAGGGCAAATCCTGTTCGGAATGAAAGTACAGATTCCGATCAGGCTTTAGGCAAAACATTTGTTCGGCATATTTATGTAGGGACCACTTTGTTCCAATTTCCAAAGAATTTACTATTAGTAAAGGCTCTTGAATTAATGGCGCAATCGGACGATCTTTGGTTGCCTAATATTAAAAATTTCGAGATAGATTTCGTTGATATTAATGGGCAACAAGATCAATTGATATATAGGCATCATAGTCTTTTTAGTCATGGACCGAAGTTTAAAATCATTGATATTCGAGATAGCGAAGATGATATATTCGGCCAAACAGAAACAGTAAGAGCAAACCCTATTCAAAATAATGTCACCGGAAAATTATCTTATCGGTCTTTCGTTTCCCATATTTATGAGGACACTGCAATTTTTATATTTCCCAGAGATGAAGCATTAATGGAAAGTCTTATTCAGATCGCACAATCCGATGATTTCTGGGCACCAGATTTTAGAGAATATGAGATTGCGCGAGTAACATATAATGGGCAGCCACAACAGTTGGTATATCGACATATAAGTTTAGAGAATATTAGGGCTGGTTCCGTATCTATTAGCAATAAGCCACTTAATACAGATGATTTGATGAGAAAATTATCTGAGGAGGCAATTACAAAACATTTCAAAAAATGAAATAAGAGATGTATCCCGGAGCATGATATCACTTACTATTTTATAATCTAACTGCGCAAAATCCAACAACCAAAAATGAGAAATTACCTATCTATACTTATTGTGTTGCTAATGCTTGGGTGTGGAAATAGATCACAACCAAGTGTAATCACAGCCAATACCAAGTTGATGGAGCAAATGGATTCGATTATAGGAGATATTTATGAACGAGATACTATAAAAGGTGATTTTAATGGTGATGGAAATATTGAATATGCTTATAGCGAATCAAACCCTGCTGAATATTACAGCCTTGATAAAGTAGATGATGGGAAACTCAATAATATAACATTCAGTAATCCAACAATTCCTGCCATAGAAACCAAATTTCAGATTGAACGATTAACCAATGAGGGAGATCTGAATGGTGACGGTATAGATGAAATAGGATTCAATAAAAGAGCGATTAGCCGAATATGTGGATATACAGTTTATTCATTATCACGTACTAATCAATGGAAAAAGTTGTTACGACTTGATTATGACGCTTTGAACCCACCGAGTGATGTTTGTAGACCAGACCCTAATAGGCCCGGATATGTAATTGTTCAAACGGTAGAATGGGAAGATGGAGAAAGTACACCCATTGAAAAAACAGTGAAAATTAAGTGACATATTTTTCAAAAGCTATATAAACAGATATTTTCAAAATTACATCACAGAAGATGAAAAATTACATATTTATATTTGCTGTATTACTTATGTTTGGTTGTGCAAATAGACAATCTCAACATACTGATAATATTCATCAAATAGCTGCGACCAATAAGACCTCCAATATTACACATGAGTTACTAACTTGGCCAGATTCAGCCACCCAAATAAAATATGGTGCTTTAATAGACGCAATTTATGCTAAATGTGATTCGTATGTCAAAGTGGACTCTTTGCCGGATTTTGCGCATCAGATTCATTTATCCCCGGATGGAAAATACCGATTTTACAGTGGAGATGTCGATACAGTTAGCCAAGGTTATGACTATGCAACATATATAGAATTCACAGATTTGTATGGAAATGTTGTAAAAAAGCAATGGAAACCTAATTTGCGGTCGGACCTTACAGGTTTAGTTTGTGGTGTATGGCAATTTAATTATTGCGGGAAAGATTATTATGTAATAAAATATTACAGCCGGCATTATATGCCCTGCTGGGGTTACAGTATGGAAATAGTTTCTTTCGACAATAATGGTAATCCTACATTTCATACAGAATTTTATCCTGCGGACATATTTGAGCCATATAATGAAATATATTTAATATGGGATGATAAAGGCGATGATGTCATTGATGAATACACATGTCCGGGGCAAGGAGTTGTAGTTTGTCAGACAGAGAGTTTCGGAAAGATAGGATATTTCTTTGACTCTGACTCCCTAATAGTTCATACTATTGTCGATACTACATCTGTGCGCTGGGAACCAAAACTTGCATATAAATCGTGGAAATTAATCTTGCCTACTCTTAAATAATGAAAAACTATCTACTCATATTTGCGTTGTTGCTGATGTTTGGGTTACTGATTGCAGGGTGTGGAAATCGAACGCCACAATCAAGCAATGATGAAATATTGGATGATGTTACACAGAATTTGAATGTAGAAAAGATAAATAACACACTGGATTCTATATTGTGTAGGTGTTCTGAGGAAGCCAAACTCCGATATTATCAAGACTATCATCATCGATCTTTTAATTTAGCAATAGCAGACTATGATGATGAATTTATTGCTTTCGTCGATACAATGGAGAGCATATATCAACCATACAAAAAACGATTAGTAGCAACAATCACTAACTTGTCTGTGGAAGATTGTACTTATGACCCTAATTTATCTTTGGAATTTGCACAAGATATACTTTGGCTAAATAATTCTGCATTCTTTTTAGAACGCACGGCTACTGGTCGCTACGAAATCGGGGTGTGCGCAAAATATCATTATGTAAGGCTGCGACAGTTGATTGATAAATACTACGATTATCTATTAAAGAATGCAAATTCAAATGTTCGGATTTCATTACCCAAAATCCATAAACAATGGTTGGATTTACTTGTAGAAGATATTAAAATGAGTGCTCAATTAGATGAATACCGATGGCTTACATTGCAAAATATTTTTGATATGATGAAACAGCGACTCCTTTTTTATTATAATTGTACTCAATCAAATACTCTTGATGGTTAAGTAATGATGAAGCTAAATTTGTTCTCAATACACTTTATGCATAAAATAAAATTGCCTATAATAGGATTATCACATACGGGTTTACCCCTCCTCATCGTAAAAGCACAGGCCAAGAACCTGTGCTTTTTGCTTGATACGGGAAGTAACATCAATGTCCTTGATAAAAGAGTAGCTGAGTTCTTCCAACTTTCGGGTGGAACAGCCCAACAGCAACAATTCGGGATAGATGGAACACTCCAGACCACAGATGTTGTTAAATTGACTTTCTCGCTGGAAGAACGGGAGTACAAAGCAGATTTCTCGGTGATGGATTTATCCTCGGCTTTTGGAAAAGTGGAGGAGGAATCGGGCATACAGATTCACGGTCTGTTGGGATGTTCTTTTATGGAACAGCAGAAATGGGTGCTCGACTTTGAAAAATTGTGTTTATCTATCCCTTAATAACCTCTCTTGAATTGAACACCTAAATCTTATAATGATAAGAGAGATAGGTGTACAAATATGTAATGAATTTTGTTTAACCCAACGCTTTGTTTTTCCCTGTGTCTTACCCAAAATAGGTGGATAAATTGGAAATGAATCTTAAGATACAGACGGTGTAACTGTTGTGATTTTCAATGGTTTGTACTGAAAATCCTTGTGTCCCCGGTTCGATTCCTGGTGGCACCACTTTGAAGAAAAGCAAAAGGCAGTAAAATCCTGATTTCCAAACGAAATCGGGATTTTTTGTTTCCCTGCGGAACGCAAAAAACGGCAGAATATTACCGTTCGCGGTGTTCCAAAAGGTGGAGCAAAAACGGTGGGGTATAAATCTCCTCCTAATGAGTTTACTTCTCGTTGATTTGCAATGTTTTGCGTATCAAGAAAGCGTGTATGGTTTCCTACTTTTGTCCAACGAAAAAAATTGTAGGAACATGAAAAGAAACTCATTCAATGTGCTTTTCTTCATCAAGAAAGCCAAACTGCTGAAAAACGGGGAAGCCTCCGTGTGTATGCGCATCACGGTGAACGGTGTGCGAGTGGAAAACAATATCCGTAAGAGTATCGAGCCTGCCTTGTGGAATCAAGCGAAGGAATGCGCAAAAGGCAAAAGCCGCAAATCCTGTGACTTGAATGCTTATATCGAGGATGCAAGAATCAAACTCCACCAGACTTTCAATGAACTGGAAGAACAAGGGCAGTTCATCACCGCTCACCTGTTGCAGAAAAAGTTCTTCGGACAAGACCAAGCACCGGAAGTTGCCCGTACACTTATTCAAACTATCCAACAACATAACGACCAATGCCGTGAACTTATCGGAAAGGACTATGCCCTGATTACTGTCCGCCGTTATGAAAGTTGTAAGCGTTATCTTGCGGAACTTATCAAACTGAAATACGGTAAGGAGGATTTGCCTTTGTCGGAAGTCAATGGTGAACTGGTACGTGCTTTTGAATTCTACCTCAAAACAGAGAAGGAGTGCCAGCAGAATACGGTTATCCGCTACATGAAGTGCTTGAAGAAGATAACCAATCTTGCGCTTGCTAACGAATGGATTACCAAAGACCCGTTCATCGGCATCAAGTTTCATGAGAAAGAGGTTATCCGTGAGTTCTTGACAATGGATGAACTACTCACTATCTATCACAAGGAGTTTCCGTTAGAGCGTATCACCATTGTCCGTGATGTCTTTATCTTTGCAGCGTTCACTGGGTTAGCCTTCATAGACGTGCAACAACTGGCACCGGAACATATCGTAGAAGACTCCAATGGCAACCTATGGATTCGCAAGCCTCGCCAAAAGACGAAGAACATGTGTAACATTCCTTTGCTTGATATTCCATTGGAGATTCTCCGCAGATATGCGGAACATCCGACTTGCCAAAAGAAAAACAGGCTGCTGCCAGTTCCCTGCAATCAGAAAATGAACAGCTATCTGAAAGAAATCGCAGACTTATGTCTGATAAACAAGACCTTGACCACACACGTAGCTCGCCATTCGTATGCGACCTCTGTATGTCTCGCCAACGGTGTGAGTATTGAGAATGTAGCGAAAATGCTCGGCCATTCCAATATAAAAATGACGCAACACTATGCACGTGTGTTGGATTCCTCTATTCTGCGCGATATGAATAATGTAAAGAACGTGATGTCTAAAGTAATGCGATAGATATGGATAGAGGAATAATAACAATCAATGAAACAGGCGTAGTCACCATACCGATTGCACCTATATGGATGACCAAGTTCGAGATAGCCGACCTGTTCGGGGTGTTCTCATGCAATGTCCGCAAGGCAATTCATTCCATTTACAAGAACAAGGAACTGAACGAACTTGACACGATGAAGTATCTCAAGCAACCGGATGGCATCAGTTACGATGTCTATAACATTGAAGTGATTATCGCCGTTGCATTCAGGATATGCAGTAAAGAGAGTGTTTTGTTCAGACGGTTTATAATAAATGAAATTAGTACCATTAAGAAAGCTACACCGATTACACTGTTTGTTGCCAGCGTCAGAGGTAATAACCGATGGTATAGTTGAGGTTCATTCCGTCAGCCACTCGTTCCCGATGCACGGATGCAAAGGTAGCGTATGGTTTAATGGCAGCGGCAAGGTCGGGTGGCAAGCCATTTCGGGCAGAATCTTCCTCAAACGAGTTTGAGCGTATTCAACCCGAAAACCTTGTCACTGCCTGCCACTCGCTTGAAGAGCATCCGGCAACGGGAACAAGCGACTGACGGGAAATCAGAAGAAAGAAGAGAGGAGCGACTTACAGACGAAGCGGAATTTTGACGCACCGTCTGTAAGCCGCTCCTTTCTCTTTTTGCCGAAAGTCCATTGCTGACGCAATCACAGGTCAGACGGCAAACTGCGCTCCTTCAAGAAAATCAGGTTGCCGTCTGTCGGTAAGCGGAACGGTAGCTGTCAGCAAGCATCCTTTCGATGTCGGATTCACGGTAGAGGATTTTGCCACCCAACTGGATATAGGCGATACGCCCTTCATTGCGGTAGTCCTGAAGTGTCCGGCGGCTCACCTTCAGCCGTACCGACACTTCCTTGTCGGTGAAGAAACGCTCTCCATTCAGTGTCGGGCGGTAATTGGCGGTCAGATGCTCTACATTGTCCAACAGTCGGTCAAGACTGCCCATGAAGTGGATTATCCACTCGCTGTCCTTGTTTATCAGTTCATTCATGTTACTTTGGATTTAGTGGGTATTGTTAGTTTACTTCGTTCATTTCATCAAGTTTATATAGTTCTTCCTTTGAACTTCGCCTCTTTCCGCCTGTCCTCCACAACGGAAACAATGCGCTGTACGTCATCGGGACGGTAGTACGTCTTGTGGTTTATCTGCGAGTAAGCCAGCGTCCCATTGTCCCGCAGAGTCTGCAATGTGCGGGGACTGATGTTGAGCATCCGGCAAACGTCCTGATTGTCCATCCACTCGCCCATCTTCTTCTCTCCGTGCCGCCGACAGATGGCATCCATGCGACTGACGAAACGGTCGAACTTGGCGACCATCGCCTCAAAGGTCTTTCTTTCAATAGATACGATTTCCATATACATACTTTTTTATTGTTACTGTTTCTTTTGCCACAAAGGAATACATAATCTACTGCCTTGCAATGCATTTCCAGAAAGTGGCAGCGTGTTGCGCCGATACGGTAATCATTGTCCGGTATGCCGTCAGTCGATTATCTGCGACTGAAATTTCCATACTCTCTTTCTTTTCGTTACGTATTCCTTTTGCCGTAAAGGAATACATAATCTGTTATCCGGCAATGGATTTCCAGGAAGTGGAAGCATATGGTACAGGTTGGTAGAGGTTGGCACAGATTGGGGCTATATTCTTAATTCTTGAAATCAGGAATGTAAAAAGAGAGAAAACAAGGGCTTAATTCAAACCTGACTGTAATCGCACCTTTGTTCTTCCGGCTATTCAGATCCGGCAAATCTGTGAAGTCCTCACCGATATCTCTATCACCATAAAGCAAAGTCTCACAATATTGCCTAATCGAATCCAAGTTATTGATTGACTGTACTAAAACTTCTTACTTTGCTTGCAACAATCGGTCGAGGTACTGACCAAGACCACAGTAATAACTTAATCAACCTGTTTTATGACAATGAAAAGAGAACCAAGTATCAGTGAGCAGCAGGCTCGTGAAATCGTGGAAAGAATGGGACGCAGGGAATCCCGCAGTGAGAAGTCTATGGACGACTTCTACAGGAACATCGGTCTGAATCCGGAACAGCTGGCACAACCCGGCAAGACCGTCACGAAAAAAGCGGAAACAGCGACGGTGGATGAACCGTCAGGCGAAACACCCCAAGAAGTGGCAGTGCCACAGAAGCGTGTCAGCAGCAAACAACGCAAGCTGTCGCTGGACGAGTACCGTACCACTTACCTGCGAGTACCCAAGATAACCGACCGTAAGCCCGTGTTTGTCAGCGGCGAGGTGCGCGACAGCTTGGACAGGATAGTCCGTTACTTCGGCAGCAGGGGTATGAGCGCATCGGGAATGGTCGAGAACCTTGTCCGCCTGCACCTTGAAACCTACCGGGATGACATCGAGCAGTGGCGCAAGCTCTGAGCGGATTGTAGTGGAACCGGTCAAGCCGGTGGATACACTCCATCGGTTTGACCGATACACCGGAAGAGTTATTGTACTGACAAGCCAATCCGACAGGCGGAGGATTCTTGTGTCCTCAAAGACACAGCAAGATATATTTTCAGTTACTCCGGTTGATTCCGGTAACTGAAAATCCTTGCACTGCCGTGGGCAGAATTATCCTCCGCAGTCGGATAATTTCCAAGTTTTTTAATCAGAGATTAGACCATGTATGAACCATTAAATAGAAAGGACAAGACAATGAAAAAGACCAGTAAGTACGGGAGAAATCCCAAGTTGAATCCGAAGACGCACTGCGTAATGGTGCGCTTCGACGATATGGAATGGAACAGATTCCTTACGATGTACGAGGAATCACAGATGTACGCAAAAGCCGTTTTCCTCAAAGCGCATTTCTTCGGGCAGAAGTTCAAGGTGCTGAAGGTGGACAAGGCGATGTTGGAATATTGCACCAAGTTGTCCGACTTTCACGCCCAGTTCCGTGGCATCGGCACGAACTACAACCAAGTAGTAAAGGAATTACGCTGCCATTTTTCGGAGAAAAAGGCGATGGCATTGCTCTACAAGTTGGAGAAACATACCATTGACCTTGTGAAACTGAGCCGGGAGATTATGGAACTTTCACGGGAGATGTATGCCAAGTGGGAACAACGGAAGGAATAAATTCGAAGAAGACACTTTAGGCCTCACCTGTCTATCCACTCTTTCAGCCGTTGAGCCTTCTCCTTACTGACTGTGATTCTTGTGTCAGGATACCCCTTCAAGCGGACAATAAGTTTGCCGCCGAAATAATTGCCAAGAAACAATACGTGTTCCACGTTGATGATGTACTGGCGGTTGGCACGGAAAAAACAGTCCGGGTTGAGTTGCTGTTCAAGTTCGTCCATTGACACATTGACGGCTTCGGAAGTTCCGTTATTGAGGCGGAGGTAAACGGTTTTATTCTCCAATTCAATGTGGTTGATGTCTGAGACACGAACTGTCTTATAGCCGTCACGATAGGGCAATAGGAAGCGTTCCCTATAGCGGAATTGGTTCTTCTGTAAGGCATCGAAAAGCTGCCGAAGGTTCTCGTCGGCATAATTCCTGCCTGTTTTGATGGCTTTGTCTATGGCTGCTTCAAGCTCATCGGCATCCACTGGCTTCAGGAGATAGTCGAAACTATTGAACTTGAAAGCCTGTACCGCATATTCATCGTATGCGGTGGTGAATATGATGGGGACGGTTGCCGGGGCGTATTTCAGAGCCTCGAAACTCAGGCCGTCGGTAAGGCGGATATCCGCAAGGATAAGGTCTGCCGCCTTGCCTGATTGGAAAAACTCGACCGTCTCTTTTATGCTTGCCAGTGGACCTTCGATTGTGAACGTTGTGTCAATACCGTTCAGCAGTCTTATGAGGCGCATGGCGTTACGCTGCTCGTCTTCAAGAACCAGTATCTTCATGTGTCATGATGTTTTTAATGATAGGTAAACTCACCGAATAGAAGTTTTCGGTATTCTCTATCTTAACCTTTTTGTCACAGAGCAAGGCGTACCGCTCCATGATATTTTTATGTCCCAAACCCGTTGATTCCATTCGCGACAGCAAAGGAGATTTAAGATTATGCACAGTAATGTAGTTCTCCGATGATGTAATAGAAATAAACAGCGGATGCTCCATTGAGAAGCCGTTGTGCTTTATTGCGTTCTCCACAAGAAGCTGCAACACGGCAGGAGGCAGAAATCCCTTACATTCCTTGACCTCCGGACTGATTTTCGCAATGACACCTCCGCCGTGATGTACTTTCATCAGAAACAGGTACGAATCCAGAAACCTTATTTCGTCTGCAACGGGTATCAGGTCCCGGTCTAAATTTACAATAATGTACCGGTACACTTTCGACAGGTTGTTCAGGAACTTCCCGGCAAGCCCCGCATCTTCCTCAATCAGCTCCAGCAGGTTGTTGAAGTTGTTGAACATGAAATGCGGGTTGATTTGCAGTTTCAGGGAGTTGAGTTGTGACTGCGCCATTTCAAGCGCCTGCTTCTCGTCGCGTGCCTTGATGTAGGATTGCAAGTAGAAAGTATTGGCATAGACACTTGACAGGAAGGTGGCTATCATGGCAAAAGTATATGCGCCTTTCATGTTGAGAAGTTCGTCAAGAACACTATTCCCTGTTCCGCTCCAAAGAAAATTAAAAAGTGAGATCATACCGAAAGCCTCCAGATTGTTGAGCATCAGCAGGCACGAGGCATATACGATGACCCTGACATAAGAGGCTTTGAACGGGAACACATTGAACACGATATAACAGAATCCCAGTGAGGTGTATGTGAAAAGCATACACAGCAGGAAATCCACCATATAATCTATCAGTGCCATTTCCGGCAACTGACGGGCGGTCTCGTAATCAAGAACCAACCAAATGATGATATATAATAGATAGGAGACGGCCGAGAGCAGAAGACCGTTCTTCCAGTTAATCTTTTTCCCTTTATCATGCAAAGTTACTTCATATTCCACAAAGATAATACTTTACTCCTCATTTGACTGGATAAGATAGGCTGAAACAGATAAAACCGTATTTGAAATGGATAAAATGAGTATCGAAACGAACGGTAATTTCTCTTAGAGATACACAACTATGATTTATTAGGACCTACGTTAGCCAATATTTCGGAAGCCGCTTTCGTCGTTTCGGAAGTAGTTTTCTCCGTTTCGATGGTATGCCGATTGTCTGCACAATGGGCACAAAAGATCTTTGCACCCAAAATTTGCGATAAGTATGATTATTGAAACATAACATCTCATCATCAGAGACTTCCAGAAAAAGGATGCCGCAGGTTTATTGGAATACCTTTCTCATCCGCGTGTCAATTGTTTTGTCGGCGACCGCCTGTGTTCCGTGGAATCGGCACTGGCTTATATATCCAATTCGCCTAAGGATATGCTACGCTATGCCGTGTGTCTGAAAGAAGACGATTTCATCATTGGCGATGTTTTCGCCTTGCGCGAATATACCGACACATTTAGTGTAGGCTGGCACTTCAACCAACGCTTTGAAGGCAAGGGATTGGCATACGAAGCGGCAACAGGACTGCTGGATTATCTTTTCCATGACAGCGGCGCACGGCGTATCTATGGATTTGTAGAAGACGATAATCTGCGGTCAAAAAGATTGTGTGAACGTCTCGGAATGAGACATGAAGGATGTATGAAGGAATTTATCTCGTTTGTATGCCATCCCGACGGCGCACCACGCTATGAGGACACCTGCATCTATGCGATATTAAATAAAGAATGGAAAAGTAACAGACAAAGATGATGAATAGACGAACATGGATTGCCGGCATCACGGCAACAACCCTGCTGGCTGCTTCATTGGCAGCCTGCAAACAGGAACAGCAAGGAGAGGAAACGGGACAGGCATTGCCCGTCATGGTGGTTTCTTCCCAACCCATTGAATTGGAAGAAACCTATTCCGCTTCGATTCGCGGACGACAGGATGTGGACATCATACCTCAAGTATCGGGTCGCATCATCCGCCTGTGCGTGAAAGAGGGAGAGCAAGTAGCGACAGGGCAAGTGCTGGCTGTCATTGACCAAACGCCCTATCAGGCTGCACTGCGCATCGCAATCGCCAATGTCAGCGCGGCACGGGCAAAAGTGGAAACAGCGCGTATCGAGTTGAACGGCAAACAGTCGCTGTTCGATGAAAAAGTCATATCCGATTACGAACTGTCTGTTGCCCGAAACCAATTAGTAGTGGCACAGGCAGAGCTGGAACAAGCAAAAGCTCAGGAAGCAAATGCCCGGAACGAGCTGTCATACACCGAAATCAAGAGTCCGAGTAACGGGGTTATAGGCACGCTCCCTTACCGCGTCGGCGCACTCGTCGGTCCCACCATCGAACAACCGTTTACAGTGGTGTCGGACAATTCGGAAATGTATGCCTATTTCTCCATTTCGGAAAACAAACTTAGGCAGTTCGAGGCCAGATATGGTTCGATTGACAGAATCATATGTGAAATGCCTCCGATTAGCCTCCAACTTAACAATGGTTCCGTCTATGGGAAACAAGGGAAAATAGAGACCATCAGCGGAATAGTCAATCCCACGACCGGTGCCGTACAGATAAAGGCCCTGTTTCCCAACATCAACAGGCATCTGCTGAGCGGAACCATCGGCAACGTCATCCTGCAAGTGCTGAATACGGATGCCATCCTGATTCCCATGACCGCCACCGTGGAACTACAGGACAAGATTATCGCCTACCGCCTTAAAAACGGAAAGGCCGAAGCTGCCTACCTGACCGTAGACCGCCTGAACGACGGCAACCACTTCGTTGTAGAGCAGGGCTTGTCCGTCGGCGACACCCTCATCACCGAAGGTGTGGGGCAGCTAAAGGAAGGAATGATTGTCACACCTAAAACCACAAAACCATGAACCTGCGTTTCTTCATAGACCGACCGGTATTTTCGGGTGTCATCTCCGTGGTGATTGTCCTGATGGGCGTTATCGCCATACAAGCCCTCCCCGTGGAGCAATATCCCGACATCGCCCCGCCCACCATCAACGTATGGGCTACCTATCCCGGCGCGAATGCCGAGACGGTGCAGAAAGCCGTGATTGTTCCTCTGGAAGAGGCCATCAACGGCGTGGAGGACATGACCTACATGACCTCCACGGCATCCAATACAGGCGATGCTTCCATCAACATCTATTTCAAGCAGGGTGCCAACGCCGACATGGCGGCGGTCAATGTGCAGAACCGGGTGAACGGCGTGTTGAGCCAGCTTCCGGCAGAAGCGACCAAGACCGGCGTCACCACCGAGAAGCAGCAGAACGCCGAGTTGCTGACATTCGCCCTCTATAGCCCCGACAACCGTTTCGACCAGACCTTTCTCAACAATTACGTGAAGATTAACGTGGAGCCGCGATTGAAACGTATCGGCGGTGTGGGAAAGGCACAACTGTTCGGTTCCAACTACAGTATGCGCCTCTGGTTGCGCCCCGACAAGATGGCACAGTACGGACTGATTCCCGATGACATCTCCTCCGTGCTGGCGAAGCAGAACATCGAGGCGGCAACCGGTTCGTTCGGAGCCAATCACCCCACGGCAAACGAATACACGATGAAGTATCGCGGCCGCCTCTCCACAGCGGAAGAGTTCGGCGAGCTGGTCATCAAGTCCCTGCCCGGGGGTGATGTGTTGCGGCTGAAAGATGTCGCCGACGTGGAGTTGGGCGATGAATACTACAGCTATTCCACCGAAGTGAACGGACATCCGGCTGCCTTCATGCTCATCAACCAGAAAGCGGGCTCCAACGCTTCAAGCACCATCAATGAGATTCACGAGGTGCTCGATGAAATTGAACGCGACCTGCCGGAAGGTGCGGAGTTTGTGGTGCTGACCGATACCAACAAGTTCCTGTATGCCTCCATCAATTCTGTCATACGGACGCTTATCGAGGCGATACTTCTGGTTATCGTGGTGGTGTATGTGTTCTTGCAGGACATCAAGTCCACGCTCATTCCCACGGTTTCCATCTTCGTCTCCATCATCGGCACGTTTGCCGTGATGTCGCTGATAGGCTTTTCCATCAACCTGCTCACGCTTTTCGCCCTTGTGCTTGCCATCGGCACGGTGGTGGACGATGCCATCGTGGTGGTGGAGGCGGTGCAGGCGAAGTTCGACGAAGGCTACCAGTCGCCGGTACTTGCCGCCGATGATGCCATGAAGGGCGTTTCGTCCGCCATTCTCACCTCTACCATTATCTTTATGGCGGTGTTTATCCCTGTGGCAATGATGGGCGGCACTTCCGGGGCGTTCTATGCCCAGTTCGGTATCACGATGGCGGTTGCCGTGGGCATATCGGCTATCAATGCGTTCACCCTTTCTCCGGCGTTGTGTGCTTTGTTCCTGAAACCTTATATCGACGAGCACGGAAACACGAAGAACAATTTTGCGGCACGCTTCCGTAAGGCATTTAATGCCGTATTCGAGCGTCTGAGCCGCCGTTATGTGCGTGGTGTACTGTATATCATCCATTGCCGATGGTTGCTGTGGGGAACGATTGCCGCCTCGTTCGGGTTGCTGGTCTTGCTGGTCAATATCACGAAGACAGGACTTATTCCGCAGGAAGACACCGGCACGGTGATGGTAAGCATGAACACAAAGCCCGGCTCCTCCATGGCGCAGACCAACAAGGTGATGGCGCGTATCAACAACCGTCTTGACAGCATCTCTGAGATTGAGTACAGCGGAGCGGTCGGAGGATTCTCATTCAGCGGTTCCGGTCCTTCACAGGCAATGTATTTCATGACACTTAAAGATTGGAACCAACGCAAGGATGAAGGGCAATCGGTGGATGACGTGATAGGCAAGATTTATGCCGCTACCGCTGATGTTCCCGATGCCACGGTGTTTGCCATGTCACCGCCGATGATTGCCGGCTACGGCATGGGCAACGGTTTTGAACTCTACTTGCAGGACAAAACGGGCGGAGACGTTGCCGCATTCAAGAAGGAGGCTGATAAATTTGTAGAGGCACTGTCCCGCCGTCCCGAAATCGGAGAGGTCTATTCGTCTTTTGCCGCAGACTATCCTCAGTATTGGGTGGATATTGACGCGGCGAAATGCGAGCAGTCGGGCGTATCTCCTGCCGATGTGTTGTCCACGCTTTCCGGGTATTATACCGGGTCGTATGTATCGGACTTCAACCGTTTCTCCAAACTCTATCACGTCACTATGCAGGCACCGGCGGAGTACCGCATCAATACGGAGTCGCTCAACCTGATGTACGTGCGTACTTCCGATGGCAGCATGGCACCGCTGAGCCAGTTCGTGCGCCTGACCAAGACCAACGGACCTTCCGACCTTACGCGCTTCAACCTTTTCAATGCCATCGCCATCAACGGCTCTCCGGCATCGGGCTACAGTTCCGGTCAGGCCATCAAGGCGATTGGCGAGACGGCACGTGAGGTGCTTCCTGCCACTTGCAGCTACGAGTTCGGGGGATTATCGCGTGAGGAGAGCAAGACCACCAACAATGCCGCAATGATATTCATGCTCTGTATGGTCTTGATATACCTGATACTGTGCGCCCTCTACGAAAGCGTGTTCATCCCGTTTGCCGTGTTGCTGTCCGTGCCTTGCGGACTGATGGGCAGCTTCCTGTTCGCATGGATGTTCGGATTGGAGAACAACATTTATATGCAGACCGGACTGATCATGATTATCGGACTGCTTGCCAAGACCGCCATTCTGCTGACCGAATATGCTGGTAAGCGACGGTCGGAAGGCATGACATTGGCACAGGCGGCATACAGCGCGGCAAAGGTTCGCCTGCGCCCTATCCTGATGACCGTCTTGTCGATGGTGTTCGGTCTTATTCCGCTGATGATGGCCCATGGCGTGGGTGCCAATGGCAGCCGCTCGCTTGCCACAGGTGTAATAGGCGGCATGATAGTGGGTACATTGGCATTGCTGTTCCTCGTGCCGTCGCTGTTCATCACATTTCAATACATTCAAGAACGAGTTAAACGTAATTAAATGAAGAAGACAACCATATTTATATTATCAACTTTGATGCTTACCGGCTGCGGCACATACAGCCGGTATCATCGGGCTGGCATCCGGACAGAAAATCTGTATTGGAACTTATCTGTTGATATTGATACAACAAACATCGCCTCCATGTCATGGCGGGAGATGTTCACCGACCGGGAACTTCAGTCTTTGATTGAGGCAGGACTTGAGCAAAATACAGACCTCAATGTGGCACGCCTGCGGGTTGAAGCGGCTGAGGCAGCTTTGATGACGGCAAAACTGTCCTATCTCCCTTCATTGGGAATCAATGCCGAAGGTGGTGGTAGCCGCTACGATGGGGCGACCGCAAAGACATACAATGTCGGGGCGACCGCAAGTTGGGAACTGGATATATTCGGTAAATTCACGGCTGCGAAGCGTGGCGCGGTTGTCGCATGGCAGGGAAGTCGTGACTATCAGCAAGCCGTACAGACACAACTCATCGCCACGATAGCAGACAGTTATTATACACTTGCCTTGCTTGACGAACAAATGTCTATAAACAATCGGACTTTGGAAAACTGGCGGGCTACCGTGCGCACACTCGAAGCGTTGAAAAAGGTGGGCAAGGCGAATGAAGCCGGGGTATTGCAGGCAAAGGCAAACGTGATGCAACTTGAATCATCGCAACTGGCTATATGCAAAAGTGTCTCTGAAACAGAGAATGCTTTGTCTGCGATACTTGCCATGCCTTCGCAACCGATTGAACGGAGTAGCCTGGACGAAGCATCCTTCCCTGATACTATCTCTATCGGAGTTCCTTTGCAGTTGCTTTCCAATCGTCCCGATGTGCGTCAGGCTGAAATGGAACTGGCACAAGCGTTTTACGCCACCCATGTAGCCCGCTCTGCCTTCTACCCCAATATCACTCTTTCGGGCACATTGGGTTGGACTAACAATGGAGGTGGAGCAATCACCAATCCCGGACAATGGTTGTTCAACGCCATCGGTTCCCTGACACAACCGCTATTCAACCGTGGCACGAATATCGCCAACTTGAAGATTGCACAAACTAAACAGGAAGAAGCCAAATTATTATTCCAACAGTCATTGCTGAACGCAGGAAAGGAGGTGAACGATGCATTAACCACCTGGCAGACGGCTAAGTCGCAATATGAGATAAACACCCGGCAGGTTGAAACCTTGCGTGAAGCTGTGCGAAAGACAGAACTGCTGATGAGCCATTCTTCCACCAGCTATCTGGAAGTGCTTACAACACAACAATCCCTGCTGAGCGCAGAACAAGCACAGGCGCAGGACAGGTTTGGCGAGATACAGGGAATCATCAACCTCTACCATGCTTTGGGTGGAGGATGCAGGTAAAAAACGAAGCGGCGCTTCGCAATTATCAAAGTCAGACATTGACAAATCAAGGGTGAAAGAAAAGGAAATAAGAGGCACTGCCCATGAGTCAAAGAAATTTGCGGGCTGTTTGATAAAAAGAATATATGAATGAAACTGAATTTCATGAGTACGAGATTTCTCCGCATACTGGTTGCCGCTGGTTACCTGTTGATGTGCCTGTTGGCAGGTGGGATCATGTATCTGTGGCATTATGAATGGAAAGAGATTGAGGCATTGGAAACGGAGAACCAACGGATAAACAACTTCCGCCAAGAAATACATCATGTTTACGGTGAAATGACCGGGCTTTCTCTTTTGGGCGAAAGTGTGTTGGAGTGGGAAGACGAGGATTTGGAGCATTACCATATTCGGCGTATGGCAGTGGACAGTATGCTATGCCGTTTCAAAACGGTTTATCCAGCAAGACAAATAGACAGTGTGCGCCACTTGTTGGAAAGCAAGGAAAGGTTACTTCAGGGCATTGTGGAAGTATTAGATGAACAGGAAAGTTTGAACCAGAGGATTGCCGAGCGTGTACCCGTCATTGCGGCAAGAAGCGCACAGGAACAACCACAGAAGTCGAAACGTAAAGGTTTCTTAGGTTTGTTTGGCAAAAAAGAAAAGCCGAAAACAACCGCCACGACTAACATGCTCCATGCACTGAACAGCAAGGAGATAGCACAACAACAGGCACAAAGCCGCCGTTTAGCAGCACAAACCAACAGCCTCGCCATGCGTAACAATAAGCTGAACCGACAACTGCAATCGCTTATCGGGCAGATGGACAGGAAAATAGAAAGTGACTTGCAAGGGCGTGAGATGGAAATAACCGCCATGCGTGAACGTTCGTTCCTGCAAATCGGCAGTCTGACAGGTTGTCTCTTTCTTCTTTTGGTTGTTTCTTATATCATTATTCACAGGGATATACGCCGTATTATACGGTATAAATCAAAGACAGTCAGCCTGATAAAGCAACTCTATGAATCAGATATGCAAAACAAGGAACTGATTTCCTCCCGCAAGAAAGCCATGCACACCATTACCCATGAACTGCGCACACCGCTGACAGCCATACACGGCTATGCGGAACTGATACAAGGACACGATACGGACAACATAAGCCGCTATGCAGAAAGTATCTTACAGGCAGCCGGTAGGATGATTGCCATGTTGAACACATTACTTGACTTTTTCCGGCTGGATAGTGGAAAGGAGAATGCGAATAGCGCCCCGTTTCGATTGCAGGGCATGGCAGACGCTTTATTGACAGAATTTATTCCTTTGGCGGAAGCAAAAGACTTGCGTTTTACGGTGGAATGTTGCGATGATGTTATCCTGATGGGTGACAAGGAGCGCATCATGCAGGTCTGCGGCAATCTTTTATCCAATGCTGTCAAGTTCACGCAAAGCGGAAACGTATCGTTTCGTATGGAATATAACGGTAGTGTTCTTTCTATTGTAGTTGAAGATACAGGCAACGGAATGAGTGGAGAAGAACAGCAACGTGTGTTTGGTGCATTTGAACGTCTCTCCAATGCCGCCACACAGGACGGTTTCGGATTGGGCTTGTCGATAGTGAAACGTATCGTGGATATGTTGGACGGTACAATCCGGTTGGACAGCGAGAAAGGCAAAGGCAGTCGTTTCACAATAGAATTACCCATGCAAACCGCTGATATTGCTGGCATCGAAAAGAAGAAAATGCAAGAGCAATATCAAGAGCCATACTTTGAACGCTCATATTCGGTCATTATGTTGGACGACAACGACATTCTTCTTTCGATGGCAAGGGATATGTATGCTCATTACGGCATCCATTGCGAGATATGCAACAATACGGGCGACCTTATGGAAGCCATACGTACAAATGACTACGACCTGCTGATTACCGACTTGAAGATGCCGGAAACGAACGGCTACGAGGTGTTGGAACTTCTCCGTTCATCGGACATCGGTAACTCGAAGACCATTCCTGTGGTAGTCGCTACGGCATCGGGAAGCTGTACCGAAGAAGAACTGCTGTCACAAGGCTTTTCCGCCTGCCTGTTCAAACCGTTTGACCTGTCGGAACTGATGGCGGTGTCGGAGAAATGCCTTTCCCCCTTGCTGTCTGACAAGGAGGAACAGCCCGACCTGACATCCTTGTTGGCGTATGGCGACAAGGTGGCAATGCTCGACAAGCTGATAACCGAGACGGAAAAGGATATGCAAGCCATAAAGGAAGCTGGGGCAATGCTTGACCGCAAGGCTTTGGATATACAGGTACATCGTTTGCGCAGTTCGTGGGCGGTAATCCGTGCAGACAAACCACTCAGGGAGCTGCACCGCCTATTGCGTATGGAGGAGAATTGTGCGGACGAAGAAATCAGCAAAGCCATAGATGCAATGTTGGCTATGGGTAACAAGATAGTGGGACAAGCTAAAACACGAAAGGAGGACAAGCAATGAAAGTAATAGTGGTAGAGGACAATCCCGTATATAACGATTATATCTGCAACCTTTTGAAGAAAGGCGGTTTCGACACCGCACAGGCGTATCGGCTTTCCACCGCCAAGAAATTGTTGATGAAAGCCGGAGAGGAATACATCGTGCTTGCCGACCTTCGTCTGCCTGACGGAGAGGGTATCGACCTGTTACGATGGATGCGCAAGGAGGAAAAGCCGCAACCGTTTATCGTCATGACCGACTATGCCGAGGTGCATACGGCGGTGGAAAGTATGAAACTCGGCTCTGCCGATTATATCCCCAAACTGTTGGTGGAGGACAGGCTTGTCCCTCTCATCCGTTTACTGCACAAGGCACAGGAACAGAAAAGGCAGGGGCAGGTGCCAATATTCGTCCGTCAGGGAGCGGCATATCAGGAAATCAAGCGGCGTGTCCGGTTGGTTGCGCCCACCCGTTTGGGAGTGCTGATATGCGGAGAGAACGGCACGGGCAAGGAACACATCGCCCGTTATGTGCATACCCAAAGCAAACGTGCGGAAAAACCTTTCGTAACGGTGGACTGTGGAGCGTTGTCCCCGACATTGGCACAGTCCGCCTTCTTCGGACACGTCAAAGGGGCATTTACGGGAGCAGATTCTGCCCATGTGGGGTATTTTCAGGAAGCCGAAGGCGGCACATTGTTCCTTGACGAAGTGGGCAACCTTCCGATGGAAATGCAGCGTATGTTACTCCGTGTCATACAGGAACACCGCTATCGTCCGATAGGAGCGAAAGAGGACAAGACCGCCGACGTACGTATCGTGGCGGCTACTAACGACGACTTGCAGAAAGCCGTCACCGAAAAGCGTTTCCGTGAGGACTTGCTCTATCGCCTGAAAGAATACACGATAACCGTACCACCCTTGCGTGACTGTCAAGAGGACATATTGCCGTTGGCGGAGTTCTTTCTCGGACTGGCGAACAAGGAACTGGAGCGTAACATCAAAGGATTCAATGCTTCCGCCAATAACATCCTGCTTGCCTATCCGTGGCCGGGCAACGTCCGTGAATTAAAACAAAAGATACAGACGGCTGTCCTGCACGCGGAAGGCAACATGATAACTGATAACGATTTGGAGTTAGGCAGAGAACAGCTATCTTCCTTTCCTTCCAGCTTCGCTCTCAAAAGTGAAGCAGAAGAGAAAGAACGGATTATCCGTGCCTTAGAGCAGGCGAAGGGAAAGAGACATCTTGCTGCCAAGTTGTTGGGAATAGGCAGGACAACGCTGTATAAAAAGATGAAAGAATATGGAATTGAATTGTAAATTGTAACCATAAGCAGTAAACAAGGGCAAGTATCAAACTCTTGCCCTCGTTAAAAACTCACTTTTCTTTTCGCACACCCTTAAACGGGGTACCATCTTGTTTGACATCCATGAAACGCCCGGTATCTTTATCTCTTTTTACCCATTGTTCTGTTTTGGGATTAAAAACCTGTGAACGATTTTTCACTGCGCCATTGCGATGTCCGTCTCCAGACGGTGGATTTGTTGCCATATTCTTCCTTATTATGCACATCTCGAATTATGCAGTCGAGAACACACTGCTTGATGTTACAAATTATTTCCGTATATACGAATTAATATCTTCCCCATAAATAGAATATTGCTCTGTGAAAACTCTCATTTCTTCTCTAATTCCATAAGGCATAATGTAAGGATAAAGAAGTAGATATTCACGCCGAGGACTTACAGGCTTAGCATCTTTCGTAACAGGCATAATCATACATTTGCCTGTATGTCCATCTACTACCCCTAATTCCCATGGCATCCAATTACTTTTTCCAGCATCAGGCGATTGAGCGTAAATTAAAGATTTGCTATTCTTTAATCTTTGCTGTATCCTTTTCGCAGTATTTTTATCTGTCTCATTTCTTTTCATGTTAGCATCGACAATACAGTCAAGATAGACCTTGAATCCCATGTTTGATAAAGCATAAAATATACCTTTTACAACATCCGAATCGGAAATGTTGTAAGAAAGAAATATATCAAACTGCTCATTCATTGGTAATCCTTGATAATTATCGCTGTATGTGCGTTGCTCGTAAAGAGACATTCTGTTCGTTATGGCACGAAAATGTGCCTCGCTAAAATATTCCATATTCAAATTAAATTCTTCCTTCGTTTACTAATCTCCAATAATATTTTCCTAACTCTGTTAACTTACATCCGGTACTATGCATTGCTGCAAAGTACATAAATTCTTCATCTATAGGTTTCACAAATCCTATGCTTTGTAGTTTTTGCAGCAGTTTAAATTTCTTAACATTATTTAGGTCTGCATAGGGTATTACGTATTCATGATGCACAGACGGGTCGTTTGTGTCCTCGAAAGATGGATCTAGTGCTATATCTTTATTCGGATCCACAAACAAGTTTGTTAGTTCACGAATGACTGACAACGACACTTGTGGTTCTACTTTACGTAATGGTGCAAATTCTGTAACATTGGTTTTAAAGACTGGTCTTTGGTCCCATGGTCCAAAAGAACGATCAATGTATGCATACACACCACCTATAGTAATATTCCCACAGAAATCTGATGCTCCTCCATTAAGTCCAGCGCAGAGTAACTCTGTGAAAAGGCCATGGCCACCAGCTTCCATCGCAACTTCATCTTCACGACAAGCTGTTAGAATAGAAACTCCTGTATTTAAAATGCTGCCAGCATCTTGAAGATTATACTTCCCCATATTTCCAGAATGACAGCAGTCTAAGATTACAACTTTGTTATGAACATGAGAATTATTGACAATATTCATTATAGTTGACATCTGTATTCCTGTATAGTACAGACCGGGAGTGGATATGTCCTGTGGCATAACAATCTCTGCTCCTGTGTTATTTGCGTAACCGTGCCCAGAGAAATATAAAAGAGCTGTATCATTATCTCCAGCAAAAAGTTTTTGAATAGCCTCCATTACTTCTCCTGAAGTCTGTACATTTGGCATCATTTTAACTCCAAAATTCGGAGAACCATCGCCATGTCGTTCAATTACAGCTTTAACGTTATTGATATCCTCTATACATCCTGTCAGTTCATTTCCCGCAGGATAATCATTGATTCCAATTAACAGTGCTTTTTTCATACGGCCTCTGTGTTAAAGGTATTGATATATAGCATATTCTCGAACCGCGTTTGCGACGGATTTGGCATTCCAGCCAACAATGACATCAGCTACATTTTTCACAACAGAAGATGTGCGTTCTGCCCCCCATGGTTGAACCGCAATAATTGGTTTGCGATATTTCTGTGCCATTTCAATTTCTTTGTTAATCCACTTGCTATAAGTGGCATATACTCCAGCAAGGATAATGACACAACTACACCCTTTAACTTTTGCTTCTATTGCATCAGATAATTGCTTGTCTGAGCCATTTGTATGAATGGGGTCATTCTGGGGGACAGAATGGTTGTAAAAGCGAATACCTTCTTGACGTAAAAATAATTCAATTTTGTCATAATCGCTTGAATATGACCACGAATGCGAAATAAATATTCTGTACATAATACAAGAGTGTGAACTCTCTGGTCCTTCACCAGGGTCTTAATTTCGAATTCACGATGCAAATATACAAACTTTTTCAGTATTATATATTCAAGATGAGAAAAAATCACATTGTAAATACTATATATCACAAAATCATACGTAATATATTGTGCAAATGAGAAAATATCACTATATTTGCAGTGTTAAACAACTTATTTAGTCAATACTTATGCTACAACAGTTCACAATAGAAAATTTCCTATCCTTTAAGGATAAAGAAATATTACTCCTTCAGCCCAACAAAGGTTCTTTGAAAAAGGACCATAAAATGGAGCCGACTAAAGGACAGTGGGTGCTAAAATCAGCAGCAGTGTTTGGAGCAAATGCTGGCGGAAAGAGCAATTTTGTCAAGGCGATAGAGTTAGGTAAAAAACTTGTTTTAAGGGGTACTCGTACAGATGATTTAATAGATTTTTACCCCTTTCGTTTGAGCTCGGAAAATAAGAAAAAAGATACAACCATTATTTATCATATACTTTGTGGAAACAAAAAATATGAATATGGCTTTAGCTACAATGCAGAACAAATAAGCTTAGAATGGCTTAAGCAAATAAACAAAAACAATGAATGTGTTATTTTTCAAAGGAATACAAAAAAATCCAATTTTGATATTTCATATCTTCTTAAACTCAATCCAAAAGAAGAAGAATCACAATTCTTGTCATTTCTTGCAAAAGCGACACCACAAAGACAATTGTTTCTTCATGAGGTCATGAGTCGTAACATTCATGAGAATGTATCAAATATTAAAGATTTGGATTCTGTTATAGACTGGTTCGTAAATTCTCTTAAAATTATATTCCCTGATACTCCGTATAAGCAAGGTGTATTACTTAAAGCTGCTGATGATAATGATTTAAAACGTGGTTTTGGGGCACTTTTAAGATATTTCAATACTGGCGTTGATAGTGTAAAATTAATAGAAGTACAATTTGAAAAACTTGGTATTCCACAAGATTTACAACGTGCAATAAAAGCAGATTTGTCAAAATCCAACACAGATGAAGCATTTGGAGCATTAAGATTTGACGATAACTTGTATTTAATCAACTTGATTGATGGTGAAATTAAGGCTAAGAAATTGATGACAGTACATAAAAAAATGAATGAAACTGATGTCGAGCTTTTTTCGCTTGGCGATGAGAGTGATGGTACAAAACGTTTATTTGATTATATTCCACTTATCTTGGACTTGATTCAAGGAGAGAAAGTCTTTATTGTTGATGAAATGGAACGTAGCTTGCATCCATCACTTATTAAGCAAATAATTTTATTGTTTTATAAGTATTCAAAAGATGTTTCAAGTCAACTGATTTTCACCACTCATGAAAGTTCTTTAATGGATCAAAAGATATTCAGGAGAGATGAAATATGGTTGATGAAAAAAGACAATAACGGTATCAGTTCATTTGGAAGAATGGATAATTTATATAATGTGCGCTTTGATAAAATGCTTCAAAACAGCTATCTTAATGGCGAGTACGGCGCAACCCCCATATTTGAGACAGAAGAGGAGATAAACAAATTATTTTCATCTTTAAAATAATCTTCCGATGGTAAGTTTTGTTTCTAAATTTCTGTTCACCGCCACGGTAACAGCACCAACATTCTTGTCACTAGGATTAATAGGTGTCATTAAGGATAGCACGAATTATTTTCGATTTTGGGATGAAATGCTAGAAAATAGGATATTTCCTACTAGTTTTGAATGGTGGGGCATCAATATCAGTTTTGGATTCACATTAATATGTCTTATCGGCATCAAAATTTTTCTTTGTAAAAAATCTAGCAAGTACAAGGAGGGAAAAACTATTCAAGTGAAATCTTATTCAAATTTATCTCTGAACAGTGCGGAGCAGGTAATTTCGTCTATAATCCCTTGGTTGACAATATTTGCCGACGAACTTGATTTTATGGTATTATTTGTTTGCATAATACTTCAATGCTGCTTTATTGCGATTGCAAGTTATAATAACAACAACTATAATTTACTTTGTTCAATATGGGGGTATCGCTATTATGAAGTATATACAGAAGAAAACACCTATATACTAATTTCTGAAAAATGTATCAGGAATAAGAATGAGATTAAAAAGTTTGTTGAAGTGACAGATTATATGGGTTTAATCATTAATGAAAAATAATATGAGCCAATTTTATGCATTGATGCCTGATAATACAGTAAAACATATCCCTCTAAAAGAAGAGATAATAACAGAGATTAAAAACCTATTTATAAATAGTGGGGCTACATTCAAACCAGAAGGTATAGAAGAAGATGTTTTCGATGGCAATATTGTTAGTCGGAACGGAGAAAATATAACGTACGTGCATTATGACTTACCTGAAGATTTTGCTCGTATACCATGTAATCAGGCTGACATGTCCGAATACAATATAAATGAAGATATGCCTAAAAGCATCTTTTATTACGATGATGGAAAGTTCTATTTTCAGATCTTTAATAAGAAAAATATGTTGCAACGCAAAATGGTCTTGCGGTTTGAATATGGAAATGTATTTGCAAAAATGAATAACTCTGCTTTTATTGTCGAAGATAAGATTCATGCGTTGTACGAGGAGGGAAAGCTATATTTCCAAAGTTATACAGTCGCAAATCAAATATTCTCACTAATAAATTTTGTTACAGAAGCTACAAATGCTGAAATTGAATCCTTTGGAGAATTAGATGGAATTAATGTAAATACCGAAAGCATAAAGCATATAGCAAACATAAAGACACGTCGGCTTATAAAGTTGTTGTCGAACACTGACAATATTTCAACTTTTATGAGAAAAGCATCTCGAACAAAAACAAGCCTATTAAATAAATACGGAGTTAATGCCCAAATAAATGAAAATAAAGAATTGGTTTTACCAACAAATAATGTTGCAGATTTGAACCGTGTTTTAGAGTTTCTCAATGAGGACATATTTAGGGGTGTAATTACCGACAGACTTTATCGTTCAAATTCAAAGAAAAAAGATAATCACTAATTATGAGCGAAGAAAACAAAATAATACTCTATCAAGACGATAACGAGATAACTCGTGTGTCCGTGCGTTTTGCCGATGAGGATTTATGGCTGACGCAAAATCAGTTGGCGGAAATATATTGTACAACACAACAGAACATCAGCCAACATGTGGATAATATATATAAAGATGGAGAACTGACCATAGAGGCAACTAACAAGAAATTCTTGTTAGTTCGCCAGGAAGGCAATCGTCAGGTAAAACGTAACATTGACCATTACAATCTTGACATGATTATAGCATTGGGGTATCGTATCCAGTCGCAGGTGGCGACTCGTTTCCGTCGCTGGGCTACCCAACGGCTTCACGAATACATCCAAAAGGGATTTGCTATGGATGACGAGCGATTGAAACAGGGAGGAAACCGATATTTCCGTGAATTGTTACAGCGCATCAGGGATATTCGTAGTAGCGAACGTAATTTTTACCAACAGGTTACGGACATTTATGCCACAGCGACAGACTACGACCCTCGTGACGAGATGACAAAAATGTTTTTTGCCACAGTACAGAACAAGCTGCATTATGCGGTTCATGAGAATACGGCAGCCGAAGTTATCTATCATCGCGTGGATAATGAAAAGCCATTTGTGGGTATGACAAACTTCAAGGGTAATTATGTGACTAAAGATGATGTGAAGATTGCTAAAAATTATTTGTCTGAGATTGAACTACAACGCTTGAATCTGCTTGTTTCCGGTTTCTTGGACTTTGCCGAGTTCCAAGCATTGGAAATGAATCCCATGACAATGAAAGACTGGATAGAAGCACTGGACAACCAGATTATTGCACACAAACGGAAGGTCTTGATTGGTAAAGGACGTATTTCACATAAACAGGCGATTGAAAAGGCAGAAAAGGAGTTTGCTATCTATCGCAAACGTGAAATGGACTTGCTTGAAAGCGATTTTGATAGAGAAATCAAAAGATTAAAGGACAAGAACGATAATAATCCAAACTAATTCACTACCTTTGCACCAAGAAATCATCCGTTTCCACAATGCGCAAAACACAGAAGTCCAACGGTGGAGCAATAGGAGGAGATTGCTGTTAATGTGATTCTGAAAAGTAATGATATACAGCCACTTGTAGATATGTTACGATTCCTGGTGGTACCACTTAAAAATCAACGACTTGCAGAAATGCAGGTCGTTTTTCTTTTCCAGTCGGCGTTCACCGCTACTCTGCGGGAGTCGAACGGAGCCGGATTTGCAGTGCATACGGTGCACATTCGGAAGACGGGGGCGATCCGAAGACCGGGTCGTGAAAACTGTGACGAACGGTCTCCGGCATCAGCTTTTTCGCCGCTGTTCCGGTTGTTTTCGCTGCTTTATACAACAATTTTTTTATTTTTGCATATTTCAAAAAGGCCGAAAAGTGGCTTGAATGGATTTGTATTCGTTATGCTTCCGGCAACTACACGCTTGAAGGTGTCGTTTTAGTCGCTGTGCTACAAGTGTGTAGTAAAAATTGAGTGCATAATTGCGGAAATTTGCATTATGAAACGGCAGCGGCGTAATGAGATTCTGGTGAAACAAGTCGTGGATCGGCTGAAAACAGTCCGCCGGGAAAGAGGCCTTACTCAAGAAAATGTCCGGTTCGACACCGACCTGAACATCGGGCGGATCGAAAGCGGAAAGCATAGCATTTCACTGACGACGCTGGCTGATTTGTGCGATTATTACAATGTTCCTCTGGAGGATTTCTTCAAGAAGATAGTGACGCGCTGAACAGTGAAATGAAAGAACCCGGGGAGTGGAGCCTCGGGTTCTGTTTTTTCGTGTCGGAGTGTTTTCAGAGTCGTTTTTCGTAAGCCAGCCGTTCGCCGCTCCGGTAGACGACTTTCCCGCAATAGGTGAATCCCGTGCGTTCGAGCAGCCGCAGCATGGTCTGGTTGTCGAAGTTGGTGTCGATGCGGAAGGCTTTGACGCCGCGTTCCTGCGCGAGTGTCTCCACACGGTGCAGGAATTCCGCCGCCACGCCGCGGCCCCGTTCCCCGTCGGCGACCGCTATGCGGTGCACCAGCACGTACGGCTCGTCGGTGAGCCATTGTCCGTCGATGGCGTCGTAGGCCGGTTCGCCGTCGAACACCACCGCGCCGTAGGCGATCACTGAAAGCGGGCCTTCCACGCCGGGTTTGCACAATACATATCCGCGGTTGCGGCCGATGTCTGCCGAGATATGTCCCGGGGCGGGATAGCCGTCCTGCCACTGGCGGCTGCCTGCCGCGTGCATCCGGGCCTGTGCCTGGCGGATGATCTGCATGATGCGGTCCGTTTCGCAGGACTGTGCCTGCCGGAAAATCAATTCGTTGTCCATGTTGCAAAAATAGGAAAATATTTGAGACGCCATACTGTCAGGACATTTTTTCTGCCTTTTCGGCAATTTTGTGCCGCGTTTGTGACAATTTATGACATTTTTTCAGTTTCTCCGAACTGGCATAGGATTTGACCGTATCGGATACGAAAGCGCTTCATAAGAGGCGCGGAGATGAAACGAAATGTTAAACCAAATAAAACCAAGGAGGACAAAACTATGGTACCTGTAAGACGTAATCAGAACTGGCTGCCGAGCATTTTCAACGATTTTCTGGGCAACGACTGGCTTGCCGAACGCCACAACACCACGGCTCCGGCCGTCAACATCATCGAGGACGAGAACGAATACAAGGTGGAAGTCGCCGCCCCGGGTATGACCAAGGAGGATTTCAAGGTGCATATCAACGAGGATAACGAGCTGATCGTCACGATGGAGAAAAAGGCCGAGCAGAAGGAGGAGGACAAGAAGAAGGGCACGTATCTGCGCCGCGAGTTTTCCTACACGAAATTCCAGCAGAGCCTGCTGTTGCCCGACAACGTCGTGCGCGAGAAGATCGCGGCCAAGGTCGAGAACGGGGTGATGACCATCGAGATTCCCAAGAAGAAAGAGACGGAAGCCGCCGTTGCGGCCCGCCAGATCGAGGTCAGATAGCCTGCGGCCATTCTATAATGGGGAGGGAGAATCCGTTGAACGGGTTCTCCTTTTTTTGCGACGGCCGCAGTGGGCGACGGGCCGCTGGCGGTCAGCGGGTATGCGGAACGGGCGGAACGGGCGGCCGAGAGGTCGCCCGTCGTTTGTCAGCGTTCGAGGTGGAGAATGGGGTAGGGACGACCCGACGGGTCCAGGGCGTCGCGCGAGACGATGCGGAAACCCATCCGTGCGTAGAATCCCGCGGCCTGCGCGTTCTGTTCGTTCACATCCACGCGTCGCACTCCGCAATGGACCGTGACGTGCTCCACGAGTTCGCGCCCCAGACCTTTTCCGCGCGCGGAGGGCGCGACAAACAGCATTTCGAGCCGGTCGGCTCCGATGCCCGCAAAGGCTGCGAATCCGTTTCCGGAATCCCTTATGACATAGATTTCCGCAGCCGGAAGCGCCTCCTGGCGCACCATGCGGCGGAAAAAGGGGATGTCCTCCGGAGCCAGAAAGTCGTGCGGGGCGCGTACCGACCTCTCCCACAGATCGGTAAGTGCGTCGAGTTCGTGCGCAGTCGGAGATGCGAGACGCTCGACCATGATTATAAGATCGTTACGGGTTGTTTGCGCCGGGTGAAGCTGCGTGCGAGGGCTGCGGCGAAGGGGGTGTGGAAACTCCGTGCTCCGACCGGACAACCCTTGACGCAGGCGCAGCAGCGGATACAGCGCGCAGGGTCGGTGTGCGCCTCGTCGCCCCGCGCGATGGCCTGCGTCGGGCAGATCGCGGCGCAGCGGCCGCAATGGGTGCAGCGGTCGGCATCGCATGCGGGCAGGTAGACGACCGGGTTTTTCTTCTGCCGGCGGCGGTAGCCCACGACGAAACGGATGAAGCACAGCATCGGCACGAGCGGCGTGTGCACGTCCTTCAGTTTTGCGGCGTCGACCGGGGCAGGCGTTCCCGCCGCGAGTTTTTTGCGCACCGCGGCGCCGAACTCCGCGGCCCGGGCGAGGTCCTGCGCGTCGGGGCGTCCTGCGGCGACGGGGGTTTCGGGGGTGCTGTACGAGTGCTCGCCGACGAATGCTGCTGCGGCCACGGGGACGAATCCCTGCCGGGCGGCGAGCGCGACCAGCTCCGCGGCGGCCTTTTCGAAGGCCCGGTTGCCGTAGACCGCGATCACCACGGCGGGCGTTCCCGAGCCGCGGAGCGTTTCCAGCCTTTTTGCGGCCGTCGGGGCCACATGTCCCCCGTAGACGGGGGCGGCGATGACCGCCACGGCGCCGGCCGACAGTGCGGCGGAGTGTGCCGCGGCGTGCGTCAGGTCGATGGTTTTCAGGGCGGCGGCTTCGGTCCCGGCGTCGGAGGCGATGCTCCGGGCTACGGTCTCGGCGATTTTTTTCGAAGTGCCCGTCGGCGAGAAGACGACGGTGCAGACGGTTTCCGGTTTCATGGCGTTGGGTGTTGACTTGCGGGCAAAGATAATCAAAAATCCCGTGCCTCGGACCTTTTGTTGCAGATTACGGCTCTTTGGCTTATATTTGCCCCGCAACTTTAAACGACAGATTATGAGGATCAAAACTTTTGAAATCCGCGTCGACCCGGCTTTCCGGGAACACGACGAGCGGACGGTGAACGAATTCCTTTCGGTCGTCCGCGTGCCGCGTCTGCACTGCGGATGCCTGCGCAGCCGCAGTGCGTGGATGCTGCTTGTCATTTTCAACGAGGAGACCGCCGACGAACCCGCGATGCGCGCCGCGCTGGCCGGCAGGCACCTCCCCGCGGGGGCGGAACTCACGCCCGGGGAGTGCGAACGCTTCGAGGCGCTCCGCGTGTGGCGCGACCGGCGTGCGGCCGAAATGGGCTGCAAGCCCTTTGTCATCGCCTCGAACCGCGACCTGCTCAACATGGCCCGGAGCGGAGCCGCCTCGCCTGCCGACCTGCTTTCGATCGCGGGATTCGGTTCCTGCAGAGCCGAACGCTACGGCGAGGAGATCGCTGCCGTGCTCGGTTCGGTCGCAGAGGCGGATTTCGACTGAATGTCCGGAAGTGAGTTCGTGCCGGAAAAACGGGTGCGGACCGGAATTTTTTTCTATATTCGCTGCGATACAACTAAATTTTGGGAAAGATGAAAACGAAACTGATTGCCTGTGCGGCGCTGCTGATGGCGGCATGCTGCGGAAGTCCGTCGGCCCGCAAGGCCGCGGCGACGAAAACCGAAGTGAAACACGGCCCGGAGATCGTTCTCGCGGCCCCCGACACCGTGGGTGGGACGAGTGTGAACGAGGCGCTGGCCAACCGCCGCTCGTGGCGCGAATATGCGGCCGCGCCGCTGACGCTCGAAGAGCTTTCGGGCGTGGTGTGGGCCGCCGCCGGCATCAACCGCCCCGGCACGGACCGCCTGACGGCTCCTTCGGCGCTGGCGCTCTATCCGGTGCGTGTCTATGCGTTTTTCGCCGAGGGCGTCTATCGCTACGACGCCCGGACGCATAAGCTGGTGCGCGTGCTGGAGGGCGACCGCCGCAAACTGACCGGGATGCAGGACTTCGTCTTCGCCGCGCCGCTGAATCTGGTTTATCTGGCGGACCGGACGGTATACGAGGGCCGGAATATCCCGGCGGAGCACGTCCGCTACCTCTGCGGGCAGGATGCCGCGGGCTATGCCGAGAATGTCAACCTCTACACGGCGGGGCACGGCCTGCGCTCGATCACGCGCGGCAGCGTTCCCGAGGCGGAACTGCTGGCGGCCCTCGGGCTGGAGCCGGCGCGCTGGTTCGTGGCGTTGGCGCAGACCGTCGGCAAATAGGCCTTCCGGCCGGCGGGAAGGGCGACCCTGCGAAAGGGCCGCCCTTTTTCGTGTCGCCGATGGACCGGCCGGGGCTTGTCTCCGCGCTTCGGACGTCGACCGCCTGAAGGCCGGCTATCCGATGCGTCGGGTGCGGTCCGACGCCCGAATCCGGGGCTGGCGGCTACTCGTTGCCTTCTCCGAAATAACGCCACAGCGGCGCGGCCATCAGGGCCTGCCGGATGCGGTCGGTGCGGAGCAGTTTCAGCACCTCTTCGCGCGTCAAGAGGTGCACGCGCAGGTCCTCCGTCGGGTCGAGATGCTGTTCGCCGAGCGGTTCGACGCCCGTGGCGAGGTAGCAGTAGGTGAGGTTGTTCTGTGTGGCGGGGTTGGCCGAGAGGGTCGTCAGCAGACGCCACTGGCCGCCGCCGTAGCCCGTCTCTTCCATCAGTTCGCGCTGCGCGGCGTCGAGCGGCGAGGCGTCCGACGGCTCGGTGACGCCGGCCGGAATTTCATACGAGGTTTCGCCCAGCCCGTGGCGGTACTGGTCGATCAGCACGAACCGTCCGTCGCGGGTGACGGCCGTGACGTTGATCCAGTCGGGATATTCGAACACATAGTAATCCGGAATGCGGCGTCCGTCGGGTAGTTCGAGGCTTTCGTGGCGCACGGTGAACCACGGTTTGCGGGCGAGATATTCGCTCGTGAGGACTTTCCATTTGCGGTTTTTCGGATTTTCCATCATTGTAATGCTTTCGGATAGGGCAAAAATAGTGTTTTTTTGTTATATTTGCGATTCAAGAAATTTGCCGATCATGCTATCTCAAGCCGAACGCAACCAAATCATAGACCTCATCAACCGGGAGGTGGTCCCCGCCATCGGGTGCACCGAACCGATCGCCGTGGCATTGTGCACGGCCCGTGCCGCCGAAACGCTGGGCGGGGAACCCGAAAAAATCACGGTGCGCCTGAGCGCCAATATCCTCAAGAACGCCATGGGTGTCGGAATCCCCGGTACGGGGATGATCGGACTGCCGATCGCCGTAGCCCTCGGGGCGCTGGTGGGGCGTTCGGAATATCAGCTGGAGGTGCTGCGCGACGTGACGCCCGAAGCCGTCGAACGCGGTCGCCGCATGATCGACGGGCGGCGCATCGCGATCTGCCTGAAAAAGGACGTCGATGAAAAACTCTATATCGAGGCGGAGGCCGAAGCCGCCGGCCACAGGGCCGTGGCGGTCATCGCCGGGGGACATACCTCCTTCGTCTTCGTCAGCCGCGACGGCGAGACGCTGCTCGACAGGCGGACCCCGGCGGCGGGCGGCGGGGAGGAGGAGGACGTGCCCCTGACCCTCGCGCGCGTATGGGATTTCGCCATGACCTCGCCGCTGGACGAACTGCGCTTCATCCTCGAAACCAGCCGCCTGAACAAGGCCGCCGCCGAACGCTCCTTCGCGGGCGAGTTCGGTCACTGCGTGGGCCGCACGCTGTGCTGCGACCGCGAGCGGAAGGTGATGGGCGACAGCATCTTCACGCGGATACTCTCCTACACCTCCGCCGCCTGCGACGCCCGCATGGCCGGGGCGATGATCCCCGTGATGAGCAACTCGGGAAGCGGCAACCAGGGCATCGCCGCGACGCTGCCCGTGGTGGTCTACGCCGAGGAGACGCACGCCTCGGAGGAGCAGATGATCCGGGCGCTGACGTTGAGCCACCTCACGGTCATCTACATCAAGCAGAGCCTGGGACGTCTGTCGGCGCTGTGCGGCTGCGTGGTGGCGGCCACGGGATCGAGCTGCGGCATCACCTACCTGATGGGCGGCGGCTACGGCCAGGCGGCCGCGGCCGTGAAGAACATGATCGCCAACCTGACGGGCATGATCTGCGACGGAGCCAAGCCCAGTTGTGCGATGAAGCTCACGAGCGGCGTCTCGACGGCCGTGCTGTCGGCCATGATGGCCATGGACGGCCATTGCGTCACCCCAGTCGAGGGCATCATCGAGGAAGATGTGGACAAATGTATCCGCAACCTCACCGCCATCGGCCGCGACGGCATGAACGAGACCGACAGCCTCGTACTCCGGATTATGACCAATAAATGCTGACTATGAAATATCTTACACTGAAAACCCGTCTGCTGGCCCTGCTGCTGCTGGCCGCGACCTGCGCCGCTGCGCAGCCCACCCCTGCCCAACTGGCCTCCCGTCCCGAACTCACCGCGAGCATCTACCACTCCTACGAGTACCTGCCCGGTCCTGCCGCTCCGGTTCCCGACGGCTACGAGCCGTTCTACATCAGCCACTACGGCCGTCACGGAAGCCGCTACCACTCGAAAGAGGAGGCTTATGCCGAGCCGCTCGCCGCGCTGCGCAAAGCCGACAAGGCCGGGGCGTTGACCCCCAAGGGCCGCGAGGTGCTGGCCAAGGTCGAGACGCTGGCCGCCGATGCCTGCAAACGCTACGGCGACCTTTCGCCCCGCGGCGTACAGGAACACCGCGGCATCGCCGAGCGGATGTTCGCCGCCTATCCCGGGGTTTTCTCGACCGACGGGGGCCGCGTGTGCCGTATCGAGAGCCGCTCGACGCAGGTTCCGCGCTGTATCTTGAGCATGGCGGCTTTCAACGAACGTCTCAAGGAGCTGAATCCCGCGATCCGCGCCACGCGCGATGCGAGCGCCCGCGATCTTTGTTATCTGGCCAACGGACCCTCGCTCAAGGCAAGCCGCGGGGCCGCTTCGGCGGTTGCGGACAGCCTGACCCGCGTGCGTGTGAACCCCGACCGGTTCGTGAAGTCGCTCGTCACCGACCCCGGGTGCATCGACGAGCCGCTGGATCTGATGGAGGATCTTTTCATGCTGGCCGCCATCACGCAGGACGTCAGCCATCTGGGCATCGAGCCGTTCTATGAAATCTTCACCAGAGAGGAACTCTATGCGCTCTGGGAGTGCGAGAACGTCCGCCGTTACCTGATCATGGGACCTTCGGCCCGCTTCGGCGATCCGCTCGTCGCCGATGCCAGGCCGTTGCTGCGCAATATCGTCGAGACGGCCGACCGCGTCGTTGCGGGGGAATCGGACCTTTCGGCCTCGCTGCGTTTCGGTCACGACACCTATGTGGTTCCGCTGCTGGCCCTGCTGCGCGCTGAGGGAGCCTATGCCCGCGTGGAGTCGCTCGACGATGTAGCTGCGGCGTGGAACGCCCATACGGTGACGCCGATGGGAACCAACGTCCAGTTCATCTTCTTCCGCAATCCCGAAACGGGGGACGTGCGCGTCCGCGTGCTGCATAATGAGCGCGACGCCAATCTGCCCCTCGCCGGAGGCCCTTACTATCCGTGGAAAGAGCTGAAGAGATACTGTGAAGCGTTGTATGGAGCGGAAAACTGAAAAAGATGACGAATTGATTTGGTTTTTGGGCGGAAATGTATATCTTTAAGCGATCAAACGTTTGAACCATGTACATTTCCAGACTGGCATTCGTGCTCGCGGCATTGTCGGCCGCGTCGTGTATCGACAAGGATGTTGACAATACCGAATTTTATGAAAAGTATGCCAGGGGGTTCGACAACCGGACGACCGTGGCGGTGAATATCGCTTCCGAGGTTGCCGGCGAGTATTATGCGGTCTATTTCGGGAATCCCTACGACGGGGAGTCGCTTGTGAAACAGCCTGCATTGACGGGTTTTACGCCTGTTTCGACCACGCTCGACGTGCCGAAGGACGTTGAAAGGCTGTATGTCGTGGCGCAGGGCGAGATGAAAAGTTACGAGGTGGGGAACCTGTCGATCTCGGCCGCTGCCCGGCCCGGCCCGCAGAGCCGCGCCGCCGATGTGAATCCGGTCAGCGCCCGGGTTATGACGGCCGTCAACAGCATCTATTTTCCCGAAAAGACCAATAACGTCCGGGGCGACGACCTTTTCAAGTGCACCGACCTGGTGATCGACCGGACGCCGAGTTCGGGCGATTTCGACGAGGCGGAGATCTGGCTCACGTTTCTCGGCGACGGCGGCTGCCGCCAGAGCCAGCTTTTCGGCAAACTCTGGTTCTACACCTATCCCTCTTCGAAACAGGATGGGCTGACGCTCGGCGACTGCACCTTTTACGGGGTGAAGGACGGCGAAGTGGTCGCGATTCCCTATTCCGAGGTCCGGGCGCAGCGCAGCTGGGTTTTCTACACCCGGGAGGAGTTCTCGTCGAATATCGCCTCCTACAAGCGTTACAAACTGGGCGTATTCCCCAAGGGGTTGAACCTCGGATTCGTTTACATCGGCAACAGCACGGTGAGCAACGGCGGATTCCGTTTCACCACGCCCTGGCTCAACGAGCGCGTGCAGGATTATACGCTGACGTACCAGGACGACAAGAAGACGTTCCGGATCGTCGACCGGCATCTGGCCAACGGTTATATCTGCCACGTCACGGAGGGTGATTTTCAGGGCAATATCCTCGGCATGGAGAACCGCGTGGTGACCGAGAGCGCGAAGTACGACGGCGACTACAACGACATTCTCTGCATGATCGAGAGCAACCCGAGGACCATCGCCCCCGGCGAGGAGGTCGAGATCGGCAACAGCGGCAACAAGGACCCCGAGGAGATCGCCTGCAAGACCTCCGTCGGGCTTTACCTGTTCGAGGACAATTATCCGTACCGCGGCGATTTCGACTTCAACGATGCGGTGGTTCAATATGAGATCAGGGATTACTACCAGTCGAAAAACCGGGCCAAGCAGATCACCGTGCAGCTGATGGCGACCGGATCGCATATGTCCAACAGTTTCGGATTCCGGGATTCGAAGGGTTTCCAGCCGTTCCTTTCCGGCCTGAAGGGCTATCGGAACGTCTATGCGGCGCAGGCTTTCGAGCCCGTCGGCGAGCCTGTCGTGCAAACGCTTTACGGCGACGTGGTCCCCTGTCTGAAAAACGAATCGGAGTATTATATCTATCCGTCGAGCTTCAATACGGCGGAGTATCCCAGCGTGCTGGACATTCCGCTTTCGGACCCCGACGACGCCTCGTGGAAGTTCGAATGGCCGCAGGAGATGCAGAGCATCGACGACTGCTACTGGTTCCTCAAAAGCGCTTCGGGCGGTTCCCGTGAAAAGGACTGGTACAAGCGTCCGAAGGATGCGACCCTGCTGTTCGGGCGTTGACGTTCCCGGTTTGTGAGCGGCTTTCCGCACAAACTGTTAAACGGGGCGGATGGACTGTGCGTGACGTACGTTCCATCCGCCCCGTTTTTTTCGGTGCGCGAATCTCCTCATTTGAATTTGGGACCAGGCGGAGGCTCTCCCGCATATTTGCCGCTTGCGGCATGAAGGGCTTTCCGGAAAGCCGGGATGCCCGGTTTACGGGGCTGTCCGCCGCTTTGGCGGCGACCGTGTGATGCGACTGCTGTGGCGGCCCGTTGTTCGCGCGCAGCCTCCGACCGCTGTTGTAACGACGGCGGGAAGGGGGCGGAAATGCCTCCGGTCCGGTTCGGAACGCGAGGGCCTGCCGGCTATTTAGTGGAAAATCGTTTTGACGATGATGCCTGTGGCTCCCTGGTGGCGGGTGGTGTAATCCTTGGCGATGCGGCTGGTTTTCTGCAGGAACTCCTCGTTGTCGCGCAGGGGCACGAACCACGTGCGCAACTGCTCGTAGTCGGTCACCGACCGGGCGGCGCCGAGCGTCACCAGATCGCGGGCCTCCTTGAATTTTTCGTAGTTGGGACCGAAGGCCACCGGAAGTCCGAACGTCGCGGCTTCGAGCGTGTTGTGAATGCCGACGCCGAACCCGCCGCCGATATAGCTCCAGGTGGCGTAGCCGTAGACCGAGGCGAGAATCCCCACCGTGTCGAGGATCAGCAGCTGCCGCGAACCGTAGGTCGTGCGGGGCGTGCATTGCGTGTAGCGCAGCGCGCCGCCTTTGGTTTCGGCCATCAGCCGTGCGATACGCGACTCGTCCATTTCGTGGGGTGCGACGACGAATTTCACGTCGGGATTGTCGTTTATCAGCCGGATCAGCAGCTCTTCATCCGGCTCCCATGTCGATCCGGCCACGAACAGGCGGTTGTCGCCCTTGAAGCGGTCGATGACGTCGATGCGTCTGGCCGCGCGGGCGATCTCCGCCACGCGGTCGAAGCGCGTGTCCCCGGCCACCAGCACGTTGTCGAAGCCCAGCGTCGCCAGCAGTTTTTTCGACTCCTCGTTCTGCACGAACATCACGTCGAACGACTCCAGCGCCTGTCGCCACATGCCGCCGTAGGGGCGGAAAAAGACCGAATTGCGGCGGAAGATGGCCGACACGACGTAGGTGCGGATTTTCCGGCGGCGCAGTTCGCGGAGCAGGTTGAGCCAGTACTCGTATTTGACGAAGATGGCGATTTCGGGGTGCGCGGCGTCGAGGAAGCGGCGGGCGTTGCCCGGCGTGTCGATCGGGAGGTAGAAGATGTAGTCGACGCCCTTGTAGTTCTTGCGGATTTCGTAGCCCGAAGGCGAGAAGAAGGTCAGAAGAATCTTGTATTCGGGGTGCGTCTTGCGAAGCTGTTCGATGATGGGGCGGCCCTGTTCGAACTCTCCGAGCGACGCGACGTGTATCCAGATGATCCTGTCCGTGGGGGCGATTGCCTCCCGCATGCGGCGGAAGAGGTCTTTGCGGCCTTCGATCCAAAGGCGGGCCTTCGGATGGCGCGGCGCCACGAGACGGATGGCCCAAACGTAGAGAATCAGACCGAAATTATAGAACCACATCGGTATTTACGGTGTTGAGTTTTCAGTTTCTAACGCCCGCGCCCGGTGACCCGACGTCAGGCTGTTCTTTTTCAGTCCGGCAAAGATAGTACAATTTGTCGGAACTGCAAAATTACCAATTGTATTCCAGCGCGTTTTCGATCAGTTCGACGCGGACGCTGCCGTCGGCGGCGGCTTCGGCGGCCGCCAGATCGAACTGCACTTCGCCCTCCCAGCCCACGGTGCGCAGGTAGCAGGCGGCGGCGCGCGACAAGGCCCGGAACTTGCGCTGCGTGGCGGCTGCCTCGGGAGGCGTGAGCGACCCGGAGCGCCGGGTCTTGACCTCCACGAAATGCAGCACGCCTTCCCGGCAGGCCACGATGTCCAGCTCGTAACGGCCCTGCCGCCAGTTGAGCGCGCAGATTTCGTACCCCGCACGTCGGAGGTATTCCGTCGCGGCGCGTTCGCCGGCCCGGCCCGTTTCGGCTGCCGCGGTCATCAGTGGATGATGCGTTGGATGGTGTTGGCGCGCTCCATGGCGTTTTTCAGCCCCTCGGCGTCGTCGCGTTCGAGCATCCGGCGCATGATCTGCAACTGGTGTATGTGTTCGCGCAGCACGTCCAGCACGTTGTATTTGTTGCGCAGCAGGATCGGGACCCACGTTGCCGCCGAACTCTTGGCCAGGCGCACCGTGCTCTCGAAACCGCCGCCCGCCAGGTCGAAGATGTGACGCTCCTCGCGCTCCTTTTCGAGCACCGTGAGCGCCAGCGCGAACGAGGTGACGTGCGAGATGTGCGAGACATAGGCCGCGTGCAGGTCGTGCTCTTCGGGGTCCATGTAGACGGCCGGACTGCCCAGCGTGCGGAAGATGCTTTCGACCGTGGCCAGGGCGTCCTTGTCGCTCCGCACCGTGTCGCACAGCACGACGCTGCGGCCCGTGAACGCGCCCCGCTGGGCGGCTTTCGGACCGCTGTACTCCGTACCCCACATCGGGTGCGCGGCGACGAAACGTCCGCGGCGGGCGTGCATCGAGATCACCTCGCACAACTCGCCCTTGATCGAACCCATGTCCATCACCACCTGCCTGCCGCCCGCGCGGTTGAGCGCCTTGACAGCCATCAGCGGGATGGTGTCGACGGGGGTGGCCAGCACCACGAGATCGGCTTCCGGAACACCCTCCTCGAAACTCACGATCCGGTCCGCAAGGCCCAGCTGCAACGCCTCGGCGGCGTGTTCTTCGGAGCTTTCGACCCCGAGTATCTCCTCTGCGATGCCGTGGTCGCGAAGGGCCAGGGCGAACGAGCCTCCGATAAGGCCCAGACCCGCAATCAGTACTTTCATAAAACGATATACCTATTTATAATAAAAAAGACAGGTCGCCGCCCGGTTCGACCTCGAAGGTTTCGACTCCTTTGCGGAACATCCGCATCGGGCGTCGGCCGATCAGCTCCAGTTTCCCGTCCTCGCAGCGCAGCATGCAGCCTTCGCGCAGTCCGGCCACCCAGCGGCGCGGATTGGCCTCGATATACTCCAGGATGCGCTGTTCGCGGGTCTCCCCGGCGTGCCCCGCGGGGTTGGCGTCGAGGTAGTGGGGATTGATCTGGAATTTGACCGCTCCGATGGCCTTGAACGACTCCGGTTCCACGATGGGCATGTCGTTTGTTGTCGAGATCGTCGGGCAGCAGACGTTGCTGCCTGCCGACCAGCCCACGTAGGGCGTTCCGGCCTTGATTTTGCGGAGGATGGCCGTCATAAGCCCCTGCTGCTGCATCTTTTTGGCCAGGGCGAACGTGTTGCCGCCCCCGACGCAGATCGCTTCGGCCCCGCGGACGAGGGCGGCGGGGTCCTTGGCCCGGTGGACCGAACGCACGCGGATGCCCAGTTCGGCGAAACGCGCCTGCACCTTTTTTTCGTAATCGGCGTAGGAGAACGTGACGGCCGCGTAGGGAACGAAGACGATTTCGCGCACCCCGTCGAGAAAACGCCCTATCTCTGGCAGCGGATAGCGCAGGTATTCCTCGCCGGCATTGGTCGAATTCGAGATCAGAAGCAATTTCATAAGGTTGTGGTTTTGAATGTATTAATTAAATTTTTGTGCTAAATGTCGAAAAAGTTGTGAATAAAAAAACAGGCCGTTTTGTCAAAAGTAATAAAAAAAGTGTTACTTTTGCGCAAAATTGCTCTGGAAATGTAAAAGAACTATTTCCAAATAATTGTTTAACTAAAAAATTAAAATTATGTCAGAAGTTCAATCAAAAGTTGTCGAGATCATCGTCGACAAACTGGGTGTCAAGGAGTCGGAGGTAGTCCCCGAAGCAAGCTTCACCAACCACCTGGGCGCAGACTCGCTCGACACTGTAGAGCTGATCATGGAGTTCGAGAAGGCTTTCGATATCCAGATCCCGGATGAGGACGCTGAAAAGATCGCTACCGTCGGCGACGCGATCTCGTATATCGAGGAACACAAGAAATAATTTCCCTTAAACAACGTTTCACGGCTGATAAAGCCTTAAATTTATGACAGGAAGAAGAGTAGTTGTTACGGGCATCGGTACGATAAACCCGCTCGGTAATAGTATAGAGGAGTATTTTTCGAATCTGGAGAAGGGAGTCAGCGGTGCCGCACCCATTACTCATTTCGATGCCGAAAAATTTAAGACCAAGTTCGCTTGTGAAGTAAAGAATTACGATCCGACCCAGTATTTCGACCGTAAGGAGGTGCGTAAGTACGACCTCTTTACACAATATGCTTTGATCGCGGCCACGCAGGCCGTGGAGGATTCTGCCCTCGATCTCGAGAAGGTCGACAAGGAGCAGGTGGGCGTTATCTGGAGTTCGGGCATCGGAGGAATCAAATCTTTCTTCGATGAGTGTCTGGGCTGGGCCGCCGGGGATGGAACCCCGCGGTTTAGCCCGTTTTTTATTCCCCGCATGATTTCCGATATCGCAGCCGGTTTCATCTCCATGAAGTACGGCTTCATGGGTCCGAACTACTGTACGGTGTCGGCGTGCGCTTCGTCGAACCACGGCATCACGGCCGCCTTCGACGCCATCCGTTACGGCAAGGCCGACGTCATGGTGGCCGGCGGTTCGGAGGCTGCGGTCAACGAGCCTTCGGTCGGCGGATTCAACTCCATGCAGGCGCTTTCGACGCGCAACGACGATCCGCAGCACGCTTCGCGCCCCTTCGATAAGGACCGCGACGGCTTCGTAATCGGCGAGGGCGCCGGTGCGCTGATCCTGGAGGAGTACGAGCATGCCAAGGCGCGCGGCGCGAAGATCTATTGCGAGGTCGTAGGCGGAGGCGCTTCGGCCGACGCTTACCACTTCACGGCTCCCCATCCCGAGGGCAAGGGCGCCATGAAGGCGATGCGCGACGCCATCAAGGACGCGGGCATCGCTCCCGAGGATATCGACTATGTGAACGTGCACGGAACCTCGACCCCCGCGGGCGACATTCCCGAGCTGAAGGCCGTGGCAGGCGTTCTGGGCGACCATGTTTACAACGTCAACATCTCCTCGACCAAATCAATGACGGGACACCTGCTGGGCGCTGCCGGCGCTGTGGAGGCTCTGGCGTGCATTTTCGCGCTGACGCACGGCGTGGTTCCCCCCACGATCAACTGCGAAAACCGCGATCCCGAGATCGACGAAAAACTGAATCTGACGCTTAACGTGGCGCAGAAGCGCGACGTGAAGTGTGCGTTGAGCAATACGTTCGGATTCGGCGGTCACAACTCGACGGTTATTTTCCGCAAACTCTGATCCCTGTAACGTCCGCGCCGTGATTGACTTTTTACTGCGTCCTATCCGACGGAATTTCGGGCGTGACCGGGTATATTACAGAATTGTCGACGATCTGTTCGGATTCATTCCGCACAACGTCGAACTCTACAAGCTGGCTTTGATTCACAAGTCAGCTTCTTTGGTTTTGGAGGACGGCCGCGCGATCAACAACGAACGTCTGGAATATCTGGGCGACGCTGTGATCGAGGCCGTGACTTCGGACTATCTGTTCATCGAATACCCCGACCGCGACGAGGGTTTCATGACCCAGCTGCGGTCGAAGATCGTCTCGCGGCAGTCGCTCAACGCGCTGGCCGTGAACCTCGGTCTGGATGTCCACGTGATTTCGAACGGCGGCACGGGCATTACCCAGAAGCATATCTACGGCGACGCCTTCGAGGCGATGATGGGGGCGGTTTACTTCGATCAGGGGTACGAGTTCGTCAACCGGCTGCTGATCAATAACATTTATTTCCGTTTCCTGAATCTGGAAGAACTGACCGAGTCGGAGAGCGATTTCAAGAGCCGCCTGATCGAGTGGAGCCAGAAGAACCGCCACCAGGTCGAGTTCCGCACGGAGCACGACAAGGAATACGCTTCGAACCATCCGGTTTTCTACTGCACGGTGCTGGTCGACGGCATGGAGGTCGGCCACGGAGCCGGGGATTCGAAGAAGGAGGCCGAACAGCGTGCGGCGTTCTCCGTGTCGCAGTACATGAGCGACGAGCAGTGCGCTTCGCTGCTGGACAAGGTCGACCGTCTGGAAGGCACCCGGTCAGGAAGCGGGTTTTAGAGGGCGGTGGCAATCCGTTGCATTTCCGGTCCTGTTCTGCGCCCGCCCGGCAGATGGGGATTCGGACCCGGTTTCAAACACCCTCCGCAGGCGGCTGTACCGGCTTGCCGGGATGAAAACGGTATGAATTCGTATATAGTCACTTTCTGCTTTTATGAAGAATATCCTCGATAAAATGGCGTCGCGGGGCGTGGAGGCCTTGAGCGACCGCGAGCTGCTTGCCCTGCTCACCGACGACGAACAGTTGGCCGAAGTGGTGCTGTCGGCCTATGACGGTTCGCTGGCGCGTATCGGCGACCAGCCCGAAGCCCGCCTGCGCATGGTCGGGGGACTGGGCCTGAAACGGGCGCGGATGCTGTTGGCCGCGGCGGAATTCGGACGGCGGGCTGTCGCTTCCGGGGGTTCCGGGAGCGATTTCATCAATACGGGCGACGATGTGGTGCGGCTGTTCCGGCCGCAGCTGGAACGCCTCTCCCACGAGGAGTGCTGGGTCGTCTACCTCACCTCGTCGAACCGGGTTATCGAGCGTTACCGCATCAGTCAGGGCGGGGTGACCGGCACGGTCGTCGACCACCGGCTGATCGTCAAACGGGCGTTGGAACTGCTCGCCACGCAGCTGATTCTGGTGCACAACCACCCTTCGGGAACGCCCGAGGCGAGCGGGCAGGACAAGACGCTGACCGAACGTGTGGCGCGCGCCGCGGCGTTGTTCGACATCCGGCTGCTGGACCACATCATCATCGCCCGCGACGGCGATTTCTCGTTCCTGCGCGAGGGGCTGATGGGATAGACGGCCTGCGGATAAAAAATAACGGACGGTCTCTTTTCGGGGACCGTCCGTTTTGTCATTTGTAGGGCGATTTCAGATGCCGTCGAAAGTCAGCACGGCTTCTTGTGTCGTGGAAAAACCTCCCTCATGTGTTTCTACGGTGATGCTCATGCCGTCGATCTGTTCGCCGATCTTCCAGTCGGCGGGGACGGTGTATTTGTAGGCGACCTCCTGCCGGTATTCGCCTCCGCTGAAACTGCTCTTCACGTGTCCGGGCATGAACCGGCTTTGGCGGCCGTTGAATCCCAGTGCCAGCAATTCGTTCGGTTCTTCGATCAGCAACAGTTCCGGGGCGATCATTTGTCCTTTGAATGTGCTGAACAACCGGGTGTTGGTATCATTTGTCCGGTCGGTTTGCGGGTCTTTTTCGTTGTACTGGAACGTTTGTGAGTCGATGCCCCAGGTGATGCCCGTGAGGTTCTGCGCACTGGCTCCCGCATCCTGGTAGGCGTACCGGGTGACGGTCTCATGCTCCGAACCAGCCTGCTCCGTCGTCTTGATCAGGTAGTCGTTGCTGTCGTAAGTATACTCGAAATAGCGGGTTTGTCCCTGTCGCGTCTCCGTGGCGAAGTCTATCCGGCAGAATCCGGACGTGAATGTCCCGGTGCACTCCACCTCGTATGTTTCCGGAGCTCCTTTGTCGTAATAGGTCTGCGTGAGGAGCATCTTGGAGTTGGAGGTGTAGACCATGCTGACTTCCGAGTAGGGCGACCCGTCGGCATCGGTCTCCTTGCAGGAGGTGATGCGCCCTTCGGTGTCGTAGCCGATCGTGATGGCGCCGTCTGCCTTGCCGTTCGTTTTGAGTGTTATTTTCGCCAGCCTGCCGTTCGGCTGTCGGACCGATGGTTCGTCGCCGCCGCCGCTTTCGCCCGTGCCCTCCTGCGTGACGGTGATTTCGATTTTCGACGTGCCGCACGTGATGATGATCTTTGCCGTGCGCGCCTCTTCCGACGTGTTGGGCTGGAGGGTGATTTTCAGCGTGTAGCTGCCTGCCGCATCGCCGTGGTCGGGGCTGATGCTGATCCATGAGGGCGCTTCGGCGCGGGTCTCGGCGATCGTCGAGGTCCATGCCCCTTCGGTGGTG
>ERZ839767.782-NODE-782-length-53310-cov-19.968942_pt1 | contig 53310 bp, 46 predicted proteins | sample MGYA00519879_ERZ839767 | MGnify/ENA primary metagenome ERZ839767 (study PRJEB31850, sample SAMEA3708852) | human gut metagenome | biome: human gut; feature: human-associated habitat; material: faeces | place: China | collected 2014 ... | reverse complement strand
GAATGGGCGCAGTGGGTACAGTCCGAAAAGGAGCAGCTTGCCGCCGTGATGGAGCGGTATGACATTCAGTGGGAGCAGAAAGGCACCCACGAAAAGCACCTCTCCGTCTTGGATTACAAGAAGCAGGAACGGGAGAAAGAGATTGCGGCACTGGACACCACACTGGCCGAAAAGCAGGACGAGTTGGAAACGGTGCAGAGTCGAATTGAGAACTTCGATCAGGGGGCACATTCCATTGAGCGGTTGGAGCAGCGAATTGAGTCGGATGCAGAGTTTCAGCTTCCCGATCCGCCCACTTTGATGACAGCCAAGACCTATAAGCAGCGATTCGTTGACCCGTTGATTAAAAAGCTGAAAGAAATCATCCGGGAGATGTTCTGTCGCTATTACAAGGCGCTGGACAGCTACCACCGGCTGAACACCACCAACGGTCGGCTGTATCGGGAGAACGAGCATCTGAGCACCGCCAATGACCGGCTCAAGGGAGAAAATGATGCCCTGTGTTCGGAGCTGAAGGATTTTCGTTTCCTACGGAAGGTTCTTGGCAGCCGGCAGATTGACAATCTGATTGCACAGGCAAAAGAGATGGAACTGCAGCGTAAGCAAAATCAGCGCACACGGCACAGAAATACAAATTATGAAAGGTAGGAACAGACAATGGCAAAGACGATTTTTGAGGAAATGGGCGGCACTTACACTCGGGTCGGGGATTACCTTCTCCCTGATCTGAAGCTGCCCGAAGAAGAACAGCAGCCCATCGGCGTGTGGGGACAGCGTCATCGGCGCTATCTGAAGGAGCATCGCCGGGCAAGCTATGCGACCCTTCTTACAAGCGGCAAGTTAAATGGTTATCTTGCCGACATCGACCGACAGGCGGAGGAGATGTTTCTTCGGCTGGTAAAGCAGATGGCCGAGGCGGAAGGTGTCACAGAGGAGCTGAAAGCCGCCGATCCGATGGAGTGGGTCGGCAGGATGAATAACATCCGAAACAGGGCGATGGAGATTGTGAATGGCGAACTGATTTACATCTAAGCAATGGGGCAGGTGAAATTCCTGCCCCTATTTTTTCTGTCAAAAATAGTCCTCATGTTTTGGTGAGATTATCTTGTAAATTCGTTTGTTCTATGATATAATATATCCAAACCGATTTTGAACGGAGAATTGCAATGCCTATTTCCTACGATAAGCTCTGGAAGCTGTTGATCGATAAGAAAATGAACCGGACAGATTTGAAAGACGCCTCCGGTATCAGCTTCAATGTGCTTGCCAAGATGGGGAAAAACGAATTTGTCTCTATGGAAAGCCTTATGAAGATTTGTGCCACTCTCAATTGTAATGTAGGCGATATTGTAGATTTTTTACCAGAAAGTGAGGGATTGCAGGAATGACACCAGAGATGCTGGCTACGCTAACCGAACAAGTTGCCGAGCTTGTTCAGACTTACAGTAATAATTATCTGCAATTCCAGAGAGCAACCTATAACGAGACTCAAGTCCGTGTTGATTTTGTAAACCGCTTCTTCAAACTTCTTGGATGGGATGTAGATAACGAACGTGGATTGCCACAACACCTGCGTGAAGTTACCCATGAGGCTACCGTAGTTGTAGAGGAAGACGGCGTCCATCGCAGCAAAAAACCAGATTATTCTTTCAAGGTCGGTACGGAAGTCCTGTATTTCCTTGAGACAAAGAAACCTGCGGTAAACCTTACTATCGATGCAGCTCCGGCATTCCAGTTGCGCAGATATGGATGGAGCGGAAACCTAAAAGTCTCAGTGTTGACCAATTTCACCGATCTATATATCTATGATTGTTCTGTTCGTCCGAGAGAAGGCGATGACATTGGTGTTGCAATGATTGCTCACTACCACTTCGACGAGTATGTGGAACGTTTTGAGGAAATTTACAACATGCTGTCCAAAGAAGCAGTCTTGACTGGACAGTTTGAGCGTCATTTCGGTAACATTCAGGGGGCTCTTCGTCGTGAACCGTTCGATCAGTATTTCCTAGATCAGATTAGAGCATGGCGAATGATGCTTGGTGAGGATATTCTGTGCAACAATCCAAACGTTGATGCAGAAACACTCAACATTTTCGTCCAGCGAGTGCTTAATAGAACAATTTTCCTTCGCATTTGTGAGGATAGATGTTTCGAGAACTATGAGTCACTGAAAGCTATTACGACATACCAAGATCTAAGAACAATGTTCGCTGCAGCAGACCAGAAATACGATTCAGGCTTATTTGAACTCTTAGAAGAGGATCGTCTTACGGTGTCTGACTCAGTTATTATCGAGATATTTCAAAGCCTGTATTACCCAAATAACTCCTATGAGTTTGGTGTAATTGACCCGTATATTATTGGTCAGATTTACGAACTGTTCTTGGATGAGGCGCTTGTAATTCGAGAAGATGGGCATATTGAGACGCAAGAAAAGCCCGAAGTAGTTGACTCCCAGGGTGCAGTCAACACCCCAAAAAACATCACCGATATTATTATCGAAGAAACGCTCCGCCCTTTGTATGAAAATAGAACTCCCGAAGAAGTGGCTCAGTATCGCATTGCAGATATTTGCTGTGGGTCTGGCAACTTCTTGCTGTCGGCGTTTGAATACATCGTAAACTATCATATTGAGTATTATCGAAACCATGCTAGAGAAAATGCCGAGCGAAGAGGCGATATTTATCAACTGGCTGGCAGTACAAACTATATACTTTCTTACGAGAGAAAACGCTCCATTTTGAAAAATAATATCTTCGGTGTTGATATTGACCCTCTTGCTGTAGAAGTATCAAAGTTCAGCTTGCTGCTAAAAGCATTGGAAAATTCGTCCTTGGAGGAGGCAGAAGCTTTTCATCAGCGTACCAATCAACGCATCCTTCCTAATTTGGACGAGAATATCAAAAATGGCAATAGCCTTGTGAATATGGCTTATGCTCGTTTTGATCGATCTGTTTATCAGAATGTTTCCTTGATGAACAAATTAAAGATGTTCGATTGGAATGCTGAGTTTGGCAACCGAAAGTTTGATGCAATTATCGGTAATCCGCCCTATATTCGTGTGCAGAATATGGTACACTATTCCCGAGAAGAGTATGATTTTTATAAGAGCAACCATTCTCCCTATGTAACCGCACAAACTGATACGCTCGATAAGTATTATCTGTTTATTGAAAAAGGACTTACACTGTTAAACGATGGTGGAATGCTGGGTTATATCGTCCCACACAAGTTTATGAATATCAAGTCAGGCGCTAAATTGAGAGAATTGCTTTCTTCCAATTCCAGCGTTAAGAAAATTCTGCATTTCGGAACTCATCAAGTTTTTGAAAACAGAAGCACCTACACCTGCATTTTGGTATTATCTAAGCAGGGCCATGAAGAATTCCAAATTGGCTTTGTTCAGGATTGGAATCGGTTCTTATTCAATCATGATACAGAATGCCTGACCTATCCGGCTGCTTATATCAGTGGTCAGCCGTGGTCGTTTTTGCCTCAAAATATTGTTGCACATTTGGAAGAGATTTCGCAATCTTGTGTTCCCCTTTCCTCTTTGGTTGACATTTTTGTTGGTGTTCAAACAAGTGCTGACCAAATCTATATTATCCACGCTGATCGTGAAGACGATAATTTCATTTACTCACATGATAGGCAGGGACGTGAGTTCCAGATAGAGAAAGGGATTCTGCGTAAGAGCATATATGACACACAGCTTGTCAGTTACGAGAAAATTGAAGCAAACAGCTACATCATATTCCCGTACAAGGCGGTAAACGGAAGACCTGTTCTATATAGTTTGGCAGAAATGACAGAGGATTTCCCTCATGCGTTAGCATATTTGAATCGCTTCAAAGATAAGCTGGATGAACGCAATATGCCTGGACGCACGACTGAAAATTGGTTTGCGTTCGGACGCAGTCAATCTTTAAGACGTTTCCTTGCAGGAGAACATCTCGTTTGGCCTGTGCTGTCAACAAGCTCAAATTATGTCTATGATAATGATATGGTTGTCTTCACTGGTGGAGGAAATGGTCCTTTCTATGGTATAGAAAAGAAAGCTACTTCTCAGGAATCTATTTTCTATATCCAGGCGATTTTGAACCATTGGCTAATGGAACTCCTTGTGAAAAGTAGAGCAAGCACCTTTAGAGGGGATTACTATTCTCACGGAAAGCAGTTTATTGCGACTCTGCCTATTTACAAGATTGATTTTGAAAACCCAGCCGAAGTTGCCAAGCATCAGCAGATTGTTGAGATGGTGCAAAATATTATGCGGTTAAAGGAACAATTAGCTTCTGCTCCTAATGCAGCTCGTCGTACAGTTTTGGAACACTCCATCACGGCAATCAATGCTGAATTAAATAGCGCAATCGATGAGCTTTATCAGGTAGAATCTCAAGAAGTTGAGGAACAGGTATGAAACCAATTGAAGGATATAACAAATTAAGAGGCGGCTACTATACCCCCGACAAAATTTCTGAATTTATCGCAGAATGGGCTATCCGTAAAACATCCGATTCTGTTTTAGAGCCAAGCTGCGGCGATGGTAGTTTTTTGAGTGCCATAACTACTCGTTATAGAGAGTTGGGCGCTACAGATGAACAAATTCGGAACAATGTGCTTGGGATTGAGTTGGATGATATTGAGGCTGAAAAATCCGCACAGTATGGTACAACAGTGATATGCAAGGATTTCTTCACATATTACCAAGAAGAAATTGAAGGTCAGACTCAGTTTGATGTGATAGTTGGCAATCCACCTTTTATTCGTTATCAGCATTTTACAGAGAAGTATCGTAAAGTTGCGTTCGCTTTGATGAATAATCATGGATTTCATCCCAATCGCCTAACGAATATTTGGCTACCATTCTTACTGCTTTCTTGTAAAGCATTAAAGCCAAATGGTCGCGTAGGGATGGTCATTCCTGCCGAATTGTTCCAAGTTGATTACGCTGCTGAAGCGAGGCAATTTCTCAGCACATTTTTTGACAAGCTAACGCTTGTTACATTTAAGCGGTTGGTTTTTGATGATATACAGCAGGAAGTTGTTCTTCTGCTGGGTGAAAGAGGCTGCGATAAACATGGTATTCGTGTTGTAGAACTGGATGACATGGCAGATTTGATTGCACAGGGCCAAACATGTTTAGAGAATGCCGAGCTAAAGGAACTAGATCATAGCCGTGACAAGTGGGTAAAATACTATTTATCCAACGAAGAACTGGATTTGCTGAAACGGCTTAATAGTGATCCGAGGATTTCCAATTCAACAGATTTGTTTGAAGTAAATGTTGGCCTTGTTAGTGGCGAGAATGACTTTTTTGTCATGAACCAGGCAACGGTAGAGGAATTCAATCTTCAGCAGAGTGTTATCCCTATTATTAGCCGTTCCGAGCAGTTAAAAGGCGTGCAATTAACGAATAAGGATTATAATACTCTGATTGCATTAGGAAAAAAAGTGTTTTTCTTTGCTCCCGGGAACGAGGAGTTTGATACGTTAACCGATGAGCAGAAAGCATACATCCAATGGGGTGAAAAACGAGGATTTAATAAGAATTACAAATGTCGTATTAGGCCAAAGTGGTATCATGTACCGCAGACTTGGTATGCCGATGCGTTCTTAATTCGGCAGGCACATTTGTATCCGAGAATGATTTTAAACAACAAGAAAGCTCTTGTCACGGATACACTCCATAAAGTAAGGTTTTTAGAGGGCGTCGACGGAGAGCAGGTTGCAGCGGCTTTTTTGAACACATATACATTCGCGCTAAGCGAAACGCTTGGAAGAAGTTATGGTGGAGGCGTTCTCACTTTTGAACCAGGAGAAATCCGTAGAATTCGTATCCCTATGCTAATGGCGAGTCAGTTAGACTTGCATGCGATTGACTGCTGGCAGCGAAATGGAGAAATTGATAAAATATTGGAGTATACAGATGCCATTTTGCTTCAGAAAGGGCTTGGATTATCCGCACAAGAAATTAGTTTGCTTCATAGTGTCTGGAAAAAATTGCACAGCCGTAGGATGACTCGAAAGAATCCTCGCAAGCCTATATAAATTACGGCTGCAGAATTTAGAACGGAGGTGCTCACTGTGATTAAATCAATTAAACTTAAGGATTGCGCCACTTATCCATCAGTGGGCGTTTCAATCGAAAACTGCCAAAAGGTCAATTTCTTTTATGGTCCTAATGGCAGTGGAAAATCCACTATTAGTAATTTCTTGCACAATCCGGCTGATTCTCAATATAGTGAGTGTGAAATTCAGTGGGAAAATGACATCGCAGCAGATGTTGTTGTATATAATCGTGAATTTTGTGTAAAAAATTTGAAAGAAAACATTGCTGGTGTTTTTACACTTGGTCAAGCAACAATTGAAGATATACAAGCCCTGGAAAAAATGAAAGAGCAACGCACAAAGCAGAACGAAGACTATACAACACGGGGTAACACCCTCAAAAAGAAGCGGCAAGAAGAATCCGAATTCAAAGCCTCATTTAGAGATACTGTATGGGAACGGATATTAAAACCCAATGAAGCAGATTTTCAAGAGGCTTTCAGCGGTTTCAGGAACAATAAAGAACGCTTCCGAGACGAAGTGCTCAGACGGTATGCAATCTCGCATACTTCTTGCGAAACAAGAGATAGCCTGCTTTTACGGGCTAAGACTTTGTTTGCACAAAAGCCGGAAAAATGTGCAATTATCTCGTTTTCCATTGACGATGCCGTTGAACGACTTGCTGAAATTGAATCTTCAACGATTTGGAGAAAAGTAATTGTTGGCAATAAAGATCTTCCTATCGGACGGCTTATAGATGTTTTGGACAATGCAGACTGGGTAAACCAAGGAAGAAAGCATTTGAGAGAGGGCGGGATTTGCCCGTTCTGTCAGCAACCCACAATTACAGGGGAACTGAAACAGCAACTTGATGCTTTCTTTAGCGGAGAATACGAGCAGGATGTCAACCAAATAAAACAGTTTATTAGTCAGTATAGCGTATATGCTGATGAATTGTTGAGACGCATAAACACACTTCGGACAAGCCTTGGGACTTACCCTGTTGCCGGGATTGACACAAATAAACTTAATGGATTGCTAGACCTGCTTAATGGATATTTTTCTAAGAATAAAGCTGAAATGCTTATTAAAGAAAAAGAGCCTGGCAGAATCATTACGCTAACAGAAACCGCAGTAATGACAAGTTCAATAACACAATTAGTAATCGACGGAAATGCAGCTATTACCAAACATAATGAAATGGTTGATAACTATACGGCTGAGAAGAACGCTCTTGTAGCTGATATTTGGGCTTTTTTAATGGATGAAAACGAGGCGCTAATTGCTGGATATTTGAATGATATTGAAACTTTCACCAAAGCTAAAAAAGGCATTCAAAAAGGAATCGATATTTGCAAGCAGCAATTGGATGAGCTGGATGAAAAAATAGTTGATGCTGGCAAGAACATAACGAGCATTCAGCCGACTGTTGATGAGATCAATCGTTCTCTGAAAAGCTACGGTTTTACCAACTTCCAGATAGCACCTTCTCCAGTTCAGCCAAATGCCTATCAAATACAGCGAATGGACGGCTCTCTTGCTACCAACACATTGAGCGAAGGAGAAGAAACATTTATATCATTCCTGTATTTCTTGCAATTTGCCAAAGGCTCCGTTGACGTGTCCAAAGTTTCTAATCGTAAGGTTTTGGTATTGGATGATCCAATCTGTAGTCTTGACAGTACGGTTTTATACATAGTAAGCTCTATGGTTAAGGGTTTAATAAAAGATGTCCGTGATGGCAATTCTGACGTAGAACAGATTTTTGTTCTCACTCACAATGTGTTTTTTCACAAGGAAACCGCTTTTATTGACCGCAGAACTGAAGTTTGCAATGATATTCATTTCTGGATTATTAGCAAGGACAACAATATATCCTCTATCAGAGCATATGAAAGAACCAATCCAATTAAAACATCATATGAGCTGTTGTGGGAAGAACTAAAAAGTAACACGAATGCTTCGCTTATTACGACGCAAAATATCATGCGAAGGATTTTGGAAAACTACTTCAGTATTCTCGGAAAAACAAAGGATGACACAATTGTGGACTCTTTCTCTACAATAGAAGAAAAGATGATCTGCCGTTCTTTGCTGAGCTGGATAAATGACGGATCGCATACAATCCCTGATGATTTGTATATTGATAGTTATACAGATTCGATAGACCGTTATAAGGAAATATTCAAAGCAGTATTTATCAAAATGGGACACGAATCTCATTATAAAATGATGATGGGAGTGACATGAAATCTCTCATAGTCCTTGCGTTTCGTGGCAACACCATGGCAACAAAAAATCGGATAGCCGATATGCATCCGATAATTCAAATAATGTAGATAGTCCCTGCTAAATCACCCAATCAAACTTGTTTAAGATGATTTTGCAGAGGGCGAGTGGGAATAATTTCAGAGGTCGAAAAAAGCCTGTAAATACTGGACTTTTTAAGCCTTGAAGCCCCTCGCGGCAGCGATTTGGCAACAGAATTTTATGATTCATAAGAAAAGAGCTATCTGACTTCATTTGAAATCAGATAGCTCTTTTTTGTTATACGCCAATGACAATGAATTCTTCATTCTCTCCGATTTCTTCTGTGACCCAACGGTCTATAGCAGATATCGTTTCCTTAGCATCACTTGCAAATTCAGGGAGAACGGTTTCTGGAATGTTCAGCTGCATCATTTTTCGCCATTCTCCTCTTGTAACACTAGTATCTTCAAACATATCGAATGACACAGAGACTTTTTGAAATGCGCTTTCCAGGAAAAAGTAAAACGCGTTGTCCAGTACATACAGTGAATCTTGTCGAAGAAACTTCCTGCTGGCACCAGAATTTCCCTTTCTGAATTTGAGGTAATCACTGCCGCTGAATTCTCCGAGCTTATAAACATATTTATTCATGTATCATTTCCTCAAGCAGCAGATTGTTCAGTCCCTGTTGCGGCGTGATTTTACGTCACAGACTGAAAGCGCCATGGTATTGCATGCACAGATTCAGGCGGCAGCCGTATGCTGCAAGTCACAGAGCATCCCGCTGTTCGGCCGGCATGCGGTATTCCGGTTTGACGTGGTAGGCGACCTCTGCATACTGCCGCGCACGCGCGCGCAGCGAGAAGTTGCCCTTTTGACTGCACCAGACATAGAGCTCATGGCAGACCAGATCCGTCGCGATGCGCGACAGCAGATCCGGCGGCTCCTCCGTGTCGATAATGCCCGCCTTGGCGCAGTTATTGGCCAGCGTTGCAAACAGATCGTCCAGCGCATGGATGGCCGTGCGGATGCCTTCGGGCGACTCGAACTGCATGATGAAGAGTGTGCTCGTCAGTTCCGGGCCGAAGTCGTAAGCGATCGTGATGAACCGGTCGAACAGCTGCCAGATGCGCTCAAAGTCATTATCTGCGTGCGCAAACTTCATGAAGCTCTTGTCGTCATTGTGCTGCGGTTTTTCCACCATGTATTCGAGGATGCTGCGTTTGCCGTTGAAAGAAGAGTAAAAGACGGAGCGGGAGATACCGCATGCCTTGCAGATGTCGTTGACGGTCACGTTGTTATATCCGTCGCGCTTAAAGAGGGAAATGGCTGTTTCCGCGACTTCCTCTTTGAATTTCCAGGAAGAATCTTGCACTTCAAACACCCCTGATGAAAAATGTTTGCGTTTTTCAAACATTATACGACTTTTGTTTCTGTGATTCAACACACATAAGATTTTATTCGCAATTCTTTTACAGCTTTTTTGTGACTTGTTTCAAAAATGCCCTGGAGGCCTTGACATTGCAGGGTTAATAAATTAACATGGCGACGCTGGAAGCTGTTCAAGTGTCCGAACGGCCAGTCGTTATTTGGATGTAAACTATCAGAGAAGGAAGCGAGAACATGACAAAAGACGAGAAAATTGCAAAGCTCGGCAAAGAAATCACGGATCGCGCAACGGTTCTGCTCGGCAAGGACAAGATCACGCCGGATGCCCCGGAGTATCTGGGCATCAACTCCGCACTGAAGTTCACGGCGGTGAAGTATGATGAGAAGATGGCGGACGATATCCTCGACATCGCCCTGACGATGAAAAAGCGCGTGCCGCTCACGATCGAGCAGCTTGCGAAGAAAAACCCGCAGTTCGACAGAGCCTATCTGGAGAAGGCGCTGCAGGCGCTCAGTGAGAGCGGCCTGGTCGAGTTCCACTGGGAGAACCTCGACGGCAAGAACCCGAACCATGAGAAACGCTGGGTGCTGGACATGTTCGTCCCCGGCAGTGCCGAGATCATGATGATCAATCCCGAGCAGGCGGACATGTTCCCGGAGACGGCAGACTTCTTCGAGCGCATGGCGTATCTGCCGCTGGCGGGCATCACCGAGATGGTGCCTCCTGGAGGTGCCGGCATCGGTATGCACGTCATCCCGGTCGAAAAGGCCATCCCGGCCGAGAGCAAGTCTCTGCCGATCGAGCACCTGTCCCACTGGCTGAAGAAGTACGAGGGCCACATCGGCGTGTCCGTGTGCTCCTGCCGCAAGCAGCAGCGCATCCGCGGCGAGGGCTCCGGCGACGTGGAAGGCGAGTGGTGCATCGGCGTCGGCGACTTCGCCGACTACTGCCGCGAGACGAACCACGGCCGCGACATCACCTATGAAGAGGCAATGGAGATCCTCCAGAAGGCCGAGGACCGCGGCTATGTCCACCAGATCACGAACATCGACGGTGAGAACAAGATCTTCGGCATCTGCAACTGCGCCGTCGGCGTCTGCAACGCGCTGCGCACTTCGCAGCTGTTCAACACGCCGAACCTGTCCGCCTCCGCCTACGTGGCCGAGAGCGACCCGGAAAAGTGCGTTGCCTGCGGCAAGTGCGTAGAGACCTGCCCGGCTGGTGCTGTCCGCCTCGGTCAGAAGCTCTGCACGAAGGAAGGCCCCATCCAGTATCCGCACCATGAGCTGCCGGACGACACCAAGTGGGGCGAGGATCACTGGAACAAGAATTATCGCAACGAGAACGGATGCATCCAGACCTGGCCGACCGGCACGGCGCCCTGCAAGGCTGCCTGCCCGGCGCACATCGCCATCCAGGGCTACATCAAGATGGCGGGCGACGGCCGCTATGCCGACGCGCTCAAGCTCATCAAGAAGGATAACCCGTTCCCGGCTGTCTGCGGTAGCATCTGCAGAAAGTACTGCGAGGATGCCTGCACCCGCGGCACCGTCGACGAGCCGCTGGCCATCGACGAGATCAAAAAGTTCATCGCCGAGCAGGACATGAAGGCCGAGCACCGCTACGTGCCGCCCATGAACTCCTGCACGCATGAGAAGTTTGACCAGAAGGTCGCCATCATCGGCGGCGGCCCGGCCGGTATGTCCTGCGCCTACTTCCTGGCCATCGAGGGCTACAGCCCGGTCGTGTTCGAGAAGGAAGCCGTGCCCGGCGGCATGCTCGTCAACGGCATTCCGAGCTTCCGTATCGGCAAGGATGTCGTCAAGTCCGAGATCGATGTGCTGCGCGAGATGGGCGTGGAGTTCAAATGCGGCGTCGAAGTCGGCAAGGACATCACCATCCAGCAGCTGCGCGAAGAGGGCTACCAGGCGTTCTACGTCGCGGTCGGCCTGCAGCAGGCGGCGAAGCTCAACATCGCCGGCGAGGATCTCAAGGGCGTCAAGAGCGGTCTCGACTTCCTGCGTGAAGTCAACGCCGGCAAGCTCAAGAAGCTCACGGGCGATGTGGTCGTCATCGGCGGCGGCAACGCGGCCATCGACGTGGCGCGCGCGGCCCTGCGTCTGACCAAGGGCAGCGTGAACATGTACTGCCTCGAGAAGGACGAGGAGATGCCCACCGTTCCGGACGAGAAGAACGCCGGCATCGCCGACGGCGTCGTCATCAACAACTCCTGGGCGCCGAAGGCCATCCTCGGCGAGGGCGGCAAGGTCACCGGCATCGAGCTGATGCGCTGCGTGTCCGTCCGCGACGCGAGCGGCAAGTTCGCCCCGGTCTATGACGAGAATGAGACCATCACCGTCCCGTGCTCCAACGTTCTGGTCGCCATCGGCCAGCGCTCGGTCTACGGCGACGTTCTGGCCGGCACCGCGGCGGAGACGGCTGACGGCCGCCTGATCGCACACGACGCCGTGACGTTCCAGTCCAACGAGCCCGATATCTTCGTCGGCGGCGACTGCGCCACCGGCCCGAAGTACACGATCGACGCGATCGCGACCGGCCGCGAGGGCGCGGTGTCCATCCACCGCTTCGTCAACAAGGGCCAGACCCTGACGATCCACCGCAACACCCGCGAGTTCAAGGAGCTCAACAAGGACGATATCGTTCTGCCGACCGAGAAGATCAAAAAGCCCGCGCGTGCCGCCGTTGCCATCGACAGCAAGAAGGTGCGCACCATGCAGGACGACCGCGTGACGTTCACCGAAGAGCAGATCCGCTCCGAGGCGTCCCGCTGCCTGAGCTGCGGCCGCAGCGTCGTCGATCCGAACAAGTGCATCGGCTGCGGCATCTGCACGACCAAGTGCGAGTTTGACGCCATCCACCTCAAGCGCGTGCGTCCGCAAAACAGCAAGATGATCCCGGCCGAGGACAAGTTCAAGGCCATCGGCCCCTACGCTGCCAAGCGTCAGGTGAAGATCATCAAGAAGTCTCTGGCGGAAAAGAAAAAGTAATCCATCATTATGAGGCGGGCACAGAACCCTTCCCGCTGTGCCCGCCTGCTTGAAAGGAGCCCCCATGCACGAGCTGAGTATCGTTACTTATGTTGTCAAGCAGGTGCAGGAGATTGCCAAGGAAAACAACCTCACCGAGATCGAGTCGGTCACGCTCGAATTCGGTGAGGTCTCCGGCATTGTGCCGGAATATCTTGAAGATTGCTGGAACTGGTATACCAAGAAGGAGCCGATCATTCAGGGCACGAAATTCCTGTATGAGATCATTCCGGCCGTCACCTGGTGCGACGACTGTAAGACCACTTACCCGACCGTACAATACGGCAAGACCTGCCCGCACTGCGGCAACGGCAACACCTGGCTGCAGCAGGGCAATGAGATCAATATCAAACAGATCGAGGCGCGTTGATTCCGGCACGCCTCCCTGCCTATGGGCAGCAAAAGAGACAGAAGCGGTCGCGCAGCCGCTTTTGATAGAAACACGAACGAAGAGGGAGTGAACCATGAAAGACCTGAAACATCTTTTGTACTTCGAAAACCTTTTGCAGGAAGCGCACAATGACCTGATTGCTCAGGCGCAGAACGAGGGGAAGATCTGCGTTGCCTATGCCTGCGAAAACACGCCCGAGCCGCTGCTGAACCTGCCCGGCGCTTTCTCGACGCGCCTGCGCGCACCGCGCACCGGCTCTATGGAAATGGCCACGTATTATATGACCAGCTTCCTGTGTGAGTACAGCCGCGCGCTGCTCGAGCGCGCCATTGAAGGCGGCTACAACTTTGCCGACTGCATGATTACGCCGGACGGCTGCTCGATGATGAACCGCGCCGTGGAGAACATGGAGCTGCTCAAGACCATGGGCAAGGACAAGCCGAAGTTCTTCTTCGAGTACATGGAGATCCCGATGAAGGCGGACGACAACGGCCTGAACCTGTACGTCCTGCAGTGCCGCAACCATATCCTCACGCCGCTGCACGATGTCTATGGCATCGACGTCTCGGATGAGGCCATCCGCAAGTCTGTCGCCGAGCACAACCGCGTGTGCGAGCTCATCCGCGCCATCGGCGAGTACCGCAAGGGCCCCGACCCGCGCATCACGGGCTACGAATTCCACGTCATCACGCTTGCGACCTATGTCGCGCCGAAGTATCTGCTCATCGACAAACTCGAGGAGACGCTCAAGGAGCTCAAGACCCGCCGCCCGGACAAGAAGAATCCGTACCGCGCGCGTGTGGTCGTCGTCGGCTCTGAGGTCGATGACATCGATTTCATCAAGCTCGTCGAGGAGACCGGCGCGTACGTCTGCGCCGACCGCTTCTGCTACGGCTCGTTCCCGGGCCGCGACCCGATCGTGCTGACGGACGATGAGGACGCACTGACCCAGATCTGCCGCCAGTACATGAACCGCGCCCAGTGTCCGCGCTATATGGATACGCCCAAGATGCTCGGCCGCCGCGAATACGTCAGCCAGCTTGCCAAGGAGTACGAGGCCGACGGCATCATCTACGAGCAGATCAAGTTCTGCGACCCGTGGGCGTACGAGCGCATGCTCGGCTCGCACATCCTCAACGATGACTACGGCTATCCCGTTTTGTCCGTTGACCGCCCGTATAACATCGCTTCCTCCGGCCAGATGCGCACCCGTGTGCAGGCATTCGTGGAAAGCATGGAGATCAAGAAGATTCAAGGGGGGAAACAGTGATGTCCAACAAGAGAATCGGCTGCGAAAATTTCGGCAAGTTCTACACTGAGGGAAAGGTGCGCAACCGCCGCGAGTGGCGCGGCGTGACCGACACGCTCTATGATTATTCCCGCTGGCTGCACAACTGGATCACCATGGCGAAGATGGTATCCAAGCCGCGCAACATCAAGGCCATGTTCCGCTATCGCTGGATGGCCAACTATCTGGCCGTGCCCATGATGGTCGACCGCCACACCCAGGGCCTGCGCGACGAATATCTGCGCATCTGCCACCTGGAGCAGGATCTTATCATCGAGGACGTGGCAAAGCTGCTCGACGGTCTCTTCCGCGGCGACCGCCGCATCGGCAAGGACAAGAAATTCTCCGACAAGGTCGTGCTCGTGGACGAAAACGAGATGACCGCCGTCATGATGGGCTTCCCGACGCTCAAGGGCCTGAGCCGTGAGACGCCGTCGACCTATGTCTCCGTGCTGCTCAACCAGCACGCCGCCGAGCATTATATCGACGTCGCGCAGGAGTACGGCCTCGCGGGCGATGTCTGCCCGATGCCGGAGGCGGAAGCCGGCGTGTCCATCGACGACGACGCGCCGGTGCTCGGCGCGTGCGCCGTGCAGTGCAACACGACGTGCGACGGCTCCCTGCTCGGAAACGGCGTCATTTCCAAGCGCCTCGAGCTTGAGGACGGCATTCCGGTGTTCCAGCTGGCAGCGCCCCTGCGCCACCGCGAGGACGACGTGCAGGATTACGCTGCACAGGAGATCAAAAATGCCATCGCCTTCATCGAGGAGCACACCGGCGAGAAGTGGGACTGGAAGGCGTACTTCGAGTGCGCCGAGCGCGTGAACTACGCCACCAAGTGCCGCCTCGAGTGGCTGGAGATGAACAAGACCGACTATCCGCAGGTCTTTGGCTCCAACCTCGCGCTTTACACGGAGACGAACTACATGGCCATCTGCGGCAAAGTGCCCGCATTCCGCGAGGTCGACCGCAAGATCACCCAGCTCGCCGAGCGTGCCTACCGCAAGCAGAAGAAGGCCGCCAACGAGTACCGCCACCGCGCCATCGTCTGGGGCGTGCAGTCGCACTTCTACTTCGACTTCCTTGTCTGGCTGCTCAACTGCTGGGGCATCGTGCCGCTGACGGATATGCTCTCCATGGTCTCCACACGCGAGCTCGCCACGACTGACACGCCCGAAAACCGTGAGCAGGCGTATTACGATATGGCATGGCTGACCGAAAACATGATCATGCGCAACCGCACGCACGGCGGCTACAAGGTGCTGCTTGATGAGCTGTGGGAGTTCTGCGAGCAGTTCAATGCCGACATGGTCATTCTCTGGGAACACATGAGCTGCAAGGCACTCGACGGCATGCACGGTCTGTTTGAAGAGCGCGCCCGCGAGCACGGCATCCACCTTGTCTGGGTCACGCACGATCTGTTCGACCCGCGCGTGGTTTCGCGTCAGGGCGTGCGTCAGCAGGTCAATGACTATATGCGCACCGTCATGCAGGAAGAGCCTGTGGATCCGAGCCTGGAGATCCTGAAGGACGAGAAGTCCTGGTAATCAGAGAGGAGATCGAACATGAACAATTTGAAATGCAAGCTGCTCAAGGCCCTGCTGGGTGTGTCGCTCGGCGCACTCGGCGCGTTCGTGGTCACGTTTGTCATCTACTTCTGGAATCTGGACATGAAGCTCACCTCCGTCATGGAAGGCATCCTGCTCAAGCACTACGACCGGATCGAGCGCAACCAGCACCTGTGATACCAGCGTTTTTCAGCACCCGTCTGCCACGGCAGACGGGTGCTTTTTTGCAGCCGTTTTTCGCGTGTAAACAATTTATGAAGTCTCTTGACGATTCGGATAAATGCCCTTATAATGCGTAGCGTGCTACATATTCGGAGGTGCATCATGGAGCAATATCCAATCGGATGTCTATTAAAAATGATTACGGACAAGATCAAAATACAGGCCGACGCCAACCTTGCGCAGCATGACCTGACGCTGACGCAAAGCCGCGTGCTCGGCTATCTGGAGCAAAACGGCGGCATAGCGACGCAAAAGGAGATCGAGGGCTTCCTGCAGGTGTCGCACCCGACCGTAGCGGGCGTCATCGGGCGCATGGAGCAAAAGGGCTTCGTGTCCTGCCGCGCAGACCCTGCGGATAAGCGCAGCAAGCTCGTCTGCCAGACACCGCGCGCCGCCGAGATCGCACACGAAATGCAGGCGACCATTGCGGCCGCGGAGCAGCAGATGCTCCGCTCACTGACCCCGAAGCAGATCGCGGCGCTGGAAGCTTCGCTGCGCACGATCTATGCTGACCTCGGCTGAGCTGCCCGCAAACCCGGAAGGAGGAAACCCATGCTTCATACATTGACCCGCAGTCTGCGGGAGAACAAAGGCCCGGCGCTCGTGACGGTTCTGCTCTCGGCGCTGGAGGTGGTGTTCGAGATCGTGATCCCGCTGTTCATGTCCAACCTCATCGACTTCGGCATCGAGGGCGGCAGTATGGCGGCGGTCTGGAAATTCGGCGCGTTTTTGCTGCTGCTGGCGGCGTTCCAGCTGGCGACCGGCGTGCTCGCCGCGCGCATTGCCGCGCGCGCGTCCGTCGGCTTTGCGGCAAACCTGCGCGAGGATATGTACGACAATGTGCAGACGTTCGCTTTTTCGAACATCGACAAGTTTTCCACCGCATCCATCGTCACACGCCTGACGACGGACACCACAAACGTGCAAAACGCATTCCAGATGCTCATGCGTATGGCGATCCGCGCGCCGGTCATGCTGATCTTTTCCATGATCGTGTCGTTCCGCATCAGCCGTGACATCTCCATGACGTTTCTCATCATTCTGCCGATCCTTGCCGTGGCGCTGTTTTTCATCATCCGCAGCGTGTTCCCGATCTTCACGCGCGTTTTCCGCACATATGACGAGCTCAATAACGTCGTGCAGGAAAATGTCCGCGGTATCCGTGTCGTGAAGTCCTTTAATCAGGAACAGCACGAGATTCGCAAATTCGGCGCCATTTCCGAGCGCATTTACAAGGACTTTTCCAAGGGCGAGCGGCTCATCACGCTCAACGCGCCGCTGATGCAGTCATGCATCTACGCGTGCATGATCATCATCTCCTGGCTCGGTGCCAAGGCCATCATCGCCAGCGGCAATGACCCGGCACTCGGCCTCACGACCGGCAATCTCACCGCGCTCATCACCTATGCCATGCAGATCCTCTCGAGCCTGATGATGCTCTCGATGGTCTTTGCCATGCTGACGATCTCGCTCTCGTCCGCGCGGCGCATCGCCGAGGTGCTCGAGGAGCGGACGGATATCCGCCAGCCGGAGCACCCGGTCATGACCGTGCGTGACGGTGCGGTCGACTTTGACCACGTGAGCTTTGTCTACGCCTCCAAGGCGGACAAAAAGGTGCTCGATGACATTGATCTGCACATCCGCTCCGGTGAGACGGTCGGCGTCATCGGCGGCACGGGCGCGTCCAAGTCCTCGCTCGTGCAGCTCATCCCGCGCCTGTATGACGTGACCGGCGGCAAGCTGACGCTCGGCGGTGTGGACGTGCGCGATTATGATCTGGAGACGCTGCGCAACGCCGTTGCCATGGTGCTGCAGAAAAACGAACTCTTTTCTGGTACGATCGCCGAAAATCTACGCTGGGGCAACGAAAACGCCACGGACGAGGAGCTCCGTCACGCCTGCGTGCTCGCGTGTGCGGATGAATTCATTTCCGCCATGCCGGACGGCTATGACACCTATATCGAGCAGGGCGGCACGAACGTCTCCGGCGGCCAGAAGCAGCGCCTGTGCATCGCCCGCGCGCTGCTGAAAAAGCCGAAGGTGCTCATTCTCGATGACTCGACGAGCGCCGTCGACACGCGCACGGATGCGCAGATCCAGCAGGCCCTTTCCGCCTATATCCCGGAGACGACGAAGATCATCATCGCGCAGCGCATCAGCTCCGTGCAGAACGCGGACCGTATCGTCGTGCTCGATGACGGGCGTATTGACGCCGTCGACTGCCACGATGAGCTGCTGCGCACGTGCGAAATTTACCGCGAGGTCTATGAGTCCCAGCAGAAGGGAGGCGAGGACGATGCGTGAACGCCCGAAATTTGACAGCCGGACGCTCAAGCGCCTGCTGTCGTATATGCGCGCCTATAAGGGCACGCTCGTGCTCGTGACGGTCTGCATCCTGCTGAGCGCGGTCGCAGGCGCGGCCTCGTCCATGTTCCTGCAAAAGCTGATCGACGGCTATATCGTGCCCATGCTCGGCACAGCGTCGCCGGACTATTCCGGCCTGATCCGTGCGCTGATCACCATCGGCTGCGTATATCTTGTCGGTACGCTGGCCACATGGCTGTATAACCGCCGCATGGTCACGATCGCGCAGGGCACGCTCAAGCGCATCCGTGACGAGATGTTTGAGAAGATGCAGAGCCTGCCCATCCGCTACTTTGACACGCATACGCACGGCGACATCATGAGCCTGTACACAAACGATACCGATACGCTGCGCCAGATGATCGCGCAGTCCATGGCGCAGCTCGTATCGTCTGTGTTTACGCTGACGGTCGTGTTTTTCTGCATGCTGTACATCAGCATCTGGCTGACGCTGATCGTGTGCGCCGTCATGGCGCTCATTCTCGTGTTCGTGCGCAAGCTCACCGGCCGCATCGGCGGCTACTTCATGGCGCAGCAGACGGCGCTGGCCGATCTCAACGGCTATGTTGAGGAGATGGTCAACGGCCAGAAGGTCGTCAAGGTCTTCTGCCACGAGGGGCAGAGCAAGGCGGAGCTGCGCCGCCGCAACCGCGTCTGGGCGGAAAACGCCGCGCGCGCCAGCGGCATGGCCAACAGCATGATGCCGATGATGAACGCCGTAGGTTATCTGCAGTATGTCATCATCGCCGTCATCGGCGGCACGATGGCGATTGCCGGCACGCCGAACCTCGGCCTGACGGGCATGAACACGCTCACGCTCGGTATGATCGCATCCTTCCTCACGCTCTCGCGCGGGTTTACAAACCCGATCTCGCAGATCTCCAACCAGTTCAACTCCATCGTCACAGCACTGGCCGGCGCATCGCGCATTTTCGCGTTCATGGATGCCGAGCCGGAGACGGACGACGGCTATGTGACGCTTGTCAACGCCAAGGAGGAAAACGGCATGCTCGCCGAGACCGACCACCACACGGGCCTCTGGGCATGGAAGCACCCGCACGGCGACGGCACGGTCACATACACGAAGCTTGCCGGGCGCGTCGTGTTCGATCACGTGGACTTCGGTTATACGCCGGACAAAGAGGTCCTGCATGACATCACGCTCTACGCCGAGCCCGGCCAGAAGGTCGCCTTCGTCGGTGCGACCGGCGCCGGAAAAACGACGATCACAAACCTCATCAACCGCTTTTACGACATTGCCGACGGCAAGATCCGCTACGATGGCATCAACATCAATAAGATCCGCAAGGCAGATCTGCGCCGCAGCCTCGGCATCGTGCTCCAGGACGTGAACCTCTTCACCGGCACCGTCATGGAGAACATCCGCTACGGCAATCCGGACGCGACGGATGACGAATGTATCGCGGCGGCGAAGCTTGCCAATGCCGACCATTTCATCCGCATGCTGCCCGACGGCTACAACACCGTGCTCAAAGGCGACGGCAGCGGCCTGAGCCAGGGCCAGCGGCAGCTGCTGAGCATCGCACGCGCGGCTGTGTCCGATCCGCCGGTCATGATCCTCGACGAGGCGACCAGCTCCATCGACACCCGCACGGAGGCGCTCGTGCAGAGCGGCATGGATAAGCTCATGGAGGGGCGCACGGTGTTCGTCATCGCGCACCGGCTCTCGACGGTCAAGAATGCGGACGTCATCATGGTGCTTGACCATGGCCGCATCATCGAGCGCGGCAACCATGCAAAGCTCATCGCCGAAAAGGGCGTGTACTACCAGCTCTATACCGGCGCGTTCGAGCTCGAATAATTTCCTGCGCCCCCTTGCGGCCGGCAGGGGGGCGCGGTATAATTGCGGTAACGAAGCAAAGGAGGAGAACCATGGAGTATCGAAGATTTGGAAACACCATCGTCGCCCGCATCGACCGTGGGGAAGAAGTGCTTGAGCAGGTTGCGGCCATTGCGCAGGCCGAGCAGATCAAGCTCGCGAGCGTGCAGGCGCTCGGCGCGGTCGGTGAATTCACGGTCGGCGTGTTCCACACGGCCGAAAAGCAGTACCACGCCAATTCGTTCGCGGGCGATTTCGAGATCGTCTCGCTGACCGGCACCATCAACACGATGGACGGCGCGTTTTACACGCACCTGCACATGAGCGCCGGAAACGAGAAGGGCGAAGTGTTCGGCGGACATCTCAACCGCGCCGTTATCAGCGCCACCTGTGAGATGGTCATCACGGTTATCGACGGAAGAGTGGATCGTTTTCACAGTGAGGAGATCGGCCTGAACCTGTTCCAATTCTGAGCATCTGTGTCAAAAGCACGCACGGCTATTGAGTCGTGCGTGCTTTTTTTGCTGCCTTGATCCTATATTCCTATTGACAACATAGGAATATAGGCATATAATTCATCTCAATGAGGTAGGATTTTGTGCCGGACCATCCTGAGCCTCTCTGAATTCGTGTATACGTATGCAGCCGTGCCGTCAGGCACGGTTTGCCATTGGGAACGGAGGATACATATATGAACAGCAACCTGCTTGAAGTCAGCGGCCTGCACGTGAGTGCGGGCGAGAAAGAGATCCTGCACGGCGTGGACCTGACCGTCGGCAAGGATGAGACGCATGTGCTCATGGGGCCGAACGGCACCGGCAAGTCCACGCTCGGCTATGCGATCACCGGCAATCCGGAGTACACGGTCACGGCCGGAAAGATCGTCTTTGACGGCGAGGATATCACACGGCTGCCGGTCAACGAGCGCGCGAAGAAGGGTATTTTTCTGTCGTTTCAGAATCCGCTCGAGGTGCCCGGCGTGACGCTCAGCGCGTTTATCCGCAGTGCGCTCGAGCAGAAGACCGGCAAGCGCATCCGCCTCTGGGACTTCAAGAAGAAGCTTGCCGAGACGATGCAGCTGCTGGCGATGGACGCTTCCTATGCTGAGCGCGACCTGAATGTGGGCTTTTCCGGCGGTGAGAAAAAGAAAGCGGAGATCCTGCAGATGCTCATGCTCGAGCCGAAGCTTGCCATCCTCGACGAGACGGACTCCGGTCTGGACGTCGACGCGGTGCGCACGGTCTCCAAGGGCGTGCAGCTCTATCGTGAGCGCGTGCACGGCTCGTTGCTCATCATCACGCACAGCACCCGCATTCTCGAGGCGCTGACGGTGGACGCCGCGCACATCATGGAGCAGGGCGTCATTGTGAAAAACGGCGATGCATCGCTTGTAGATACCATCAATGAAAACGGCTTTGGCGGCATCCAGGCAGACTGAAAGCGAGGCGATCCGAATGAAGGAAAAAAGTCAGGTCGCGGACATTGACCGCAGCGTCTATGACATCCGCGACAAAGAGGACGATGCCTATCGTATGCAGGAGGGCCTGACGCCGGAGATCATCGACCGGCTCTCGAAGGAAAAGGGCGATCCGGTCTGGATGCAGCAGTTCCGGCTGCAGTCGCTGCAGATCTATAACGAGATGCCGATCCCGGATTGGGGCCCGTCCATCGAGGGGCTGGACATGGATCACATTGCAACATACGTCCGTCCCAAGACCGACATGAAAAGCGACTGGAAGGACGTCCCGCAGGATATTAAAGACACCTTTGAGCGTCTCGGCATCCCGCAGGCGGAGCGCAAATCGCTTGCCGGCGTCGGCGCGCAGTACGACTCCGAGCTCGTGTACCACAACGTCCGGGACGAAGTGGCTGCACAGGGCGTCGTCTACACCGACATGGAGAGCGCGCTCAAGGGCGAATACGCCAACATGGTGCACAAGTATTTCATGAAGCTCGTCACGCCGCGCGACCATAAGTTTGCGGCCCTGCACGGCGCGGTCTGGTCCGGCGGTTCGTTCGTGTATGTGCCGAAGGGCGTGCAGGTGTCCATCCCGCTGCAGTCGTACTTCCGTCTGAACGCCAAGGGTGCGGGCCAGTTTGAACACACACTCATCATTGTCGATGAGGGCGCGAGTCTGCATTTTATCGAGGGATGCTCGGCACCGAAATATAACGTTGCGAACCTCCACGCCGGCTGCGTGGAGCTGTACGTGAAGAAGAACGCTAAGCTGCGCTACTCGACCATCGAGAACTGGTCGAAAAATATGTATAACCTCAATACAAAACGCGCGCTCGTGGAAGAGGGCGGCGTGATCGAGTGGGTTTCCGGCTCGTTCGGGTCTCATGTCGGCTGCCTGTACCCGATGAGCGTGCTCAAAGGCGATAACTCCAAGATGGAATTCACCGGCGTCACGTTCGCCGGCGCGGGGCAGAACCTCGACACCGGTGCGAAGGTCGTGCACATCGGCAGGAACACGAGCTCGTATATGAACACACGCTCCATCAGCAAGAGCGGCGGCATCAGCACATTCCGCAGCAGCGTCGTGGTGCAGAAGGGCGCCAAGCACGCAAAATCCTCCGTGTCCTGCCAGTCGCTGATGCTCGATTCCGAGTCCCGCTCCGATACCGTCCCGGCCATGGACATCCGCACGAAGGACGCTGCCGTCGGCCATGAGGCAAAGATCGGCAGCATCAGCAACGAGGCGGTGTTTTATCTCATGAGCCGCGGCATGAGCGAGGAGGACGCCCGCGCGCTGATCGTCAGCGGCTTTGCGGACAACGTCTCCAAGGAGCTGCCGCTGGAGTACGCGGTGGAAATGAACAATCTCATTCGTCTCGAGATGAAGGGCAGCATTGGCTGACCCACATTCCGAAAGGAGGGAATATCGTGAATACGAGTGAACAGCTGGTCGTCAACAAACTGCCGACCAGAACGTGGAACCATCTCCAGGTCAACGAAGCGACCATCCCGTGGAATGTGGCCGACACGGCCGATCTCGGGACGGATTCATATGCAATTACAGCGGAAAATCAGGCGCAGCCGCTGCACATCGACCTGACCGGTGCGGCCGGCTTCAGCCGCAAGCACATTGCGGTCGAAGTGGCCGCCGGTGTGCAGGCAACGGTGTATATGGTGCTCGATACGCAGGGCAGCTTCGCCGTAGAAACGGCGTTCAAGCTCCACGATGCCGCGTCTCTTCGCCTTGTGCAGGTGCTCTGTGCGCAGGACAGCGCGCTGCTCTACGCCAAAACGGACGCCGACTGTGCGCCCGGCGCCGGCGTGGACATGACGCAGATCCTCATGGGCAGGGGCGACCTGTATTCGGACAATGACACGGAGCTTGTCGGCGACGGCAGCCATTATTCGGCGCAGATCGGCTATCTCGGCCGCGGCAGCCAGACGATCGACGTCAACGTCGTCGTCAACCACTACGGCAAAAACACCGAGTGCGAGATCGACACGTCCGGCGCGCTCAAGGATGCGGCGAAAAAAGTTTTCCGCGGCACGATCGACTTCAAGACCGGCTCGTCGAACTCCGTCGGCAACGAGAAGGAGACCGTGCTCATGCTCGGCGACGATGTTGTCAACAAGACGGTGCCGCTCATTCTCTGCGCCGAGGAAAATGTCGTCGGCAACCACGGCGCGACCATCGGTGAGCTCGATGACGAGACGCTGTTTTACTTTGAAAGCCGCGGCATCTCCCGCGCTCAGGCCGAAAACATCCTGGCCCGCGCATCGATCGAGCGCTTTGCGCGCACGGTGGACGATGAAGTGCTGCGCGCGCAGATTCTTCAGACGCTGGAGGAGGAACTCAACGATGACGTATGATTATAAGCAGGATTTTCCGATCTTTCAGCACACGGACGTCGCCTATATCGATAACGCGGCCACGGCGCAGCGCCCGCAGTGCGTGCTGGACGCGGTGGCAGATTTCTACCGCTGCCACAATGCCAACCCCCTGCGCGGGCTGTATCCGCTGAGCGTGGAGGCGACCGATATCTATGAGCAGGCGCGCGAGACCGTGCGCGATTTCATCGGGGCACGCTCGGCGCGTGAGATCGTCTTTACCCGCAACACGACCGAGAGCCTGAACCTCGTCGCCTACAGCTACGGCCTGACGCACGTCAAGGCGGGCGATGAGGTGCTCGTGTCTATCATGGAGCACCACAGCGATCTGCTGCCGTGGCAGATGGTCTGCCGCCAGACGGGCGCGGAGCTGAAGTTCATCGAGTGCGCGCCCGACGGCAGTGTGGATCTTCAGCAAATTGAATCGCTCATTACCGAGCGCACGAAGATCGTCGCCATGACGCAGGTGTCGAATGTTCTCGGCCGGAAGTACCCGGTCAAGGAAGTCGCCGCCATGGCGCACAAGAAGGGCGCGGTCATGGTCGTGGACGGCGCGCAGAGCACGCCGCACATGCCGGTGAACGTGCAGGAGCTGGGCGCGGATTTCTTCGCCTTCTCCGGGCACAAGGTCTTTGGCCCGATGGGCATCGGCGGGCTGTACGGCAGGGAGGACCTGCTCGAGGAAATGCCGCCGTTTCTCTCCGGCGGCGAGATGATCGAATCCGTCACGCGCACGGGCGCTGTCTATGCCGAGCTGCCGCATAAGTTCGAGGCCGGCACGGTCAATGCCGCCGGCGCGGCCGGTCTGGCTGCCGCCATCCGGTACGTGCAGAGTGTCGGCTTTGACACCATCCAGCAGCGCGAGCACGACCTGACGGCCAACGCCCTCGCGCGCGTGCTGGCCGTGCCGCACGTGCACGTGCTCGGTACGGACCGCCCGGAGGATCACAACGGCATCATCACCTTCACGGTCGACGGCGTGCACCCGCACGATATCAGCGAGATCATGGCGTCCGACGGCGTGAACATCCGCGCCGGTCACCACTGCGCGCAGCCGCTGCTCGCGCACCTCGGTCTGAACGCGACGGCGCGCGCCAGCTTTGCCTTTTATAACACCGATGAGGATGTCGACCGGTTCCTTGAGAGCCTCTCGACCCTGAGGGAGCGTATGGGATATGGAAAATAGAAGCTTCTATAATGAGATCCTGACCGAGCACAACATCCATCCGGAGTTCAAGCACGACATTCCGGACGCGGACATTGAGCTCGCGGGTGTGAACCCGAGCTGCGGCGACAACATCGTCCTCAAGCTCAAGACCGACGGCGATGTCATCACCGATGGCGGCTTTGTCGGCGACGGCTGCGCCATCTCGCAGGCGTCGGCCGATATCATGCTCGGCATGATCGTGGGGCAGAAGAAGGAAAAGGCGCTGGAAATGGGCCGCACCTTCCTGCGCATGATCCACGGCGAGGCGACCGAGGAAGAGATCGAGAGTCTCGAAGAGACCTCGGCTCTCAAGGACATCGCGCATATGCCCGCGCGTGTGAAATGCGCCATACTCGGCTGGCGCACGCTCTCGGAGGCGCTGACCGGCAAGGTCGAAGAATAAGCCGTTCCCGCCGCCGGCGGATGCCGATGCGGTGTCTGCCGGCGGCTTTCTGCGCGCTGGAAATCCCCGGTTTGACAGCGCGCGCCTGTGGGATTATGATAAGACATCCTCTTGACGGCAGGTGCTGTGTATGACTGATTTTGAGCTCGCTCTTCTGCTGCGCATCCGTGCGCTTGCGGCTGCGCAGCCGCGCGTGCTTGTCGCCATCGACGGCCGCTGCGCCGCCGGAAAGACCACGCTGGCCGCGTCCCTGCAGGCACAGTTGGCGTGCAATGTGTTTCATATGGACGACTTTTTCCTCCGCCCGGAGCAGCGCACGCCCGAGCGCCTGCGTCAGCCGGGCGGCAATGTGGACTTCGAGCGTTTCCTGACTGAGGTGCTCCGTCCGCTGCGCGATGGCGCGCCGGTGACGTATCGCCCTTATGACTGCCGAACGCAGCAGCTGTGCGCGCCGGTTCACGCGGAGGCAAGGCCGGTCAATCTCATCGAGGGGTCCTATTCCTGCCATCCGGCGCTGTGGGATCTTTATGACCTGCACGTGTTCCTCTCGGTCGGCCCGGAGGAGCAGCACCGCCGCATTGCTGCGCGCAATGGTGAAAAAATGCTGCCGATGTTTACAAACGTCTGGATTCCGATGGAGGAGACGTACTTTGCGCGGTTTCAAGTCGCGGAGCGCGCCGACCTTTGCCGGGAAAGTTGAATCAGCCTGCGGATGACCGCGCGGGGCTTGTGTCCCGCGCGGTTTTGTGCTACATTAAAAGAACATATACGAAGTGAATTTTCACAGAAAGGCGGGAGCTACATGGATGTTCTGCGTTTCAAACAGGCCAACTGCAAAAACTGCTACAAATGCGTCCGGTTCTGCCCGGTCAAGTCCATCCGCGTCTATCAGGGTCACGCACAGATCATTTCCAGCGACTGCATTCTCTGCGGCAACTGCGTGTCCGTCTGTCCGCAGCACGCCAAGGAGGACATCAGCGACGTCGCGCAGATCCAGGAACTGATCGCGTCCGGCCAGCAGGTCGTTGTGAGCGTCGATTCCTCCTACATCGCCTATTTTGATACTCCTGGTTTTGCGGGCATCGCCGAGCCGCTCAAAAAGCTCGGCTTTGCAGCGGCGCACGAGACGGCGGAGGGCGCCTACCTGGTCAAGAAGGAGCTGGAAAAGCTCGCCGCCCAGCCGGGTGATGCGCCAATCATTACGTCCGGCTGTTCGACGATCGTGCTCTATGTGGAAAAGCACCTGCCGGAGGCACTGCCGTATCTGGCCCCGGTGCTCTCACCGATGCAGGCGCACGCCGTGCTGCTGCGCAAGCGCTATCCCGGCGCGACCATTGTCTATGTCAGCCCCTGCATTTCCAAGAAAGAGGAGACGACGCGCTTTGAGAGCGTCGGCGCCGACTATGATATTACGTTCACGGAACTCGAGGACTGGATGCACGAGGCCGGCGTTGCCGTCAACCCCAATGTGCCGGCGGATGAGCCGCTGCTCTCGCGCGGCTACACGATCACGAACGGCGTTCTGCATTCCATGTCGCTCGATTCCGGGCGCGATTATCTGTTCCTCGACGGTCTGGATGACAGCATCCAGACGCTCAAGAGCGTCGTCAACGGTGAACTGCGCAACTGTTTCATTGAAATCGCCGCCTGCCACGGCAACTGTGTCGGCGGCCTTGCTTTCCGGCAGAAGCACACGAACCTGCTCGAGTCGCGCCGCCGCGTGATCAAGAGCGCCGGCGGCGGAAAAAACTTTGACATTCAGGAGCCGGTGGATATGCGCCGTGTGCTCGTGGACAAGAAGCACCCGACCGACCTGCCGCCCGAGTCCGTCATCAACGGTATCCTGCGCAAGATGGGCAAATTCAGCCCGGCGGATGAACTCAACTGCGGCCTGTGCGGCTATCGCACCTGCCGCGACAAGGCCATCGCCGTCTATGAGGGCCGCGCCGAGATCAGCATGTGCATGCCGTACATGAAAGAACGCGCCGAGACCTATTCCGAGAAGATCATCAACGTCTCGCCGGAAGGCATTGTCACCGTCGGCAAGAAGCTGAAGGTCAAGCAGATCAACAAGGCTGCCTGCAAGATCTTCGGCATCAAGGATCCGGCGGACATCATCGGATATCCGGTGTCGCGCATTATGGATGAGTATGACTTCGTGAAGATGATCAGTCAGGACGAGACACAGGTCACGGACGAGGTCTTTCTCGCTGACTACAACGTCTATCTCGAGCGCATCTTCATCTGCGACCCGGAGCGGACGCTCTTTACCTGCATCATGCGCGACGTGACGAAAGCGCGCCAGCGCCGCAACAAGATCCAGAAGACGAAGATCCATGCGGCCGATCTGGCGGACGATATCATTGCCAACCAGCTGCGCATCGTGCACGAGATCGCAAGTCTGCTCGGTGAAACGGCAGCGGAGACCAAGGTGGCTGTGCATGATCTGAAGGAAGCCATCATGCTTGATGAGGACGGCGATGATGATGCGTAAACGAACCAACCGCTGCAGGAACACTGTCTGGGACATCAGCGTCATCAGCCGCAACAAAAACGGGGAGACGCTCTGCGGCGATCAGTGTGCGCTCGAATGGGACGACAATGACGCGACAGTCATCCTCTCCGACGGTCTCGGCAGCGGCGTCAAGGCCAACATCCTCTCCACGCTGACAACGACCATGCTCACGACCATGCTCAAGGGCAACGTGCCGATCGACGAGTGCGTTACGACCGTGGCGGAAACGCTGCCCATGTGCAAGGAGCGCAAGCTCGCCTATGCGACTTTTACGATCCTGCAGACGGCCGGCACCCGCGCGCGCCTGATCCAGTATGACAACCCGAACGCTGTGTTCGTGCACAACGGCGCGATCGGGAAATACAACTATTCCGTCAACTTCATTCAGGAAAAGGAGCTGCACGAGAGCTACCTGCATTTTGACGTGGGCGATATGCTTGTACTCTTCAGCGACGGCGTGTCGGAGGCCGGACGCGGCGTGACGACGGACGCCGGTTGGGCGCGTCAGGACATTGAGGATTTTATCCTGCGCAATTATTCACCCACCGTCTCCTCACAGCGTATGGCGGCCAGTATCCTCTCGACCGTCAAGACGCTGGACATGGATGCCATGCATGATGATACGACTGTTGTTGTCGCGCGCCTGCGTGAGCGTTGTCCGGTCAACGTCATGATTGGCCCGCCCGAGAGCAAGGATGATGATCTGAGCACCATGCGCCTGTTTTTCGGCAAGGATGGCAAGCATGTTGTCTGCGGCGGCACCACGGCCAACGCTGTCGCGTCATATCTGGGCGTAAAGGTGCATACGCTGCCCGGCAGTGGCACGGAGGAGGTGCCGCCGATGAGCGAGATCCACGGTGTGGATCTGACGACCGAGGGCGTCGTTACGGTCAATGTGACGATGAAACGCATCAAGGACTACCTCGCGGATGGCATGTACACGCTCGAGCTCGCCCACATGAAGGACGGCGCGTCCAAGCTCGCGCTCGTACTGCTCGAGGAGGCGACGGAGGTCAATGTCCTCTTCGGCAACGCGAGCAACCTCGCCCAGCAGGATACGGAGTTCAGCTTTGAGCGCAAGCTGCAATTGGTGCAGGAGCTGCGCGATATGCTGACTCTGGCCGGAAAAACAGTAAAAATGAGCATCTGCTGACAGATGCCGATATTCACGGAGTGACCCTAACGAATGAAAATCCGAACTTTTTTTGCAGTATTGCTGTGTAAGCTCGCGCGCGGGCTGCTGCGGCTGCTGCGCCGCGGCGGCACGGCGTTTCCCGGCCGCGTGGCGCTCAAGGTATACCCGCAGGTGCTTGGCGTGCTCTCGCGGGGGGTGCGCGTCATCCTCGTCACCGGCACGAACGGCAAGACGACCAGCTCGCGCATGATCGAGCAGGCGTTTGCCGATGCGGGGCTCAATTACTTTGCCAACCGCTCGGGCGCGAACCTCATCTCCGGCATCACGGCGGAGTTTGCCATGCACAGCACCCTGACCGGGCGGCCGAAGTGCCAGTTTGCCGTCATTGAGTGCGACGAGGCGGCGTCCAAAACCGTGCTCAAATACCTCAAGCCGGAGGTCATCGTGGCCACGAACGTGTTCCGCGACCAGCTCGACCGCTACGGTGAGATCACGCACACGCTCAATAACATCATCGAGGGCATCCACCACACGCCGGAGAGCACGCTGTGCATCAATGCCGACTGCTCACTCATCGCGTCCATCCCGGCGCAGGTGCCGAACCCGGTCGTGCGCTTTGGCGTGAACGTTCCGCTCGGCGGCGACGACCTGACGGAGATCTCCGACGCGCCGCACTGCATCCACTGCAAGACGGAATATGTCTACGACTACCGTACTTACGGGCATCTGGGCGCATTCCGCTGCCCGAAGTGCGGCTACCACCGCGAAGCCCCGCAGGTCGCCGTCACAGCGGTGCTGAATCTCGGCGTGGACACGAGCGATGTCACCATGGCCATCGGCGGACAGGAGCACGCCGTGCATATCAACCTGCCGGCAGCTTATAACATCTACAATGCCGTCGGGTCGGCGGCTGCGCTGTACGCATTCGGCTTCACGCCGGAGGCGATCGTGCACGCGCTCGGCGCGTTCGGCTGCGGCTTTGGCCGTATGGAGAAATTCGACCTGCGCGGCACGCCCGGGCGCATGATGCTCGTGAAAAACCCCGCGGGCTGCAACCAGACCATGCGCTATCTCGCCGGGCTGAACGAGGACGCGACGTTTGTCGTCTGCCTCAACGACCGGGACGCCGACGGTACGGACATCTCGTGGATCTGGGACGCGGACTTTGAGCGGCTCGCCGCCATGGGCGAGCATCTTCGCCACGTGTTCGTGTCCGGCACGCGCGCCGACGAGCTGCGCCTGCGCCTGAAGTATGCGGGCGTGGACGAGACGAAAATTCAGGTGTATTATGACTATGACCCGCTGATCGACGCCATGTGCGCGTCGGAATACCCGGTGTTCATCATGCCGACGTATACGTCCATGCTGGATCTGCGCGGCCGGCTGCAAAAGCAGCTCGGCGGAAAGGAGTTCTGGGAATGAGCGAAAAGACCCTGCGCATCTGCCATCTTTACCCGGACCTTCTGAACCTCTATGGCGACCGGGGCAACATTCTCTGCATGCGCCGCCGTCTGGAGTGGCGCGGCATCGGCGCCGAGGTGACGGAGGTCACGGTCGGCGAGCAGGCGGATTTTACGCAGTTTGACCTGTTTTTCATCGGCGGCGGTCAGGACTTTGAGCAGGAGGTGCTCCTGTCCGACCTGAAAGCCGGAAAGGGCAGCGAAATCAAGGCCGCCATCGCCGACGGCAAAACGTTTCTGACCATCTGCGGCGGCTACCAGATGCTCGGCAGCTACTACCGCACGTGGGACGGCAAGCAGTGCGACTTTATCGGCGCGATCGACTACTACACCGTCGGCTCGAAGGAGCGTATGATCGGCAACTTCCTCTTTGAGTGCCTGCCGGAGTCCGGCGGCAGCACGGTCGTCGGCTTTGAAAACCACAGCGGCAAGACCTATCTTGGCAACGGCGTGTCGCCGCTCGGCAAGGTGCTCGTCGGCGGCGGCAACAATGGGGAGGACGGCTATGAGGGCGTACGCTATCAAAATGTCTTCGGCACATACAGCCACGGCCCGGTCCTGCCGAAAAACCCCGCGTTTTGTGACCATTTGCTCACGACAGCGCTGCAGCAGCGCTATCCGAATCTGGAACTCCAGCCGCTGGACGATGCGGCCGAGCTCGCCGCGCACAATACCATGCGCGACCGGCTGCTGAAAAAATAACTGCATGGAAAATGGGCGCATCCGTCTGGATGCGCCCACCGTGCGTCTCATATTAAAAATCCGGCGGGATCGGAATGTCCGCGCGCGGGACCTTGTCCCAGGAAAAGTCCGCTGCCAGCTCGATTGCCGTCACCGGCGCGTCCGTTGGCCGCAGACCCGCGAGCTTGGCGAGCATTCCGGTCAACTGCTCGGGTGTGTATTTCTGCCGCAGGGCCTCCATGTTCAGGTCGCCCTCGCGCTTGGAGAGCTTGCGCCCGTCCGGCGCGACGAGCAGCGGCGCGTGTGCGTATTCCGGGGCCTTGCCGCCGAGCGTTTCCATCAGCCAGATCTGCCGCGGTGTGGAGTCGAGTAGGTCGCGTGCGCGCACAACGCGCGTGATGCCCATGTCGAGATCGTCCACGCTTACGGCGAGCTGATAGGCGAACACGCCGTCCGAGCGACGGATGAGAAAATCGTCGCGCCCGTGCCGCAGTTCGGCTGCCTGCAGACCGTAGTGCGCGTCAACGAAGGCAATGTCCGCGTCCGTGACCGCAAGCTTTTTCGCCGCGCGGCGACCCATGCGCAGGCGCTTTTGCACCTCCTGCTCTGACAGCGTCCGACAGGGGCAGCCGGCCTCGCGCGGCTCGCCGGGGTGCGGTGCGCTCGCGGCCAGACGCTCTGCGCGGCTGCAATAGCAGTCATACACCATGCCGCGCTCGGTCAATGCATCCAGCGCGGCGGTGTAGCGCTGCGTGCGCGTGCCCTGACGGCAGTCCTGCGAGCCGGGGCGCCAGCCCTCGTCCCAGTCGAGCCCGAGCCAGAGCAGGTCGTCGGCCATGAGCTCTGCGTAGTGCTCCCAGCTCCGCTCCGGGTCGAGATCCTCAAGGCGGAACACCATCGTCCCGCCGCGCGCGCGCACATCCAGCCATGCCAGCAGAAACGTCAGCACATTGCCCAAATGCAGCCGCCCGCTCGGGCTGGGTGCGAAGCGGCCGCGGATCGTGTTATCCGGCATCGGTCATCCCTCCGGTTTCATACTGAGCGTATTATAGCATAACCGCGCCGGTTGGCAACGCTTTTGCGCCAAATCCCTTGAAACTATGCGGGAAATCGGATATAATAAAGTGTTATTATCAGCGGAGGAATGTCTCATGGCGAAATCATCCATCGAAAAAACAAATGTCATGCGTCTGCTCGACCAGAAGAAGGTGCCCTACACGCCGCACACATATCCGCACGGCGACGATGCGGTGGACGGCGTGACCGTCGCACAGATGACGGGCATGGACCCGGCGAAGGTGTTCAAGACGCTGGTTGCCCGCGGCGCGAGCAAGACGCCGTACGTGTTCGTCATTCCGGTCGCGTGTGAGCTCGACCTCAAGAAAGCGGCGAAGGCCGTGGGGGAGAAGTCCATTACCATGCTGCACGTGTCCGAGCTCACGCCCCTGACGGGCTATGTGCGCGGCGGCTGCTCGCCGGTCGGCATGAAAAAGCAGCTGCGCACGGTCTTTGCTTCTCAGGCGCTCGCGCAGGAGAGCATCCTTGTCAGTGCCGGCAAGATCGGCTATCAGGTCGAGGTCGCGCCGCAGGCGCTCATCGCGCTCGTGCGTGCGGGCACGGCGGAGCTGACCATAGAATCCTAAGCAACCACGGAGGCACCCATGCGGGATCATATTGTAATCAAAGGCGCGCGGGAGAACAATCTCAAGAACATTGATGTGGAAATTCCGCGCGATGCACTGGTCGTCATGACCGGCCTGTCCGGCTCGGGCAAGTCGAGCCTTGCGTTCGACACCATCTTTGCCGAGGGCCAGCGGCGCTATATGGAGAGCCTCTCGTCGTATGCACGGCAGTTTCTCGGGCAGATGGACAAGCCCGATGTCGACTCCATCGACGGCATGAGTCCGGCCATTTCCATCGACCAGAAGACCACCAGCAAAAATCCGCGCTCGACCGTCGGCACGGTCACGGAGATCTACGACTATCTGCGTCTGCTGTGGGCGCGCGTCGGCGTGCCGCACTGCCCGAAGTGCGGCAAGGAGATCCGCCGCCAGACGGTCGACCAGATCGTCGATCAGATCGCGGCGCTGCCGCAGGCGACGCGCGTGCAGATCTTGGCGCCGGTCATCCGTGCACGTAAGGGCGAGCACCAGAAGGTGTTCGACGATGCCCGCCGCGGCGGGTATGTGCGTGTGCGCGTGGACGGCAGCATCTACGACCTTACGGAGACGATCACGCTCGATAAAAACCGCAAGCACAATATCGAGATCGTGGTCGACCGCGTCGTCATCCGCCCGGATCAGAACCGCCGCCTGACCGACGCCGTGGAGATCGCGTCCGCGCTCTCCGGTGGTCTCGTGCTGGCAGACATCCCGGAGGAAAAGCGCGAGATCCTCTTCTCGCAGAACTACGCCTGCGACGACTGCGGCATCTCGATCGAGGAGCTCACGCCGCGGATGTTCTCGTTCAACAGCCCCTACGGCGCGTGCCCGACCTGCGGCGGCCTTGGCACGCGGCTGCGCATCGACCCGGCGCTCATCATTCCGGACCCGTCGAAGTCTATCCTCGACGGCGGCATCACCGCGAGCGGCTGGAACGGCGTCAAAGATGAGAGCATCAGCCGGATGTATTACGACGCACTGGCGGAAAAATATCACTTTGACCTTGCAACGCCCATCGGCGACCTGCCGGAGCACGTGCGCGAGATCCTGCTCTACGGCACGGGGGATGAAGAGCTCACCCTGCATTATGATACCAACCGCGGTTCCGGCGTGCTGCGCCGCCCGTTTGAGGGCATCGTCTGCAACCTTGAGCGCCGCTATCAGGAGACGCAGAGCGATGCCATGCGTGCATCGCTCGAGGACTGCATGGCAGAGACGGCCTGCCCGGACTGTCACGGCGCGCGGCTGCGTCCGGAGGTGCTGGCCGTCACGGTCGGCGGGCTGAATATCTCGGAGTTCACTGCACTGCCGATCACGGAGGAACTGGCGTTTCTCGACCGGCTCACGCTCAGCGAGAAGGATGCGCAGATCGCCGACAGTATTTTGCGCGAGGTGCGCTCGCGGCTGCATTTTCTGCAGAGCGTCGGATTGCAGTACCTGACGCTCGCGCGCTCGGCGGCCACGCTGTCCGGCGGCGAGAGCCAGCGCATCCGGCTCGCAACGCAGATCGGCTCGTCGCTCATGGGCGTGCTGTATATTCTGGATGAGCCGTCCATCGGTCTGCACCAGCGCGACAATGAAAAGCTGTTGGCCACGCTGCGCGAGCTGCGTGATCTCGGCAACACGCTCATCGTCGTCGAGCACGACGAGGACACCATGCGTGCGGCAGATTATCTCATCGACATCGGCCCGGGTGCGGGCGTGCACGGCGGGGAAGTGGTCTGCGCCGGTACGCCGGAGGAGGTCGCGCGCTGCGAGCGCTCCATCACCGGGCAGTATCTGTCCGGCAAAAAGAAGATCCCCGTGCCCGCGCAGCGCCGCACCGGAAACGGTCACGCGCTCGTGATCCGCGGCGCGACCGAGCACAACCTCAAGCACGTGGACGTGCAGATTCCGCTCGGCGTCATGACGTGCGTGACCGGCGTGTCCGGCAGCGGCAAATCCTCGCTCGTCAACGAGGTGCTGTATAAAACGCTTGCGGGCAAGCTCAACCATGCGAAGCTCCGTCCCGGGAAATGCGACGGCATTGACGGTGTGGAGTATCTGGACAAGATCATCAATATCGACCAGAGTCCCATCGGCCGCACGCCGCGCTCCAATCCGGCGACGTATACCGGCCTGTTTGACGATATCCGCAGCCTTTTCGCCTCCACGCAGGACGCGAAGCTGCGCGGCTACAGCGCCGGGCGCTTCTCGTTCAACATTCGCGGCGGCCGCTGCGAGGCCTGCTCCGGCGACGGCCTGCTGAAGATCGAGATGAACTTCCTGCCGGATGTTTACGTCCCGTGCGAGGTCTGCAAGGGCAAGCGCTACAACCGCGAGACGCTCGAGGTGCACTATAAGGGCAAGAATATTGCCGAGGTGCTGGACATGACCGTCGAAGAGGCGCTCGCATTTTTTCAGAACCAGCCGAAGATCCGCGACCGGCTGCAAACGCTCATGGATGTCGGCCTCGGCTATGTCAGGCTCGGTCAGCCGTCCACAACGCTCTCCGGCGGCGAGGCGCAGCGCATCAAACTCGCGACGGAGCTCTCCAAGCGCAGTACCGGCCGGACGATCTACGTGCTCGATGAGCCGACGACCGGTCTGCACGTGGCGGACGTCGCGCGCCTGATTGATATTCTCAATCGTCTGACCGACGCGGGCAACACGGTGCTCGTCATTGAGCACAACCTGCACGTCATCAAGGTGGCCGATCATATCATCGATCTCGGTCCGGAGGGCGGCGACGCGGGCGGCAGCATCGTCTTTACCGGCACACCGGAAGATTGCGCGCGCTGCGCCGAGAGCTACACCGGCCAGTTTTTGAAAAAAGAACTCGAAAGTTAACGGCCAAGCCCCTTTTCTCATACGCTGAAAGGAGAGGGGGGCGGTGAACATGGTCATTCAGATCACCTTATGCGTTCTACTGATCCTGGGCTTTGCCTGGCTGCTGTGGATGCTGGGCTGCGCGCTGCTCACGCCGGTGCGCTCCGGCAGGGACACGCGCATTACGCTCGTCGTGCAGGCGCGCGGGGACGCGCCGGAGCTGGAAAATCTTCTGCGCGGCGCGTTGTGGCTGCGCGAGAGCGGCACGGCCGCGGCGGACATTCTGCTCGTGGACTGCGGCCTGACGGAGGAGGCGGCCGTGCTGGCCGAGCGGCTGGCGCGGCAGTGCGAAGATCTGAAACTGTGCAATACAGAGGAAATTTGCCAATGGATGCAAACACCAATCCAATAGAATTATGCGGCACCGTCGCGGCGGTCATCTATCAGAACGAGGAAAACGGCTACACCGTGCTCAAGCTGGATGTGGACGACGGCAGCCAGACCATGGTCGTCGGCTGCATTCCGTACGCCGTGCCGGGCGAGTCCATGATCGTTACCGGCAGCTGGATGACGCACCCGGCGCACGGCCAGCAGTTCAAGGCCGATTTTGCCGAGCGCACCATGCCGGAGACGGCAGATGCGATCTATGCCTACCTTGCCGGACGCGCCGTGCGCGGCATCGGCCCGGCGACGGCGTCACTGATGGTGTCGCGCTTCGGTGCCGACACGCTCAACGTGCTCGAATACGAGCCGGAAAAGCTCTGCACGATCAAAGGCATCAGTCTCTCCAAGGCCAAGGCCATGTCGGCAAATTTCCGCCGTCAGGCCGGTATGCGCCGCCTGATCGAGTTTCTGGCCTCGGCGAACATCCGCCCGGTCATTGCCCTGCGGATGTACCAGTATTACGGGGATGATGCGCTCCAGCTCGTGCAGGACAACCCTTACATACTCGTTTCGGACGCCATCGGCGCAACATTTCAGGAGGCGGACGCGCTGGCGCTCGGCCACGGGTTTGACGATCAGAGCGCAGAGCGTGTCGCCGCGGCGACGCTGTATGAGCTCGCCTATAACGCCGTGCGCGGCCATTGCTTCATCTCGTACCGCAACCTGCTGGCGGCGACGTCGCAGCTCAGCGGCGTGCCGGACGGGCTGGTCGCCGAGAGCGTGGACACGCTTGTGCAGAGCGGCGAACTGGTGCGCGAGCGCGTCGCCGGGTGCGACGGATGCTATCTCGCGCGTCTGCACGAGGCGGAGGCCTACACGGCCGAGCGCCTGCTTGCCATGACGCAGACGGAGTACCGCCGCATGCCGGACACAGAGCAGATCGCCGCGCGCATTGAAGCGCAGCTCGGCCTGACCTTTGCCGACCAGCAAAAGGAGACGCTGCGCCTCGCCTGCCAGCATCAGGTCATCGCCATCACCGGCGGCCCCGGCACAGGCAAGACGACCTCCATCCGCGCGATCCTGGCGCTGTTTGATGTGCTCAAGCTCGACACGCAGCTCGCCGCCCCGACCGGGCGCGCCGCCAAGCGCATGAGCGAGCTGACCGGCCGGAGCGCGCAGACGATCCACCGCCTGCTCGAGGCCGGCATGAGCGACGACCATCAGGACATCACTTTCCGGCGCGACGAGGACGACCCGCTCGAGTGCGACGCCGTCATCCTCGACGAGTGCTCCATGGTTGACATTTCGCTCATGTGCGCGCTGCTGCGCGCCATGCGCCCTGAGTGCCGGCTCATCCTCGTGGGCGATGCCGACCAGCTTCCGTCCGTTGGACCGGGCAACGTCTTTTCGGACATCATCCGCAGCGGCGTCGTGCCGACCGTGCGCCTGACGGAGATCTTCCGTCAGGCCGCCGGCAGCAGCATCGTCGCCTACGCGCACGCGATCAACCGCGGTGAGCACCCGAACCTTGCGCAAAACAGCGGGGACTTCTTCTTCCTCCGGCGTGCGGATGCGCAGAAGGCCGCCGACACGGTCGTCGAGCTGTGCCGGACGCGGCTGCCGAACAATATGAAGATCCCGCCGTCCGACATTCAGGTGCTCACGCCGACGCGCAAGTATGACACCGGCATGGCGGCACTGAATGTGCGCCTGCAGGCGGCGCTCAACCCGCCGTCGTCCGAGAAGAAGGAGCGGCGCTTCGGCGAGACCGTCTTTCGCGAGGGCGACCGCGTCATGCAGATCCGCAATGACTATGACATCGTGCTCAAAAACCCGGACGGTACGACCGCCGGAACGGGCGTCTATAACGGCGACGTCGGTCAGATCACGGCCATCGACCCGCAGACGGAGACGCTCGCCGTGTGCTACGACGGAAAGACCGCGACCTACGGCTTTGAGATGCTCAACGAGCTCGAGCACGCCTGGGTCATGACGGTGCACAAATCGCAGGGCAGCGAGTACCGCGCCGTTGTGCTCTGTATCGGCAGGGCCGGGCCCATGCTGCTCACGCGCAGCGTACTCTACACGGCCATCACGCGCGCCAAGTCCCTGCTCATCATCGTCGGCGACGAGGGCGCGGCCTATCACATGATCGACAACCAGACGCAGACCCGCCGCTACAGCGGTCTGCGCGCCCGGCTCTGCGGGGAGTGCGGTGCGATATGAAGGTGGTCACATTCCTGCTCGACCTGCTCTATCCGCCGCGGTGCGCATTCTGCCATGATTTTCTTGAGACCAGCCGCGAGGGCATCTGCGCGCACTGCAAGACAGGTCTGCCCTTTGCACAAAACGGCGGGCGGCAGCACTTTCCATTTATCCCTGCGTGCGTCTCGCCGCTCAATTACGAGGGCAATGTGCGTGAATCGCTGCTGCGCTATAAATTCGGCGGCGCGACGGGGTACGCCAAGGTCTATGGCCGCCTCGTTGCCGGCACGGTGCGCGCGGAGCTGGCGGGGGAGTACGACCTCGTCACGTGGGTGCCGCTGAGCCGCAGGAGACTGCGCGAGCGCGGGTACGATCAGGCGCGTCTGCTGGCGAAAGCGACGGCGAAGGAGCTCGGCCTTCCGCTCACGCCGACGCTGCATAAGCAGCGCAACACGCAGCCGCAGTCCGGCACAGGCGACGCTGCCAAACGCCGCGCGAACATCACCGGCGCCTACCGCATGAAGCGGGGCGCGGACGTGGCGGGAAAGCGCGTCCTGCTCATCGACGATATCGTCACGACCGGCGCCACGCTCTCCGAGTGCGCGCGGGTGCTCGGCAAGGCGGGCGCGGAGCAGGTGGTGTGCGCCACGGTCGCGCGCTCCGCTGACTAAAACAGCCGCCGGACGGCTACGATTGACTATAACATCCGCTGTGCGGATGATACAGGAGTTTTGCTTTATGATGATTTTTGAACGTGACATTGCCATCGACCTCGGCACGACCAACATCCGCGTGTTCGTGCGCGGCAAGGGCATCATGCTGCGCGAGCCGTCCATCGTGGCGGTCGACAAGTACACCGGCCGCATGCTCAAGGTCGGTCAGGACGCGCAGAAGATGCTCGGCCGCACACCGGCGAACATCGTGGCCATCCATCCGATCAGCGCGGGCGTCATCTCGGACTATGACATGACGGCGCTCATGCTCAAGGAGCTGCTCTCGCGCGTGACGTCGTTCAGTCTCTTCAAGCCGCGCGTGCTCGTCACCGTGCCGAGCAGCGTGACCGGTGTGGAGGAGCGCAACGTCATCGACGCCGTCATCGAGGCCGGCGCGCGCAAGGTGTATCTGGTCGAGTCGGCCGTGGCCACGGCAGCCGGCGCGGGCGCGGATATCTCCAAGCCGGACGGCCATCTGGTCATCGACATCGGCGGCGGTACGACGGAGGTTGCGGTCGTCTCGCTCGGCGGCGTGGTCGAGAGCGAGTCCATCAAGACCGCCGGCGACGCCTTTGACGAGGCGATCGTGCGCTACGTGCGCCGCAAGCACAACATTCTCATCGGCAAGCGCACGGCCGAGGAGCTTAAGATCGGCATCGCGTGCCTCGTCCCGCGCGCCGAGGTCGGCATTCAGGAGGTCAAGGGCCGCTGCCTGACGACCGGTCTGCCGAAATCCGTGAAGATCAGCTCCGTCGAGCTCGTCGAGGCCATCGCCGAGCCCGCGCGCGACATTCTCGAGACCATCCACATGGTGCTTGAGCGCACGCCGCCGGAGCTCGTGGCCGATGTGGCGCAAAACGGCATCATCATGGCCGGCGGCGGCAGCCTGATCTACGGTTTCGACCAGCTCGTGGAAAAGGACACCGGCATCCGCACGACCGTCGTGGACGACGCGCTCTCGTGTGCGGCGTTCGGCAGCGGCAAGATGCTCATGAATCTCAACGACATGCAAGACGGTATGGTCAATCTCGCGCGCAAGCGGCAGATGAAGGCATAAACACAAAGGCCGGACATCCCAAGCCTTTTTCTGCCATGTATTATCACACTTTGAACGAGGAGCTGCGCCGCCGCTTCGGCTGCAAGGTCTATAAGCTCGCGCTCGACGGCGGCTTTACCTGTCCGAACCGGGACGGGACTATCGGTGCGCGTGGCTGTATTTTCTGCGCCGGGGACGGTTCCGGTGCCTTCGCCGCTGACCGCGCACTGGACATCCCGCAGCAGATCGAGGCGGCCAAGGTGCGCGTGGACGGTAAAAACGGCGGCGGTAAATACATTGCCTATTTTCAGAACTTCACGAACACTTATGGCAGCCTCGCGCGCATGGAGCAACTGTTCACGCAGGCGCTTGCGCCGGAGGACATTGTGGCGCTGTCGGTCGCCACGCGGCCGGACTGCCTGCCGGATGCTGTGATCGCGCTGCTGCAGCGGCTGAACACGGAAAAGCCCGTCTGGGTCGAGCTCGGCCTGCAGACCATCCATCCGCAGAGCGCGGCCTATATCCGCCGCGGCTACGATCTGCCGGTGTTTGACGGTGCGGTCCGCCGTCTCCGCGCGGCCGGTCTGGAGGTCATTGTGCACCAGATTCTCGGCCTGCCGGGGGAGACGGATGCGCAGATGGTGCAGACCGCGCGCTATATCGGTCAGAGCGGGGCGCAGGGCATCAAGCTGCACCTGCTGCATGTGCTGCGCGGCACGGATCTGGCGGCGGATTATGCTGCCGGAAAGTTCGAGGTGCTCACGCCGGAGCACTATATCGACCTGCTCGAGCAGTGTCTGTGCGTCCTCCCGCCGGAGGTAGTTATCCACCGCCTGACCGGCGACGGCGCCAAGCGTGACCTCATCGCGCCGCTCTGGAGCGCGGACAAAAAGCGCGTGCTCAATGCGATCCACGCAGCTTTCGCGCGCGACGATCTGGTGCAGGGGTCGGAACTGTAACGTTATTTCAGGTACTGACTATGAGAAGAGAAACAGATTTTATTCATGGAATATGCGAATTCTGCAGGCGAATGGATTCGGCATATCCAGGCACTCCAAAAGATGATATTGAAGTTAAACTCGTGGAGCATATTTCGTGCCGGGAGTTCCTTGCCTTGAGGGGGTTTGCGCGAGATTTGTGTACTGGCATTTCGAGATTTTTGGCATATTCACGCGAAAACGAAACTGTCTCCATCGCCATGCGTATCAAAGACCACGGACTCTATTTGTGCAATTATTACGACCGGCAAAAGTCATACGGAACCATTGCCACGGCTGATAGAGAAAAAACTTTCTCAAACGTGAAATGGCTTTTCAGAAGGAAGCTGTGCGCATCACATTCGACCGGTATCACAGGCTTGTTCCGGACATTCTCGCAGCTTTTGCATTATCAAGTGCTGACGGATGCTGCCGGGAATGAACTGCTTTGTTTATGCGATGACCATAGAAAGACCATTCCGCTTTCCGTAGAGGACAAAACGGCATATGAGGCTGGAAACAACCACGAGCATTTGTTGGACGATATTTCGGACGAAGCGTTTTCTGAACTTGTTGCAGACGCACCTGTTCTTTGCAGGCTCATCTATTGCAATATCAAGATGCAGTATCCGCAGAGAAAGCTTGCAGTTTATGTTGCAGTAAGCCGCCATGATTCCCTCACGGTTCGTTTCCATCAGGTGTGGACGGGAGAACCTCCGTACTATGATCCGGAAGATTTTTCATCCGGGGATGAACGCGTTTTTTCTGTCATCGACTAAGCGCTTTATAAAAATACTGCGGGCGGTGCATCAGCACCGCCCGCAGCTTATATAACTTGCCGTGATGAACTGTGGTAATGTATCGACCGAGGAAATCAAATCTTACTGTTGAGCCAGTCGAGGATGTCGGCATAGACCTCGTCCTTGTTGAGCTCATTGAGCATCTCGTGGCGGCCGTCCTTATAGAGCTTGAGCTTTACGTCCTTGCAGCCGACCTTCAGGAAGCGGTTATAGACCTTCTTGACGCCCTCGCCGTAGTTACCGACCGGGTCGCCGTCGCCGGCCATGAAATAGACCGGTGTGGCCTTGTTCATCTTGTTGAGGTTTTCCGTCTTCCAGATATACTGCAGGCCGCCCATCATATCATGGAACATGCCGGCGGTCGCCATCGCGCCGCAGAGCGGGTCGGCGATGTACTGATCCACGATCGCTTCGTCGCGGGTGAGCCAGTCGAGCTTTGTGCGCACGTGGTCATATTTCTTGTTATAGCTGCCGAAGGCAAGCTTGTCGAGCGTGGGGCTGTGATACATGGGGCCGTTGTCGATCATCTCGAGCTTTGCCATGAGCTTGCCGGCGGCGACGACGGCGGCCGGGTTCTGGCCGGTGCCGCTGATGATGACGCCCTTGAGCCCCTCCGGATGGTCAATAATATAGGTGCGGGTCAGGAAGCTGCCCATGCTGTGGCCGAACAGGAAGTAGGGGACGTCGGGATACTTGGCGGCGGTCAGCTTATGGAGCTGATCCATGTCGCTCACGACATCGTTCCAGCCGTCCTTTTCCGCGAAGAAGCACAGCTCCTGTTCGTTTTCGGCGGTCTTGCCGTGGCCGAGGTGGTCGTTTGCGACGACGACAAAGCCGTGATTGGCCAGAAACTCCATGAATGGGGCGTAACGATAGATATGCTCGGCGACGCCGTGCGCGATCTGCAAAACGGCGCGGACTTCGCCGTCGGGGGTGCATTCTCTTGCAAATACCTTGTGTTTCCCGTCAGTGGATAAAAACCTGAAATCATGAAAAGATGGCATAGCAATACTCCTCCAGTTGTGATATACTAAATGCTAGCTGAATTGTATTCCAATTGACGGATTCCGTCAAGTCTATGGAGGTTAATGTTAATTATGAACGGCTACATCATTGCACTTGACCAGGGTACAACCAGTTCCCGCTCCATTATCTTCGACAGTAAGGGCAACATTGTGTCTCTGGCGCAGTATCCTTTTACGCAGATCTACCCGAAGCCGGGCTGGGTAGAGCATGACCCGATGGTCATCCTTGAGAGCCAGATGCTTGCCATGAGCGAGGCGTTTGAAAAGAGCGGCCTGTCGCCGACGGACATCGCCGGCATCGGCATCACGAACCAGCGCGAGACGACGATCGTCTGGGACAAGAACACGGGCAAGCCCATCTATAACGCGATCGTCTGGCAGTGCCGCCGCACGGCGCCCATCTGCGATCAGCTCACGGCCGACGGTCTTGGCCCGTATGTGAAGGAGAAGACCGGCCTGCTCATTGACGCCTATTTTTCCGGCACGAAGATCAAGTGGATCCTCGATAACGTTCCGGGTGCGCGCGAGCGCGCTGAGCGCGGCGAGCTGCTGTTCGGCAATGTGGACTCGTGGCTCATCTGGAATCTGACCGGCGGCCGCGCCCATGTGTCGGACTATTCCAACTGCTCGCGCACGATGCTGTTTGACATTGACAATCTCTGCTGGGACGAGGAGCTCTGCGCGCGTCTCGGCGTTCCGATGAGCATGCTGCCGACGCCGGTGCCGTCGTCCATGGTGTACGGACAGGTGACGGCAGGTCTGCCGGGACTGGAGACGCTCGAGGGCATTCCGGTCTGCGGCAGCGCCGGCGATCAGGCGGCCGCCCTGCTGGGGCAGGCATGCATCGTGCCGGGCCAGGCGAAAAATACATACGGCACCGGCTGCTTCACGCTCATGAACACCGGCAGCAAATCCGTGCGCAGCGTCAGCGGTCTGGTCACGAGCGTTGCGTGGTCGGTCAACGGCAAGACGACCTATGCGCTCGAGGGCAGCGTGTTCAATGCCGGCAGCTCCATCCAGTGGCTGCGCGACGAGCTCGGCCTGATCGGCACGGCGCATGAGTGCGATATTCTGGCCGAGAGCGTGCCGGACAACGGCGGCGTGTATCTTGTGTCCGCGTTCACCGGTCTCGGCGCGCCGCGCTGGGATATGTACGCCCGCGGCGCGATCGTCGGCCTCACGCGCGGCAGCAACAAGGCACACATCGCCCGCGCCACGCTTGAGGGCATCGCGTATCAGGTCAAGGACCTGCTCGATGCCATGCAGGTCGATGCCGAGAGCCCGATCTCCGTCCTGCGTGTGGACGGCGGCGCGTCCGTCAGTTCGTTTTTGATGCAGTTTCAGGCGGATATGCTGCGCGTGCCGATCGACCGGCCGAAGCTGGTCGAGACGACGGCGTTCGGCGCGGCGTTCCTCGCCGGTATTGCCAGCGGCGTCTGGGAGAGCGTGGACGATATTGCGCTCCTGCGCCAGTCTGACCGTATTTTCAAGCCCAAAATGGATGCTGAGCAGGCAAAGCAGTATCACGATAACTGGCTGCGCGCCGTCGGCAGAGCAGAAAAGTGGAGTCAGGAATGAACCAGAACCTGTTTTTTACCCCAACGGATATTCTATTGCCGGCGCATGCGGATATGCGGCGCTGGAGCGTCATTGCCTGTGACCAGTTCACGGCGGATGCCGGCTATTGGCAGGCAGTGCAGGACACCGTCGGCGACGCGCCGTCCACGCTGCGGCTGATGCTGCCGGAGTTTTACCTCGGCAAGTGCGATGAGGCTGCGGCGACGCGCGAGATCCAGCAGACCATGCGCCGCTACCTCGATGACGGCGTGTTCCGCACCGTGCCGCACAGCCTTGTGCTCGTGCAGCGCACGCTGCCGGGCGGCGCCGTGCGCTGCGGCGTTGTCGGCGCGCTCGATCTGGAGGCGTATGATTACGCGCCGGACTCCGTCACGCCGATCCGCGCGACGGAGGGCACGGTCGCCTCGCGCCTTCCGGCGCGTGTGCGCATCCGTGCGGCGGCGGCGCTGGAGATGCCGCACATCATGGTGTTTTACAGCGATCCGGAGGATACGATCCGCCGGGAAGCGCAGGCGGCGGCCGGCGAAACGCTGTATGATTTTGACCTCATGTCCGGCGGCGGTCACGTTCGCGGCCTGCGCATTGCGGGCGCGAAGGCGGATGCGCTTGCCGCACGCCTGTGCGCGACCGGCGTCGGCACGGACGGCGCGTACCCCATGCGCTTTGCCATCGCGGACGGCAACCACAGTCTGGCGGCAGCCCGTCTGTGCTGGCTGGAGAAGAAGCAAACGCTCACGCCCGAGCAGGCGGCGGCCGATCCCGCGCGCTACGCGCTCGTTGAGCTTGTGAACCTGCACAGCCCGGCCGTGACGTTTGAACCCATCCACCGCGTGCTCTTCGGTACCGATGCGTCCAAATGGATGCAGGCGGCGGAGACGGCGCTGGCATCCACTGACGGCAGCGGCTATGCGATCTCCCTGATCGCCGGGCGTGCGCGCAGCGACATTCTCGCCAAGGGCGCGTCGCTCGGTGAAGCGATCGCCGCGATGGATGTGTTCTGCACGGCCTATCTCGCGGAAAACGGCGGCTCAGTCGATTATATCCACGGCGACGATGAGGCGATCGCCCTTGCGGCCGGTGATGGCTGCTGCGGAATCCTCATGCCGCGCATGGATAAGGCGGAGCTCTTTACGTCGGTGCTGCGCTCCGGCCCGTTCCCGAAAAAGAGCTTTTCCATCGGCCTCGGCGCGGACAAGCGCTATTACCTCGAGTGCCGCAAACTGTAATTCGTAACTATCTTACCTGAGAGGCAGCCAATCGGCTGTCTCTTTTTTTGTTCTGCCGCGCTCTGCGCGTGCATAGGATGTGGCAGAACAAAAGAGGAGGGACCACCATGATCTTCACAAATCAGGCGCTGGCGCTGTTCCCGCCGGCGCTGGGACAGGCCATTGCGCACACGCAGCGCGACCGGCAGGAACTCGTGGAAGAGATCTGCTGCCGCATCGGCCAGGTGCCCGTGCTGCTGACGCAGGCGCATGTATATCCGGCGGAATGCCGCGCCATTCTGGCGGGTGATCTGGACTATCTGCTCGAGCGCGCGACGGGAGCGTCCGTTTACGCGGCCGGAGAACAGATCCGGCAGGGGTACTTACAGACTGCCGGCGGCTGCCGCGTCGGGCTTTGCGGCTGCGCTTACGGACAGGCTGCCGGGCAGATCGACGGCATCCGGCAGCTGAGCTCCGTGTCTGTGCGCATCCCGCACGCGGTGCCCGGCTGTGCCGATGCGCTTTTGCCGCAGCTGCTCCGCGATGGGTTTTGCAGTACGCTCATCCTCTCGCCGCCCGGCAACGGGAAAACGACGCTGCTGCGCGAGTGTGTGCGCCGCCTGTCCGATATGGGCACGCGCATCTCGCTCATGGATGAGCGCGGCGAGATCGCGGCCGTGCAGAACCGCGCGCCGCAGTTTGACGTCGGGGCAAATACGGACGTGATGACCGGCGGGCAGAAGGCGGCCTGCTGCATGATGCTCCTGCGCGCCATGCGGCCGGATGTGCTGGCGTTTGATGAGATCAGCGCGCCGGAGGACATTGAAGCCATCCGCATCGCCGCCGGCTGCGGCGTCGCGCTGCTGGCAACGGCGCACGCGCAGAGCGTTGCGGCGCTGCGGCACAGGGCGCTGTACCGTGCACTGCTGGACGAGCATATTTTCCGCCGCGCCGTGTGCATCACGCGCAGCGACGGCGAGCGCGTCTATACCGTTGAGGATCTGACATGACGCGCCTGCACTGGCTGGGAGCGGCGCTGGTGTTTCTGGGCAGTACGGCCGCCGGATTCGCGCTGCGGCAGGAGCTGCGGCTGCGGCTGCGCCTGCTCACGGCGGTGATCGACAGCCTGAACCTGCTGCGCAGCGATATCGTCGGCCGTCTGCTGCCGCTGCCGGAGGCGCTGCGCCATCTGGCGGCGGGCGCGCCCGAGCCGCTGAGTACGCAATATGCCGCGCTCGCAGACGGTATCACGGACGGCGGCCGGCCGTTTTCCGAGAGCTGGGCGGCCGCGTTTCAGGCGCTGGACATGCTGACGCCCGATGTGCGCGCAGCGCTGCTGACGCTGGGCGAACAGCTTGGCAAGTATGACGCGCAGATCCAGCGCCGCGCGCTGGACACCTGCATCGAGACGCTGCAGGCTGCTGCGGCGCAGATGCAGGCGGACACGACACAGCGCGGAAAACTCTTTTGCGGCCTCGGCGCGACGCTTGGTCTGCTCGCCGCCGTGGCTCTGTTTTGATTACACAGGAGGCGCTTATGGACGTTGACCTTGTCTTTAAGATTGCGGCGATCGGTATTCTGGTCGCCGTGCTCAATATCCTGCTCTCGCGCGCCGGGCGCGACGAGCAGGCGCTCATGACGACCATTGCCGGTCTGGTCGTGGTGCTGGTGCTGGTGATCCAGAAGATCAGCGAGCTGTTCGATTTAATCAAGAGCCTGTTTTCCCTGTGATGGAGCCGGTCTTTCAGGCGATCATCATCGTGGTCATTGCCGCCGCTGCCGCCGCCACGGTCTACAAGACCGTGCCGGGCATGTCGCTTCTGCTGAGCATGGCGGCAGCACTGCTGGCGCTGTTTTTGTGCATCGGTCTGCTGGAGCCGCTGGCGGCGTTTTTCCGCGATGCGATCGCGGTCAGCAAGCTCTCCGGCGTCTACACCGGGCCGCTGCTCAAGTGCATGACCATCAGCATCCTGACGATGATCGGGGAGAGCCTCTGCAAAGACGCCGGACAGGCTGCCGGCGCCTGCGCGGTGCAGCTCGTTGGCGTGGCGGCAGCGCTCTATGCCGCGCTGCCGCTGATGCGCACGTTTTTGACCATGATCGGAGAATGCTTATGAAAAAGCGGCTGCTTGTGCTTTTGACTGTGCTGCTGGTGCTGGCGGCGTGCACGCCGGGGGCGTTTGCCTACGATGTTGCGGCTGAGCAGGCAGCGGATTTCGGCACGGCGTCGCTGGAATCCGCGCTTCCGGAGCAGGCATATGACGCCTTCGGTGAACTGTCCGTTGCGGATGCCGCGCAGCCGCAGTCCCTGCTCGCAAAGCTCTGGGCCTATGTGCTGCACGAGGGCGGCGGGGCCGTCGCGTCGGCTGCGCACAATGCGGCGCTGCTGCTGGCGATCGTGTTTCTGTCGGCGCTGTGCGCGTCCCTTTCCGTGAGCGGCGCCTGCGGAAAGGTCACGCAGATGGCCGGCACGGTGGCGGTCGCTGCGCTGAGCGTTACGCACGTGACCTCGTGCATCACCGCGGGCAGCGAGGCACTTGCAACGCTGCGGGATTTTTCCAAGATCCTGCTGCCGAGCATGTGTGCCGCCGCGGCGGCGAGTGGCGCGGCGACGTCGGCGGCCGCAAAATACGCGGCAACTTCACTGTTTCTGGATGTGCTTCTGTCCGCGGAGACGGCGGTGCTCCTGCCGCTGCTGTATCTGTACGCAGGTACGGTCATCTGCGGCACAACGCTCGAAAACGACGTGCTCGCGTCCCTCAGCGGTCTGCTGCGCAAGGCGTTCCGGCTGCTGCTCATCGGCTTTGCGAGCGTGTTCACGCTCTACCTGTCGCTGACGGGCATCCTCACCGGCTCGGCGGACGCAGCCGCAGCCAAGGCAGTCAAGACGGCCGTCTCTGCCGCGCTTCCGGTCGTCGGCAGCATCGTGGCCGATGCGGCGTCCACGGTCACTTCCAGCGCCGCGATCCTGCGCAGCGGCATTGGCATCGTCGGCGTCGTCAGTGTCGCCGCCATGTGCGTCACGCCGTATTTGCAGTTCGCCGTGCACTATGTCCTGTACAAGCTTGCCGCCGGAATCGCCGAGTCGTTCGCGGACAAGCGTGTCGGGCGGCTGATCGACGGCTTTGCGGACGTGTACGGTTTCCTGCTGGGGATGGTCGGCGTGGCGTCGCTCATTTTGTTCCTCTCGATCGTGTCGAGTATGAAGGCGGTGACGGGATGATGGAATCTCTGCGTGCCTGGCTGCTCAGTCTGGCGGGCGTGGCGCTGCTGACGGCGCTGGCGTCGCTGTTTCCGACGTCGGAGAGCCTGCGGCGCGTCACGAAGCTGGCCGGCGGCGTGGCCCTGACGTGCCTGCTGTTCTCGCCACTGGTGACGTTCGATTATGACGCTTACGCCGCTGCGCTGCAGGACTATCACGTCTCGGTGTCGACGGACGGCGCGGTATCCGACAGCAGCGAGCGCTTGCAGCGCACGGTCATAGAATCGGAAATGCGCACATATATATTGGACAAAGCCGCGCAGTGTGGCGCTGCGCTTGACGATGCGCAGGTCACGCTGCAGTGGAGCACCGACGGCTACTGGTATCCGCAGTCCGTCCGCCTGGTCACATCCGGGCCGGCAGCAGAAAACAGCCGCCTGGCGCAGATCATCGAGGCCGACCTCGGGGTCCCGCGCACGCGGCAGGAATGGAGCAGTACATCATGAACACACGAAAACTCAGCGCTTTCGCAGCCAAGTATAAATACGTTCTCATCATCCTGCTCGCGGGGCTGATCCTGCTCCTGCTGCCGACCGGCAGCAGGACAAAGGCCAAGACGGCGCAGGCGGCAGCCGTTTCCGAGCAGACACAGCCGCAGACGATCCAGGCCGAGGAGCAGCGCCTGACAACGCTCCTGCAGCAGATCAACGGCGCGGGACAAGTGCAGGTGCTGCTGTCCTACCGCTGCTCGGCCGAGCGGGAGCTGGCGACGGACGATAGCGGTGAGCCGACCATCATCTCCGCCGGCGGCGGGGCACAGGAGGCGGTGGAGCTCAAGACGGTCAGCCCGCAGTATCTCGGCGCAGTCGTCGTCTGTGACGGGGCGGATTCGCCGCAGGTGCAGCTCGCCGTCACGCAGGCAGTGGCACAGTTTACCGGCCTGAGCACGGATCACATCTCCGTGCTCCGAAAGCAGCCGGATCCGCAATCTAAATAACGGGAGGGCGACTATGAAAAAAACCAAACGAAACATTGCGATCATTGTGGTGCTGCTGTTTGTCTGCGCCGCGATCTACTTTAACTGGTCGTACAACACCCAGTGGGGAAAGGCGGACGCCGAAATGGCCGCCGCCGAGGACGCCGCCACGGCGGCGGTCAAGGCGGAGGAGGAAGCGGCCGCAGCGTCGGCGTCGGCATCCGATGATTACTTTGCCAAAGCGCGCCTGACGCGCCAGCAGTCGCGCGACGAGGCGCTGTCGCTGCTTAAATCAGCCTCGACGGCCGAGGGCGCTTCGCAGGCGACGATCGACAGCGCCATGAGCGCCATCTCTGCCATGGCGAGCGACTCCATGACCGAGACGCAGATCGAAAATCTCCTGCTGGCCAAGGATTTTTCCGAGTGTGTGGTCTATATCACGGATGAGGGCATCACGGTCGCCGTGCCCGCGCCGGCCGATGGGCTGAGCACGGCACAGGTCGCAACCATCACGGACACCATCGTCAAAGAAACGGACTATACCGCGCCGCAGATCAAGGTCATTGAGGTCAAGGCCGACGCGCAGGACGCGCAGTGAACCATCCTGCAAAACACATCCCCGCTCCGACCGGAGCGGGGATGCTGCCATTTTAAATGGAGAACTGCCAACGAGCACAAAGAGGCTTGACGGCACCTGTCATGACAGTTATAATCTAAAACAGGAAGCGGAGATAATTTATGGAATTCAAAGCTTATATCTTCCGGCTCCAATCATGAAATGAGAGGAAATGAGGATGAAAAAACGTATATTCAGTTTTGTGCTCGCGGTGCTGATGATCGCATCGCTCCTGCCGGCCACGGCGCTGGCGGTAGACATTGTGGACAGCGGCACCTGCGGCGCAAAGGGCAGCAACCTGACCTGGACGCTGGACAGCGAGGGCGTGCTGACGATCAGCGGCAGCGGTGATATGCATGGCTATGGTTCTTCTGATGCGCCGTGGTATGGCAGTAGAAGCCGGGTAAAGTCAGCTGTGATTGCAGAAGGCGTGACGAGCATTGGTGAGTCTGCTTTCGAAAACTGCAGATCTCTGACCAGCGTGACGATCCCAAGCAGCGTGACGAGCATTGGCTGGTCTGCTTTCTTTTATTGCAAATCTCTGACCAGTGTGACGATCCCGGACAGCGTGACGAGCGTTGGTGCGTATGCTTTCTTAGGCTGCACATCTCTGACCAGCGTGACGATCCCAAACAGCGTGACGAGCATTGGCGGGTGTGCTTTCGATGAGTGCTGGTCTCTGACCAGTGTGACGATCCCGGACAGCGTGACGAGCATTGGCGATAGCGCTTTCGCTTCGTGTACATCTCTGACCAGCGTGACGATCCCGGACAGCGTGACGAGCATTGGCGGGGGTGCTTTCGCTTGGTGCACATCTCTGACCGGTATATGGGTCACTGAGGGCAACAGTCATTACTCCAGCGATGCATCCGGTGTTCTGTTCAGCAAAGATAAGACAACTTTGGTGCAGTACCCGGGCGCTTTTGCGGCATATGCGATCCCGGACAGCGTGACGAGCATTGGCGCTGGTGCTTTCGGAGGTTGCACATCTCTGACCAGCGTGACGATCCCGGACAGCGTGACGAGCATTGGCCAGCATGCTTTCAATGGCTGCAGATCTCTGACCAGCGTGACGATCCCGGATGGCGTGACGAGCATTGGCGATGGCGCTTTCGCTTCGTGTACATCTCTGACCGATGTGTACTATGCCGGGAGCGAGGCGCAATGGAAAGCGATCTCTATTTCTTCCACTGAAAATGATGACCTTTTGACCGCCAACATCCATTACAATTATGTTTCCCATACCCACAGCTACAAGGATGTTGTCACAGCGCCGACCTGCACCGAAAAGGGCCACACGACCCACACTTGCTCCTGCGGCGACAGCTACGTGGATACCTATACGGATCCTCTGGGTCATGACCTGAAGGACGACGCAGCCGTTGCCGCGACCTGCACCACCGCCGGTACTACCGCCGGTAAGCACTGCACTCGCTGCGACTACAAGGAGGGTATGGAGACGATCGCTGCCCTCGGTCACGACCTGAAGGACGACGCAGCCGTTGCTGCGACCTGCACCACTGCCGGCACTACCGCCGGTAAGCACTGCACCCGCTGTGACTACAAGGAGGGTATGGAGACGATCGCCGCCCTCGGCCACGCTTGGGATGAGGGTATGGTGACGAAGGAAGCAACGGAAACGACGCAGGGCAGCATGACCTACACCTGCACGCGCTGCCAGGCCACCAAGCGCGACATTCTGCCTGCAAGCGGCCTTGTTGCCACTGCAGTATACAACGATGTCAAAAATGACACATCGTGGTTCTATCCGGGTGTTCAGTACTGCCTGTCCTACGGCCTCATGTCCGGCATGGGCAACGGCAGCTTTGCTCCCGGCGAATATACGACGCGCGCGCAGGTCGCACAGATCCTGTACAACCTGCACGGTAATCCGGAAGTGAGCGGCGGCACGCCGTTCACGGATGTGCCGGAGGGCGCATGGTATCAGAAAGCAGTGACCTGGGCACATTCGGTCGGCATTGTCAACGGTGTGACGGCCACGACATTTTCACCGAATGCAAATATTACGCGCCAGGATTTCGTGCTCATGCTCATGCGCTATCTGAATAACGTGCGCATGGTCGATCGGACCTGGAAGCCGGATGATCTGAGCCGCTTTGTGGATGCCGGCAGCGTCGGCTTCTGGGCGCTGGACGCGATGAAGGACGCCGTTGCGATCAACGCGATCTCCGGCGTCACGGTCGACGGCCGCCTGTGCATCCAGCCGGCCAGAAACGCGACACGCGCGGAGGCTGCAAAGATCCTGATGGTGTTCCATGAGACGATGACCAAGTAATTCCAAGTATGCGGATGCACCCTGTGAATCTCACGGGGTGCATCTTTTTGCCGGACGGGAAACATTTTTCTTTCTTTTTGCCGCTGTGCGTGGTACACTATACTGTACAATTTTATCAGGAGGTATTTTTCTATGCCGGAAAATTATATTACTTGCCAGGATGAAAAGG
>ERZ839767.780-NODE-780-length-53410-cov-10.113410_pt1 | contig 53410 bp, 50 predicted proteins | sample MGYA00519879_ERZ839767 | MGnify/ENA primary metagenome ERZ839767 (study PRJEB31850, sample SAMEA3708852) | human gut metagenome | biome: human gut; feature: human-associated habitat; material: faeces | place: China | collected 2014 ... | reverse complement strand
AATCCGGTAGGCGCCGCAAGGCGTGCGGGGGTTCAAATCCCTCCATCTCCGCCAAATTAGACAAAAGCTGTGTATAACCTATGTTATACACAGCTTCTGCCCTTTTAACAGGGCAAACACACAAATTTGACCTGCAAACTGTGCAAAATAATGGCACGGGAGAAAATGAAATAATCTATATTCCTATGTTTTATCTCTTGAATGGGGTAACACATGGGAATTTTTGCTTTTAGGAGGAATAAAGCATGAGAATACCATATGGTTTTGAGTTGATCAGCGGCGGGACACTTGAAGTCAACAAGGATGAAGCAAATATCGTATCAATGATTTTTGATTTCTATATGGCAGGAGCAAGCTTGGGAAAAGTGGTGGATATGCTTCATTCAAAACAGATATCTTCTCCAACCGGAAAGTTGAAATGGACCCGCGCTACGGTAGATCATCTTCTTTCTAATGGCAAATATGTGGCTGTTGTCGGGTTGGAGAAATTCTTGGATGTGCAATTTGAGAAGGCTGCTCGCTGTAATATTGACTACGACAAGGATGGGGCACCGAGGAAAGATACGCGTTATGTGTCTCCTGCTGTGGTTCAGATTTAATTTGTCTTTTACAACTCTGAAAGTTATGCTACAATGACCTTGCGAGGTGATTGTGTGGCAAAGAAACTGAATCTGGTAGATATGTACGGAATTGGAGTTATGCTGGAATACCTTGTAGCTGAAGACAACCTTACCTGCGAGGAACGGGATCGAGTCATATTGCGAATTGCGCGGGAAAACGATATTGCCGAATATATGCTTTCAAATCTTGCCGGTTATGGAAGAAGTAAGCAAGAGGTGTTGAAACGGGCAGAGCGGAGGAAAAGCTCGGAATTACAGGGCAAAAAGCAAGATGAGAGCTATATCTCTCTGACCGAGATTGCCCGAGCTCACAGCGAGGATGCTCCAGGATATGTGATACAGAGTTGGCTGAGAAATGGAAATACTTTAGCATTCTTAAATCTCTGGGAACAGGAGAACAATCCGAATTATAGTGAGGTCGGTTATGCAGAACTTTCGAAGAGAAAGAAGAATGCCTCATTTACGTTGACACCAAAGTTATGGATTGACCAGACAAAGGCAATCGGCATCGTTTCCAAGCAGGGAAAAAACGGAGGAACGTTTGCCCATCCGATGATCGCCTGCGAGTTTGCCTCGTGGATTGCCCCGGAATTCAAGATGCAATTACTAAGGTTATCGCTGGATAAAACAAAATTGCGATGAGCGAATATCGGGTTGGGTTGCAGCTTCATATCGAATTTGCAGGAGAATGTTGAAAGAATTTATTGCAAAATGGATGGAAAAATAAACTGGATGTTCATAGAACAGAAACCAAGGTTTAGCGGAGTCTCGAACGAGATAAATTCATCAGCCTGACTGATTCGCTAAAGCCAAGGATAACGATAAAACTTGATACATTATGGTTGATATAGGCGGCACACTTATAAAATAAGTGGTCTATATATGATTGGTGGCAGATAGATGGGAGGACTATATTATGCCAACAACAATTGATAGCATGACAGGAGTAGAAATAAAATCTCCGTTTTTTGATACTGCTGTATCACTTGAGTTGTTTCCTGTCCATCCAAATGTGTTGAAAAATCCGAATGCACCGCAGAAAAATCGGGTGGCACTTATATATGGATCAAATGGAAGTGGTAAAAGCACAATAGCTCAAGGATTTAGGGAATACGCAGAATCTGTAGTACCAAAGACAGTAGAATTGAACCCTACAGCAGGAGCGGCGATTATTAAAATGTCCTCGGGAATGAAATCAGAAAAAATCTTTGTTTTTGATGAGAAGTATATTTCCCGCAATATTAAAGTACAGGAAAGCGGCTTGGGGACAATTGTCCTCTTGGGGGAACAAGTTGAGCTCGAAAAACGACTGGAAGAGCTGAAGGCGCAAATCGCTAAACTTCAAGCTAATATTGATTCTAAAGCCGAGAATGTTGAGAAGTTTAATTTGGTAAGTGATGTTATTTCCCCGGAATACTGGAAGGCTGCAATAACGAAAAAATTACAATCACCTGGTGGATGGGCTGAAACAAGCGGAATTCGAATAAAAAGAAATCAAATAAAAACTCGAGTTACAGATGCAGAAGTTGACCGGTTAGGACAATTGACCCCACAAAAGGACGAAACATTAACAAGAGAAAAATTCACAGAATTATTTAGCGTTTTTGATGGTATTGAAACCTCTGCATCGCCTGTTGCTCCAGAAATTCGAGCCATTGACATTCCAGAGAAAGTAGTAGAGGATACAAAAAGGCTATTAGCGGAAGCACCGCAAAAGCCGATACTGACCGAGCGTGAACAGGAGCTGCTTCAGTCTTTTGGAATCGAAGTGCTTTCAAATGCAAAAGGCTTTTTATCAGTAAAGGCAAATGAGATTTGCCCAACCTGCTTACAGCTGATTTCAGAAGAGCACCGAACAGAGTCTTTACGGCAGATTGAAAATATTCTAAACCGTGAAGTGGAGGAGTATCGCAAAGAGTTGGAAAGCCTGATCTTACCCGAAATTGAGGCAGAGCATTACCAGCGCTACAGTGTATTGGATTCTGAACTCCTCGGACAGATTATTTTGCAGATAGCCTCCGTCAACGCCATGATTGCCAGCCACAATAAAACTATCCGGAACAAAACTGCTGATCCTCTTTCTCCGATAGAATGTGTCGGCTCTGAAAAATTGATAACTGCGTATAAGCAGTTGAATAATCTTTTAGGCAAATTAGAAAGCAAGAGAGAATCCTTTAACCAGATTGTTACTAACAGGCAGACTACGGAAAAAGAACTGCTGAAATTAAATGATGAGATTGCTCATTATGTAATTTATACGGAGTATCAATCGTTGCTATCGCAAAGAACTGCAAAGCAAACCGCAGAAGAGGAATTGTACCAATTAATTCAGGCAAGGAAAGACCACGTCAAGGAGCAGCAGTTCTTGGACGCACAGCGGAAAAATCTTCAGATTGCAGTTGAGCAGATCAACAAATCGCTTTCTTATATCTTTTATAGCAATAGCCGGCTAAAATTACACCTCGAAAATGACCAGATGTATCATCTAACGGTAAACGGGAAAGATGTCTTTCCAGATAAGATATCATGCGGCGAGCGAAATGCTTTGGCGCTATGTTACTTCTTTTCAGAGATTGCAAAAGAAACCGAATTGCAAAAACTGTATCATGATGAGATGTTCGTGGTCATTGATGATCCTGTTTCAAGTTTTGATGTTGAAAATCGTGTTGGGATTTTGTCTTTCTTGAGGTATAAGTTAAACCAGATGCTTTCCGCTTGTGCGACTACAAAAGTTCTTATGATGTCGCATGATGTGAGCGTGATATTTGACTTACAGAAAGTCATGGATGAGGTTTCCGCAAATTGTGCTGAGGTTGGAAAACATGCGGAGTATTGCTCATTCCAGCTTGTGAATAAGAGAATAGTTCCGTTTAAAGCCAAGTCACATAACGAATATACGAGGTTAATGAAATGTGTCTATGAATATGGCCGCAATCCTGAACCTACGGCGGAGCTAACTATTGGCAATATGACAAGGCGAGTATTGGAAGCATTTTCGACATTCACATTTAAAGAAGGACCCGATAAAGTAAGTTTGAATCCACAGGTACTTGCCCTAATTCCAGACCAGAACAAAAGAGCTTATTTCCAAAACTCTATGTATAGATTGGTTTTAAACACGGAGAGCCATTTGCAGGAAGCCGTACAAGGAGCACCGGAGATGAGTTTCTTTAGTCATCTTACCGTTGAGGAAAAACAACGTACAGCCAGAGATGTCTTGTGTTTTATGTATTGTGTTAATCCAGCTCATGTGTTGGCTCACCTTCCCAATGCACGGAAAGAATTAGATAATTGGATGGCAAGTATAGGATGAGCAAATAACAAAAAGTTTCAATTAGATGCCAAAAGTCGTTGAATTCAGCGGAATTGGCAGCTTCTTATTACAGTATGTCGAGGATAAACCCCACGAGAACACAGAAGAAGGTGAAGTTGAGGTGAAAACAAATGGCCCAGAGTGATAAAATCCAACTGTTCGAGGACAAGCGCATTCGCACTGCGTGGGATGCGGAAAAGGAAGAATGGTACTTCTCCATTGTCGATGTGGTGGCTGTACTGACTGACAGTCCAAATCCTCAAACCTACTGGCGCGTACTTAAAAAGCGTTTAAAGGACGAGGGAAATGAAACCGTTACAAGTTGTAACGCTTTGAAAATGACCGCTGCAGACGGCAAGCGCCGTTTGACTGATGTGGCTGACACCGAGCAGCTTCTCCGCATCATCCAGTCTATTCCTTCGCCGAAAGCAGAGCCGTTCAAGCTATGGTTGGCACAGGTTGGCCGGGAGCGTATCGAAGAAACTATCGACCCTGAGTTGACCATTGACCGTGCTCTGGAAACTTACCTCAAGAAAGGTTACACCCGCGAATGGATCAACCAACGGCTGCAGGCCATTCAAGTCCGCAAGGAGCTGACGGATGAGTGGGATGCCCGTGGTGTACAAAAAGGCGTGGAGTACGCTATCCTCACGGACGAGATTTCGCGCGCATGGTCGGGGATGTCTACCCGCCAGTACAAAAACCTGAAAGGATTGAAAAAGGAGAACCTTCGTGATAACATGACCACGCTGGAGCTGGTGCTGAATATGTTGGCAGAAGCCACCACCACACAGTTTTCAAAGGATCGAAAGCCCACGACCTTCCAAGAGAATCTGGAAGTTGCCAAAGCCGGTGGACAGGTCGCTGGGCGAACGAGGAAAGACATTGAGTCACAGTCCAATACACCGGTCATCTCCCCAAAGAATGCAGTACAGCTCAATCAAGTAATAACTGATTTGCTGGAGGATACGACTTCGGATATACCTAAAAAAATGGATGATAAGTAAACTTGGCCGTTCTTTGCAGCACATAGATATTTTCAAATGGCAAAAGTAAAAATATCCGAATTGAAGCCGCCTGACAAAAAAGCCACCTTAAACGACAAGTTTAAGGTGGCTTTTTGCTGAAAAGATATTTTCAAAGCGGTACTACTTTCTGCATAGAATGCTGAGAACAATACGATTGGTGTAGTATAAGGTGTGGCGACAAATGATCGATCCCCCGGCTGAGCCGGGGGATCGATTGGATCTGGTCTTGCAGATCCCGGGCCTTAAAGAGAACGTATGGAAAAAAGTAATCAGTGTTAAGCGGCGGTGTGCTTCTCGCTGTACTCGTCGTGGATCATGCCTTCGCTTCTGGCGACGGCGATAGTGCTGACAACGTCACCGGTGCAGTTGATGGTGGTGTGCGCGATGTCGATGATTTTATAGATGCCAGCAATCATACCCATGATGTCGACGGGGAGACCCATGGTGGTGAGCAGCATGATGGTCATCACGATACCGCCGCCCGGGATGCCGGGAGAGCCGACGGAGATAAGCGTCGCGAGAATGACGATGGTGATCTCCTGCGTGAGCGTCAGGGGCACGCCGTAGATCTGAGCCGCGAAGACGACAGCCGCGGAGTAGTATGCGCCGCCGGCGTTCATGTTGATGGTCGCGCCAAGGGGAAGAGAGAAGCCGTAGAGCTCTTCTTCGACCTTGAAGTCATCGCGCGTGATGCGCATGGTGACGGGCAGAGAGCCGGAGGAGCTGGTGGTCGCCGCGGTCATGGCCCACAGAGGCAGGATCTTGCGCATAAAATACGGGAACTTGACCTTGCCCATGAACTTCAGGATCAGGAAGTACATGACAAAGACGATGACGGCGCAGTTGAGATAGTCGCAGAGGATGAACTTGCCAAGGGGCCCAAAGATCTTTGTGCCGTACTGGCCAATCGCACAGGCCATCAGGGCGCAGACGCCAAACGGGGAGGTCTCCATGATGATGGCAGTCATTTTATACATGATATCCGTAGTCTGAACGATGAAATCCTTAACGACGGAGACCTTGCTGCCGAGCATGACCATGGCACAGCCGAAGATCGCACAGAAGATGATGATGCCCATCATGTTGGTGTTGGCCATTGCATTGATGATGTTATCCGGAACCATGGCCAGCAGTGTGTCGGAAACGCTGTTCATTGCGGTGGCTTCATAGGAACCGATCGCGGAAGAATCGATCTGGAAACCGATGCCGGGATTGATCAGGTGTGCAATGCCAAGGCCGATGAAACCAGCCAGCAGTGTGGTGACGACGTACATGCCAAGGATCTTCGCGCCCACGCGCTTGAGTTTATTGACGTCCGTGAGGTTGGTAATGCCGCTGATGATGGAGAAGAATACCAGGGGAACCGTCAGCATCTTGATGAGCTTGAGGAAGATATCGCCGATGATCTTAATGACAAGGACCTTTTCGCCGAAGATAACGCCGAGCAAAATACCTAAGCCGAAGCCGATAAACACTCGCGTGGATAAGCCTAGCTTTTTCACAATGTTTCCCTCCTGTTGTGAAGTCTGATTAGAATTCAAGATCGCGGTAAACGACCTGTCCGTCCTTGATCGTAGCGACTGGCTTGAGCAGCTGGTGACCGGTGTAAAATGCTCCGCCGCGGTCGCGGTAGATAAAGTCTTTATCTTTCAGGTCAAAAATTGCAACATCTGCAAAAGAACCGACGCTTAAGCATCCGATCTGATTTTCCATGCCGATCCATTTGGCGGGCTTCTCGGTCGTGGCCGAGATCGCATCCGTCAGGCTCAGACCCAGACTGAGCATCTTGGACAGGATAAACGGCATGGAGAACATCAGGTGCTCACGGAATGCGCCTTCTTCGCAGGCGTCGGTGCCGATCATATCGGGAAGGAATCCCTGCTCGATGGCCGCTTTAGCGACGGAAACGTCGCAGTGTCCCTGTGCATGGCCGACGTCGAACAAAACGCCGCGCTTTCTCGCCTCCCATGCCTCGGGACGGACCTTGCCGTCAGGACCGAGCAGGATCGAGTCGTTGCGCTTATTGTACATGTGCGTCAGGATGTCGTCCTTACGCAAAAGATCGCACAGTCGCCCGAACGGGATCGCCGTTTCTGAAGAGTGGATGACGAGGCGCGTATGGCAGCGCTCTGCCAGCTCCAGCGCCCGCAGCAGAGGCTTTTCACCCATGTCCTTGATGACGCCGGTGTTGACGCGCAGCTTGATGCCAATCAGCTCGCCGCGATAGCGATCAAACAGCTGCTCGATCTCCCGCTCGTATACGCCGCCGAGATAATCCGGGTCAACATTTTCAAGGTATCCGTTGCACGGCAGGCCCATAGGGCTGACGTTGACCAGCGTTTTTACACGTACCTTGCAGGTGTTGATGAAGCCGCGGCTCGTCTCGTAAGTCGCCCAGCCGGCGCTGCCGGCGTCGATCGCCGTTGTGACGGCACTGGGGATGCAGGTGCATTCTGTGGAAATGCCCATCTTGGTCAGCGGCCACAGATGCGCGTGGGCGTCGATCAGGCCGGGGGTAACAATGTGCCCTGCGGCATCAAGAACGCGGTCACTTTCTGCGTTCTGATAATCACCGACGCCGACGATTTTTCCGTTGTAGATGGCTACGTCCGCTTTGGCGTCGAATTTGTTCTGCGGGTCGATCACACGGCCATTGCGGATGATGATGTCATACATGATGGATCGTTTTCCTCCTTTTGCGCTTTTACACAGTACACGCGGTTTTTTCATGGGGTAAGTGAACCATACCACGCACAGCGCCCAATGAAAAGCGCCGATTTGTGGACGAAAATATTGCGCACGAGAATATTTTGACAAATCCATGAAAATAACGGAAGACGTTCTTGCGAAAAGTTGCACGATCTGTCATAATATCGCGTACAGGAATATTTAATGATAAGATTATTCTCTTTTGTTCCGCGCGTGCGGATGGTATACTCCAGACATAACGCAGCGCATGCTGCATGGGGTATCCTTCGTTATACCAATGTTTACCGGAGGAAATATGATCGACTATCGTTATATTGAAGCATTTTTGGCAGTGGTCAATACCAACAGCCTATCAAAGGCGGCGGAATCCTTGTATGTCTCGCAGTCGGGCATCAGCAAATGGATCTGCCAGCTGGAAGAGGAGATCGGTGTTGAGCTGATCGTGCGCCACAAAGGTCAGCGCTCGATAGAGCTGACTGCCAGCGGCAAGGAGCTTGTCCCGCTGGCGGAGGAGTGGATGAATCTGCACGGTCAGATCATTGGAATGAAGGAGCACAACCGCACGAGCATCCGCATTGTCAGCGTGGATTCGCTGAACAATACGCTGATGCCGCCGATCTATCAGGAGCTTCTGCGTACGGATCCGGAGCTGGAGCTTTCGGTTCTCACCGGGCAGTCTCCCGATATCTATTCGATGGTGGAACGCAAGCAGTACGATGTAGGCATCGTGACCGTGGAACTTCATTCTCCCAGCCTGATCGTAACGCCGCTGCTGACGGAACCGTTCGAGCTGCTGCTCTACTCGGAAAAGGAGGTGGACACATCCGCGCCGGTCACTCCGGACTCGCTGGATGTGCGCAAGAATCTCTATATTCCGAGCGGATACTCTCTGCGGCAGTGGCATGAGTACTGGTTCCACACTGCCAAAAGCTATCTTTGGGTCGATCCGCAGACTCCGGCAAGAATGCTCTTCTGCGAGGAAGGACTTTGGACGGTCGTACCGCTGAGCGTAGCCGCGCAGCTTTCCAGACAGCCGCATGTGCATCGCCTGCAAATGACCTCGTCCCCATCCCCAAGAAGCACCTATTATATTACCCACAAATATCCGCGGGACAACTGTAAGGCGGTGCTGCCCATGGTCAAGGACCTTTTGCAGCGCTATGCTTCGGCCTATCCCCTGGATGTTTGAAACGGAAAGGACGATTTCTATGATTTCTCAGCGGGCACAAAATATTGTCGCATCTGTTACCGGTGAGCTGTCTGCAAAAGTTACGGAGCTGAAAGCACAGGGCAAGGACGTTATCAAGCTCAATATTGGTGAGCCGGATTTTCGCCCGCCCGAAAATATTGCAGAGGCGGCAGTCGCCGCCATTGAAGAAGGCTTTTCCAAGTATGTGGCGATCCCTGGCATCATTGAACTGCGCAAGGCGATCTGCACAAAACTGGAAAAGGACAACCATCTTGTTTACTCTCCCAATGAGATCTGCGTCAGCACAGGCGCAAAGCAGGCTGTGATGAACGCCTTAATGGCTCTGTGTGACCCGGGCGATGAGGTCATCATTCCCACGCCATGCTGGGTCAGCTACAGCGAGATGGTCAAGCTCACCGGTGCTGCGCCCGTGTTTGTTCCCTGCAAGGCGGAGACGGGCTTTGCCCTCAATGTTGATGACATTGCCGCGGCTGTTACGCCGCACACCAAGGCGATCATCATCTGCACGCCCAACAACCCCACCGGCGCGGTTTACAGCGAGCAGACGCTGCGCGCGCTCGCGGCGCTGGCCGTTGAAAAGGACTTTTACATCATTGCGGACGAAATATACGAAAAGCTGATCTTCGGAGATGCAAAGCACTTTTCCATTGCATCGATCTCCGAAGAGGTGCGCGAGCGCTGCGTGACCATCAACGGCTTTTCCAAGGCCTATGCCATCCCTGGCTGGCGTTTGGGTTATTCTGCCGCCGTCGGTGAAGTTGCCGCCAGCATCAAATCCATCCAGAGTCATGCGACTTCTGCGGCAAACTGCATTGCGCAGCGCGCGGGCGTTGCGGCACTGACCGGACCGCAGGATTCTGTGGAGGCCATGCGCCGCGAATATGAACGCCGCCGCGATTATGCTTTTGGTGCACTGAAAGCGATGCCGGGCGTGGAGCTGGAAATGCCGCACGGCGCGTTCTATCTGTTCCCCAAGGTTGATTCGTACTTTGGTACGCAGTATCAAAATTATCAAATCAACAGCTCAAAGGACCTTGCCAATTACCTGCTGGACGAGGCGGAGATCGCCGTCGTGTTCGGCGAAGCATTTTACATGAACGGCTATCTACGCATTTCCTACGCAAACTCCATGGAGAATATCCAGGTAGCGCTGGGCAGAATGGCGGAAGCGCTGAAAAAGCTTGGAAGGGAGTGAAGAAAATGTCCTGCGGAAATAGAATCTATACCAAACGGACCTTGGCTGAACCGGAGCTGATCGAGAGCTTCCGTGAGCTGCCTGCCGCAAATGTGGCTGACTGCATGGGCCGCTCCTGCGCCATGAACCCGCGCATCCATCTCATCAGCTCGCCTAAGCGGCCGCTGGTCGGTTCTGCACTGACGGTCAAATGCCGGGCAGGCGATAACCTGATGATCCACGCCGCAATGGAAATGGCGGGGGAGGGCGACGTGCTTGTCGTTTCCAATGAAGGAGATGACAAACGCGCGTTGATCGGAGAAGTCATGATGACCTATCTGCGTTATGAGAAGAAGATCGCCGGCATCGTGCTTGACGGACCAATCCGCGATATAGAAGAGCTCTCACAGTGGGACTTTCCCATTTATGCGACGGGCAGCACGCCTGGCGGACCCTATAAAGAAGGCCCGGGCGAGATCAACGTTCCCATCGCCTGCGGAGAGATCAGCGTGTATCCCGGCGATATCATTCTTGCCGACCACGACGGTGTGATCGCCATTCCCATCAAGGATGCGCCGACGGTGCTGGAGGTAGCTTGCGTCTATCACGAAAAGGATGAAGCTAAGGTAGCGGCGACCAAAGCCGGAAAGGCTGACCGCGGCTGGGTAAAGAAGTTGCTGGAGAAAAAAGAAGTCGAAGTGATCGACGACCTTTGCGTTTCCGGATGATCAGCGGCAAAGCAAAACGACCATATAAGGCGGTACCTTGATAGACATGCTGTTTGACACCAAAGATTCCCCCTCGAAGACTCTGTACAGCGGAGTTTTCGAGGGGGAATCTTTAGCTGATGGCAAAGACACCTCTGCCGTTGGAGCAGCTTGTTTTCCTTTGTGGCCGCGTGATGTCGTTTTTGGCTCTGAAAGAGAAGTATACTGGCGATGTGTAGAGAGCCATGTCTGGAAGACGAGCGTTTATTCCCACACCAGCTCCCGTGAAAGCAGATGCCCTGACTGTTATGTCGAAACCAAGGACTGGCTGGCTGATTCTCCGCTTGTGCAGATTTGGCACCCAACTAAAAATCTGCCGCGCGTACCGGAGGACGTAACAGTTCGGTCCAACAAAATATTTTGGTGGTAGCACGGGGAGTTTGTATGGCAGGTAAGCGCGAAAGACCGCCAGAAAAAAGATGGGCCGGTATTGCAATTATCATAAACACCTGCGGCTATCTGTGACGCATCCAGAGCTGGTAGCGCTGTGAGAAGAAACAATGAATGGGAGGCATCTGTCAGCAACCGAAGCAGAAAAGGACATAATTGTCCGTACTGTGCAGATCGTTCTAAAAGACTGAGGAGCATCGCGGCGCAGCGCCCTGCTCTGCTGAAGGAATGGAATTATGAGAAGAACGCGAAGCCGCCGCAAGAGGTTACTGCGCGCTCGAATAAAAAGTGTGGTGGAAGTGCAGTACATGCGGTCACGAGTGGCAGATTTCTCCTGACGGCAGGTGCGGCGTAAGCGGTTGCCTCTCCTGCGCAAAAAAGCAACGCCGAACCGCACCCGATGACGCGCACAAGATGTAAATCATTTCGCCCGGCCTGCGGGACTTTTGCCGCACGCAGCGTGTGCTGCCGCGCTTTTCTCATTGACAATTCGACGGGAAATGCTATAATCTGCTATGTCTGAAAAAATGTAAAATTGTATCGCAGAGGTGCCGCCGCGAGGCGGAGAATAGAGAATCCGGTGCGAATCCGGAACGATGCAGTCACTGTGTACGGGAACGGCCTGCGGAGCCACTGGGAAACTGGGAAGGGCAGCGCCGCGATGAACGAAGTCAGGAGACCTGCCTCTGCGGGAATCTCAAGCCCGCTGCACACAGGCTGATATTTCTGCGAGTTTACCCGCGGCGCGATTTTTTCGCGGCGCGGTGTTGCTGGTTAGAATCGTGAGAGCGGCTGTGGGTCACCATGGCCGCTTTTATATTTCTTTCAGAACGATTTTTGAAGAAGAAGGTAAAGAGAAACATGAAAAAAGCACTTGCAATCCTGCTCACAGCTGTGATGCTGCTGGGCGTGCTGACCGCCTGCGGCAGCAAGAAGGACGACGCTGCCGACGACACGCAGAACACGGAGGACACCGACAGGGCCGCGGCCGACAATGTCGCCGCGCTCATCGACGCGATCTACGTTCAGGAGCGCACCGATGAGACCGACGCGCAGTGCGAGGCCGCCAAGGCTGCCTGGGATGCGCTGACCAACGAGCAGAAGGCCATGGTCGAGGGTGAGGAAGCGAGCCCTGAGTACTTCGGCCTTGATACGGGCGATGCGTCCAAGGACGATCCCCGCAACCAGGATGACATCGGCGAGAACGAGCTTCTGGTCGTCTCCTTCGGCACGTCCTACAACGACAGCCGCGTCAACGATATCAAGAGCATTGAGGACGCCCTGCAGGAGGCCTATCCCGACTGGTCCGTCCGCCGCGCCTTCACGGCTCAGATCATCATCAACCACATTCAGGCCCGCGACGGCGAGAAGATCGACAACATGACCCAGGCGCTCGACCGCGCCGTGGCCAACGGCGTCAAGAACCTCGTCGTGCAGCCGACGCACCTGATGCACGGCGCGGAGTATGACGAAATGTGCGCCGCCATCGACGAGTATCGCGATCAGTTCGAGTCCGTCTCCATCGCGGAGCCCCTGCTCGGCGAGGTCGGCAGCGACGCAACCGTCATCAACGCCGACAAGGAAGTTGTCGCCAAGGCCATCACCGCCGCCGCGGTCGAGGTAAGCGGCTTTGACTCTCTCGAGGCTGCCAAGGAAGCCGGCGCCGCGTTCGTCTTCATGGGCCACGGCACCGCACACGTCGCCAAGGTCAGCTACAGCCAGATGAGCGCCCAGATGCAGAACCTTGGCTATGAGAACGTCTTCATCGGCACGGTCGAGGGCGAGCCGGAGGAGACCTCCTGCGAGTCCGTCATCGAGGCCGTCAAGGCCGCGGGCTACACCAACGTCATCCTGCGCCCGCTGATGGTCGTTGCGGGTGATCACGCCAACAACGACATGGCCGGCAGCGACGACGATTCCTGGAAGACTATGTTCGAGGCTGCCGACTTCACCGTCGACTGCCAGATCGCGGGCCTCGGCGAGATTGCCGATGTGCAGGCGCTCTACATCGCCCACACCCAGGCCGCCATTGACGCCCTGAACGCATAAAAAGGATCAAAAAAGGGCTCCGAAGCGATTGTGCACCGCTTCGGGGCCTTTTCCGGATGGAGGTAATTCCCAATGAAAAGAACACTGACTCTGATGCTGACCACGCTGCTGCTCTGCACGCTGCTTTTCGGCTGCGGGCAGAAGAGCGGGAACGGCGATCCGCAGGACACCAACACCGAGCCTGCGCTCGCCGACGGCGTTTACACCGCAGACTTCAGCACCGACAGCAGCATGTTCCACGTGAACGAGGCATGCGAGGGCAAGGGTACGCTGACAGTCGAAAACGGCCAGATGACGATCCACATCAGCCTGCCGTCCAAGAGCATTCTGAACCTCTTCTGCGGCACGGCGGAGGACGCGCAGAAGGACGGCGCGTCGCTTTTGCAGCCCACGACCGACACCGTCACCTATTCCGACGGCCTGAGCGAGGAGGTCAATGGCTTTGATATCCCCGTGCCCGCGCTGGACGAGGAGTTCGATGTCGCCATCATCGGCACGAAGGGCAAGTGGTACGACCATAAAGTCTCCGTGACGAACCCCGTTTTGAAGGAAGATGACGCCGCCGCGCCCGCCGAGACGCTGGCCGACGGCACCTACACGATCGCCGTGACGCTCGAGGGCGGCAGCGGCAAGGCGAACATCCAGTCGCCCTGTACGCTGACGGTCGCGGACGGCAAAATGACCGCCACCATCGTCTGGAGCAGCAGCCACTATGACTATATGCTCGTGGACGGCGAGCGCTGCGACGTACTCTCGACCGAAAACGGCTCGACGTTTGAGATCCCCGTCGCCGCGCTGGATACGCCGCTTGCCGTGGTCGGCGATACCACCGCCATGAGCACGCCGCACGAGATCGACTACACGCTGACGTTCGACGCCTCAAGCGCCGAGGTGAACGGATGAGACGCCTGCCGCGCGCGCTTTTGACGCTGCTGGCCGTGCTGACGCTCTGCGCCTGCGGGGACAAAGCGCAGGACGGCGCGAACGGCGAAGACGCGGCGGTTTCGTGGGATGAGCTGTCGTTTGACGAGACCATGCCGCTTGACTACGCCACGCAGTTTTCGGTTTCCTTCGCGGGGGACGACTACAAGCGCATCACCATCGGGCAGGATCAGGAATTCCTGCTCGTGGCGGAGGGCGCGGCTGTGCCCGGCGGCGTGCCGGAGGGCGTGACGGTTTTGCAGCAGCCGCTCGATGAAATTTATCTGGTCGCCAGCGCGGCGATGGACAGCTTTTCCCAGCTGGACGCGGTCGACAGCATCCGCTTCAGCGGACGCAAGGAGTCGGACTGGTATATCGAGCAGGCGAAGGAGGCCATGAGCGCGGGTGACATGCTTTACGCGGGCAAATACTCCGAGCCCGATTACGAGCTTATCTTGTCGCAGGGCTGCAATCTGGTGCTTGAAAACACGATGATCTACCACTCGCCCGAGGTCATCGAGCAGTTTGAAACGCTGGGCATCCCCGTGCTCGTGGAAATGTCCAGCTACGAGAGCGAGCCGTTTGGCCGCATGGAGTGGGTCAAGCTCTACGGTGCGCTCATCGGCAAGGAGAACGAGGCCGCGGCGCTGTTTGAGGAGAAAATGAACAGCGTTTCGGGCATTCTGGGCGCTGCGCCCACGGGAAAGACCGTCACATTCTTCTATGTGACGAGCAACGGCGCGGTCAATGTGCGAAAGTCGACGGACTATGTCGCTAAATCCATCGCCATGGCGGGCGGGGAATACGTCTCCTTTGACAACACGGAAGAGGAGAACGCCCAGTCCACCGTCACCATCCAGATGGAGGCATTTTACAGCGGCGCGCACGACGCGGATGTGCTCATCTACAACAGCATCATCGACGGCGGGCTTACGACGATCGACGAGCTTTTAGCACTCGAACCGCTGCTTGGCGACTTTAAGGCCGTGCAGAACGGGAACGTCTGGTGCCTGACGAAGGACTTTTATCAGGAATCGCTCGAATTGAGCGACCTCGTCGTGGATCTCCACACCGTTTTGAGCGGGGCGGATACGCCGCTCCGGTTTTTGACAAAGCTGCAATAATTTTTGACTGGAAAGTTGAAACAGACAGGAGGGACGAGCATGGAGCAGAAGCGGAAAACACGGACGTGGTGCGGCTTTTTGCTGCTGCTCGTCCTTTTGGCTGTTTTTTTAATCTGGAATTTATTCGCGGGCAGCGTGCAGCTCTCCGCGTCTCAGATAGGACAAATTCTGCTCGGCGGCGGGGATGACCTGACGCAAAAGCAGATCATTATGCAAATTAGATTGCCGCGCATGGCGTCGGCGCTCATTTTAGGCGGTGCGCTGTCCGTGTCGGGGTATCTTCTGCAAACGTTTTTCCACAATCCCATTGCGGGGCCGTTCGTGCTGGGCATTTCGTCGGGCGCGAAGCTCGCGGTGTCGATCGCGATGATCTTTCTGCTCAGCCGCGGCGTCAGATCATCGTCAGCGCTGCTGATCAGCGCGGCGTTCATCGGCGCGATGCTCTCGATGGGCCTCATCCTGCTCATTTCGCAGCGGGTCAATCAGATGAGCCTTCTCGTCGTCTGCGGCGTGATGATCGGCTACATCTGCTCGGCGCTGACGGATTTTCTCGTCACGTTCGCGGACGATTCAAACATCGTGAACCTGCACAACTGGTCGAACGGCTCGTTTTCCGGCATGAAGTGGGAAAACGTGACGACGATGGCCTGGGTGTGCAGGATCGCGCTGATTTTGACATTTTTCCTCTCCAAGCCGATCCGCGCCTATCAGCTCGGCGAGGTCTACGCGCGCAACATGGGCGTGCCGATCAAGGCGTTCCGCGCGGCGCTCATCCTGCTCTCCAGCGTGTTATCTGCCTGCGTGACGGCCTTCGCGGGCCCCATTTCGTTTGTCGGCATCGCGCTGCCGCATCTGATGAAGGCGCTTTTCAAGACGGCGGAGCCGCTTTTGCTGATCCCAGCGAGCTTTCTCGGCGGAGGTATCTTCTGCCTTGCGTGTGATCTCATCGCGCGCACGGCCTTTGCGCCCACGGAGGTCAGCATCAGCTCGGTCACGGCGGTGTTCGGCGCACCGGTCGTCATCTACATGATGGTGCGCAGAAAGGCGGGGCGGGAATGAGCGGCTATTTGGAGACAAAGAATTTATCCGTCGGCTACCACGGAAGACCTCTCATTGAGGATGTGTCCCTCTGCGTGCAGAGGGGAAAGATCGTTACGCTGATCGGGCCGAACGGCTCGGGCAAGTCGACGATCCTGAAAACCGTCATCGGTCAGCTGCCGGAGCTTTCCGGTGCGGTGTATTTAGACGGCGAGACGATACGTGCGCGCAGCCGCAACGATGTTGCACGCCGCATGGCGATCTTGATGACCGCGCGCGTCGAACCGGAGCTCATGACCTGCCGCGATGTGGTCAGCTCGGGCCGCTATCCCTACACGGGAAGGCTCGGCGTCCTGCGGGACGAAGATAAGAAGATCGTCGATCAGTCGCTTTCTCAGGTGGACGCGCTCGCGTTCGCTGACGCGCCGTTTTCCGCCGTCAGCGACGGCCAGCGGCAGCGCATTCTGCTCGCAAGGGCCCTGTGCCAGCAGCCGCAGCTTATCGTGCTCGACGAGCCGACGAGCTTTTTGGACATCCGCTACAAACTGGAACTGCTCTCCGTCCTCAAGCGCATGGTGCGCGAAAACGACCTCGCCGTGCTGCTGTCGCTCCACGAGCTCGATCTGGCGCGGCGCATTTCGGACACGCTTGTGTGCGTCGCGGGCGACCGCATTGACCGCGTCGGCACACCGGAGGAAATTTTCACGAGCGACTACATCGCGCAGCTCTATCACTTGGAGCGTGGAAAGTATGACCCGTGCTTCAGCACGTTAGAATTTGTACCGTAAATCATACAAGGAAAACAGCTTTACAGATACGATAAAAGGAGGACGGAACATGCAGAAGGCGGTGCCGAGATTGCTCATTGCCGGGACGAACAGCGGGTGCGGCAAGACGACGGTGACCTGCGCAATCTTGCAGGCGCTCGTCAATGCCGGTGTGCCCATCGCCGCGGCGAAGTGCGGTCCCGATTACATTGACCCCATGTTCCACCGCGAGATCATCGGCGCGAAGAGCAGCAATTTGGACCCCTTCTTTTTTGACGACGACACGCTGCGCTTCCTCCTCGCGCAAAACGGCGCAGGGAAGGACGTGACGGTCATCGAGGGCGTGATGGGCTATTACGACGGCATCGGCCTTGATTCCTCGCGCGCGAGCACCTTTGAGGTAGCGCAGCGGACGGAAAGTCCCGTCGTGCTCGTGCTGAACGCGAAGGGCGCGGGATTATCAGTGCTGGCCGTGCTCGACGGTTTTCTGCACTTTGCGCCGGAAAACCGCATCCGCGGTGTCATCCTGAACGGCTGCACGTCGATGAGCTATCCGACGCTTGCGCGGGCGATCGAAGAACGCTTCAGCGTGCGCGCCTGCGGCTTTCTGCCGCAAATGCCCGACTGCTCGCTCAAGAGCCGCCACCTCGGCCTCATCACCGCGGCAGAGGTGGACGATCTGAAAGAGAAGATGCAGCGTCTCGCCGCCAAGGCGCGGGAGACGATCGATTTGAACGCGCTGCTGCAAATCGCGAAGAGCGCGCCGCCGCTTACATTCACGCCGCCGGACATTCCGGCGGCAGGCGAGCATGTGCGCATCGGCGTCGCGCGCGACAGGGCATTTTGCTTTTACTATGAAGACAGCCTGGAACTCCTGCGCCGCTTAGGGGCGGGGCTTGTGCCGTTCAGTCCGCTGTCAGATGAACGCTTACCGGAAGACCTGCACGGCCTGTACCTCGGCGGCGGCTATCCCGAGCTCTACGCGGAGCGGTTGGAGGCAAACGCCGCCATACGCGCTTCTATCCGCGCGGCGGTGGAAAGGGGACTGCCCTGCGTCGCCGAGTGCGGCGGCTTTATGTACCTGACGCAGTCCATCGCGGGACATGCGATGGCGGGTGTTTTATCGGACAGCTGCTTCGACACGGGGAAGCTGACGCGCTTTGGCTACGCGACATTGACGGCGCAGCGGGATTCGATGCTGTTTGCCGCGGGCGAGCAGATCCCCGCGCACGAGTTCCACCGCTGGGACGCCGAGCAGCCGGGAAACGATTTTCTTGCGGAAAAGATCAGCGGAAGAAGCTGGCGCTGCGCGTATGCGGGCGAAACGCTCTACGCGGGCTATCCGCATTTCCACTTTTACGCAAACCTGAGCGCCGCGGTGCGCTTTGTTGAAGCCTGCCGAAAGGAGAAACACCGCTATGAGTGAGCCGATGAAGCCGATGGAAATTGAACAGCGCAGCTTCGAGATCATCACGGAGCTGCTGGGAAACCGCGTGCTCGACCCCGAAAACGAGCTTGTCATCAAGCGCGTCATCCACACGACGGCGGACTTTGACTACGCCGACAATCTGACGTTTTCCGATCACGCGGTGCAAAAGGGCATCGCCGCGCTGAAAGGCGGCTGCGACATTGTCACCGACACGCAGATGGCAAAGGCGGGCATCAACAAGATGATCCTCGCGAGCCTCGGCGGCGAGGTGCATTGCTTCATGTCCGACCCCGATGTCGCGCAGGAGGCGAAATCTCGCGGCGTGACGCGGGCGTTCGTCTCGATGGAAAAGGCGGCGGCGCTTGAAAAGCCCTGCATCTTCGCCATCGGCAACGCACCGACGGCGCTGCTGTCGTTAGAGCAGCTGATGGAAGAGGGAAAAGCCGTCCCCGCGCTCATCATCGGTGTGCCGGTGGGCTTTGTAAATGTGGAAGCGAGCAAGGAGCAGATCATCGCCGCGGCGCGCGCACCGTACATCATCGCGCGCGGGCGCAAGGGCGGCAGCAACGTGGCCGCGGCCATCTGCAACGCCCTGCTCTATCAGATCAGGCGGTAAAAAGATGGAAGAATATCTCGTAAAGGACGGTAAGCGCCTGCGCCTCGGCTATACGACCGGCTCGTGCGCGGCGGCTGCGGCCAAGGCCGCGGCGTGGATGCTGCTGACGGGCAGGAGGAAGGAGTCCATCCGCCTGCAAACGCCCAAGGGCATCGAGCTGAACCTCAAAGTGCTGGACATTCAGATGCTCGCGGACGAGGCGCGCTGCGCCATTCAAAAGGACAGCAGCGACGACCCCGACGTGACGCGCGGTACGCTCATTTTTGCCGCGGTGAGAAAATCGGCCACGCCCGGCGTGACCATCGACGGCGGCGAGGGCGTCGGCCGCGTGACGAAGCCGGGACTCGACCAGCCCGTGGGCGCGGCGGCCATCAACTCTGTGCCGCGGCAGATGATCGAAGAGAACGTGCGCGAGGTCTGCGCGCTTGTCGGCTACGACGGCGGCCTTGACGTGACGATCTCCGCGCCGGAGGGCGAGGCGCTCGCGAAAAAGACTTTTAACCCGCGCCTCGGCATCGAGGGCGGCATCTCCATTCTAGGCACGACCGGCATCGTCGAGCCGATGAGCGAGCAGGCATTGCTTGACACCATTCACGTGGAACTGCGGCAGCGGCGCGAGAACGGTGCGGACTACATCCTCCTTGCGCCCGGCAACTACGGCGAAGACTACATCCGCGATTTTATCGGGCTTGACCCGAAGACGGCGGTGCTGACGTCGAACTTCATCGGCGACAGCCTGGAATTCTGCAAGGAATTCGGTTTTCACGGCGCGCTGCTCATCGGGCACATTGGTAAGTTCGTCAAGCTCGCGGGCGGCATGTGGAACACGCACTCGAAATTCGGCGACTGCCGCATGGAGATCATCGCCTCGCACAGTGCGGCGCTGGGCCTGCGCGCAGAACGCACGGAGGAAATTCTGCACTGCGCCACCTGCGACGACGCGCTGCGCATCCTGGACGAAGAGGGGCTGAAGGATGCCTTCCTCGTGCGTCTGGGACAGCGCATCGGCACGATGCTCGGCTATAAGAGCGGCGAACTCCAGAGCGGCGCGATTTTATTTTCGAAAGAATACGGTTTCCTCTGCGAAACGGAAGGCGCGGAGGAACTGCTCGAACAGATCAGGGAGGGCTGAACGTGGTACATTTTGTTGGCGCCGGAAGCGGCGCGCCGGATCTCATCACGCTGCGTGGGGCGCGGCTTCTCGGTGAGGCGGACGTAGTCATTTACGCGGGCTCGCTCGTGAATCCCGATCTCTTAACGCTCACGAAACCGGACTGCGAGGTTCACGACAGCGCGAAGCTGACGCTTGAAGAGGTCATCGCCCTCATCGAGCGGGCGGAGCGCGAGGGAAAGGCCACCGTGCGATTGCACACGGGCGACCCGAGCATTTACGGCGCGGTGCGCGAGCAGTTCGACGCGCTCACAGAGCGCGGCATCGACTTTGATGTTTGCCCCGGCGTCAGCTCGTTCTGCGGCGCGGCGGCGGCGCTGCGGGCGGAATACACACTGCCGAACGTGAGCCAGACGGTCATCATCACGCGCACGGCGGGCCGCACGCCGGTACCCGAGCGTGAGTCCATCCGCAGCTTGGCCGCGCATCAGGCGACGATGGTGCTGTTCTTGAGCACCTCACTCACAGAAAAGCTGCAAGGCGAGCTCCTTGCGGGCGGCTATGGAGAGACAACGCCCGCGGCCGTCGTTTACAAGGCGACATGGCCGGAGGAGAAGATCTTCCGCTGCACGGTGGGCACGCTGCATAAGACAGTGACGGAAAACGGCATGAAAAAGACGGCGCTCATCGTGGTGGGCGGCTGCCTTGGCGACGAATATCTGCGCTCGCTGCTCTACCACCCCGACTTTACGACGGAATACCGCAAGGGGAAGGCATGAAGATCGCAATTTTTGCCTACAGCCACGGCGGCTGCGCGGCAGCGCGGCGCGTTCGCGCGGTGCTGGCGGAGGCGGAAACCGTCTGCTACGCGGTACCGCGATTGGAAGAAGCGGGCTTCCTGCCGCTTGCGAAGGACATCTACCGCGAGCGCTTTTCGTCGATGGATGCGCTCATCTTCATCGGCGCGTGCGGTATCGCCGTGCGTGAGATCGCGCCGTATCTTGTGAGCAAAAAGACCGATCCCGCGGTGCTGTGCATCGACGAGAAAATGCAGTTTGTCATTCCGCTGCTTTCCGGTCATATCGGCGGGGCGAACGATCTGGCGCGCCGCCTTGCCGCGGCGCTCGGCGCAGCAGCGGTCATTACGACGGCGACGGATATGAACGGTAAATTTGCTGTCGACGCCTGGGCGGCGAAAAACGGCTGCGCCATCTCGAGCATGCCGCTTGCGAAAAAGGTCGCGGCGGAGATTTTAGAGCACGACGTGCCGCTTGTGAGCGAGTTTCCCGTCAAGGGCGCATTGCCCGGCGGAATTGTGGAAAAAACGCAGGGCGCGCTGGGAATTGTGATCGGATACTGCACGAAAGAACCGTTTGCCGAAACGCTGCGCCTCACGCCGAGAGTATTGCGTGTCGGCATCGGCTGCCGCAGGGGAACTGCACAGGAAACCATTGAAGCCGCCGTTGCGGCGGTGCTTTCTGCGCATCAGCTGGATCCAAGCGCGGTCAAGGGCATCTATTCCATTGACTTAAAGCAGCAGGAGGCGGGGCTGCTTGCCGCCTGCGCGAAGCACAACTGGCCGACGGTATTTTACACGGCAGAGGAATTGCGCAGCGTACCGGGCGAATTTACGGATTCCCCCTTCGTGCAGGAGATGACGGGTGTCGGCAACGTCTGCGAGCGCGCGGCGATGCGCGGCGCGGAGAAATTATTGGTGAAAAAGACTGCGGTGGACGGCGTGACCGTCGCCGTGGCGGCGGAGCATTGGGAGGTTTCCTTTGGGTAAAGTGATCGTGGTGGGCATCGGCCCCGGCAGCTATGAGGATATGACGATCCGCGCCGACCGCGCGCTGCGCGGATGCGACGCCATCGTTGGCTACGGAGTTTATGTTGACCTTGTGAAGGAGCGCTATCCGGACAAGGCGTTTTATGAAACGCCCATGACGCAGGAGGCAAAGCGCTGCGCGCTTGCGCTCGAACTTGCGCGCGCGGGCAAGACCGCGGCCATGGTCTGCTCGGGCGACAGCGGCATTTACGGCATGGCGGCGCTCGTGTACGAGCTGCGCGGCGAGAGCGAAGAGCCTGAGATCGAGGTCGTCCCCGGCCTGACGGCGGCGTGCAGCGCCGCGGCGCTTTTGGGCGCGCCGCTGACGCACGACTTTGCCGTCATCAGCCTGAGCGACCGCCTGACGCCGTGGGAGACCATCGAAAAGCGCTTGACGCACGCGGCAAAGGCCGACCTGACCATCGCCCTTTACAATCCCGCGAGCCGCTCCCGCCCCGAGCATCTGAAGCGCGCGTGCGATATTCTCCTGCGCTTTCTGCCTGAGAATCGACTCTGCGGCATCGCGCGCAACATCGGTCGCGCGGGGGAAAGCTGGCGCACCTTGACGCTCGGGGAGCTCAGAGGGGCAGAGGCCGATATGTTCTGCACGGTGATCGTCGGCAACGTATCAACGAAGGAAATTGCGGGGCGGCTCATCACGCCGCGAGGGTACAAAAATGTGTAAGATCTGCATTTTCGCAGGTACGACGGAGGCGCGCCGACTCGTGGAGCTTTTGAGCACCCAGCCGGTCTCCGTCACGGCCTGCGTAGCAACGGAATACGGTGAAACGCTCCTGCCCGAAGGGGGCAACGTGACGGTGCGCTCGGGGCGTATCCCGGTGGACGGGATCATTCAAATGCTCTCCGACACGAAATTTGATTTGGTGATCGACGCGACGCACCCCTACGCGGCATCGATCACCGAGAGCGTTGCGCGCGCCTGCGCGGAGACAGGGACAGAATATCTGCGCCTTCTGCGCGAGGAATCTGACAAGGTATCTGACTTTACTTGCGTGCTGAATGCGGAAGCAGCAGCGCTGTTCCTGTCGAAGACAGACGGAAATATCCTGCTGACGACCGGCAGCAAGGATCTGAAAACGTATAGCAAGGTAAAAGACTTTACAGATAGAGCCTATGCGCGCGTGCTGCCGCTGGACGCGTCGCTCGCGCTCTGTCGCGAGGCGGGCGTGCAGCCGTCGCACATTTTAGCGATGCAGGGGCCGTTTTCCGAGGAGATGGACGAGGCGATGCTGCGCGCCGTGTCGGCTAAGTGGCTCGTGACGAAGGACGGCGGCGAGGCGGGCGGCTTTGCCGCCAAGGTCGCCGCGGCGCGAAAGGCCGGGGCAAATGTGCTCGTGATCGGACGGCCAAAGCAGCGGGAGGGGAAGTCCTTTTCGCAGGTGTTGGACAGCTTGGAGTGCCGCTTTGGTTTCCGATTCGCGCAGAGTGTGAAGATCGTCGGTATCGGGCCGGGCAGCAGGGATGCGATGACGCAGGAGGCGCGCCGCGCGATCGAAGAGGCGGACTGCCTCATCGGCGCGAGACGCATGCTGGATGCCGCCGCGCGCGTCGGGCAGAAGACTTATGCCGCCATCGCACCACAGGAGATCGCGGACTTCATTCACGCGCACTGCGAATACCGGCAAAGTGCGGTCGTGATGTCGGGCGACACAGGCTTTTTCAGCGGCACGAGGAAGCTGCTGCCGCTGCTTTCTGACTGCGAGGTCAGCGTGCTGCCGGGCCTGAGCTCGCTTTCCTACCTCTGTGCAAAGCTGCAAACGTCCTATGAGGACGTTCATGTCGTCAGCCTGCATGGCCGCGCGCACGACATCACGGCAGACGTGCGCGCGCACGCGCGCGTTTTCGCGCTCGTCGGCGGCGATAATGGCGTGAACGACCTGTGCCGAACGCTGGCGGAAAACGGCCTCGGCACCGTGACGGTGAGCGTCGGCGAACAGCTGAGCTACGAGGATGAGACCATTACCACCGGCACGGCGGAGGAGCTGCAAAGTAAGGCCTTTGCGCCCTTGAGCGCCGTGCTGATCGAAAACGTTCATCCCGATGCCATCGTGACGCACGGACTGCCGGACGAGGCGTTTTTGCGAGGCGCGGGCGAGGGTGGCGTTGTGCCGATGACCAAGAGCGAGGTGCGCGCCGTCGCGCTCTCGAAGATCCGCCTGACAGAGCGCGCCGTCTGCTATGATATCGGCGCGGGAACGGGTTCGGTCGCCATCGAGATGGCGCTTCAGGCGAAGCACGGTCATGTCTACGCCGTTGAGCGCAGAGACGACGCGGTCGAGCTGTTGAAAAAGAATCAAGCGGCGTTCCATGTGGAGAACCTGACGGTCGTTTCCGGCACTGCGCCGGAGGCGTGCCGCGATCTGCCTGCACCGACGCACGTCTTTATTGGCGGCAGCGCGGGCAACCTGCGTGATATTCTGTCGATGCTGCTTGCCAAAAATCCGCACGTCCGCATCGTGGCGACGGCCGTCTCGCTTGAGAGCATCGCCGAGCTGATGGCGTGCATGAAGGATTTTGCCTTTACCGAGGCGGAGGCCGTCTCCGTCCAGATCGCCCGCGGCAAAAAGGCGGGATCGTACCACCTGATGGCGGGGCAGAACCCCGTGTATGTGTTTACGATGCAGTCGGAGGAGAAGCTATGATTGGGCCAATTTTGCCGCTTCTCATCGGCTTTGGCATCGACTGCGTTCTGGGCGATCCGCACAGCCTGCCGCATCCGGTCGTGCTGATCGGGAAGACGATCAGCGCGCTGGAGTGCGTCCTGCGGAGAATCTTCGCCAAAACGCCGCGCGGTGAGCGCGCGGCGGGCGCAGTGCTGTGGTTGATCGTCGCATTTCTTGCGACGGCGGTGCCCGCGCTGCTTCTGTGTTTGTGCGGCAGGGTGAGTCCGTGGCTGCGCCTCGCGATCGAGAGCGTCATGTGCTGGCAGATCTTGGCGGCAAAGTCGCTGCGGGATGAGAGCATGAAGGTGTATCACGAGCTCGAGCACGGCAGCATCGAATCCGCGCGCCGCGCCGTTTCGATGATCGTGGGACGCGACACGGCGGCGCTCGACGATGCGGGCGTGACGCGCGCCGCGGTCGAGACCGTGGCGGAAAACACGTCAGACGGCGTGGTCGCACCGCTGCTGTACCTTGCCATCGGCGGCGCGCCGCTGGGCTTTTTCTACAAGGCTGTGAATACGATGGACTCGATGCTTGGCTACGTCGAGCCGCCGTATAAGGACATCGGCCTTGTGCCTGCGAAGGCGGATGATATTGCGAACTATCTGCCCGCGCGCCTCTCTGCATTGCTGATGCTCGCGGCGGGCGGACTTCAGCACATGGACGTCAAAAACGGCTGGAAGATATTCCGCCGCGACCGCTACAAGCACGCGAGCCCGAACTCCGCGCAGACGGAGTCGGTCTGCGCGGGCCTTTTGGATGTGCGCCTCGCGGGCGACGCGTGGTATCACGGCGTGCTGCACAAAAAGGAGTACATCGGCGACGCACTGCGGCAGATCGAGCATGAGGATATCCTGCGCGCCTGCCGGCTGATGTACGGCACGACGCTGCTGGCGCTGCTGCTCGGCTGCGCGGTCCGGCTGCTGATTTTTTCGCTGTGAGGGAAGAGAATGCTTTATCAAACGGAAAACCGCCACGGCGGAGATATCTACGGCGGCATTGCGCTCGACTTTTCGGCGAATGTGAGCCCGCTCGGCACGCCGAGAAGCGTGACCGACGCGATCGAACGCGCGCTGCCCAAGCTCTACCGCTATCCAGACCCCTACTGCCGGACACTCGTACAGACAATCTCGGAATATGAGGGGGTGCCGAAGAACTTTGTCCTCTGCGGCAATGGCGCGTCCGAGCTGATCTATGCCTATTGCGGGGCCGTGCGGCCCAAGCGCGCGATGGAGCTCGCACCGACGTTTTCGGAGTATTCGCTCGCCTTGCGGCGGACAGGCTGCGAGGTCGTGCGCTTTGCGCTCAAGCAAGAGGAAAACTTTGACTTGCGGAAGGACTTTTTGCCGTTTCTTGCGCGCGAAAAGATCGACGCGCTGTTCCTCTGCAACCCGAACAACCCGACGGGACGGCTCATTGCGGACGATTTGCTGGAAGAAATTCTGCGCATCTGCCGCGAGAAAAATATCGCGCTTTTTGTCGACGAGTGCTTTTTGAGCCTGTCGGACGGCGGCGTTGATCTGACGCCGTCCCTATCTGACTTCCCACAGCTTTTTATCCTCAAGGCCTTTACGAAGAGCTTTGGCATGGCGGGGCTGCGGCTGGGGTACGGCCTGAGCGCGGACGAGACCTTGCTGCGGAAGATGTCGGCAGCGGTGCCGCCGTGGAATGTCTCGACGCTTGCACAGGCGGCGGGCGTCGCCGCGCTGGGCGATGCGGAGTTTCTGGAGAAAAACCGAACCATCATCCGCGCGGAGCGCCCGTGGCTCGAGGAAAAACTGAGGAAATTCGGCTTTCGGGTGTGCCCATCGCAGGTGAATTACATCTTATTCCGTGGCAATGTGGGCTTGACGGAACAGCTGCGAGCGCGCGGCGTCGCGATCCGCGACTGCGCAAATTTCGAGGGCCTGACATCCGGCTGGTATCGCGTCGCGGTCCGGCAGTACGAGGAAAACGAACAGCTTATCGCGGCAATCAGAAGCGTGGGAAAGGAGTGAGCGCATGGCAAAAACTATCATGATCCAGGGGACGATGTCCAACGCAGGCAAGAGTTTGCTGGCCGCGGGGCTCTGCCGCGTTTTGAAGCAGGACGGCTATCGCGTTGCCCCGTTCAAGAGCCAGAATATGGCGCTCAACTCGTTCATCACGAAAGATGGCGGTGAGATGGGGCGCGCGCAGGTGGTGCAGGCTGAGGCCGCGGGCATCGAGCCGGATGTGCGCATGAATCCAATTTTACTGAAGCCGACGACGGACGTCGGCAGTCAGGTCATCGTGAACGGACGCGTACAGGGCAATATGCCCGCGATGGAATACTATCGCAGAAAGCGCGACTTTATCCCCGCGGTGATGGAGGCCTATGAGAGCTTGGCACGCGAGTACGACATCATCGTCATTGAGGGCGCGGGCAGCCCCGCGGAAATCAATTTGCAGGAAAACGACATCGTCAACATGGGTCTTGCCCGCATGGTGGATGCGCCGGTGCTGCTGGTGGGCGACATCGACCGCGGCGGCGTGTTCGCCCAGCTCTACGGCACGGTCGCGCTGCAAAGTGAAGAGGACAGAAGGCGCATCAAGGGCGTTGTTGTCAACAAATTCCGCGGTGACCGCGCCATTCTGGAACCGGGGCTCAAAACGCTTGAGGAGCTCTGTGGCGTACCCGTGGTGGGCGTTGTGCCATACCTCCATGTCGACATCGACGATGAGGATAGCTTGAGCGAACGCTTCGGGCGGGATAAGGAGCCGCGGCTCATCGACATTGCGGTCATCCGCCTGCCGCGCATTTCGAACTTTACGGATTTTTCGCCGTTTGAGCGCTACGAGAATGTCTCGCTCCGCTATGTGGAGCGGGCGCGGGACCTGCGCGCGCCGGATATGATCGTGATTCCCGGTACGAAGAGTACGATCGCCGACCTCCAATGGCTCCGCCAGAGCGGGCTGGAGGCGTCGATTCAAAAGGCCGCGAGCGGCGGCACGCTGGTTTTCGGCGTCTGCGGCGGCTATCAGATGCTCGGGCGGCACATTTCCGACTCCGAACAGGTCGAGGCCGCGGGCGTGACGGAGATCAACGGAATGGGCCTTCTGCCGCTCGAAACAGTATTTCAGGGCGAAAAGGTGCAGACGCAGACAAACGGCGTCTTCTCCGGCGTCGCGGGACTGCTCTCTGAGCTGAACGGCAAGCGCTACGCGGGCTACGAGATCCACATGGGCCGCAGCGAAGAAGCGCGCAGCGCGCTCATCAGCGTGGGCAATGTCTACGGCAGCTATGTCCACGGTATTTTCGATGAACAAGAGGTCGCCGACACGGTCTTAAAGGCGCTGTGCACGAAAAAGGGCGTTTCCTTTGAATCGCTCGGCACCTTTGACGCGAGGGCCTACAAGGAGCGGCAGTATGATCTGCTGGCAGACGCGGTGCGCGCGGGGCTCGATATGCCGCTCATCTACCGCATTCTGAATCGGGAGGTGTGAGCATGCAGGGGATGATTCACCTGTACTGCGGCGATGGCAAAGGCAAGACGACCGCGGCGGTCGGACTGAGCGTCCGCGCGGCGGGCGCTGGAAAGCGCGTGCTGTTTGCGCAGTTTTTGAAGGACGGCAGCTCGTCGGAACTGAACGTCCTGCGCGCGCTGCAAAATGTCGAGGTTGCGTGCTGCACGCAGAACTTCGGCTTTTTCAAGGCGATGGACGGGCAGACGAAAGCGGCGGCGCGGCAGGCCTACTCCGCGCTGCTGGGAGACGTGATGCGAAAGAGCGCGGACGGCGTTGATCTGTTCGTGCTCGACGAGGCGGTCGCCGCCTGCAACCACGGCTTGATCGAAGAGGCAACGCTGATCGACTTTCTGCGCGGCAGACCAAAAGCGCTTGAAGTCGTGCTGACGGGGCGAGATCCGTCGCAGCATTTGCTGGACGCCGCCGACTATGTGACGGAGATGCGCAAGCGCAAGCACCCGTTTGACCGAGGAATCGCGGCGCGGCGCGGCGTCGAATTTTAAGGAGGGAAGAGCCATGCAGAAAGAATTGGACGCGCTCGTGCGCGCAGTCGCGCCGCTTGATTGCGGCGCGATGACAGCGGCGGAAGAGCATCAGGCGCGGCTTGCCAAGCCGCCGGGCAGCCTCGGGCGGCTCGAAGAAATCTCCATCCAGCTCGCGGGGATCACGGGGCAGGTGCACAATGAACTCACCCAAAAGCAGCTGCTCGTCTTCGCTGCGGACAACGGCGTGGTGGCCGAGGGCGTTTCCAGCGCGCCGCAGTCCGTGACGAAGCAGCAGACGATTAACCTGACGCGGGGCAAGACGGGAGCGGCGGTGCTGGCCAAGCACTTTGGCTGCGGCCTGACCGTGTGCGATGTCGGCGTGAATGCCGATATTTACGAGAGCGCCGTTTTGAACCGCAAGATCGCCTACGGCACGCAGAACATCTGCACCGGCCCCGCGATGACGCGGGAGCAAACCTTACAGGCCATCCTGACCGGCGCAGAGATCGCGAGGACAGTCGACGCGGACGTGATCGGTGTCGGCGAAATGGGCATCGGCAACACGACGACCTCTTCGGCGGTGCTGGCCGTGCTGCTGGGAGCGGACGTCGGGGCCGTGACGGGCCGCGGCGGCGGTATCACGGAGGAGAGCTTTCGCAAAAAGAAAGCGGTCATCCGCACCGCCATTGAGGTAAATCGGCCGGACAGGGACGACGTTGTCGGCGTCCTTTCCAAGGTCGGCGGCTTTGACCTCGCGGCGATGTGCGGCGCATTTTTGGGCGCGGCGGCGGCACGCCGGCCGGCGGTCATCGACGGCCTCATTTCCGCCGCGGCGGCGCTGTGCGCCGTCAGGCTGTGCCCGAATGTGCGCGGCTACCTGGTGCCGAGCCACGCCTCGTTTGAGATCGGCTACCGCCTCGCGATGGAGGCGATGGACCTGCGCCCGCTGTTTGACCTCGGCATGCGATTGGGCGAGGGGAGCGGCTGTCCGCTCGCCTTTCAGGTGCTCGACGCTGCGTGCGCTGTCATCAACGACATGGCGACCTTTGACGAGGCGGGCATCAACGACGACTATCTGGACGAAATTCGCCGGGGCGACCAGTTCACGCCCTGAGAGAAGGGAACGCGCATGGGAACGCTGATCATGATCTTCGGTGCAAACGGCAGCGGCAAGAGCCGTTATGCCGAGCGCATCGTCGCGCGCACGACAGGCGAGCGCTATTACATCGCCACGATGCGCCCCTGCTCGGAGGAAAACTTGCAGCGCATCGAAAAGCACCGCGAGCAGCGAAAGGACCTGCAATTTACGACGCTCGAATGCCCATATCAGGTCGGCACGGCGGCGGTCGAAAGGGACGGCGTCGTGCTGCTTGAGGATGTGTCGAATCTGCTGGCAAACGCGATGTTCGAGCGTGGCGGGGATGAAGCAAGCGTGTACGCGGACATCGAAGCGCTGTGCTCGCGCTGCCGTCTGCTCGTCGCGGTGACGATCACAGGCCTGTGCGCCGACGGCTACGACGGCGAGACGGCGGCTTACATCCGCGCGCTGAACGGCCTGAATCAAAGACTGTACGACCGCGCCGCGGCGGCGGTCGCAATGAAAGACGGCGCGCCGTTTGCCGAAAAGGGAGACCTCGATGAGATTATTTGAATCGCTTTTGATCGCGCTGTCGACGTACAGCGCGGTGCCCGTTCCGCAATTTGAGTGGAACGAGAAAAATATGCGTTACGCGATCTGCTTTTTCCCCGCGGTGGGTGTTCTCTGCGGCGCGGCGCTCTGGCTGTGGGCTGTACTTGCGCAGGCGACGGGCATGAGCGGCGTGCTGTTCGCGGCGATCGCGGCGTGCCTGCCGATTCTGGTGACGGGCGGCATCCACATGGACGGTTATCTCGACACGGTGGACGCGCTCTCGTCGCACCAGACGCGCGAGAAAAAGCTCGCGATCATGAAAGACGCCAACTGCGGCGCGTTCGCGGTCATTTACGGCGGCGTGTACCTGCTCGCCTACGCGGGCTTTGCCTACGAGGTGTTCGCCGCGGGGCATATTTTGCTGATTTGCCCGCTGTTCGTGCTCTCTCGCGCGCTGTCGGGCCTGTGCGCGGTGAATCTGCCGAACGCGCGAAAGTCCGGCATGCTCTGCGCCTTCACAAGCGGCGTCCAGCGCCGCACGGCGACAGCCGCGCTCGCGCTCGCCGGCCTTACCGCAGTTGCGACGATGGTTTGGATGTCTCCCGCAGTCGGCGGAATGGCGGCGGCGTTTGCGGTGCTTTCCGCGCTCAAGTATCGCAGATTTGCGCTGGCGCAGTTTGGCGGCGTGACGGGGGATACGTCGGGCTTCTTTTTGCAGCTCTGCGAGCTCTGTGGCCTGATCGGCATTTGGATCGGAGGGCTGCTGTGATCGACATTTTCTTCATCCGCCACGGCGCGACAGAGGGCAACCTCCGCCGCCGCTACATCGGCCGCACGGACGAGCCGCTGTGCGAGGCGGGCATCGCACAGGTCAAAGCGCTGCAAAAGCGGGGACTTTCAGTCGATCGGCTTTTTGTCAGCCCGCTGCTGCGCACGCGGCAGACGGCGGACATTCTTTTTCCGAAGATGCCCTATACCGTCGTGGACGGCTTGATTGAGACGGATTTTGGCCGCTTTGAGGGGAAGTCCGCCGACGAGCTCTTGGGCGACCCCGCCTATCAGGCGTGGGTCGATGCGATGTGCCTGACGCCCATCCCCGAGGGTGAGAGCGTAACGGACTTCAAAACGCGTTGCTGCGAGGCGTTTGCGGAGACGATCAAAAATGTGCAGGACGGCTCGTGCGTGGGCTTCGTCGTCCACGGCGGCGTCATCATGGCGATCATGGAGGCCTATGCGCGTCCGAAGAAGGACTTTTACGCCTACCACATCGGAAATGGCGAATGCCTGCAAGGCGTGTATGACGGAGAAACGATCCGGATAAAACAATAAATACCGCCCGCGTTTCGGATATCTTTCCGGAACGCGGACGGTATCTTTATATGGTATTGGTGTGGTTACACCGTCGGCGCGGCGTAGGCCACGTCGTACTCGCTCCACTGGATGCGGATGGAGCAGCGTGCGCCGCCCGCGGAAAGGAACGAATTGATCTCACACATCGACCAGAGCTTCGTGACGGGATCCTGCTGGCGGATGCGCATGTTGTGCGTCTCCTGTGAGTTTGTGTACACGGTGCCGTCGATCGCAATGTTTGCGGAAATGCTGCTGCCGTTGAGCGTCTGTGTCTCGATCGTGCTGCCGTCGTAGATGGTCGTTCTGCGCAGGTCGACCAAAACGGGCGCGGCGGTGTTTTTCGGCGCGATGCTGACGCGCGCTGATAAGTCAAAATCAGGTCCCTGAGCGGAATATTCAGCGTGATGTCTGCCGCGGAGAGGTCGACATGGTACTCGGTGAACGGCGCGAATAGATTAGGCGTCGTCAACTCCTGCTCGCTGGTTTGGAAGTGCAGCTTGTAGCTCAGTGGGGTGTCCTCCGCGGCGGTGATGACCGGCGTTTCGCCGGTGTCGCCTTTCTCGCCTTGGATGCCCTGTTCTCCTCGAGGTCCCTCGGGACCCGAAGAGCCATTGATATATGCACAACCAGAAAATGCCGCAACCATGCGGCTTTTAGCAATTCTAAAATAATTTAACATCCTCTATGATTACACCTAAAACGCCGTAGCAAGGTTGGACAAGCCTTGATATGGCGTTTTTTAGGTAGAAGCAAGCTCACGCCTTAGTTATCAGCGATTATTGAGAATCAAAATCTGCTGTGGACGAAACGTGACGATGCACAAGTTAGTTTGCCCATAGAGATCAATACGAAAGGCAAAAGGTATCTTAGTTGAGTGCCATTTTATATATCAGGGAAGTGATAAAAGACATGAGGCTACCGCTAAATTTGCCCTATTACTACGGACACACTGGTGAACAATACGCTTTTTCAGTATCCCCAAATTGTTAATTACCGACAGCCATTTTGATGGTATTTCTTCTGATGCGAAGCTGTTATATGGGCTTCTGATGGATCGTATGGAATTATCCTACCGAAACGGCTGGATCGACGAGCAGAATAAAAAAACAAACGCCCTTCGTCAAGCAGACGGAGGGGCTTTTATGGTATTTGCAACAAAAAGACATCTTTCCACCAAATCGTTAAAAAAATGACGGATTGACACATTTTTAACACAGAATTGACCAAATCAATAAAATAATTGGTTCTTTTTGTCAGAAATGCCAGAAATAGGATTGAACCTTGACTTTAGTAGTTTTGATAGATATAATGACCTCAATCTTTATCAGACATAGGACAAATGACAAAGACTTAACGATCGCTGGAGGTAACTGTGTATGAAACATGGGAGACTAATCATAGCTGCGCTGGTAGGGGCCATGCTGATCACAAGCCTGGCCGGCTGTGGCAGTAAAGGAACAAACGATGGGGAGAGCGGCGAATATCAAAAGATCAACCTCTCCATGGCAGTCAACGGAACGGATACGCAGATCGACTCGCTGGTAGCGCGTCACTTTGCCGACCTTGTGTCTGAGCGCTCGGGCGGGAACATCGTGATCGACGTGTTCTCAAACGATACACTGGCGGGTGGCAACAGCACCAAGGGTGTTGAGTACATCGCCGTGGGCGGCTCGGATCTGGGTGCTTACGCAACGTGCGTGCTCGCAAATCTGGAGCCGAAGCTCTCGGTCGCGACGCTGCCGTGGTCGTTTACGTCCTATCAGCAGGCGCGCGAGGTCATCGATACCACCGGCGGCGAGTATTACGCTGAGATGCTGGCGAACAAGGGCATCACGTACCTTGGCTCGTTCCACAACGGCTTCCGTCAGCTGACGAACAGCAAGCACGCCGTCACCACGCCGAAGGACCTGAAGGGCCTTAAAATTCGTGTCCCCGGCTCCGCGGTGTACATGGGTGTTTTCAAGGCGCTGGGCGCCAGCCCGACGGCCATGAGCTGGAGCGAGGTCTTCACTGCCATCCAGCAGGGTACCATCGACGGGCAGGAGAACGGCTGCTCGGTGACGAAGTCTGCCAAGATGGATGAAATTCAGGATTACATGACCATCTGGAACTATAGCTATGAGAACGACCTCTTCGTAGCCAACACGAGAGTATGGGAAAGCCTGGAGGAAAACACCCGCCTGCTGCTGCAGGAGTGTGCTGCGGAAGCCTGTGAGTGGGGCCGTGACCGTCTGGAGGCAGAGGAGGATTCCCTGATCCAGAGCTTTATTGATGAAGGAATGCAGGTAGATATTCTGACCGAGGAACAGCTTCAGGCATTCAAGGACGCGGTGGCAGAGCTTACGGCGGAGTTAAAGGCTGATTACGGCGAGGATGCCTGCGCCGCTTTCGGGATCAACTAAGGAGGGACGAGTATGTTTGAGAAAATTGAGAAATTCGTTTCCTGCGTCTGCGTTTTCGTTATGGCAATATTGGTTTTTGTCAATGTAGTCTCCCGTTTTGCGTTTAAGCACTCTATGGCAGTCTCGGATGAGATGTCCACCTATCTGTTCGTTCTGATGAGCTTTATGGGCACGGCCATTGCCGCCCGCCGCAAGGCGCATCTGGGCCTGTCTATCGTCACCGACCATGTCAGCCCCCGCGCACGCCTGATCATCAGCGTGGTCATGTATGCCATTTCCGCGCTGTTCTGCCTCCTGATCGTCATTTTTGGCATCCAGATGGTCATCAGCCAGTATCAGATGGGTCAGGAGACCGCCACGATGCAGTGGCCCGAGTGGATCTACGGTTCGTTTGTCCCCATCGGCGCTGCGTTCGCCATGATGGCTTTTTTGCAGACCATGGTGCAGATGTATAAGGAATTCAAGGCAGAGGAGGACAAATAAATGGTAGGTATCGTTTTACTGGGTGTTTTTGTATTGCTGCTGGCGCTCGGCGCACCTATCGCGGTCTGCCTCGGCATGTCCAGCGTGAGCGCGATCCTTGTGCAGGGTGCAGGCAAGCCGCTCGAGGCCATCATGAGCGTTCTGCCCCGTCTGTGCTCTTCGGCGAGCAGTAAGTTTGTCCTGCTGGCCATCCCGTTTTTCATCCTGTCCGGCAACGTGATGGAGAAGGCCGGTATCTCCGGCCGCCTCATCAATCTGGCGGAAAAGTGCCTCGGTCACATCCGCGGCGGCATGGCGATGGTCTGCGTGGTCGTCTCCTGCTTCTTCGCTGCTATTTCCGGTTCGGGTCCGGCAACGGTCGCGGCTCTGGGCCTCATCATGATCCCGGCGCTCGTCAAGGCCGGCTATCCCGCTTCGTTTTCCTGCGCGCTGATGGCCGCGGGCGGCGCGATCGGCGTCGTCATCCCGCCGTCCATCACCTTCGTTGTGTATGGCTCCATCGCGGACGCCTCCATCACGGATCTGTTCGTCGCCGGTGTTGTACCCGGCCTTCTGATGGGTCTCGGCCTGATCGTGGCCGCCATGCTCATGGGCCGCAAGATGGACCTTAAGGTCCTGCCCAAGGCCGGCGGCAAGGAGCGCCTGGCTGCGTTCAAGGACGCCTTCTGGGGCCTTCTGATGCCCGTCATCATCCTCGGCGGTATCTACGGCAGCGTGTTCACCCCGACGGAAGCCGCCGCGGTCTCCGTGTTCTACGGTTTGATCGTGGGTGTGTTCATCTACCATGAGATCGACTTCAAGAAGATGAAGGACATCCTCGTCGATTCCTGCTCCACTACCGCCACCGTCATGTTCATCACCATGGGCGCAACGCTGTTCGGCTATGTTCTGACCCGTGCAAGACTTGACCTTGCCATCAAGGACTTCATGCTGAACATCACCGGCGGCAGCACCGTCATCTTCTTCATCATCGTCAACATCGTGCTGCTGATCGCGGGCTGCTTCCTCGATTCCACCTCCGCGCTCTACATCTTCACGCCGCTGTTTGCGCCGGTCGCGCTGCAGCTGGGCATTGACCCCATCCACCTCGGCACCGTAATGATCGTGAACCTGGCCATCGGCCTGTTCACCCCGCCTGTCGGTGTCAACCTGTATGTCGCGTGCGGCATTGGCGATATCAAGATCGAAGAGATCACAAAGGGCATCATCCCATGCCTGCTTGCAGAACTTGTGGTGCTCCTCCTCGTCACATATATTCCCAGTCTCTCTTTGATGTTCGTGGGTTGACCTCTCTATGCAAAAAAGCTTCGGACCGCTATGTCCGGAGCTTTTTTGTACAAAACGGCAGAAAAACGGGAGAAAAAATCATAAAAAAGAAAATTTTAAAAAGGACTTGACTTTGTCAGACAAAGCGCTATACTGTAATTGTCATTTGTCCGACATAGTATGAAGAAACCACAGAACCAAACTTATTCATGAGGTGATTTTTGTGAAGGATATTTCCATCAAGGAACTGAAAAACACCGCCACGCAGATGCGCATGAAGGTCATTGACATGATCTACAAGGCGCAGTCCGGTCACCCGGGCGGCTCGCTTTCCGCGGCGGACTTTGTCACTGCCTGCTACTTCAAGTACATGAACATCGACCCGAAGGATCCCCGCTGGCCGGACCGCGACCGCATGGTGCTCTCCAAGGGCCATGTGTGCCCCATCCAGTATGCATGCCTGGCAAGCGTCGGTTTCTTCCCAGAGTCTGAGCTCGACACCCTGCGCAAGGAGGGCTCGATGCTTCAGGGCCACCCCTCGATGAACCGCTGCCCCGGCATTGATATCTCCACCGGCTCTCTCGGTCAGGGCCTCGCCTGCGCGGTCGGCATGGCTATGGCGGGCAAGATGGACCACAAGGACTACAAGGTCTTCTGCGTCGTCGGCGACGGCGAAGCGCAGGAGGGCGAGATCTGGGAGGCTGCCAACACGGCGCACAAGTACGGCCTCGACAACCTGATCGTCTTTGTCGACTACAACAACCTGCAGCTCGACGGCACCTGCGACGAGATCATGCCCAACGGTGACCTGGGCGAAAAGTTCAAGGCCTTCGGTTGGGAGACGCTCGAGCTCGACGGCCACAGCATGGAAGAGATCGTCGCGTGCATCGACAAGTGCTACGCCTCTAAGAACGGCAAGCCCAAGTGCCTGTATGCCCACACCGTCAAGGGCAAGGGCGTTTCCTTCATGGAAAACCAGTGCGGCTGGCACGGCGTTGCCCCGAATGATGAGCAGTACGCGCAGGCCATGGCTGAGCTCAAGGCCCAGCTGATCGATTAAGCGAGGAGGGAAGAGCAATGAGTGAGAAAAAAATGATCGCCACTCGCGAGGGCTTCGGCAAGGAGATCGTCGCGCTCGGCAAGGAGAATCCCGACATTCTGGTCGTAGATATTGATATCGGCAAGAGCTGCAAGACCGGCGAATTCCGCAAGGAGCTGCCGGACCAGTACATCAACGTCGGCATCGCCGAGCAGAACGGCGCGGGCGTTGCCGCGGGCCTTGCCACCTGCGGCAAGATCCCCTTTGTCGTCACCTATGCCGTGTTCGGTTCCCTCCGTATGTGCGAAATGATCCGCCAGGAGATCTGCTACCCCAACCTGAACGTAAAGATCGCCTGCTCCCACGGCGGCGTGACCCCCGCCAACGACGGCGCTTCCCATCAGGCCATTGAGGATATGGGCGTTCTGCGCACCATCCCCAACATGACCGTCATCATGCCCGCGGACTACAACTCCGCCCGCAAGCTCGTCCGTCAGGCCGCTGAGGTCTACGGCCCCGTGTATCTGCGCTTCACCCGTGACGCCATCCCCCAGATCTACGACGAGGATGTGGAGTTTACCATCGGCAAAGCTCATCAGATCCAGGACGGTAAGGACGTCGTTATCATCGCCAACGGCGATACCGTCCGTCTCGCGATCGAGGCAGCCAAGGTGCTCGAGGGCAAGGGCATTTCCGCCCGCGTGCTCGACATGCACACCATCAAGCCGCTCGACGTGGAGGCTGTGACTGCCGCGATCAACGAGGTCGGCAAGATCATCACGGTCGAGGACCACAACATCCTCAACGGTCTCGGCTCCGCCGTGTGCGAGGTCGCCGCCGAGATGGGCAAGGGCATCGTCAAGAGAGTCGGCATTCAGGACCAGTTCGGCCAGTCCGCGCCCTATGAGCGCCTGCTCGCCATGAACGGCGTGACGGTCGAGAACATCACCGAGATCGCCGAGACGCTCGTCAAGGGCTGAGAAAAACCAGTTAAATAACATTCATCATAGAATTATCTGATACAGGAGGTTATTTACCATGAAAATCGGATTTGTCGGCTGCGGCGCGATCGGCAGCTGCTATGCAAGCTATCTGTCCCGCGAGCATGAGGTCTGCGTGCTGGATACCTATGCTCCGGTCATCGAGTCCATCAAGAAAAACGGCATTCTCGTCGATGAGTGCGTGCCCGGCACGGGCACCGGCGAGACCGTCGTCTTCCATCCCGCCATGGCGACGACCGACCCCAAGGAGATCGGCGTTGTGGATCTTCTGATCGTGTTCGTCCACTATCAGTATCTTGAAGCGGCTGTGCGCAACGCGCTGCCGATGATCGACAAGCACACCATGATCCTCTGCCTGCAGAACGGCCTTGGCAACTACGATGAGATCGCCAAGGTCGTGCCCGAAGAGCAGATCATCATCGGCAACACTGCGTTTGGCTCCACGCCCGTGGCTCCCGGCCATGTCAAGCACACTGGCACCGGCGTGACGAACATGGGTTCCCTGAAGGCCCCCATGGCAAGGGTTGAAGAAATGGCCAATGCTCTGCGCGCCGCCGGTCTTGAGGTTCAGGTCCACGAGAACGTGATGAACGCCATCTGGCACAAGCTGCTGGCGAACGTCGCCATCAACGGCATGAGCGCCCTGCTCGAGACCAAGAACGGCTTTGTCGACGGCAACCAGTACGCCCACGAGGCGGCCCGCATGCTGGTCGAAGAGGCTATCGTCGTGGCGAACGCCTGCGGCTGCACGCTCGACCATGACGCTGAGCTGGAGCACGCCTATGAGGTCTCCCGCATGACTGATGAGACCATCAGCTCCATGGTGCAGGACGTCACGCATCACCGTGAGACTGAGATCCGCATCATCACCGGCGCTGTCTGCCGCCTCGGCCGCGAGCACGGCATTCCCACGCCCTGCAACGACCTGATGCTCCAGCTCGTGCTGGCCAAGCAGTCCATCTACCTCGGCCGGTAAAAAAAGCCGTGCGGCGCTGTGCCGCGGCAAACGACGCAAAGCGGCTCGCGCAGCCTGCGCCCATATGAATTCCTGCAAAAAACGGCAGCTTGCCGTTGATTCCTTCCTGAATGAGCGGGCGGCGGACTGGTACATCTGCCGCCCGCCGCTTTTATGAAAGACGGTTTTCATTGACGAAACCTCAACTTTGTATTATGTTATACATGGGAATCATATTGTCAGGCATAAAAGGAGAAAATTATGAACGATACGCCCGGATATGTGAAAAATTTGAAAAAAGAGTCTGTGGTGCAGAGTGTCATCAACTGCCTGACAGACGCCATGCGCAATAAAGAGCTCAAGCCCGGCGACCGCATCCCACCCGAGCCGGAGCTGGCCGCGTCGATGGGCGTTGCCCGCAGTTCCGTACGTGAGGCCATCAAAATCCTCTCCTACCTCGGCGTGCTGGAGAGCAAGCGTTCAGAGGGGACCTTTGTTTGCAGCGGCTTCCAGGAGAGCATGATCGATCCGATGATCTACGGCATCATCCTGAATCAGGATTCCTTCGACAATCTGATGGAGCTGCGTGAGATGGTCGAGACCGGCATCATGCGCCTTGCCAGCCAGAAGTATGACGAGGAGGATGGCCATGCGCTCGAGGCGATGCTCGAACAGATGAAGGAGATCGTCCACAGCGGCGACAATGAGGTCGACCGCTTCTTCGCCGTGGACAACCAGTTCCACGACCTGATCTCGCAGATGGGCAAAAATCCGCTGGCCGACAAGATCAGCCGTGTCGTGCGCACGCTGACGCACGCCGTCCGCTACGAGACCGTCAGCACGATGATCACGAGCGGCAGAGGCGACGAGCTCGTCGCTGCGCACAGCAAGCTCCTTGAGATCCTCAGGGGACATGAGGGAGAGGACGTGGAGGAGATCGTCCGCGGCACCTACTTCGGCGATATCATCCACGGCGAAGAGAAGTAACTGAAAATGCAAGGCCCGCCGTCGCATCTGCGACGGCGGGCTTTTTTGACGGAAAATCGATAGTCTCGCTGATGGAATTTGTGCGATTTGCGGAAATTGCCCTTTTCTTTTGTTTGAACCTGCGCGATACTGTCATCAAGAAAATGACGGCGGCTCATCCGGCAATGACGAATCGAGAGGAGGGAAGGCGATGTCCCATGAAAACGGTCCCGTACAGTCCGTTGCCAAGGCGCTGCGGCTGCTTGACCTGCTGATGGAGGCGCACCAGCCGCTCACGCTGGCCGCGCTGAGCGAGCAGACCGGCTGGCCGAAGAGCACGATCCACGGCCTTTTGAGCACGATGCGCGAGAGCGCGGTCGTGGACCGGCAGAGCGACGGGCGCTACTGCCTCGGCGTGCGGCTTTTTGAGTACGGCTGCGCCGTGGGCGCAAGCTGGAGCGTTTCAGACCTGGCAAAGCCGCATTTGCAGCATTTGGCAAGCGTGACAGGGCAGTCGGTGTTCCTCTCATTGTTGAATCGGTCAGAGGTCATCACCATCGAACAGGTGCAGTCCCGCGCGGGACTGCGCGTCGTGTCGGAGGTCGGGACGCGTCTGCCGCTGCACTGCACCTCGCAGGGTAAGGTGTTTTTATCCGCGATGGCCGACCACGAGGCGAAGCGCGTCCTGTCGCGCCGCACGTTGGAGCCCTATACGCCCAAGACCCTCGTCACGTGGGAGAAGCTCTTCCGTGTGATGCAGGCCGCGCGTGAAAACGGCTATGCCGTGGAGGATGGCGAGTACCGCTTCGGCCTGTGCTCGGCCTCCGCGCCCGTGCGCGACAGCTCCGGCGCGGTGCGCTACGCCGTCGGCTTTGTCGGCATGTTCGACAGTGTGCGTTTGCCGGATTTCCAGCGCGATATTGACTTGACCTGCGCCGCGGCGGCGCAGATCTCAACGGCGCTCGGCTATCGGGCGTAAGCAGAGGAATTTTGTGCCGCGGAGGGCGGCAATATCAGAATGGAACAGGGGAGGAGACGCAATGGTAATCAAACGCAAATTCCCGCCCCGCGTGGCGACGGTCTATTGCAGCGGCGGCTGCCGCGCAAAAAAGGATGAGGACGGCGGAAAGATCGTCCAGCGCGGCACGCACGACGAGCTCATCCAGGAGGACGGCATCTACGCCGACTTCGTCGGCGGCAAGAAGGAGACTGCCGGCTGGAAGCTGTAAAAAAGGAAAAAGAGCGCGGTGAGGTTTGATTTCTCCGCGCTCTTTTGGTATGAGGACTCTTACGGCGGCGCACCGGTGCGAAAATGGAGAGAATGTTTCTGCGAAGCTGTGCGTTCGCTGTCTTGACATTTATCATGCACAGCATTACAATAAAACCCATAAAAAGCCGCCTTTCGCGGCATTTTTACGGGTCAGTAGTTAGATATAGTTAACTGATGAAATTGTGACATTTGGTTAGAGGAAACTAACTGCCTTGGGGAACTACCATCGCGTCGGACGGGGGAGAGTACATGCACATTTTGGAACACGGACAAGGGCGGGAAAAGACGCTGCTGTTTCTGCCCTGCACGGCGGAACCCGTCTGGGCGTTTGAGAAGACGGTCGCGCTGCTTGCGCAGTCGTGGCATGTCTTTCAGGTCGTTTACGATGGGCATGAGCCGTCTTATCCCGGTGACTTTACCTCAGTCGAGCAGACGGTCGATGAGATCACGGACTATCTTCGCGCGCAGGGTGTGACTTGCCTCGACGCTGCCTACGGCTGCTCGCTCGGCGGCGCGTGTCTGACGCGCCTTTTAGCACTTGGCAAGATGCCGGTCAAGCGCGCCATCATCGACGGCGGCATCACGCCGTATCAGCTGCCGTATCTCATACGAAAGCTACTGCTTGCGCGCGACATGCTGTCGTTCAAGCTCGCCGCGAATAACCGCAAAATCTTAGAGGCGGCTTTTCCACCGGAACGATTCACGCTGCCGGGGCACGACCCCAAAAAGGAATACGACGCCATCGAGGCATACTTAAAGACCTACTCGGATCAGACCATCCGCAACATTTTCTGGTCGGGGAACAACTATGTTCTGCCAAAGACGCCCGTAAAGATCGGCACGAAGATCACCTACTGGTACGGCGACGAGGAGAAGAAGGACCGCAGGAGCAATATCCGCTTCATCAAGCACTATTTTCCGCAGGCACGTATCCACGGTATCCCAAAGATGGCGCACGCGGAGCTTGTGATGATCTACCCCGAGGAGTTCTGCCGCTATTTCGATAAATTCATGTGCAGGTAAAGAGGAAAAAACGATGGATCGAAAAGAGAACATCCGCAATGCTTACCGCCTGACGGGCAGCAACAATTTTTACGACGGCATGATCACCTGCTCCACCGTCTCGGGCAAGGCCGTGTGCCGCTTGGTGTGGGATATGGGCAAGGAGGAGTGCGACGAATATCTGAATAAGGCTTTCACTGGTGTGCCGGAGGACTTTGCGGGAAAGCTCCTCGAGGTCCCCGTGGGCACAGGCATTCTGACGATGCCGCTCTATCAAACGCTGCCGCGCGCCGATATCACCTGCCTTGACTATTCACCCGACATGATGGGGCAGGCGAGGGAAAAGGCTGAGCGCATGGGACTCCAAAATGTGCAGTTCCGGCAGGGCGACGTGGGCGCGCTGCCGTATGAGGACAGCAGCTTTGATATCGTGCTGTCGCTCAACGGCTTCCACGCCTTCCCCGATAAGGAGGCGGCATACCGCGAGACGTTCCGCGTGCTGAAGCCGGGCGGCACATTCTGCGGCTGCTTCTATGTGGCGGGCGAGTGCAGAAGGACGGACCGACTCATAAAAAAGTCTACGAGCCGATGAAATTCTTCACCCCGCCGTATGAAACGGTGCAAAGCCTGAAAGTACGCCTTGAGGGCATGTACGCTGATGTACAGCTCGGCAATGTGAAGAGCATCGCGTGGTTCGTCTGCAAAAAGGTGAAGTACGCGGAAAAGATGGAGGAAGGACACCATGAGTGAGAAGATCACGCTCTCCGGCGTACCGGAGACGATGCTGCAAACCGTTTACGCCCGCGCGAAGGAGACGAAGACGCGCGGCGCGATCACCGACAACAAGGCGGTCGAGCTCATCGGCCGGCTCGACTACGATTTTTCGATGGCCGACAAGGACGCGGCGATGCACAGCGGCGTTATAGCGCGCACCATCGTGCTCGATAAGCTTGTGAAGACTTACCTTGCGGGACATGGCGGTGCGGTGGTCGTGAACATCGCCTGCGGGCTCGACACGCGCTGCTACCGCATGAGCGGCTATTCGCACTGGTACAATTTAGACCTGCCCGAGACGATCGCCGTGCGCGAAAAGCTCCTGCCTGAGAGCAGAAAGATCTCGCAGATCGCCATGTCCGCGATGGACGACTGGGGCGGCGAGATCAAGGGGACGAGCACGGACGTCCTCGTCATCATCGAGGGCTTGACGATGTACTTATCGGAGAGCGACGTCAAGCGCATCTTCGACGTCATCGCGGCGCGCTTTGACCGCGCGACGGTGCTTGTCGAGACGATGAACCCGATGGTCGTGAAGCGCTTTAAGGAAAAGTCCATCGAGGCGAGCAAGGCAAAGTTCACCTGGGGCGTCAAGAACGGCGCGGCGCTCGCCGCGCTGCTGCCGGATTTCCACCTTGTCGAAGAGCACAGCCTGTGTGAGGGCATGGCGGCGTTCATGCCGGCCTACAAGCTGCTCGGCAAGATTCCGGCGGTCAGCAATATCTCCAACCGCATCGTTGTGCTGGAGAAAAAGTGAGGAGGAATATCCATGATTTGGAGTACGGTTTGGGTAGAAGCGGTCGTTTTTACGGCACTTTTCACGGCGCTGGTGATGATCCCCACAATCAAGCATCCGGAGATCGGCGTGCACAACTATCCGCCTGATATTCAGGAGGAATATTTCAAGACGTACGAGCACGTTCCGGTCGCGCCGCTCAGCGGCCGCACCATCGCGTTCAAGGGCTTTGGCATCGTGCTGTTCACGGTGCTTTTGACGTACGGGGCCATCCTTGCCGGGGCGGACAGCTTTTGGACGGGCGCGGAATTCGCGGCCATCCTCTTTCTGATCGTCGGCGCGTGGGACACGTTTTTCCTCGACTGGGTGCTGTTCGCGCATCTGAAAGTATTCCGCCTGCCGGGGACCGAGCACATGGACAAGGCCTACGCGCAGAAGTGGTTCCACGTGAAGGGGATGCTCTTCCCGGGGTCGCTGTTTCTCGTCATCATCAGCATGCTCACGGGTCTTCTCGTGATGTGGGTCAAGTGAGAAAAAAGGAGAAAATATGTCGTTTTTTGAAAATACCCGCAAGCCCGAGGGCCTTGGCGGGAAGCTGATGCTCGCAATGATGAACGTCGGCCACCGCGCGCTCGCGGACTGGGGCTTGCAGTTTGCGGAGATTGCGAAGAATGCGCGCGTGCTGGACTGCGGCTGCGGTGGAGGCGCGAACATCAGGACGATGCTCAAAAAGTGCCCAAACGGCGAGGTCAAAGGCGTCGACTATTCGCCCGTCAGCGTCGAAAAGGCGAAAAAGGTCAACGAGGACGCCATTTTGAATGGCCGCTGCGTCATTTTGCAGGGGAACGTTGCCGATCTCATCTTCGCGGCGAACCAGTTTGATTTGGTCACCGCATTTGAGACAATTTACTTCTGGCCGGACCTTTTGCAGAGTTTCCGGGAAGTTCACCGAGTGCTCAAACCGGACGGCATGTTTCTCATCTGCAACGAGTGCGGCGGCGACAACGAAAAGGACGAGAAGTGGACAGAGAAGATCGACGGCATGACAATCTATAAAGACGTTCAACTCAAGAACATTTTGGAGCAGACCGGCTTCCGCAATATTCAAATTCACAAGAGCGAAAAGCGCTGGCTCTGCATCACGGCACAAAAGTGAGAAAGCAAGGTCAGGAGCGATGAAGGTCTATGCGTTCGGCGAAGAAAACGCGCCGGCCATTTTGCTGCTGCCGGGCACCTGCTGCCATTGGAAGGGCAACTTCGGCCACGTGATCCCGCTGCTCTCTGACGAGTACCGCGTGCTCTGCGTCAGCTACGACGGCTTTGATGAGACCGAACGGACGGAATTCCCCACGATGCTCGAAGAGACGGCGAAGATCGAGGACTACCTCAAGGCAAACTGCGTCGGGCACATCCGCGCAGCCTACGGCTGCTCGCTCGGCGGCTCGTTTGTTGGCCTTCTGGCCGCAAGGGGGAACATCCGCATGGACTACGGCATCCTCGGCAGCTCGGACTTGGACCAGTCCTCGAAATTCGCGGCAAAATTGCAGACGAATCTTCTGCTGTCGCTGATGTTCCCGATGCTGCGCGACGGCAGGTTCAAGTCGCCGCTTCTGCAAAAGCGCGTGGAAAAGCAGATGCGGCAGATGGGTGATTACGGCGCGGCGTTCCTACGGATACTCGGCGGGGCGCGGCCCTATTTGACGCAGCAGAGCTGCAAGAATCAGTTCTATTCCGACCTCATTACGCCGCTGCCCGACAAGCTCGACGTGCCGGGGACGGAAATTCATATCTTCTACGCGCTCAAGATGGGCGAAAAGTACCGCGCCCGCTACGAGCAGCACTTCGCACACCCCATTATCCATGAGCAGGATATGCAGCACGAAGAGCTGCTGGCCTGCCACCCGCAGGAGTGGGCGGCGCTCGTCAAGAGCATCGTGGGGAAGGAGAAGAGCGTGTGAAGTATTTTGAATTCGGGCAGGAGCACTCCGAGCTCATGGTCATACTGCATGGCGGCGGCGTGAGCTACCTTGGCATGCTTCCCACGGCCAAAAAACTGGCGGAGCGGTATCACGTTGTGCTCGTCGCCTACGACGGCTTCAACCCCGGCGAGCCGGAGACGGAATTTGTTTCGCCCATGGACGAGGCAAGACGCCTCGGCGACTATGTGGTCGAGCATTACGGCGGGAAGATCGACATTCTCTACGGCATTTCCTACGGCTGCCGCGTGCTGATGGAGGTGCTGGCAGACAAGCGCCTGACGGTCACGACCACGATCGCCGACGGAATGGGACTTCGAGATTACCCCAACATCAAGAGCAAATGGGGCAAGGACGTCTACTGCTTTTTCTTCACGGGACTTTTCTACGCGGTCATGGGCCATCCCGGCCCGCGGCGGAAGAGATTCCTTGCCAAAATTTCGGGCCGAACGCTCGAGGAGGCCGAGCGCATCCTCTACGGCAGGGCGACGTGGAAAAGCTGGCGGAATCAGGACTATTACCTGATCGGCAAGAAGACGGATTACTCGCTGTTTGCCAAGACGGACATGCACCTCTGGTACGGCATCAAGGGGAGCGTGGACAAAAAGCTGTCGAAAAACCTCGGCGCGCTGAAAGCAAGCGGGTATCCCTTTGCCGTGAAGATATTCACCGACCTGGGCCACGGCGGTCTTGCGGGCGAGCATCCCGAGCAGTTTGAGCAGGAGGTCAGCGCCGCGCACGGGAAGAGCCTTGCCGGAAAGAGTGAGGAAAAATGAGCGTCACGCTGCTGAAATGCCTTCTCCTGCTCGCCTGCGCGGTGCATCTGGCGCTGCTGTACTGCGACCGGATCATCACATTGCTGGACGGCGGGCGATTCGACTTTCGCTTGCTGAACAACAAAAAACTCTCTGCCGTCATGGGCACAACGCCTACGGAAAGGCCGATGCGCTCGATGGTGCTGGGTGCGTTTGCGATGACGGCGGCCATGCCCGCGTATCTGGCGCTTGGCGCGTGGGTGCTGCCGCAGTCGCCCGTGTGCGGCGCGCTGATGCTTGCGGACGGCATCCTCTTTTTGCTGCCGGGCGTGGCGCATCACGTCTTGTGCGGCGCGGTGGAGTGGTTTTATCTGCGCATGAACAAGACCGAGGAGGCGCGGGCCACCATCGTGGAATTTTTTAAGAAAACGTCTGTGACGATGTATGTCTGCTACTTTGGCCTGCTCACTTTTACGGTGTCGTTCTTTATCGCTGTTGTCACGGGTACGACGGTGCTGCCGCGCTGGGTGTGCGTGTTCAACACGCTGCCGCTCTTTTTGCTGCTCTTGCCGTTTCACATCGTTGGCACGGGCAATATTGCGAACGCGATCATGTTTGCGGGATTATTCTTTCTGAAGAGATGAGCAAAACAGGCAGAAGGAGCAGCTCGCAAACAGGCAAATGGGAATCGAAAGAATTTAGGGCGTCTCAAGGGCGCAAAAACCGTAGCGCGGTAGACCCCGCGCCTGAAAAAGGTATGGAAAAGGCAGATCAGGCGGAACGCCGAAGCTGTTTGGCAGAACGGTAGGAGTGAGAGCCGTGCAGAACGGCGGCCAACGCAACAGTCAGGGCAGAGATATGAGCCAGCGTATTGAGGTTTGCCGCGCTGGTTCCATTGCGCACCCACAGCCGTTCCTGACCTGTGGATTTGAAGCGAGAATTGTAACGCTCACACTCTGTACGCAAGGCATAGATACGCTTAAAACGCAGGCATTCCCTGTCAATGGAAAGCCTGTAATCGTTTGGAACGGTCTTGTATTTCGTGCAGCCCCGGTTTTTCTTCCCGTTATTCCAGTTCTTGTGGTTGCAGGGACAAACACCGGTCTTGGACTGGCGGAATGGGCAGCAGTATTTCTGGCGGGTACGCCCCTTGTCTGTCGTCTTTCCGTCCTTGTGCATAGCCAGTCCGGCCTCACAGACCGGATCACCGGCAGGAAGTGCCTTTAAATCTTTCGTACCGCGTGGATTGAAAGGGATAAATGTCTCGCCCTCATAGACCGATTTCACGATGTTGTAGATGATTTTCGCATCGTAGCCCTTGTCGGCAAGGAAGGCGCATTCCTTCAAAGAAACCGTCTGATCCGCGGCCGCGAGGATCTCAGCGGCGACGGCGGAATCGGCGATATTGCCCGGCGTGGTCAGCTCGCAGAGCGGCAGGCCGGAGATGCAGTCCACCAGCACATGACTTTTGTAGCCCCAGTAGAACTCATACCGCCGCTCATTGTGCTGGTTGGAGGCCGAGTGGACGCCGAGGGCGCAGTCCGGATCGCTTTTTGGGTGGTTTTCCTTGGAGAACTTGTTTTTTGCAAAGGATTTCGGGTTGTTCTGCTTCGTGTTCGCCATGACGGGTGTGGAATCCAGACCAACGAAAGACGCATCCACCACGCCCAGCTCATACAGCTTCCGCACCAGATTGGCCATGATCGACTTCAACGCACCGTTGTTCAACTGCCGCAGGCAGCGGTCATACGTCCAGTAGGACGGCAGCGGCTCCATGATGTTAAAGCCGCAGTAGTGGGCAATGAGCCGGTTGTTGTCCAGATAATCCATCAGATCTGTGATCTGCGTGAAACCCTCGCATTTCATAACAATAAACGCACAGACCATGGCTTCTTTCGGGAAGCCCCGCCGCCCGGTTGCCGCTCTGGGTAGCGTGAAGTCCAAGCTGCTGAAAAGCTTGTCATAAAACATGGCGGCGCTTTGGGATGTGAACAGCGTCACATCCTGAATGATTTCCTGTCGGTAGATAGCGGCCAGCCCCTTTCTGGTTGGTTTTCTCTCAAGTCAATTTTACCAAAAAGGGGCTCCGCTTTCTATACCATATGAGTGATTCCCAGCTTCAGCCATAGCCGGGAACTATTGATATTACTCAACCTTTTGAGCTTTGCTCATGGCTGCAAGGATAAAAGTTGGAGGTGATGGTTTTGACTACCATTGAAGATGTTGCCGCAAGGGCAGAGGTTTCCCGTATGACTGTCTCCCGTGTGATCAATAAAAAGGGCTATGTAGGCGAGGAGACCCGTAAACGGGTGGAAGCTGCCATCAGGGAGCTGAACTACAAACCCAATATGCTGGCCAAAGCACTGGTTACCAAACGTACAAATATTTTGGCTTATGTGATGGTCAACATCTCCGACCCCTTCCATAACTTGGTCAAGCAAGGTTTTGAATCCAGTGCCTATCATGGCCGTTTCACCAGTATGATGTGCGATGTCCACTCTGCGGAACGGCAGAGAGACTATTTCAATATGTTCCAGGAAATTTGTATTGGCGGCGTAGTATTTCACCATTTGGCTATCACGCAGGAGCAGATCCAGGAGCTGGAACAGGCAGGCATTCAGTGCGTACTGATGGATAATGAATTTGACATTCCCGATGTTTCTACCGTTAATACGGATAACTATGCTGGTGGGCGGATGGCTGCGGAGCATTTGTATGAAAAAGGCTACCGCCGCATCGGCTGTGTCCATGGCGAACTAGCTCCAGGGAACAGCAATTCTTCCACCCTCTACAAAGACACCTTCCAGTTCCGTATCTGGCAGCAGCGCACCGCTGGTTTTACCGATGCTCTGAAAGATCACGGTTTGGACCCCGCTGGTTTTTTCCTGTGCAACGGTCAGTTGGAAGTGGCAGAGCCCATGTCCTACCGCATTGTGGAGCAGATCCTCTCTGTCAATGAACCCATTACCGCACTGTACTGCGAGGATGATGTGATGGCGTTGACCATATACAAGCGGCTACAGGAGCGGGGAATCCGTGTACCGGAGCAAATTGCCATCATTGGTCATGACGGCTTGGATATGATCAAAGCACTCCATCCTCAGATCACCACCGTGGAACAGCCCCGCTACGAAATGGGGCGCACAGCAGCTCAGATCCTCATCGAGCAGATTGAGCAGGGTGCACCCCCACGGCATATTGTGCTGCAGCCCCGACTGTTAGTGGGAGAGACCACCTAAAACGAAATTTTCCCTCGGGATCTGGCTAATAGTCGGATTCCGTTTTTTTATCGGTATTGCAAACAGAAAGAGATAGGAGTTTTTGTGTAGATTTTATGAAATTCGTGCTGCAATTCCCAAATCCAAATAAAACTTGTTGACAAGTAAATGAAATAATGTTAAAATCAATTTACAAGATATGTGAACGCTCACATATTGCAAGTATATCTCCCTCTCGTCTTATCCATACGGTTTAGAAATGACCCAATTTAAGCACAGAGGCTTTTAATAGGCGCGCCATGTGAACGCTCACGCAACGGAACACACCCCAAAACGATACTTTTACACCATTTGGAAAGGATATACATCTATGAGAAGATTAAACACTCTTCGTGGTATCATTTCTGCAGAGGATGTAAATTTGATCTGCCCACATGAGCATTTGTTTATTGATATGACCCATGAAGCGGTTGAACCTAAAACCGAAGCCGAAAAGAAATTGTTTTACAGCGATATCTGCATGAATAATTTGTGTGCTCTGCGCCGCAACCCTTATATCAGCTACACCAATTTGATTCTGGACGACGTGGACCTGGCGGTGGAGGAAACCAAGTGCCTTGCCGATGTCGGCTGCAATCTACTGGTAGATGTTACCACCGTAGGTGTGGGCCGGGATATGATGAAGCTGAAGGCCTTCAGCGAGAAGAGTGACCTGAATGTCATTGTCGGTACCGGACTGTTCGTCCATGATGCTCTGCCAAAAATGTATGAACACAGAAGCGCTGAGCAGATTGCCGCGTGGATGATCGACGAGATAGAGAATGGCCACTGTGACACAGGAATTAAACCCGGTGTCATCGGCGAGATTGGCATCAGCGAGAAAATCTATCCGGTAGAAGAAAAATCCATTCGCGCCGCAGCTATTGCCAGCGTTGTCACCGACTTGCCCATCTACCTACATACCTATCCCTGGAACCGGGTCGCGTTGAATGCGGTGAAGATGCTGTTGGAGGACGGTGTGAAGACGGAAAACATCTGCATCTGCCACCTGGATGTAACCTTTGATGATGAATATCTGCGTCAGGCGCTGGATCTTGGCATCTATTTGGAATTCGATAACCTGAGTAAGGAATTTTTTTTCGAGCCTCAGGAGGGCGCTTTCGCCGGTGGTCCTTTTGAAACCGATGTGGCGCGCGTCCATAAGCTTAAGGAATTGATCGCCGAAGGTTATGCCAATCAGCTCCTGCTGGCCAACGACCTGTGTCTGAAGGGAAGCCTTCATAAATACGGTGGCCCTGGTTACGATCACGCTTTCCGTAACTTCGTGCCAATGATGCGCCTTTATGGTATTTTCGAAGAAGATATTCACAAACTGCTTTACGTCAACCCCAAGCGCTTCCTTTTTCAAGTGTAAGATCTGAAAGTAGTAGCTTTTCCGGCAATATTGCCGTATCAGCATATATCAACATTTTAGGAGTTTTAGGAGGAAGAAATATGAAAAAATTTATCGCCCTGCTGCTGGTCTTGGTCATAGTTCTGAGTCTAGTTGCTTGCAGCAACGTTGCTGACGCTCCCGCCACTGACGCTCCCGCCACAGACGCTCCTGCCACAGACGCTCCTGCCACTGACGCTCTCGATGCTGACGTTGTGATTGGTGACCGTAACGGCGACGGTGTTGTGAAAGTTGGCTTCGCGAACATCGCTGAGACCGTTTATCAGCACTACAAGATCAAAGAAAGCTTTGAAGTTCCTCAAGCTGGGGATGGCCTACCGTCTGGCGGCGGGCGGCGATTTTGCCCATAAGTTTATCGGTTTGGGACAGACCGTCGGCGTGGCCTTTGCTGACTTTGCCCCCGGCCTTGCCCCCTTTGACTGGCTGGTGGGCATTGTGGGGGTGGTGGCGTTCCGTCTGCTGATCTGCTTCAAAAGCAAGAACGCAAAGAAATTCCGGCGTGATGAAGAGTACGGTTCAGCCCGTTGGGGATCTGAAAAAGATATACGCCCTTTTGTCGATCCCAAGTTTGAAAACAATATGCTGCTGACCGCCACAGAACGGCTCACCATGAACACCCGCCCAAAAAATCCCGCCAACGCCCGCAACCTCAATTTCTGCGGCATCGGCTCGTCCGGCTCGGGCAAGACCCGCTTTTGGCTCACGCCGCAGCTCCTGCAAGCCCATTCTTCCTATGTGGTGGTAGACCCCAAGGGCGGTGTGCTGGGGCAGGTCGGCTCGTTTTTGCAAAAGCGGGGCTACAAAATCAAAGTGTTCAACAGCATTGATTTTTCAAAATCCATGCACTATAACCCGCTGGCGTATATCAAGACCGAGGCGGACATTCTAAAGTTTGTCAACGCCTTCATTTCCAACACCAAGGGCGAGGGCAAGGAGGGCGATCCGTTCTGGACGAAGGCGGAAACGCTTTTGTATTGCGCCCTGCTGGGCTACATCATTTTTGAGGGAGCCGAGGAGGATCGCAACATGAATACGCTGGTGGACATGATCTCCGGCATGGAGGTCAAGGAGGATGACGAGGATTTTCTCAACGCCGTGGACTATATGTTCAAGGGACTGGAGCAGCGCAAGCCGAATTGCTTTGCTGTGAAGCAGTATAAAAAATTCAAGCTAAGCAGCGGCAAAACCGCAAAAAGTATCTTGATTTCCTGCGGTGCGCGGCTTGCGCCCTTTGACATCCCGCAGCTTCGGGAGATCATGTCCTATGACGAGCTGGAGCTTGACCGCATGGGGGATCGGCGCACGGCGACATTTTTCTGTATCAGCGATACGGACAGCACCTACAATTTCCTTGTGGCGCTGGCCTTTTCGCAGATGTTCAATCTCCTGTGTGAACGGGCGGACAATGTTCACGGGGGCCGCTTACCCCATCATGTGCGGGTGCTGTGGGACGAGGCGGCTAACACGGGACAGGTGCCAAATCTTGAAAAGCTGGTAGCCGTGATCCGCTCCCGTGAGGTCAGTCTGACGCTGTTTTATCAGCAGCTTGCTCAATGTAAGGCTATCTATGATAAGAACGCCGAAACCATACTGGGCAACATGGACAGCGTGATTTTCCTCGGGGGCCGTGAGGCGAGCACTATCAAGGAAATATCCGAAAACTGGCTGGGCAAGGCCACCATTTCCATGCAGACCGATGGCCGCACACGGGGAAATTCGGAAAGTTACAGCCAAAACAATCAGCGTGTGGGCCGGGAATTGATGACCCCCAGCGAGCTGGCGACTATGCCCGGTGACAGGTGCATCTTGCAGCTTCGGGGCCTGCCGCCGTTCTATTCCAAGAAATACGATTTGAAGCAGCACCCTAACTACAAGTACACGGCTGAGGCCGACAAAAAGAAAAACGCCTTTTCCCTCGACAGGCTCATCAACCGCCGCAGGCGGCCCGGGTTGAACGAGGAATGTGAGGTGTACGAGGCAACTGTGCCAGACGAGGCGCTCACAGACGAGGACGAGGACATCCTCAACTATGACGATCTCGACGATCCAGACGCCTTTGTATAAAAACCTTGGGACAAGTTGTCCCAAAGGTAAGTAGTTGCCGCCTGTATGGGCGGCTTTTTTCATGTCCGGGATTTCACCCGGAGAAACGGAGGAATATATGCAGTTTTTCGCTTCTGCCATCAACACTTTGCAGACCCTTGTGATTGCCCTCGGCGCTGGCCTTGGCGTGTGGGGCGTTGTCAACCTGCTGGAGGGCTACGGCTCCGACAACCCCGGCGCAAAAAGCCAGGGCATGAAGCAGTTTATGGCTAATTAAAGGGAACAAAAAGAAAGGAAAAGCACAATCCAGACGGTATCAGCGGCAGGATACAAGAATAAATTGTG
>ERZ839767.777-NODE-777-length-53430-cov-20.398276_pt1 | contig 53430 bp, 44 predicted proteins | sample MGYA00519879_ERZ839767 | MGnify/ENA primary metagenome ERZ839767 (study PRJEB31850, sample SAMEA3708852) | human gut metagenome | biome: human gut; feature: human-associated habitat; material: faeces | place: China | collected 2014 ... | reverse complement strand
TGACCCTCGTGAACCATAGCCGAAGTTAGCGGCTAGCTTAAAGTTGCCCTGCCCACGTTGCCGCAGACAGTGCGATCGGCTTTCTGGCGTCCTCCTGCCAATTCTCTTTCTGGCGTCCCCATGTTGGCAAACGCCCTCTCTTATTTTAGAACTTCCTCCACGTATCCGGAAAGAACACCAGCAGCAACGGAAAAATCTCCAACCGTCCCGCCAGCATATCAAAAATCAACACATACTTACCAACATCCGAAAACACATTAAAGTTCGCCGTCGGTCCAACCAACTCCAGTCCGGGACCAATATTATTAAAAGTTGCCGCAACCGCCGTAAAATTCGTGATCAGATCCAGATTATCAAATGCCAGAACAAACATAGAAGTCGCAAAAATCATGATATACACAACCATAAACACATTGACATTTCTTACCACTTCATGCTCCACAACTCTTCCATCCATCTGGATTTTCCGGATCTGACGGGGATGCAGATACTGCTTGATCTCTTTCTTCATCGCTTTTAACAGGATAATAAAACGCGAAACTTTAATACCTCCACCGGTACTGCCTGCACACGCACCGACAAACATCAGAAGCACGAGAATCGTCCGGGAAACCTCCGGCCAGAGATTAAAATCGACCGTCGCAAATCCGGTAGTAGTAATAATCGATGCAACCTGGAAAGCAGCCTGTTGGATTGCCTTTCCCATGCTTCCATAGACTCCCCGGATATTCCATCCAATCAGAAGAATCGCTCCCAGAATGATGGCCAGATACCAGCGTACCTCCTCATTTTTCAGTGCCTGTTTCCATTTTTTTGACAAAAGCAGAAAATACACGTTGAAATTAATACCAAACAGAATCATGAATACAGTAACAACAATCTGAATCGTTGTGCTATAGCCACCCATACTGTCATTCTTGATTCCGAACCCTCCGGTACCGGCTGTACCAAAAGCAGTTGTCAGCGCATCAAATACCGGCATTCCACATAACAGCAGAATCACAGTCTCCAGCACCGTCATCAGAAGATAGATCGTATACAGAATCTTTGCCGTAGAACGTACGGTAGGTGCCAGACGGCTGACTGAGGGACCCGGACTCTCCGCTTTCATCAGATTCATCTGTGAACCACCACTCATCTTAATAATAGAAAGCAATAATACCAGAACACCCATACCACCGATCCAATGGGTAAAACTTCTCCACATCAGGATACAACGAGGTGCATCTTCCACAGATGCCATAATGCTGGCTCCCGTTGTTGTAAAACCGGAGACCGTCTCAAAAAGAGCATCCACAAAATGCGGAATCGTCCCACTGATCATAAAAGGTAACGAGCCAATCAGACTGAGCACTATCCAGGAAAGAGCTACCGATACACATCCCTCTTTCATAAAAAAGTGCGGTTTTTCCGGTCGACGCACTACAAGGAGCGTTCCTGCCAGCGCACTGATCAGTCCTGTGATCAAAAAGGAGGTCCATGTTTTTTCTCCATAGATCAGCCCGGTAACTGCCGGAAGTGTCATGCAGATGGCTTCCAGATTCAGTACCCAGCCGATCACATAGGTAATAATTCGATAATTCATACGTATCTCTCCTATTTTTCCAGAATATCTTCAATGTCCCGCAGGCATTTCTGACTGGTTACCACAACTACCGTATCACCCACCATCAGACTGTCATCGCCACGTGGAATCAATACCTTACCGCCCCGGTTGATACAGCCCACCAACAGGTTATTCTTCAACCGCAGATCTTTCAGTTCCACGCCAACTACCGAAGAATTTTCCCGGATCACGAACTCCAGAGCCTCTGCCTTGCTGTCCAGAATATGATACAGTGTCTCCACATTACTTCCGATGGAGTTCTGAGTTGCCCTCGTATATTGAAGAATCCGATCCGTCGTGATATATTTCGGATGGATCAGACTTCCGAGTTCCAGTTCGTCTGTAATATCATCAAACGCCACACGATTGACCTTTGTGACTACTTTTGCATGGGACATCCGCTCCGCAAACATACCAAGCAGAATATTTTCCTCATCCATATTGGTCAGTGCCACAAACGCTTCAGCGTTTTCCAGATTTTCTTCAAACAGCAGGTTCTTGCTTGTACCATCCCCGTTGACCACCGTTGCATCCGGCAGCAGATCTGCCAGCAGCTCACATCGCTCTTTGGACTGTTCGATGATCACAACGCGCATTTTCATCTCCAGCAACATTCTTGCAAGGAAGATAGCAATGGTTCCGCCACCCACGATCATACAGTTTCTCACCTGATTGGTCTTTAAACCAATAGACTTGAAAAATGCGGAAGCATTCTTCGGAGATGCCAGGATCGATACCAGATCACCGTTTTGCAGTACAAAATCACCGTTCGGGATGAATACCTGCTCGCCACGTTCTACACCCGCAACCAGAATATTATGTTTCCCTTTCATGTTGATCTCAACGATAGACTTACCGTCCAGACGGAATTCCGGTTTCAGACGGAACTTTAACAGTTCCACTTTTCCCTTGGCAAAAGGATCAATTTTAATGGCCGAAGGAAAGCGAAGCAGCCGTGCGATCTCTGCAGCAGTTGCCATCTCCGGGTTGATGATCATGGAAATGCCAAGACTCTCTTTCATCAGATTGATTTCCTTGTTGTAAATCGGATTTCTTACCCGGGCAACTGTATGACATTTTCCCAGATTTTTTGCCACAAGACAACACAGCAGATTCAGTTCATCCGATCCGGTCACTGCGATCACAAGATCTGCAGATGTCACACCGGCATCCGTCAGAACGTTGATGCTGGATCCGTTTCCATGAATCTGCAGGGCATCCAGATCCTCTCCTACCTCCTGTAATTTCTGAGCGGATATATCTACAATCGCCACTTCATGATTTTCCATGGTCAGTTCTTCTGCCAGGGCAGAACCTACTTTTCCACATCCGATAATTATAATCTTCATAGTTCCTCCAGATATCTGTTACGCTGCTGCTGTGATGTATCATTTTCTTACTGACAGTATTTCCGCTTTCATCAACAGCACAAAAAATGCTATAACAGGATAGAATAATAAAATAAAATCATATCCTATTATAGCATCAATACTAAAATACTCAAGACATATTCTGTCTAACAATTAACTGAAAACCATGTTGATTTTTTATGCATTTCATCTGTTTTGTCTGTCTTATCAAGACAACCTTCAACCATTTTCCGCTACATTATCGCTTTTCATAATTTCTTTAAAAAAGCAGCTGCGGCTTCCGGTATGGCAGGCTGCACCGACCTGATCCACCCTTGCCAGAATCGTATCGTTATCACAATCCAGATACAGTGACCGGACATACTGAAAATGTCCGCTGGTAAGCCCTTTGACCCAAAGCTCATTTCGACTGCGGCTCCAGTAAGTCATCACACCGGTCTCCAGCGTCTTTTCATAAGCTTGCCGGTTCATATAAGCAACCATCAAAACATCTTTATTTTTATCGTCCTGTACCACCACACAGACCATCCCGTCACTATTCACTTTCAACTCATCCCATGTAAATGCAGCTTTTAACGGTGTTTCTTTTTTTTCTTCCATGCTCATCGATTCCTCTGTTTTTGTATAAATATATCCCTGGAGTTCCCTTTTGTCTGAAACTCAGCCTTTTACTACAGACTGCCCTTTGTAGACAAAACTCCCTGAATCCGCTCATCCATCTGCGTTGCCTGATCCAGTGCTTTGGCAAACGCTTTGAACATCGCTTCCATGATATGGTGATTGTTTGTTCCGTCCAGTACCTTGATGTGCAGGTTCATGCCGGCTGCATAGCTGACCGCATAGAAAAACTCTCTGGCCATCTCTGTATCCATATCTCCAAGACGTCCTGCGGTAAATTCACCGTCAAAGTTCAGATACGGGCGACCGGACAGATCGATGCCGCAAAGTACCAGTGTCTCGTCCATGGGAAGAATCATGCTTCCATAACGGCGAATCCCTGCTTTATCGCCCAATGCTTCTTTAATAGCCGTCCCCAGTACGATTCCGGTATCTTCGATCGTGTGATGGCTGTCCACATTCAGATCGCCGTCTACGGCAAGATCCAGATCAAAGAATCCATGACGTGCAAATCCATCCAGCATATGGTCAAAAAATCCGATGCCGGTATTCAAGCTGGCTTTTCCGGTTCCGTCCAGATTCAGACTCATCGTGATCTTCGTCTCTTTGGTATTTCGCTGTACCAGTACATTACGGGTCATACCCTGTTCTTCCAGTCTGCGGATCTCCATACCTTATTCCTCCCCTTCAAAACGCACTGCGATCGAGTTCGCATGTGCGGTCAGTTGTTCACATTTTGCAAACTGCTCGATATCTTTGTGGATCGGTTGCAGCGCTTCTCTGGAGTAGTAGATGATACTGGATTTCTTCACAAAATCATCAACAGACAGTGGGGAGAAGAATTTTGCGGTTCCGTTGGTCGGCAGGATGTGGTTAGGTCCTGCAAAATAATCACCCAACGGTTCACAGCTGTATTCCCCGATAAAGATTGCACCCGCATTCCGAATCTTTGTCATAACCTCAAACGGGTTGGCGGTAACGATCTCCAAATGTTCGGAAGCAATCTCGTTGGCGGTATCAATTGCTTCGTCCATATCCTCTGCCACCAGAATATATCCAAAATTATCCAAAGATTTCTGAATAATCGCTTTTCTTTCAAGAACCTGTACAAATCCTTCAACTTCTTCGCTGACTTTCTTTGCAAAATCTTCACTTGTCGTGATCAGGATTGCAGATGCCAGCTCGTCGTGTTCTGCCTGGGATAACAGATCAGCTGCCACATACCGTGGATTGGCTGTCTCATCCGCCAATACCAGTATCTCGCTCGGTCCCGCGATGGAATCGATGCTTACATGACCGTATACTGCTTTTTTTGCTAACGCTACATAGATATTTCCAGGTCCTACGATCTTGTCTACTTTCGGAATACTTTCTGTTCCAAAAGCAAGGGCAGCGATTGCCTGTGCACCACCTGCTTTATAGACTTCATCTGCTCCTGCTTCTTTTGCAGCGACCAGAACAGCCGGATTCACCTTTCCTTCTGCATTACATGGGGTGGTCATAATGATCTTATCTACACCTGCTACTTTTGCCGGCATAATGTTCATCAGAACAGACGACGGATATACTGCTTTTCCTCCCGGTACATAGACGCCTACCTTTTCCAGTGGTGTTACTTTCTGTCCAAGCATCGTTCCCTGTGGGGTGCTCTTGAACCAGCTGTTCTGTTTCTGCAGTTCATGGTAACTCTCGATATTGACCAGCGCCTTGCGGATCACATCCAGAAGCGCCGGATCCACTGCTTTATATGCTTCTTCGAATTCTTCGTCTGTTACTTTTACATTGGAAGCATTGATATCTGCTTTATCAAACTGTTTGGTATAGGAAAACAGAGCCTCATCTCCGTTTTCTTTGATATTCTGAATAATCGCCTGCACCCGGCTTTCATACTCTCCGTACTGGCTCGGACTTCTTTTTAACATATTTTCCAGAATATTTTTTGTAGTTTCTTTTGTTAATTTTACGATTCTCATCTGTCTGCCTCCTTGATGACCTTTTTTAACTTTCCTAAAAGCTCTGAGATCCGTTCGCTTTCCATTTTCATGCTTACCTGATTCACAACCACTCTTGCGGACAGAGGGCATACTTCTTCAAGAATATGCAGACCATTTTCCCGCAGAGTGGAACCGGTCTCTACGATATCGCAGATGACTTCGGAAAGTCCTACGATTGGTGCCAGCTCGATAGAACCGTTTAATTTGATGATTTCCACGGTCTGGTTTTTCTTATTATAAAAATAATCTTTGGCGATATTCGGGTATTTGGTGGCTACACGGATCTGCTGATTACCATCCAGCAGTTCCCGGGCAGATTCCGGTCCGCAGATACACATTCTGCATTTTCCAAAGCCAAGATCCATCACTTCATATAATTTTCTTCCTTCTTCCAGAATCGTGTCGCGACCTACGACACCCAGATCTGCCGCTCCATATTCCACATAAGTCGGGACATCCGGTCCTTTGGCCAGGAAGAACCGAAGTTTCAGATCTTCATTGACAAAAATCAGTTTTCTTGTCTTTTTATCTTTCATCTCTTCACAGGTAATGCCTACAGCTTCCAGCATCTCCAGTGTTTTCTCTGCCAGACGGCCTTTCGTCAGTGCGATGGTTAAATATCTCATGGGTCTTTCCTCCTACTGAAAACTTTTCTGATTGGTCATCTGTACTTCATCGGTAAACAGATTGATCACCTGTATCTGATCTTCTCCCACCGGAGATACAATATCCGTAAACTGATGACCCTTTCCATATGCGATATAGTCTTCCGCTTTCAGACCTTCTTCCATCCGCATACACTGGATCTGCATACCATGTGTTCTTTGCATACCGGCAATCCGGATCGCTGCTTCACGATTTCTTTCATTATATAAGACCAGTCGTTTTCCTTCCATCACCGGCACCTGAATATTCTGACGGTTCAGTGCATTCAACACCTGTTCCATTACCAGACAGAAACCAATTGCAGGGGCAGGTCTTCCAAAATGTTCCAGCAGCCTGTTGTACCGTCCACCGGTTACTAACGGCTCACCTGTGCCATAGGTAAATCCTTGGAAGATAATGCCTGTATAATACTGATATTTACTGAGCATGCCAAGGTCGAAAGAAATATATTCTTCACAGCCATAGCAGGAGGCCACCTGATACAGTTCCCGTAACCTGCGGATCGCTGCCAGTGCCTTTGGGTTGCCGGTAAGACTTTCTGCTTTTTTCAGTACTTCCGGGCCACCAAAAAGTTGTGGCAGTTCTGTCAGCGCTTCTACCTGTTCTTTGGACAGTCTCTGACTCTCCAGAAGTTCTTCCACACCAAAATAATTCTTGTTGGAGATCAGCTGGCGCAGTTCCTGAATAGTCTCTTCCGACATACCGGAGTCATCAACCAGTGCTTTGAAAAAATCCACCTGACCGATACTTATCTGGAATTCTTTCAATCCTGCTGCCTTTAAGAGTTCTACAGTCATGGCAATGATCTCACCGTCTCCGTCCACCGATGCATCGCCCAAAAGCTCCACACCCATCTGGGTGGATTCTTTCAGTCGTCCCTGGTAGCTGGAGCGGTTCACAAAGGTGTTTCCACTGTAGCAGAGGCGAATCGGCATATCTTCCTGATGATAATACATAGAAGCTGCTCTTGCGATGGAAGGTGTAAAGTCCGGACGAAGTACCAGAGTATTACCTTCCCGGTCAAAGAACTTGTAAAGTTCTCTGGATGGTGTGGTTCCCACCTGCTTTCCAAACACATCAAAGAATTCGAAGGTCGGTGTCTCTATGCTCTGATAACCGTATGCATGAAAGATTTTCTCCATTTTTCTCTGAAGATACAGTTTTTTTGCACATTCGGTTCCGTAAACATCCCGGACTCCTTCCGGGGTATGAAATAATTGTCTCATGGTTGTATCCTCTTCTTTAATCTTGTAATGTACAACTGTGCAGTATCAACACAGTTCATTTTCATATACTTTAGTATGCTAATGTGCTACTATGCTAATACATTATATGTGAAGACAGTGCACTTGTCAATCCCTGTCCTGCAAATCTTTCTGGATTCCGTCCAGATACGGCACCAGAATCCCACTGTGGTTCGTAAGAAAATAAGAAGGATTCAGTTCTTCGTAAAGAAAACTTTTTCTTCCACCATTCTGCGCCCGCTCCCAGAACCACCAAAGATCCCGAAACGGCAGATAATAGAATTCATTTCTTCCCGAAAAATAAATCAGCAGGAAAGAAATTCCCTCCTGCTGTTCAAATTCTCGCATAAACCGTACCTGATGCTCATGGATGTTGGCAAGGGGAAAGACTGTTTCTTTGCACTCTTTCGCATCGAAGCATACAGGAATCCCCTGCACTGCCCCGATATAATCCACCGTACTTTTCTGTTCAAAATACGCCAGGGTGATCTGTCTGGTATCCTTGGCGATCCGAACCGGCGTGATCGGTGTCGGCACTTTCTGGATCAGTGCCAGTCCCTTTTCACGGTACTGTTCATTGCTTCGGTTGATCAGTTCTTCCAGTGTAGAACCCCTGAGTCCTCTTGAATTCCAGGTTGCCATATTCCCCTCCCATCAGTCCTTTTCGATCACACCGATCTTGTTAAACGGGTAATAACGGAAGATCGCTTTTGCAAGAACTTTTTCTTTTTTCACATAGGTATTTGTCCAGAACCGGGAATCTTTCGACCAATTTCGGTTATCTCCCAGCATAAAGTAGCTGTCTTCCGGCACATAATACGGTCCATAATCACCTTCCGGTGGTTCCGGCAGGTAAGGCTCATCTAAAGGTGTTTCAGAATCGTTAATATAAACCTTTCCGTCAATAATCTGCACTTTATCTCCCGGAAGTCCGATCACTCGCTTGATATACAGCTGGCTCTCATCGTCCGGGAACTTAAAGATGGCAATGTCTCCTCTCTGCGGCTCGCCGAATTCATATGACAGCCTGCTTCCAAAGATCCGGTCGCCCGTCATGATCGTATCTTCCATTGATGCCGAAGGAATAACTGCATTGATCAGTACATAATTTTTCATCACCCAGACCGTAACCAGGACAAACACGATCATGATTACATCTTCCATAAGCTCCCTTTTCAGACTCTTTTTCGGTTTCTTCTTCTCTTTGGTTTCTTCTCCGTCTATTCTCTCTTCTGTCATAATTTACCCTTCTTTCTCTCACCCTCTGTAATCCGTTTCAGTTCATCCGGAAGTGGTGCGGTGAAACATTTCCCCGACAAAGCTTCCAGCACACTGGACATTTGTGGGAATTCCACCTGCCATGCATGCAGGAACTGACGTTTCAGACCATATTCCTGTTTCAGCCTTCCATTCCAGCGGGCATTCCCGTACTTCGGATCTCCTGCCAGCGGATATCCCAGACTGGCCAGATGACAGCGGATCTGATGAGATTTTCCGGTGATCAGTTCCACCTTTAAAAGTGTTTCCTCTCCATTGCTCCAGACCGGCTCCCAGGCGGTCTCGATCGGAGAGCTTTCAGGCATCTTGCCGGTGCTCACTTTTACCTGATTGGTTTTTGTATCTTTGCTCAGCCAGGCTTTCTGATGTCCCGGCCTGTCTGCTTTTCCAAGCACCAGTGCCAGATAATATTTTTTCAGTGTTCGCAGTTTCAGTACTTCCGACAGTGTCTGCAGCCCTGCCAGACTCTTTCCGCACAACACCAGACCACTGGTGTTGCGGTCCAACCGGTTACAGGGCGCCGGGTGAAAAGTCTCTAACTCCTGTTCGCTGATTGCTCCCGTCTCCAGCAGATATCGCTGAAAATACTCCACCAGCGACAGATCCGACGGTTTTGCTTTCTGTGACAGCATGCCTGCCGGTTTATTGACTATTGCCACATGGTCATCTTCATAGATCACATCCAGTTTTGTGTCAGACGTTTTCCTGCCGGAAACAGCCGGTTTCATCTGTGCCCCACGGAACTTTTCAATCGTCTCCTCCGCCAGATACAGCCGGATGCTGTCTCCCTGCTTCAACATTTCCTTCCCATCTGCTTTTTTTTCGTTTAACAGAATATTCTTCTTTCGAAGCATTTTATATAAGAATCCGGAGCCGGCTTCCGGAAAGTATTTTTTTAGATACTTATCCATCCGCTGGCCGGCTTCATTTTTTCCGATTGTCAGATCTCTCATGTTTTTCCCTTTTACCTTACAAAGAAATCGCCAGGATCGTATGTTTGATCAGCTGGTCTCTGGACAGATCCGGATATCGTTCATCCGGCTTAAAAGAAATATTCTGCTCCAGTTCCTGTTTGTGTGCATTCAGATAATCCATCCGTTCCAGATAGGTCTTCAGTTCTTTGAAGACTTTTACTTCTGCTTTATAACCGTTCTGTTTCAGGATCCCCCGCACATGATCTTCGATAAACTGTGTGGATCCGTCCATATGGCTGGTATAACCGATCACCTTATTTCCGCAGATTGCAAAGCTTTCCACAAATACACTTTTTTCATAGGTCGTCAGATACGTTTCATAAGTTACTTCCAGATTGCCCTCGTGTTCCCGGATCTTTTTGTATACTTTCTTATCCATCGGTTTCTGCATCCACATCATGATCATATTTACCAGGGCACGGCACGCCGGAAGGCAGCCGACCATAGCAATTACCGTAATAATATTTTTCTTGGTTCCTGTAATCAGAAACGCTGCCAGAAATGCTGCCAGAGGAATCAGAAACAGTGCAACTGTAATCAGCAGTCGTTTTTTCTTCTCATATCGAATGTATCCATAATCACCTTTATTTACTTTTTTCATGCTGTATCCTTTCTGTTACCGTTTTTTATGCACGTTACGGATAGTCTTTTTCTTACCCATATGCTGTTTTTGCTGACGGCCGTTCGATTGTTGATTCTGATTTCCTCTTCCATTTTTTCCGTTATTTCCGATATGTCCATTCTGCGTTTTCAGATTTTCTGCCTTCTGTGTCCTTCTGCCGTCATACGGACGAATCAGACACTTCGGGCCAAATCCGATAAGATCCTGTCTTCCTGCTCTGACCAGTGCTTCTTCCACCAGTTTCCGGTTCTCTGGCCTTCGATACTGAATCAGGGCTCTCTGCATATTTTTCTCGTGGGGATTGACCGGTACATACACTTTTTCCATCGTCCGCGGATCCAGTCCCGTATAATACATACAGGTAGATATTGTCGACGGTGTCGGATAAAAATCCTGTACCTGTTCCGGCATAAATCCCATATCCCGGATATATTCTGCCAGTTCCACTGCCTCTTTCAGTCCACATCCCGGATGGGAAGACATAAAATAAGGCACTGCATACTGTTCTTTGCCACTTTTTTTACAGCAGGCATAATATTGTTTTAAAAATTCCAGGTAAACCTTATGGGACGGTTTTCCCATCTTTTCCAGAACTTTATCGGCCACATGCTCCGGAGCTACCCTCAACTGTCCGCTCACATGGTAATCTGCCAGTTCCTGTAAAAAATGGCTCTTCGTATCTTCCAACACATAATCAAAGCGGATGCCCGAACGAATAAATACTTTCTTTACTTTCGGAATCTTACGGAGTTTTCGAAGCAGCGCAAGATAATCCGAATGATCCGCGATCAGATTTTTGCAAGGTGTCGGGAACAGGCACTGCCGGTTGGTACATGCACCCTTTGTCAGCTGCTTTTTACAGGCCGGCTGTCGAAAATCTGCCGTAGGACCACCCACATCATGAATGTATCCTTTAAAATCAGGATCTTTCGTCATCTCGACAGCTTCTTCTAACAATGATTCGTGGCTGCGGACCTGTACGATCCGTCCCTGATGGAAGGTCAGAGCACAAAAATTACAGCCACCAAAACATCCGCGATTACTGGTAAGACTGAATCTGATCTCCTCAATCGCCGGAATGCCACCTTTTTTCTCATACATCGGATGATAGGTCCGCATAAACGGAAGATGATACACATCATCCATCTCCTGCTCTGTCAGTGGATATGCCGGTGGATTCTGCACCACATAGCCCTGATTGCCATAATCTTCTATCAGAACCTTCGCCTGATACGGATCCGTATTCTGATGCTGGATCCCGAAGCTTCTTGCATACTGTTCTTTCTTCTCTTTTATCTCTTCGAAAGAAGGAAGATACAGCGGTTCCGGTATATGTTCCACACTTTTACAGCGGTATACCGTTCCCCGGATAAAGGTAATATCTTTTACATCCAGCCCGGAAGCCAGCGCATCTGCAATCTCAACGATGGAATGTTCTCCCATTCCATATGAGATCATATCTGCCCCGGAGTCAAGAAGTACGCTTCGTTTCACCTGATCAGACCAATAATCGTAATGTCCCATTCTCCGAAGACTTGCCTCGATACCTCCCAAGATGATCGGTGTTTTTTTATACGTTCTTCGAATCAGATTTCCATAGACGATCACCGCCCGGTCCGGTCGATGTCCCATCTCTCCACCGGGAGAATAGGCATCTTTCTGCCTGTGCTTTTTAGACACTGTATAATGATTAACCATAGAATCCATATTGCCGGCAGATACCAGAAAGCCCAGACGCGGTTCACCAAACACCTGGATGCTTTCCGGATCTTTCCAGTCCGGCTGAGCTATCATTCCCACCGAATAGCCCCTGCTTTCCAGGAGACGGCAGATGATCGCCGCCCCGAAAGAAGAATGATCCACATACGCATCTCCACATACATAGACAAAATCCGGCTGTTCTATTCCTCTCTCCCGGCACTCTTCCATTGTCACCGGCAAAAACTCTCCGCTCATGGCTGCATCCTTTCTCTTGGTATCTCATCATAACTTTCTATGTAGTAATCTGCAAGCTCTTTTTTTTCTTCTCTCTGGCTGGCACTGAACGTATCTTCCACCGCACAGACTCGCATACCGGCATTTTTTCCTGCCAGAATTCCCATAGGAACATCCTCAAAAACCAGACATTCCTCCGGTGTTACCCCCAGTGTCTTTGCCACCAGAAGATAAATATCCGGGGCAGGTTTTCCTTTCGGAACTTCACAGCAGGTATGTACGGATTCCAGGTATTCCTGGATTCCCTGTGCCTTTAAAACCGTCTCTACCAGTTCAATCCCGTTAGAGCTTGCAATCCCCGTCCGGATTCCCTGCTGTCTCAGCCATACCAGAAACTCTCTCGCTCCGGGCTTCAGCGGCACCTTGTTGGTATATTTATCCCTTGCCATATCCATCCAGGTACTCTTAATTTCTTCCAGACTCTCCGGGATAGAAAACCGTTCTTTAAAATACACAGCTGTCTCCGAGAGGCTCATACCCTCGATGTCTTTTTGCAGTTCGGGCGGCAGTTCATATCCGTACCGTCCCAGATATTCGATATCGATGTCTTCCCACATCCACATGGAATCCACCAGAGTACCATCCAGATCAAACAACACTGCTTTGATATTTTCTAACATATATATTTATCCTTTATCTTTCTGTATCTGTTCCTAGAGCGTATCTGAAAATCATTTCCGCAATCTGCAAGCCCCACTTTGCGGTATATTTTACCCTTATTCGATTGCCGTAGCCCGCTACGCCGCCCTCATTTGGATAAAATCTCCCACAAACTGGGACTCGCAGCTTACGAAAAGCTTTTTCAGACACGCTCTAGAACTTTCCGCTCCTCTTCACACAACTCCCGGTAATTGCCTTTCGGCAGATCATCACCGAGCACAAGTGGACCCATAGTCATCCGTTTCAGATAGATCACCTGTTTGTCCCTTGCCTGAAACATCCGTTTCACCTGATGGAAACGCCCTTCCTGTATCGTCAGCAAAATCTCGGAAATATCCGCACTCTTTAAGATCTCAAGTTTTGCCGGAGCTGTGTTTGTCTCATCCCCGATATCTACCCCCTGCAAAAAAGCTCTCTGATCCTCTTCGTCTACCTTTCCGTCGATTCTTGCATAATAGGTCTTGTCCACATGTTTCTTCGGGGATAACAGCCGGTGGGCAAGTTCACCGTCATTCGTTAACAGCAGCAGTCCCTCTGTATCTTTATCCAGTCGTCCCACCGGAAACAGTTCCCTGCGAATATTCTCAGGCAACAGTTCCAGTACTGTTTTATCCCGGTTGTCTGTGGTTGCCGACACATAACCGGCCGGTTTATGAAGCAGATAATAACGATATTTTTCATAACGGATTTCTTTTCCTGCCACGCATACACGATCCTGAGCAGTAGTGATCTTTTGTTCCGGTTTTTTTATCTTTTCTCCGTTGATCTCCACCTGCCCTTTGCGGATCATCTGCTTCACCTGACTTCGGGTCCCACAGCCCATATCTGCCAGATATTTATCCAAACGAATGATTTCGCTCATCTCCATCTCCTTATCACTGCCAGCGCCAGCCTGCATAATATTTATTCTTTAGACTTCCGCCGGCAAGTTTTCCCCAGCCAAGCGGATATTCATCTACACAGACTAACTGCCAGCCTTTTCTCTTTTTCAGATCCAGATCCGATACATCCAGCGTTTCCCCTTTTAGATAACGGATCACCCGGGGATCTCCCCGGTTCAGATGAATCCGGTTCTCTCCCTCTCCGTCAAGCACCATCGCCAGTGCCTGAGACGGCTCAAACCGTTTTTTCTTACACTCACCAAGATACAGCCCCGTACGAAGATATCGCAGATTTTCCGGCATACCATCCTTTTTCCCAAGGGCATACAGACGTTCGTCCCGCAGATAATACTGCCATTCCCTCTTATACATGCCCCAGTTCTCCAGGAATTCTTTTGCTTCTGTGGGGATCACTGAGTTTTTTCCTGTGGCTTTTTTTCGGTTCCTCGGCTCACCCTGTTTTTCCAACAACGCCAGAAAATGGCCTTCCCCGTTCATACGATGCGGAAAGATCCTCACACAAGCCTCCAGACCTCTGCGGCCTTTTGCAAATCCCTCATATGGTGCACAGGGGATCAGTTTCATATCCGGCCGCTGTTCCAGAAGATACTGGATCGTTCCCTCATTTTCCAACTCACTGAACGTACAGGTGGAATAGAGAAGTTTTCCTCCCGGCCGCAGCATATCTGCCGCATCCAGAATAATCTCTCTCTGAAGCTTACTATAATATTCCGGTCCCTGCTGTTCCCAGTCTGCCATCATCCGCGGCTCCTTGCGGAACATTCCTTCCCCGGAACACGGTGCGTCTACCAGAATCTTATCAAAAAACTCCGGCAGTATCTTCGCCAGTTTCTCCGATGTTTCACTGGTTACATAAATATTGGGAATTCCCATCAGTTCCAGATTCTTCAACAGCGCTTTTGCCCTGCTGTTACTGATATCATTAGCAAGAAGCAGTCCTTCCCCATTCAGTTTTGCACCAAGCTCGGTCGCTTTTCCTCCCGGTGCCGCGCACAGATCCAGCACATAATCACCCGGTTCCGGCGACAGACGGTTGGCAGGTGTCATTGCACTCGGTTCCTGCAGATAATACAATCCCGCATAATAATACGGATCTTTCGCCGGTGTACCGGTCCCGTACGTATATCCGTTGTCGATCCAGGGTATTTTTTTCAACAAGAAAGGTGTACGGGTCAGGAACTCCTCTCCCGTCACCTTTCTTCGGTTCAGACGCAGACCGTTTTCCGGCTGTCTGTCATAGCTTTCTTTAAATGCTTGATATTCATCCCCCAGAAGGATTTCCATCTCCTTCTGGAATTTCTCAGGTAAGTGCATCTGTATTCTTCCTTTTTCTCATAGTAAATGTCATAAAACAATTTCTCTGTTCTACAGGTTCTGATCCCATCCCTCGCTCGTCACCGCCTGGGCACAATACCCTTCCGCAATAATATCAAGTTGTTGATGAAACCGCTTGAGTTGCTGCAGATCGTTGGATGCATAGATCCGGTAAAACTCATCCTGTATCTTCTCCACCTCTCTGCGATTGGACTTCTGATACAAATTCTCAATATTCTGTAAAATATCCATCACCAGATTACGCTGCATCAGAGAAGAATTCTGTGCATTCATAATTTCATTTCGCACCGAAGACATTTCACCGTCCAGTGCAATAATCGCCTGTGCCGCATTCGCAAGCCGTTCTTTGACATATGGTGGAATATTTGTCTTATATTTATACTGCAGAGAATGCTCGATGGTTGCCCAGAAATTCATTGCCATCGTTCGTATCTGAATCTCTGCCTGGATCTTTTTCGGACCATTTAATGTCTCTACATGATAATAAATAACCAGATGATAGCTTCGGTAACCACTCTCTTTCTGATGTGCAATATAATCTTTGATACATTTGATTTCCATATCGGAACGCCCGGCGATCAGATCCGACACTCTTTGAATATCTTCCACAAACTGACAGATGATCCTGATGCCTGCAATATCTTCTACCTGTTCTTCCATTTCCTCAAACGGAATGTTCTTTCGTTTCATTTTTTCCAGAATACTGGTAATGCTTTTTACACGTCCTGTGACCTGTTCGATGGGAGAATACAATCCCCGTTCCCTGTGTTCCAGGCTCAGATGTTGGAACTTTTCTACCAGTTCTGTAACAGCCTGCTCGTAGGGACTGAGTATTTCACGCCATAATTGTATTTCCATGTTAACCTCTCCTTATTCTGTCGTCATAATCTAGTCTCTTTCGTACATTATAACATACTTTGCCAGTCAGGAAAACACTTCGCTGGTCAGTAACTTTCCTCATCCTATATATCCTATGCTTTTCCCTGCCTTTTCAGAACTGCAATTTTAATGTTTTCCAGAGAAAAAGGCTGCCGCGCCGCGACAGCCCTCTTTTTCACTTTTTTGTATTTTCATTTATCTGATCGTATTCATTTTCTCCAGAGTGCGTACCAGATACTTCCACATTTTTTCCGTTGACGGAATGGACAGTTTTTCTCCCGTTGTATGAATATCAATCATGGTCGGTCCGAAAGATACACAATCCAGACCTGGGATTTTGTCATAAAACAGACCACATTCCAGGCCTGCATGAATCGCTTTCACTACCGGTTTCTCACCAAAAAGTTCTTCATATACATCTGCCATCAGATCTCTCATCCTGGAATCTTTCCTGTACTCCCATGCCGGATAATCACCCTGTTCTTCATAAGATCCTCCCAGGAATTCTGTCAGATACTGTAATTTTGCAGACAGATGCTCTTTTGCGCTTCCCACAGAACTTCTCACACTGCTGGTGGAATATAACGCATCTTTTCCCAGTTTCAGGATGCCAAGATTACTGGAGGTTTCTACCAGTCCTTCGATTTCTCCGCTCATCTTCTCAATGCCAAACGGTACATGTACAAGATAAAATACAACTTTTTCTTTACTGACCATAGAAAGTGCCTGCACAGTTTCTTCTTTTCCCGTTGTTACGGAAATAGTGATTCCTTCATCACTTCCTGCATACTCAGTGCGAAGATCTTTCTGCAGTTTTTCAGCTGTGATTTTCGCTTCCGCCAGGTCTTCCTCACCAAGAACCAGTGTTGCCTTACAGCTTCTTGTAATTGCATTATCTTTTGTTCCGCCGGACAGATCTTTGATGCTGTATGCAGTCTTCTGTCCCAGTTCATACAGGAAAAGACCCATCAGTTTATTGGCATTTGCACGATTTTTATCGATTTCTGCTCCGGAATGTCCGCCGTTAAGACCATCGATCAAAACTTCTGTTACTACTCCTTCCATTTCCTGATATTCTACAGGAATCCGGCTGGTTCCGCTTAATCCTCCGGCACAGCTGATCCACAGATATCCTTCTTCCTCAGAATCCATGTTGATCATATGTGTTCCTTTCAGTACGGAAGTATCCAGTGCCTTTGCTCCCAGAAGTCCGATTTCTTCGTCTGTGGTAATCACACACTCAAGTGCCGGATGTTTTAATGTATCATCATCCAGAACTGCCAGCATATAGGCAACAGCGATTCCGTCATCACCGCCAAGGGTTGTTCCCTCTGCTGTCAGATAGTCTCCTTCCACTTTCAGTTTCAGACCATCTTTTGTAAAATCATGATTTGAATCCGGTGTCTTTTCTGCAACCATATCACAATGTCCCTGTAAAATAGTAATCGGAGCATCTTCATAACCGGCAGATGCCTCTTTATAGATCACTACATTGTACGCCTCATCCTGATAATATTTCAGATTTCTTTCTTTCGCAAAGGAAACAAGATAATCACTGATTTCTTTCATGTTGGTGGAGCCATGTGGAATCTCACACAGTTTTTCAAAAAAATAAAATACTTTTTCCGGTTTTAATCCTTCTAATACTGTCATTTGCTATAACCTCCTGTAATCTGACGTACTCCGTTCACATCGTCAGTTTTTGAGCCGCATACCTTACCCTCCGGCCGCAATACATTTATTTTAGAATAAATACATTCAAAAATCAAGGCATATATATAACCAGCCCCATTGAGAGTCACTGTTCGCTCTGTTCCCGGTAACACGTTTTACCCAATGAGCCGTCACTGTAATATCCACTGTAAGGAGATGTCCATGCGTTCTGTAATTCTGTGTATCCTTCTCTTTTTCGTTTTTATTTATCTGCTGTGTTTTCCCCAGGAAGCTTTTCAGTCCTCTGCCTCCGGAGTAACACTCTGGTTTTTTCATGTGCTTCCTTCTCTGCTTCCCTTTATGATTTTCTCGGACTTTTTCATTCATACCGGTCTGGTCTCTGTATTGCTTCGAAAGATCAAAACTGTCTTCCGCTTTTTATTCGGGCTTTCTATGTACGGCTCCTATGCACTCCTGCTTGGCCTTATCTGTGGGTATCCTATGGGCGCAAAACTGACTGCTGATCTGTTCCGTGAGGGAAAAATCACCAAAAGTGAAGCGCAGTATCTGCTGACATTCTGTAATAATCCGGGACCTGTGTTTATCAGCTCCTATATTCTCACAGACACCCTCCATCTTTCTCACGCTTCCGGATATACCTTTTTCATTTTGTATCTTTCTTTATATCTTACTTCGCTGATTTTCCGTCTGATCCTCCGGCCGGACTGTCGTGATGTCACTGTCCCCTCGGATTCTCCGTCGGCACAGACACTCCGCCATTCTCTCAGCCATGTGGTCGATGCTTCCATCATGCACGCATTTGAATCTGTCACCAAACTGGGAGGCTATATCATCCTGTTTTCTATTCTGGCATCTCTGGTGGTGCATCTCACTGCTCCCGTGCCTGTACTATCGTTATTTCTCACCGGATTCACGGAAATGACTACCGGAATCGCCCTTGTTGGTGCTTCTTCTATGCACTTGCCCCTCCGTTACCTTCTTTCCCTGACTTTTGCCTCTTTTGGTGGATTGTCCTGTATAGCACAAACAAGGGGAATGCTCTGCGGCACTCCCCTCTCGATTCGTACTTATATTGCAGGAAAAACAGTTCATGGAATCTGTACCCTGCTGGTCGGCTGGCTTTTACTCTTCGTCCAGACCTTCCAGTGAAGCATCTGCTTCTGCAGTTTCTTCTGTTTCTGTTGTCTCCGCACCGGATACCTGCGGTGCCAGTTCGGATCTGTTCTGTCTTACTACATCATAGCAGCTCTGAATGGATGTAAGATAATTTTTGTACTTTTCTCCTGATTCATTGATTGCAGTAGCAAGAATCTGTTCCATGTTTGCCATCATATCATCGGTATATGAAATAGCACTCAGACGAATATTATTTGCATCCATTGTTGCTTCATCCAGAATCTGTTGTGCCTGTTTGTTTGCATTGGCAATAGTCTCATTTGCCTGTGCATATGCCTGCTGCATTACTTCATGCTGGCTGACCATCTCTTTGGTCTTAGCCTGTGCTTCTGCGATCAGGCTGTCTGCTTTTGCCTGTGCATCAGCCAGTATCGCATCTTTATTGCTGATGATCTTCTGATATCTTTTGATCTCATCTGGTGTTTTCAGACGAAGTTCTCTTAACAGTTCTTCCAGTTCTTCTTTATTGACAACAATCTTTGTTGTAGATAATGGCTGATATTTACAGCTTTCTACAAATTCTTCGATTTCTTCAATAATCTGTTCAATTCTGCTGCTCATCTTTCTTCTCTCCTTATCGATAAGTTCCTGCTTTACTATTTTTTTAATTTTTTATGTACCTCATCCATCACAAATCCAGGTACAAATTTGGAAATATCACCGCCGAACGCTGCCACTTCCTTTACTGTTGTTGAACTGAGATAAGCATACTCCAGACTGGTTGTCAGAAACATTGTATCCACATCCGGTGCCAGCACGCGGTTGGTCTGCGCCATCTGCAGTTCATATTCAAAATCTGTGATTGCCCGAAGGCCACGGATAATCACTTTCGCTTTACACTGTCTGGCAAAATCCACAGACAGTCCACTAAATGCGACGATCTCCACATTGGGCAGATCTTTGGTCGCCTCGTTTAATATTCTAACACGTTCTTCCACAGAAAACAACGGACTTTTTGTAGAATTGTGTAAAACGCCCACAATCACTTTATCAAAAAGCTCTGCGCCCCGTGATATTACATCTAAATGTCCATTTGTAACCGGATCAAACGAACCGGGATAAACAGCAGTTGTCATAATTCTCCTCTTTTTTTCAGAAATACGTGCTGATTTGTCTTGTATTTCTTCACTTTTATGATTTCATAACCAAGTTCTTCCGCCCGCTCCCAGGTAACATCCAGTGACTCCTCGATGATGATCTGTGTATCTTCATCAACCAGAGTAGTTCCCTGTAACGCTTCCAGAACCTGAAATTCCAGTCCTTTTCCATATGGCGGATCCATAAAGATCCAGGAAAAGGCCTCTTCTCCATCCAGCTTGTTCACCGCAGACACCGCATCCGTCACCAACAGAGTGGCATCCTCTTTCAATCTGGTAAATTCCAGATTCTCCCGGATACACTCTGCTGCTTTCCTCTGTTGCTCCACAAACACACACCAAGAGGCACCGCGGCTTAACGCCTCGATACCAATGCCACCGCTTCCCGCAAACAAATCCAGAAATCTGCTGTCTGCTATGGATGGCTGAATCATATTAAATAATGTCTCTTTAATCCGATCGGTAGTCGGTCTGGTGTCCATGCCCTCTATGGTTTTAAGACGCAGACTACGCGCTTTTCCCGCAATTACTCTCATATTGTTTTATTTTCTTTCTTATCTCTTCTTATCTTGTAACTGTTCAGCGCCCTCGCGGGATACTACCTGCTGAATCGTTACCTTATATCTGGTTTCTCCAGTCAAGGTCACCTCTGTCAAGTCCCAGAATCAGAGACTCTGCCGTTGCAATATTGGTTGCTACCGGGATATTGTACTGATCACAACAGCTTGCAATCTGGTACACGTTCGGTTCCTTCGGACTTGTCATGTTCGGATTGTGAAATAAAATCACCAGATCCATGGCGTTTCTCTCGATCATCGCCATAAACTGCTTATCTCCGCCCACAGATCCTGCCAGAAACTTATGCACTCTCAGATTAGTAACTTCCTCAATTCTGCGGCCGGTAGTGCCCGTTGCGTATATTTCATGTTTTCCCAGAATCCCTTTATACGCAATACAAAAATCTTCAATCAATGTTTTTTTGCTGTTATGCGCAATAATACCAATGTTCATGCTCTAACCCGCCCTCTCATCCAAATTTAGCCTTATTATATCAAATCAGCTGATTATCTGCAATTGTTTTTGTAAGTTTGTACCAAAAAATCTAAGGTTATCCAGTATTTACAAAAACTTCTAGTGTTATTTTTTTCTCCTGTCACATACTAACAGCGTAACAACAAGTTACACACACGTAACTGTTTCATACTATCACAGTTACCAAAAACAAGTTAAGGAGGAAACCAATCATGTCCAAAACTTCTACTAACACAGCAGCAGTACCGGAAGCAAAAGGTGCGTTAGACCGTTTCAAATTTGAAGTGGCAAACGAACTGGGTGTACCCCTTTCTGACGGGTATAACGGAAACCTGACCTCAAAGCAGAACGGATCTGTCGGTGGCTATATGGTCAAGAAAATGATCGAAGCTCAGGAAAAACAGATGAGCCAGGGATCCGGTTATACAGGTGGAAGCATGCAGTAATCGACTGCTGACTTCCTGAACGCACAAAATCTCCCGGGAAAACGCTCTCCCCGGGAGATTTTTCGTTGCATTGTTTTCAGTCTCTATTATAAGCCAAAACTTCCAGTCTCTTCATTGTTGATCACATAATAAGCTGCATTCTCTTCCGGTTTTACATATACTTTGATGTCCTTTAAGTCTGCTGCTTTTTTACCCATCTCTTTCCAGATCTCTTTTACTTTTGCGGTCAGATCTGCGGATGAGAATTCTTTTCCCGCATACTGCAGATATACTTCTTCTGTCACTACAGCCGCTTTCTTTGTTGTCGTTCTCTTTGCCGGTGTTTTTCTTGCGGTTGTCTTCTTCGCAGGTGCTTTCTTTGCAGTTTCAGTTGTCTTTGCTTCTGCTGCTTTCGCGGTAGTTTTAGCTGCTTTTGCTTCTTCAGCTTTCACTGTTTTTGTCTCTTCAGCTTTTACTTCCTTTGTTTCAACTGCCGGCTTTGCTGCTTTCGTAACTGTTTTCTTAACTGCCATATTCATAATCCTCCTCAAAATCACACTCAAGTTAACGTTACCGTTTCCTTCGTTACCGGCCATCTGCTTCACAGAATATCTTCTGTAAGTAATAGCCAACTACAGCAGTTAGTTTACCCCATCTTTCCACATTTTGCAAGTTTTTCTTCAAAAACACAGCTTACAGGCCCGGATCTTCTATCTGTCTTCCGGCATATTCTTCCAGTTTTTCTTTCAGCAAACGATGCTGTGGAAGTTCCAGTGTACCATCCAGTGACAGGATATATCCGGCTGCATCACTGGCTTTTTTCAGGATTGATGCATCCCGGAAGATATCAGCGATCTCAAAGTTCAAATCTCCGCTCTGACGTACACCAAACAGATCACCCGGCCCCCGCAGTTTCAGATCTTCCTGCGCAATATAGAAACCATCATTTGACTTATTCAGGATCTGCAGCCTCTTTGATTTTTCCGCCTGATTTTTGCCATGAATAAAAATACAATACGACTGCCACTGTCCACGCCCTACACGGCCGCGCAGCTGATGCAACTGGGCAAGACCAAACCGTTCGGCATTTTCTACCATCATCACCGTGGCATTGGGCACATTCACACCAACTTCCACAACGGTCGTGGAAACCAGCACCTGGATCCTGTTCTCACTGAACGCTTCCATGATCTCATTTTTTTCTTTCGGTTTCATCTTTCCGTGAAGAATCCCAACAGTAACAGAAGATGAAAGTTCATGGCGCAGCCGTTCGGCATAATCGATGACGTTTTCTCCGTCCATTCCCTCACTCTCTTCCACCATCGGACAGATCACATAAACCTGATGACCTTCCTGCACCTGTTTTTCGATAAAGCGGTAAGCCTTGTTCCGGTAATTCGTGTCCACAACACAATTTTTTATTGGCAGTCTCTGCGCAGGCAGTTCATCGATAATTGAGATATCCAGATCTCCATAAAGAATAATTCCGAGAGTTCGTGGAATCGGAGTAGCACTCATAACCAGAATATTCGGTTTTTGTCCTTTGGATGAAAATTCTTCTCTCTGACGCACACCAAATCGATGCTGTTCATCCGTGATAACCAGACCCAGACTTTCATATGTGACCTTTTCCTGAATCAACGCATGTGTTCCTACAATCATCCTTGTCGCTCCGGATGCGATTGCTTCATAGATCTGACGTTTTTCTTTTGCTGTATTAGATCCTGTCAGAAGCGCAGGCCGATATTGTTCCAGCAGCTCATTTTCTTCCAGAAGCTTTGTCAGAGCTTCATAATGCTGTCTGGCGAGCACTTCTGTGGGGACCATGATGGCGCTCTGATAGCCGTTTTCTGCTGTCATGATCATCGCAAGGAATGCCACGATAGTCTTACCGCTGCCCACGTCTCCCTGTACCAGACGGGTCATCAGTTTTTCCCCCCGCAGATCCTGTTCAATCTCATACCAGACATTCTTCTGTGCCCCGGTCAGCTGATATGGCAGATTTTCCATCACTTCCTCCGTCTTCCAGACTTCTTTCATCCGGTAATGGTTTTTATCCGCTGCGTTCTGTTCCTTTAGCTGTTTCAGACCCATAATAAAAAGTAAAAACTCATCAAATGCCAGTCGTTTTCTCGCTTCCAGATACTGTTCCTGACCGGATGGAAAATGAATCTGTACCGCCGCAAAATTATATTCTGCCAGTTCATACTCCAGACGAATCTCCTCCGGCAGATAATCCTGTGACAGATCCAGCTGTTCCAGAGCAGCCCTTACCATTTTTGTTACCATATTGTTGCTGAGACCTGCAGTAAGTGCATATTTTGGCTGCATACTGTTCAGTTTTTCTTCGTACGCTGCCGGTGTGCAGACTTCAGGTTGTTCCATCACAGACAGATTTCCCTTTTTACTGATTTTTCCGCGGAAAACAAAAGTCATACCCCGCCGCAGCTGATTACGAAGATATGGCTGATTAAACCAGGTCACCCGGCATCGTCCGGTTGCATCGGCAATGGTTCCGGAGATTACAGTCAGATTCCGCACTTTTTTCATATCCAGCGATGATATCAGTGTTGCTAGCACTGCACCAGTCTCCTGATCATTCAGGCTCTCCACGGTCACCGGCTCCCGGTAAATATCATAATCTCTTGGATAATACCGGAGAAGTTGCCCCACCGTAGAAATCCCCACTTTCTGAAATAATTTCTCTGTCTTTTCTCCCACACCTTTCAGTGTTCGGATAGATTCCTTTTCTTTCATCCTTCCTTCTCACCTCTCCGCAGATCCAATATTCCTGTTTTCTTCCCGATCAGATTTTTCTTTCTTTTCTTTCTCTGCTGACAGAAAAAGATGCTGAACCCTTAATACTGTCCAGCATCTTTTTCTATTTTCACCCTGTCTCACCGTCAGAACTTTGAACAGACATCTTTTTCAAACGTTCCATAAAACCGGACGGTTTTTATTCTACAGAAATAATACAGTAGTAGATTGGCTGACCTCCGCAATTTACTTCCACATCACAGTAATCATACTGTTCTTCCAGTTCTCCTGCCAGTTTCTCTGCCTCTTCTTCTGTAAAACCTTCTCCGTAATAGATGCTGATCAGTTCCGTCTCATCATCCACCATCTGTTCTACAGTTTCTTTTGCTACTGCTGCCACTTCTTTTCCGACAGCCAGCATACCATGATCTCCGATACCCATGATATCACCTTCATGGATCTCTTTATCATCAATATGAGTATCTCTTACCGCATATGTGATCTGACCGGTCTTTACGCGGGTAATTTCTTCTGTCATATCTTTTTCATTGTCTTCCACAGATTTTTCCGGTACATAGTTGATCACTGCTGTAATACCCTGTGGTACAGTCTTGGTAGGAATAACAATGATATCTTTGTCTTTCGTCAGTGCTTTTGCCTGATTTGCTGCCAGAATAATATTTTTATTATTTGGCAGGATAAAGATATGCTCTGCATTCACTTTACTGATCGCATTCAGCATGTCTTCCGTACTCGGGTTCATCGTCTGTCCACCCTCGATCAGGTAATCCACACCAAGATCACGGAAAATCTGTCCGAAACCTTCGCCAATGGACACAGAAATAAATCCTACTTCTTTCTTCGGTGCTTTTGCTGCCTCTTCTGCCTGCTGTGCAGCAATTTTTTCCGCATCTTTAATCAGTTTTTCCTGATGTTCTTCACGCATGTTATCGATCTTGATTCTGGACAGAGAACCATAGGTAAGAGCACGCTGGATCGCCAGTCCCGGATCATTGGTATGTACGTGAATCTTAACCACTTCATCGTCAGCCACGCACACGATAGAATCACCCAGAGAGCTGAGATATGCCTTAAAGCCCACCTCATCTTCTGCAGTAAATTCTTTATTTAATACAATGATAAATTCCGTACAGTATCCAAACTTGATATCTGCTTCTGCCTGCGGAGTAATTTTTACAACTTTTGCGCTTTCTCCTCCGTCAAAAGTCAGATCCACTTCTTTTCCCATAAACGCGTCAAAGGCACCTTCCAGGACAACCATCAGACCCTGTCCGCCGGAATCCACAACACCTGCTTCTTTCAGTACCGGCAGCATATCCGGAGTTTTCGCAAGAACTCTGCGTCCTTCTTCCAGTACATCTTCCAGGAATGTCTGCAGATCTTCCGCATCCTCAGCCAGTTCCAGTGCCTTGTCTGCAACACCTCTTGCTACAGTAAGGATTGTTCCTTCTTTGGGTTTCATAACTGCCTTGTATGCAGTCTCCACGCCTTTATCTACGGCACGTGCCAGTGCTACAGCATCCAGTTCCTCCAGATCACGGATTCCTTTGGTAAATCCACGAAGAAGCTGAGAAAGAATAACACCGGAGTTTCCTCTTGCACCACGTAAAGATCCTGAGGAAATAGCCTTTGCCAGGGATGTCATCTGTACATCTTCCAGATTATTGACTTCTTTTACCGCTGACATGATCGTCAGAGTCATGTTGGTTCCCGTATCACCATCCGGTACCGGAAACACGTTTAACTCATTGATCCACTCTTTTTTCACTTCCAGATTCTTAGCTCCTGCCAGAAACATCCTGGCAAGCAGTTTGGCATCTATTGTATTCATCGCTTTCTAAAGCTCCTCCTTCATTAATCAATTACGCGAACGCCTTCTACCAGAATATTGATGTTTTCCACTTCAATACCGGTAAACGCTTCCACTTTATATTTTACATTGGCAATCAGGTTGTCAGAAACCGCACGGATACTTACTCCGTAAGCTACAATGACATGGAAATCCAGGGAAATCTTATTTTCATTTAATGTAACATTGATTCCATGTTTCAGACTGTCTTTCTTCAAGAGTTTTACCAGACCGTCTTTCATATTTACTGCAGCCATACCTACAATACCAAAACACTCCACAGCCACACTGCCTGCATAAGTGGCGATCACATCTGTGTTGATGGTAATTTCTCCCATTCCCGTGTTCATACGCCCTTTCATAGGTCAACCTCCATTCCCGGTTATTGTTCTGTCCGTCTTCTTCATTCCCCGGTTTCTCCCGGTATTGCTGTGCTGACGTATTTTATTTGTTTACAATAACCTGCTCTTTTCTCATTTTATAGCGCTGCTGTTCACTCCGTTCTCAACAACTTTATAACTCATTTTGGGGTGGAAATTCCCTCGCTGATGAATTATACTGTATGTATTATAACCTGTTTTTGTAGAAAAAGAAATATAATTTTTGAAAAATTTATATTTTTGCTTGCAAAATGATAATTCTTCTGTTAGAATATCTAGTGTTGCGAATCTATGATTACGAACGATTACGATAAATAGTGTTAAGGAGGTGCAGTCATGGCAAAGTGTGCGATCTGTGAAAAAGGTGCTCATTTCGGAAACAACGTGAGCCATTCCCATAGAAGATCTAGCAAAATGTGGAAATCCAATGTAAAATCTGTAAAGGTTAAGGTAGACGGTGGAGCTAAGAAAATGTACGTTTGTACTTCTTGCCTGAGATCCGGCAAAGTTGAAAGAGCATAATATTTGCATCCCTTAACTTGAGAAAAAGACCTGGAGGCTAACGCTTTCGGGTCTTTTTTTGTCTGTACACAAAAAGTATACACAAAAGAAGCGTTTTCCATGCGGCCGCACGGAAAACGCTTCTGTCTATTCAAACATGTTAGTATAGTAAGATCTCTTTTGATGATCTTATCATACCATACACTTCTGACGAATCTTTCTTCTTTTTTCTTAACTTTTCCTTAAAATCTCTCAGGCAGCTCCGTCCGTCTCTGTCGTTGTCTGGTCATCCTGTGAATCAGCGGCCGTATCTGCTGTAGATCCCTGTTCTCCTGCCTGTATACGATTATAGACAGCTTTTGCATCCTCGATATGGTATGGCTCGGTGGAAGGTCCTCCCGGGGCTCCTGCAGTCACCAGGATGTATTCTACATCATCTACTTTGGCAAGACTTGCCAGACACTGTCCTGCTTCGCCGGTATATCCGGTCTTACCGCCTTCGATCTCTCCGCCATTTACCTCCGGAGAATCCATCTTCTTGAACATCGTACTCAGAAAATGCAGACCTTCCGGTGCGGATGCTGTAGCACTTGTCGTATATTCTGAGGTGCAGTAGATCTGTCGGAATGTATCATTCTGCAGTGCGTAGCTTAACAGCTTGGTCAGATCACGCACTGTTGTATAATGATTTTCATCATGCAGTCCGGTACAGGTTACAAAATGTGTACTGTCCATGCCAAGTTCTGCCGCTTTTTCATTCATCTTTGCCACAAAGTTTTCCTCAGAGCCAAACAGATGCTGAGCCAGCCCCACACAGCACTCCGCGCCGGAAGGAAGCATCACACCATAAAGGATATCGATTGCCTTTACCTCATCTCCAGCTCCGAAGCCTGCCAGAGAAGCTCCTTCGGTATACAATCGGTCATAAGTATCCCTGTCGATCGTGATCGTCTCATTCTGATCCGCCAAATTTTCCAGACCGACAACTGCTGTCATGATCTTCGTCATGGATGCCGGATAAATCTTTGCATCTGCATCTTTTTCTGCCACCACTTTGCCGTCAGAAAGTCTTACCAGAATCCCGGACCGACTGTTGATATCGCTGATGTCGACCGATGGTACCGGCTCTTGCGTCGGTGTCGGTTCGGCCGTCGGCACCTCAGTGGCCTCCGCAGACGGTACGGCTTCAACCTCATCTCCCTCTGCTTTTGATGTTCCGCATCCTTTAGAACCGAGCAGAAGCAGAATCACAGTAAACACAACCGCCACAAGCAGTAATCCACCGCCAAACATCATTCTCTGTCTCCGTCTTCTCTGACGCATTCTTTCCTTTTTTGTCATTCTCTTTTTTGTCATTCTCTTTTTCGCCATAGTCTTTTCCATGCCAAAAAGCATGCCCTCCGTAAATTCTTATGATAAACCTGTCAATCCGTCTGTACCTTCTCATCACTTTCAAAACTGTAGGTTTCTGATTTTTTATCGGCAGAATGATCTGTCTGTTTCGATTTTTCTGTCTTTGTTTCTTCTTTCCTGCTATTCTTCTCTGACATATAATCTTCGTATACCCAGGCTTCCTGACCCTGATAGCGGATCTTTACCCAGCCGCCGTCCTCACCAAGTTTTTCTACCTGATCTCCCTTGGCAAGTTCACCGATCACACGGCTCTGACTGCTTGCCGCATCACGGACGTTGACCGGAGAGGTGCAGGTGATCATATGACCGCTTTTCTCTTTCTTTTCTATTCTGGACGGTGTCGGTGTTGGTGTCGGCGTCGTTGTATGACTCGGTTCAGATGTCCCGGAAGGCATCGTCACTCTCTTTTTATCCGTCTTATCACTGTCTTTTGTAGTATTCTTTTTTGTGTCTTTCTCTTTTTCGTCATTTCCGGAAGTTGTTTTACTGTCTGCCGTTTCCAGATCCGTACTGTCATCATCTTTTACCTCCGGTGTCTCTCCCTCAAGATCTACTTTCGGTCCGTCATCCTTCTCCACTTTTGTCGTTCCGACAGCCAGTATATCACAGACCACATCCCAGGTTTTGCAGCCGGACAGTCCCATGACTCCCGCCAGCATAAGCGCCAGCAACACTGTTTTTTTCTTCACACTCATAACCCTCTTTGTCTCTTATTTATTATTTTATTGTAACTGTTCAGTACCTTCACAGTTACAAGCCAAAATGCATTGAAAATCACCTTCGGTGATGGCATTTTGGCTTGCATGTCTCAGTGTTTTGGCATATTCATGCCAAAACATTTCGCGGGACAGTGACTACTGAATAGTTACATTTATTTACTGATAATACTTCCTACATTTTTTATTAATACCGAGATTGTTCCGTCCGGATTCGTAATAAAATCAACTTTATCTTTATTCTGATACTGTTCCATCGGGATACGGATCTCGATACCGGTATCGGTGATCAGATTCTGTTTTCCGTATTTTCTGGTCGTCGCCGGATTCTGTGGTTCCACTTCCGTCTCCGTCAGATGGTATTTTTCCAGCTTTTCAATCACCTGTTCCTTCATCTCTTCCTGTTCTTTGAAAATCTTATCGATCAGTACCGGCACGGCAAAGCCCCCATCTTCTTCCAGTGCCTGATTGATGATACTTTTTGTCTCCATCTGCACCTCAAACTGCTCGGACTCATGATAAAACTTTTTCTGCACATCGTCCACTGCTTTTGCCACGATCGCCAGTTTGGATTTTGGTGACAAAGAACCGTGGCACTGTAAAAACAGCTGAGAAAAATAATTTGTTTTTACTCCGTTGACATCATATTTTTTCTCGATGATCTTCAGATTTTTATCTGTCATATCAATCAGTGCCGCCTCTGCCAGTTTCTGATTTTCTCCCGGCAGGATCGCCTTCTGTTTGATGACCGAATTGCTGTTTCCCCATGGATCAGAGTCCGTCATGTGGGTATAATACGTTTTATAGTTCATCTTTAACAGGGCCAGAAAATGCTGCTGTTCTACCTCATATTCCACCACCAGAAGATCCGCCGGCGGAATGTCAATATTTTTATTCATAACACCGTAAAGCAGTTCCCCCAGTTTCTGACTGACCAGGATAAAGTTTTCTTCGTTGTACGCTTCCAGTTCTGCCTGCACTTTAGAATCTTCATCAAAAGAACATTTTTTCATATCATCGCTCTCTAACAGCCGGAAAATATGCGCCCGCAGAAAATCCCCAAAATCTGATCCGAAATCAATCACCTGATCAGACAGAACCGGCATCCCCATCGTAGAATCCATAATATGTATGATCACCTGTCGTAACCGAATATCTTCTTTTTGCATCTTTCCCTCCTAGTTCAGCCGGATATTCTTCAGCGCATCGGCAAATGCGGAATTCACCGGTTCTTTTGCCTCTTTCTGCTGTTTCTTCATATACGCATGCACATCCCGTTTGGATACACCTCCGCCCTCTTTTTTCCGTCGCTCCTGGAATTTGGAAAGGCGTTCTTTGTGTCCGCAGGAGCAGACAAACATACTGTCGTCCCCTTTTCCGATCATTTCCATCCGTTTGTGGCAGATCGGGCATCTGGCGTTCGTTGTCCGGGATACAGTTTCCCGGTATCCGCAGGCACGATCCTGGCACACCAGAAGTTTCGCATTCTTCCCATTGACGGCAAGTAATCGTTTCCCGCAGTTCGGACATTTTTTATTTGTCATGTTTTCATGGTGGAAGGTTCCCTCTTCCCTGCGGATCTCCTGCAGCAGCTCTTTTGTATAGCCGCGGATCTCACTCATAAATACACAGTCATCCAGCTCTCCTTTTGCGATTTTTGAAAGCTTCATCTCCCACTCTGCAGTCAGTTCCGGCTTTTTCAGATCCTCCGGCACTAACTCCAGAAGCTGTTTTGCCTTAGAGGTAATATGAATCTCATTTCCTTTCTTTTCCAGCAAAAAGGTGTGAAACAATTTCTCAATAATATCCGCTCTCGTGGCAACCGTTCCCAGCCCTCCGGTTTCTCCTATGGTTTTTACCATCTCACGGTCTTTGTTCTCCATGTATTTTACCGGATTTTCCATTGCCGAAAGCAGTGTCGCCTCAGTAAATCGTGGCGGCGGCGTGGTTTTTCCTTCCCGGATATCCACCTGCACCTGTTTAAACTCCATACCCTGACTGATTTTCGGAAGGGTCTGATCTTTCATATCACGGGAGGACTCATCCTCATCCTCACAGTTCATCTCCTGTACCTGACGGAATCCTTCGTCTATCATGACTTTTCCTCTGGCAACGAACTGTTCTCTTCCACTCTCTGCATAAATAACTGTCTCTTCGTATCTGCACGGCGGACAGAACGCACTTAAAAAGCGGCGCACCACAAGATCATAGATTTTTCGTTCCTCATTTGTCATATGTGTCAGATCCACAAACTGTTCTGTCGGGATGATAGCATGATGATCGGATACTTTTTTATTGTCCACAAAAGACCATTTTTTCGTCTCCGGGTGCTGTGCTTTTACTGTCAGTGCCATCTTCCGGTACGGACCGACCGCACAGGCATCCAGACGCTCGGATAAGGTTCCGACGACATCCGAAGTCAGATATCTGGAGTCTGTTCTTGGATAAGTAAGTACTTTATGATTTTCATAGAGACGCTGCATAATATTCAGAGTTTCCTTTGCAGACAATCCAAACCGTTTGTTCGCATCCCTCTGCAGTTCGGTCAGATCATAAAGCAGCGGTGGATAAACTTTTTTCTCTTTCTTTTCTGTCTTTCTGATGATCAGGCTGTGCTTCTCACATTCCTTTTTTATCTCCTGGGCACGCTCCTTCTGATAGGTACGAAGGCTGCCTGTTTTTCCTTCTTTCCAGGTAAAAGTAATACCGTCTGCTTTTGCTGTGATCATATAATAACTTTCCGGTACAAACCGTCGGATCTCATTTTCTCTCGCCTGGATCATCGCAAGCGTAGGAGTCTGTACCCGACCACAGGATAACTGTGCGTTATATTTACAGGTCAGTGCTCTGGTGGCGTTGATTCCGACCAGCCAGTCCGCTTCCGCACGGGACACCGCCGCCCGGTATAAGGGGTCGTACTCTTTGCTGTTTTTCAGATGGGCAAACCCATCCCGGATCGCCTTGTCTGTCACGGAAGACACCCACAGTCTCCGGCACGGTTTCTGGTTTCTTGCTTCTTTTAAGATCCAGCGTGCCACCAGTTCTCCCTCTCTTCCGGCATCCGTCGCGATCACGATTTCTTTGACATCCTGTCGCTGTACCAGTTTTTTCACTGTCTGGAACTGTTTTGCCGTCTGTCGGATCACTTCCGTTTCCAGTTTTTTCGGCATAATCGGAAGTTCTTCCATCTTCCATTCTTTATATTTTTTATCGTATCCTTCCGGGTCCTTTAAGGTTACCAGATGTCCCAGTCCCCAGGTAACGATATAATCCTTTCCTTCCAAAAAACCGTTTCCCTGCGGGGTACAGTGAAGCACCCGGCCAATGTCCCTTCCCACAGAAGGTTTTTCTGCCAATACTAAGGTTTTCATTTTTATCCTCATTTCTGTCTGTTCCGACATCCTTCTTATTCTTTATTTTTCACTCTGGCATTATAGCATACTCTTTCCCAGATTTCAAAGTCCAACCCCGGTTCCGGTATCCTCTCATTCCCGTCTGTTTTTAACAAGTTTTCCTGTTTTTTCAAAAAGTTCCATGAAAATGCACAAAAAGTCTTGCCTTTTCCATACAAATCATATATAATATCTTTTGTGTTGATTCACAGGCTGAAATAGCTCAGTTGGTAGAGCACTTCACTCGTAATGAAGGGGTCGTGGGTTCAAGTCCCATTTTCAGCTTTTCAGAAACGTTCGCCATTTATTTTCAGGTGGTGGGCGTTTTTTCGTTATCTACCTGCTGAACAGTCACTGACTTTTAAGAAAAGGTGATGGAACTTCTCTGTTCCACCACCTTTTCTTTTGCTATATCTTCTCTTATTTCTTTTACAGTTTTCGGAATGCATCCAGAGAACGTTCTACCTTCTCCGTCTCGATGCAGTAAGCCATACGGAAATATCCCGGGCAGCCGAAGGTATCACCCGGCACTAACAGCAGATCCTGCTTCATTGCTCTCTTACAGAATGCAACCGCATCCGGTTCCGGAGCTTTCGGGAACATGTAGAAGGTTCCGCCCGGGCGTACGATCTCAAATCCCATACCTGTCAGGGCATCATAAAGAATATTTGCATTTTTCTCATATACTGACAGGTCTGCGGTATCGTACAGACAGTCTGCCACTGCAAGCTGGATCAGGGATGCCGGGCAGTTATGACCGATACCACGGGAAATCTGTCCGCACATATCTACGATGGTTTCCGCCTCATTACAGCTCGGTGACACTGCCACATAACCGATTCTCTCTCCAGGAAGGGACAGCGATTTGCTGAAGGAGTAACAGGTGATGGTATTCGGATAATACTTCGCGATAAACGGTGCGTCCACACCCTCAAAAACAATCTCACGGTACGGCTCATCTGAGATCAGATATATCTCATGACCGTATTCTGCTGCTTTTTTCTCCATGATCCGCGCCAGTTCTCTGACTGTATCGGTGGTGTATACAATACCGGACGGATTATTCGGCGTATTGATCAGAACTGCGGTAACATCGTTTGTCAGCATGGTCTCGAATTTTTCAAAGTCAATCTGGAATCCTTTCAGATCCGGCGGAACAACTTTCAGTTTTGCTCCTGTCAGATTGACATACGGGTTGTATTCCGGGAAAAACGGTGCGAAAGTAAGGATGGAATCTCCCGGGACAGTTACTGCACGGAATGCATGTGCCAGAGCTGCTGCCGCACCGGAGCACATGAAAATATGTTCTTTTTTATATGGCAGACCGAAACGTTTTTCCAGAGATACCGCTACCGCCTCACGCACACTGTCGATACCGAGGCTCGGGCTGTATCCATGAAGGGCTACCGGGCTTTCCGTCTCCAGCAGTTCGATCATTTTCTTTGTAAATTTTTCCGGAACCGGCACAGACGGATTACCGAGACTGTAGTCAAATACATTCTCTTTTCCGATCTCTTTTGCCCGTTCGATTCCGTAAGTAAACATCTCACGGATTACGGATTTTGCTCCTAACATCTTTTTATATTCCTGTGCAATCATAGTTGGTCTCCTTACTTTCTGTCCAGGTTTCCAATCCTTTTTTTCTTATCGTTCAGAAACCTGCTTTTCCTTATGCTTAATATACAATTACCGGTGTTCCCACCGATACTGTCTCGTAGATAATTTTTGCAGCTTCCAGCGGAGTATTGATACATCCGTGGGAGCCATTGGTTTTATATATATCACCGCCAAAATTATTACCACGACTCGCCAGATCATGAATACCGACGCCACCGTTAAATGGCATCCAGTAATGAACGAAAGCTGTATATTCCGGTTGCCCGTTCGCATCTTTTGGCCCCTTCATGGTGTATTCTGTGGTCTTCCAGAAGATTGGCCAGCACCCGTTTTTCGGAGTGGCTCTTCCTTCTTTTGATATATCACCGGTAACCACCGGAGTCTCCACCACAAGTTGTCCGTTTTTGTAGCACCACATTGTCTGCCTGTCGATGCTGATTTCTACATAGACATCGCCAAGATCGTTATCACTGGTTCCTTTTGCCTTATGGCTGTAAGAAAGTTCCATCTCCTGCTCTTTTCCTTCAGCCAGTGCCGTTTTCAGGTTTTCCAGGGATTTTTCCCGGTCTACCTGCCAGCCGTATCTGTTGGTTGCCAGTGTGATCTGTGCACCGTCGTGAGTTGTAAATTTTCTGGATTTTCCATAGGTATCAATCTGATCCGCAAGTTGCTCAATAAACGCCTTTTCCTTCGATTCATCAATAGAATAATTACCGTTTTCGTCCTGTACAAGCCAGGATTTTAACACCTCATGATCAATCGTGGATACGGTACCTTTCACTGTATAAGTCAGTTTTGCACCGGTCAGCGAATTCAGCGTATTCATCTGTTCGTTCAGAGATTCATCATTCTGATACACTGCAGGTTTCAGATAACAGTCCTGATCCGCCAGAGAAAGTTCTGTCGTGCCGTTTTGTATGGCATCCTGTACCAGAGAAATCACTTTTTCTTCATCCACCGCATTACCTTCCACCTCAGGGGCTATCCTATACCCATCTGCAGTTTCCTGTAGTGCCGCATCCCGGGGCTGTACCATATTTGCCTCGCTCATAAACGGAAGGCTTTTTACAATCGGTTCCACCGCATCTTTATCGTAGGTGGTATTCGCCGATACTTCATACTTCCCTCCCCGGAACGCATGGCGAATCCACTCCAGTGGTTTCTGATCCATCAGTAACTGATCCACACCATTGTCATCCACATACGTCAGATGAAACTGCGGTCCGGTAACAGTATATGTTTCCCCTTCTTTCGTGGTGATGTTCAGTGTATATTCACTGATTTTTTCCTGCAGAAGCTCTTTTACTTCCGAAGCTGTCTTATCGCTGCAGTCCTGTCCGTTGATCCACGTATCTTTATAAAAATGGATTTTGTAATAATTACTTCTCCATATATACGCTGCTGCCACTCCAAGCAACAGGATCAGGCAAAGATATACGCTGATGATTACTTTTTTCTGTTTCTTCTTTTTTCTTTTTTTACCCTTCTTTTGTGCCATGATTCCCCTTTATTCTTTTGCTCCCTTTCTGTATACACACCGCGCTCCGTCTGCGTTTTGCGAGTATATCCTTTTTCTGGATAATTATATACCATTTGTCGAGGAATACAATTTCAATTCTCTTAATATTTTTTTACACTTTGTAAACTCTTTATATTTCTCTTTCACCGGTGCATATGCACATCCATCTGCGGATACGGAATCCGAATGCCCCTCTTATCAAATTCCAGTTTGATCTGTTCATTCATACGCCACTTGGTATTCCAGAATTCTTCTGTTTTTACCCAGGCACGAAGCCCTAAGATCACTGCACTGTCCCCCAGTTCATCCACAAAAACCTGAGTTTCTTCCCGATCCAGAAGTTCCGGATCTTTTTCGATCAGTTCCCGGAGAATCTGTTTTGCCAAAAGCAGGTCGGATTCATAGGAAATTCCCACTTTGATCTCCAGTCTTCTTTTTTCCATCGCCGTTACATTCGTGATACTGTCGTTTGTCAGCACAGAATTGGGGATCACGATCCGACGGCTGTCGATGGTCATCAGCGTGGTGTAGTACAGTTCGATCTTCTGTACCGTTCCCTCGGTCTTTTCCCCATTTTCGATGATGTAATCGCCAACGGAAAACGGTCGCAGGAACATGATGATCAGTCCGCCTGCAAAGTTGGATAAACCACCCTGCAAAGCCAAACTGATCGCCACGCCGGCAGAACCTACAAGTGCAGCCACCGAAGTCTTGTCCACACCAAGATTTCCGGCAATCGTCAGGATCAGGATCAGATGCAGCCCAATCTTAATTCCTGATAAAAGAAAGCTTTTTGCTGCCTCATCACTTCCGAATTTTACCAGATGTTTCCGCAGATTTTTGCAGAGCCATCCGATCAGTTTTGTTCCGATAAAATAAACGATCAGCGCCAGGATGACTTTCAGCACAAAATCAAGAAGTCCGTCCTGTGGAATACTCTCCTTCCACTGAGCCAGCGCCTTTATTGCATTCGTCATTCTGTCTTAGTCTCCTTTTTAGCTGTTACCGTCTTTTTCTCTTTTGGCTTCTTCGCAGCTTCTGCTTCTTTTGCTGTGCGTTTTTCTTTCTCTTCTGCACCTTTCTTCTCAGCCGTCTCCAGCTTCTGCTGGATGACTTTACGAAGTCCTTCTTTTTTCTCGGTTGCAGACAGCATCTTTCTTTCTGCTTTTCCAGCTGTCTTTTTCGCTGTTTTTGCCGTTCTGTTGGTAGATGTCTTTGCTGCTGTTTTTGTAAAGCTGTAAATTGCTACGCTTAACGGTGCAACTTTTACTTTGATCGTATACGGACGATCATCCGTCTCTTCTTTCTTCGCAATCTTTACACGTGGATTGACCACACCGGTTCCACCGTATTCTTTTGCATCACTGTTCAGGATTTCTTTATATTTTCCTGCATACGGAACACCTACCAGTTCCTCCTCATAAGCAACATCCGAGAAATTACAAATAACAACAAGTGTATCTTCCTGTTTTTTGGACTTTCGAAGGAAAGTCACCATACTCTTTTCCCATTCCACGCAGTTGATCCATTCAAATCCATCGGGATCATAGTCCAGTTTCCACAGTGCCGGATGCGTCTTATAAAGCTGAATCAGGGCTTTCGTATAGTTCTGCATCTGTCTGTGTGCCGGTTTTTCCAGGTCTTCCCAGTCAAGAGCTTTATTTTCTGCCCATTCATGTACCTGACCATATTCCTGTCCCATAAACAGAAGTTTTTTACCCGGATGTGTCATAAAAAAGCCATACGCCGCACGCAGATTTGCGAACTTTTTATCCTCGGTTCCAGGCATCTTCTCCAACAGCGATCCTTTCTGGTGTACCACTTCATCATGGGATAAGCTCAACATGAACCGTTCACTGTAAGCATAAACCATACTGAATGTCAGTTCGTTATGGTGTGCACCACGAAAATACGGATCATTACTCATATAGCCGACGAAATCATTCATCCATCCCATATTCCATTTGTAATCAAATCCCAGACCATCTTCCGTGTCCACACTTCCTGTCACTCTCGGCCATGCTGTGGACTCTTCTGCTATCAGAAGAGCATCCGGATGTTTCTTTTTAAAGATAGAATTCAGATGTTTTAACAATTCCACAGCATCCAGATTTTCATTGCCGCCGTAGATGTTTGCAACCCATTCCCCATCGTTCTTTCCATAGTCCAGATACAACATGGAAGCCACTGCATCAAAGCGGATACCGTCTGCATGGAATTTTTCTGTCCAGAACAGTGCGTTGGCAATCAGGAAGTTTTTCACCTGCGGTCTTCCATAATTGTAGATCAGTGTGCCCCAGTGTGGATGATACCCCTGTCTCGGATCGAGATGCTCATACAGACAGGTTCCGTCAAAGTTGGCAAGTCCGAAGGTATCCCGTGGGAAATGCGCCGGTACCCAGTCCAGAATCACACCGATACCCGCCTGATGGAGCGTATCCACAAAATACATAAAATCTTCCGGTGAGCCGTAGCGGCTGGTCGGTGCATAATAGCCGGTCACCTGATAGCCCCAGGAGGCATCAAACGGATGTTCCATCACCGGCATCAGTTCCACATGTGTATATCCCATCTCTTTGACATAAGCCACGATCATCGGTGCAAGTTCCCGGTAATTATAGAATTCTCTTCCGTCTTCCGGTTTTTTCCAGGATGCCAGATGCATCTCATAGACGAACATCGGGGCATCCTCTGTCTGAATCTTTTTTCGTTCCTTCATCCATGTCTGATCTTTCCAGACATACTGTGTAAGATCTGCCACCACCGAAGCAGTTGCCGGGCGAAGTTCTGCCTGGTTTGCATAAGGATCGGCTTTCAGGTAAGTCAGACCGTCTTTTAATTTCAGTTCATACTTATACAGAGACCCTACCGGAATCTGTGGGATAAACAGCTCATAGATTCCCGATACCGAAAGGCGCTGCATCTGGTATACTCTGCCATCCCAGTGATTAAAATCTCCAACCACACTGACACGGGCCGCATTCGGTGCCCAGACTGCAAAATACACACCATCCACACCATTGACAGTCATCGGATGTGCACCCAGTTTTTCGTAAATATCATAGCAGATACCATTGATAAACTTCTGTTCCTCTTCCAGTGTGATCTGACAGGGAAACGCATATGCATCATAGCATTCGATCTGCTCCCCCTCCTGCTCCACCAGATAGGTATACTCCGGAATCTTTCTCCCGCTCAGTAATACAGCAAAATATCCTGCATCGTCCTCTTTACTCATCGGATACTCTCTGCCGTCTTTTGTCATTTTCACCGTTACTTTGTCCGCCCCCGGAAAAAAGCACTGTACCAGCACTCCGTCACCGGTTACATGTGGTCCGAGGATCTCTCTCGGCGCATATTCTTCAGAATATACAACTGCCTCAATTTCCGGCCAATCCATCAATTCATATAATTTGTCAGACATAAACCCCTACCTCCTGCGATTTCGTAACCGATCAGTACCTTCACAGTTACAATTTTTCATGTATTAAATCTATCATACCATTTTCATACTTGAAATACAATCGTAAGAAGAAGTAAGCGGAATATATATTGCACTGAATCTTAAGTAATTCTTCATCATGAAAAGAGAGCCGTTTCGTCCTTTCGGATGTAACGACTCTCCTTTCTTCCTGCTCGCGCAGGCATGTATTATTTTTCTATTTATTTTATTATCCTGACTTTCAGAACGCCCTCGATCTTGTCTAATTTGTCGATGATCTCCCGGGTTGCCGGTGTCTCCAGATCGATCAGAGTATATGCATAATCTCCTTTACTCTTGTTGGTCATATCGGAGATGTTCATGCCTGCCCCACCGAGAACGGTTGCGAACTGGCTGATCATGTTTACTACATTTTTATGGTTGATGGCGATTCTTCCGGCCACACCACAGATTCCCATATCACAGTTTGGATAGTTGACAGAATTATGGATATTACCATTTTCCAGATAATCTCTCAGTTCTTTGACTGCCATGCATGCACAGTTGTCTTCAGATTCAGCTGTGGATGCTCCCAGATGTGGTGTTACCAGTGTATTTTTTGCGCCTGCAACGGTAGGGTTTGCAAAATCTGTGACATATTTTTTCACTTTTCCTGCTTCCAGCGCTTCTATCAGAGCAGTTTCATCCACCAGAAGGTCTCTGGAGAAGTTTAACAGAACCACACCGTCTTTCATCATTGCGATGCTGTCTTTGCTGATCATGCCCTTTGTGCTGTCAAGAAGCGGCACATGAAGGGTAATGTAATCGCACTCTTGGAAAATATCTTCCACATTGGCGATATGTTTAATCTCTCTGGAAAGCTTCCATGCGGTATCTACAGAGATATATGGATCATATCCGTATACTTCCATACCAAGATAAATAGCAGTGTTGGCAACCATTGCTCCGATGGCTCCCAGACCGATGACACCGAGTTTCTTTCCTTTGATCTCGCAGCCGGCAAACTGTTTTTTCTGTTTTTCTGCCAGTTTTCCAACATTTTCGTTATCTTTTTCCTGTTTTACCCATTCCACACCGCCTACAATATCACGGGATGCAAGGAGCATACCGGCGATTACCATTTCTTTGACACCGTTTGCGTTGGCTCCCGGTGTATTGAATACGACGATACCCTGCTCTGCACAATCCTGTAACGGAATGTTGTTGACACCGGCTCCGGCACGGGCAATAGCCTGAATGTTTTCCGGTAATTTCATCTCATGCATCGAAGCACTTCTTACCAGAATCGCATCGGCTTTTTCTATTTCTTCTGTTTTTGTGTAATCATTTGTAAATCCATCCAGTCCCACTTTGGAGATCGGATTCAGACATTGATACTGAAACATCTTACAGATTCTCCTTCTCAAATTTTTTCATGAACTCTACTAATTTTTCCACACCTTCAATCGGCATAGCATTGTAGATACTTGCCCGCATACCACCGACAGTTCTGTGTCCTTTCAGATTCTCCAGACCTGCTTCTTTCGCTTCTTTTACAAACTTTGCATCCAGATCCAGGTCTCCTGTTACGAAAGGAACGTTCATCAGAGAACGGGAAGCTTTTTCTACGGTTCCCTTGAACAGTTTGCTTTCATCCAGATAATCATACAGGATCTTGGCTTTCTTTTCATTGCGCTCTTTCATTGCTTCCAGACCGCCCTGTTTTTTCAGCCATTTGAATACTTTACCACAGATGTAGATGCAGTAGCAGTTCGGTGTATTATAAAGAGAATTTGCATCAGCATGTGTTTTATATTTCATCATGGTCGGAGTTCCCGGCAATACATCGTCTGTGATCAGGTCATCTCTTACGATTGCAATGACCATGCCGGCCGGTCCGATATTTTTCTGTACACCACCGTAAATGATTGCATATTTACTTACATCTACCGGTTCAGACAGGAAACAGGAAGAAACATCTGCCACCAGATCTTTTCCTTTGGTATTTGGCAGTTCTTTGAATTTTGTTCCATAGATCGTATTATTCTCACAGATATATACATAATCTGCATCTTCGCTGATCGGAAGATCGGAACAGTCCGGGATATAAGAGAATGTCTTGTCTTCGGAAGTGGCAATCTTGTTTGCTTTTCCGTATTTCTGTGCTTCCTGCCATGCCTTCTTTGCCCACTGACCGGTTACGATATAATCGGCAACCTTGTTTTTCATCAGGTTCATCGGGATCATGGCAAACTGCAGAGATGCTCCGCCCTGAAGGAATAACACTTTATAGTTATCCGGGATGTGCATCAGGTCTCTCAGATCTTTTTCTGCTTCCTGAATAATCTGATCAAAAGCTTTGGAACGGTGACTCATCTCCATCACAGACATTCCTGTACCCTTGTAATCTAACATTTCTGCCTGTGCTTCTTTCAGCACTTCTTCCGGCAGTACAGCAGGACCCGCTGAAAAATTGTAAACTCTACTCACCTTAGTTTCCTCCTCTTTCTCACATTTTCATAACTGTTCAGCACCTTCGCATATGCCAGCTAAACAGCTATCCTTTTTCTTCTTTCCCGTTAGCACTTTAGTGTGCTAACATATGAAACACTATACACCTCTGATAAATTATTGTCAATATCAAAATTCTGTTAAATATATTTTTATAGCAATAAAGCAAACCAGATATATATTTTAATGTATCAGGTTTGCTTTATTTATTAATTCCTATTTTTCTTTCTTCGCAAGATCCTCAGCATCAAAGACTTCCTCGATCGGAGCTCCTGCAGGAACCATCGGGAATACTTTGTCATCACAGTCGATCTGGCAGTCCAGCACAACAGTTGTGTTCAGTGCGATTGCTTTTTCGATCGCCGGACCCACTTCTTCTTTTTTGGTCACACGGATGCCAACTGCACCCATGGATTCTGCAAATTTTACAAAATCTACTTTGTCATCCAGTATGGTGCTTGAATAACGGTGATCGTAGAACAGAGTCTGCCACTGACGCACCATGCCCAGTACGTGATTGTTAATAACGATCTCAATAAGCGGCAGGTTATTTCTTGCTGCCGTAGCAACTTCGTTCATGTTCATACGGAAGCATCCGTCACCTGCGATATTGACTACCACTTTGTCCGGACGACCGAATTTTGCACCGATTGCTGCTCCAAGACCATAACCCATGGTTCCCAGTCCGCCGGAAGTGAGCAGAGTACGCGGTTCTTTGTATTTGTAATACTGGGCAGCCCACATCTGGTGCTGTCCCACATCGGTAACGACGATCGCATCACCTTTTGTCACACGATACAGTTCTTCGATGACATACGGTCCGGTCAGACCTTCCTGGTTATATTTCAGCGGATATTTTGCTTTCATATCTTCCACTTCTTTCACCCAGGCATCGTGATTCTTCGGATGGATCTTTTTGTTTAATTCTTTTAATACTTCTTTGACATCACCGATGATACTGCAGTCTACTTTAATGTTTTTGTTGATCTCTGCGGCATCCACATCGATCTGGATGATCTTTGCATTCTGTGCGAATTTTGCAGTGTTACCGGTTACCCGATCAGAAAAACGTGCTCCCACGGTGATCAGGAGATCACACTTTGTCACACCCAGGTTGGATGTTTTGGTTCCGTGCATACCAAGCATACCGGTATACAGTTCGTCTTCTCCGGAAAATGCGCCTTTTCCCATCAGTGAATCCGTTACCGGAGAATTGATGGTGTGTGCAAATTTGCGCAGTTCTTCTGCTGCTCCGGAAGTGATCGCACCACCGCCCACGAAAATGTATGGTTTTTCTGCCTCGCTGATCAGTTTTGCTGCCTGATTCAGGTCAGATTCCTGCATCTCTGCAGTATACGGTGCAATCGGTGTCGGCTCCTGATAAGTATATTCTGTAACAGCTGCTGTCACATCTTTTGTCACATCCACAAGTACCGGACCCGGTCTTCCGCTCTGTGCAATGGTAAATGCACGGCGGATCGCAGGTGCAAGGTCATTGATATCTTTTATGATCATGCTGTATTTGGTGATTGGCATAACAACGCCGGCTATATCAATCTCCTGGAAGCTGTCACGTCCGAGAAGTCCTGTTGCCACGTTAGCTGTGATCGCTACCATAGGGATAGAATCCATATGGGCTGTTGCGATACCGGTTACCAGATTGGTCGCTCCCGGACCGGAGGTTGCCATACATACACCTACTTTTCCGGTCGCACGAGCATATCCGTCAGCGGCATGGGAAGCACCCTGCTCATGAGATGTGAGTACGTGGTGGATCTCATCACTGTGTTTATATAAAGCATCATAGACATTCAGAATCGTTCCTCCCGGATATCCAAATACGGTATCTACGCCCTGTTCTTTCAGGCATTCAATAATAATTTCTGATCCTGTAAGCTGCATCAGTCTTTCCTCCTAAATTATTTCTTCGGTACTTCAAGAATCGCACCACGGTTACCGCTGGTTACCATAGCTGCATAACGTGCCAGATATCCGGTCGTTACTTTCGGCTCACGCGGCTGCCACTCTGCTTTTCTCTTTGCCAGTTCTTCGTCAGATACCAGCAGTTCCAGACTGGTTTCCGGAATATTAATACGGATCATGTCGCCTTCTTCTACCAGTGCGATCGGTCCGCCTACGGCTGCTTCCGGTGACACGTGTCCGATAGAAGCTCCTCTGGATGCTCCGGAGAATCGTCCGTCTGTGATCAGGGCGACGGAAGATCCCAGTCCCATACCTGCGATTGCAGAAGTCGGGTTCAGCATTTCTCTCATGCCGGGGCCGCCTTTTGGTCCTTCGTAACGGATTACAACAACATCGCCTGCAACAATTTTTCCGCCTTTGATGGCTGCGATCGCATCTTCTTCGCATTCAAATACACGAGCCGGTCCTTCGTGTACCATCATTTCTTCGCAGACAGCACTGCGTTTTACAACTCCGCCATCCGGTGCCAGATTACCTGTCAGAACAGCAAGTCCTCCGGTCTGGCTGTATGGATTGTCTAACGGACGGATGACTTCCGTATTCCGGTTGACACAGTTTGCAATATTTTCTCCTACTGTTTTACCGGTTACTGTCATGCAGTCCAGATTCAGCAGGTTTTTCTTTGATAATTCATTCATGACAGCATACACACCGCCTGCTTCGTTCAGGTCTTCCATATAAGTCGGTCCTGCCGGTGCCAGATGACACAGGTTTGGTGTTTTTGCGCTTACTTCATTTGCCAGAGTGATATCGAAGTCAAATCCGATTTCATGTGCGATTGCCGGCAGATGCAGCATACTGTTAGTGGAACATCCCAGTGCCATATCTACAGTCAGCGCATTCATGACTGCTTCTTTTGTCATGATATCTCTCGGACGGATATTCTTTCTGTACATTTCCATAACCTGCATGCCGGCATGTTTTGCCAGTTTGATACGTTCGGAATATACAGCCGGGATGGTTCCGTTTCCACGAAGCCCCATACCCAGTACCTCGGTCAGACAGTTCATGCTGTTGGCTGTATACATACCGGAACAGGAACCGCAGGTCGGGCATACTTTATTTTCAAATTCTTCCACATCGTCTTCTGTCATAGTTCCGGCTGCGTAGGATCCTACTGCCTCGAACATACTGGACAGGCTTCGTTTCTGACCGTGTACATGACCTGCAAGCATCGGACCACCGCTGACAAATACAGTTGGTACGTTCAGTCTGGCTGCTGCCATCAGAAGTCCCGGTACATTTTTATCACAGTTTGGCACCATAACCAGTGCATCAAACTGATGGGCCATCGCCATCGCTTCTGTGGAATCGGCGATCAGGTCACGGGTTACCAGGGAATATTTCATTCCGATATGTCCCATGGCGATACCGTCACAGACCGCAATCGCCGGAAACATGATCGGCGTACCGCCTGCCATGGCAACTCCCTGTTTTACTGCATTAACGATTTTATCCAGATTCATATGACCGGGAACGATCTCGTTATAAGAGCTTACGATACCGACTAACGGTCTCTCCATCTCTTCTTTTGTCATTCCCAGTGCGTTAAACAGGGACCGGTGAGGTGCCTGCTGCATTCCAGTTTTTACTGCATCACTTCTCATATTCGTTACGCTTCCTTTCTGTTTTCCCATTCAGTTTTAGTGAATCCGTTCTGCGATCAGGTCACCCATCTGTACGGTTCCTACCTGTGTGCATCCTTCAGACATAATATCTCCGGTACGGTATCCTTCTTTTAAGACTGCCTGAACAGCTGTTTCCACTGCATCTGCTTCTTTGTCCAGATTCAGGGAATAACGAAGTAACATTGCTGCGGACAGAATAGTTGCGATCGGGTTTGCAATTCCCTTTCCTGCGATGTCCGGTGCAGAACCGTGGCTTGGCTCATACAGTCCAAAGCTTGTCTCGTTCAGACTTGCGGAGGAAAGCATACCGATGGATCCGGTTACCATACTTGCCTCATCGGAAAGGATGTCTCCGAACATATTCTCTGTCAGAATGACATCAAACTGACCCGGGTTATGTACCAGCTGCATCGCACAGTTGTCTACAAGCATATGTTCCAGGGTTACTTCCGGATAGTCTTTTGCTACTTCCTCTACGATTTTTCTCCACAGACGGGAGGAATCCAGTACGTTTGCTTTGTCTACGCTTGTTACTTTCTTTCTTCTCTTCATCGCGATCTCAAATGCTTTGACAGCGATTCTTCTGATTTCTTTTTCATTATAAGACAGGGTATCCACAGCTGTCATCACGCCATCCTGTTCTTCGGTCTTTCTTTCTCCGAAGTAAAGACCTCCGGTCAGTTCTCTAACAATGATCATGTCAAATCCGTCACCGATCCGATCTTCTTTTAACGGGCATGCAGCTTTCAGTTCATCATACAGGTATGCCGGACGAAGGTTTGCGAACAGATTCAGAGCTTTACGGATCGCCAGAAGCCCTGCTTCCGGGCGTTTGGATGGCTCTAACTGATACCACGGGGATGTTTTTGCGTCTCCTCCGATGGATCCCATCAGAACAGCATCGCTGGATTTTGCTTCTGCGACAGCTTCATCAGTCAGCGGGACACCGTGTACGTCGATGGATGCACCACCCAGGAGTACGTTGGTGTATGTGAATGTGTGCCCGTATACCTGACATACTTTATCTAATATTTTTTTTGCTTCATTCACAATTTCAGGACCGATTCCGTCTCCGTGAATTAATGCAATTTTGTAGTTCATAATCGTTTCATCCTTTCTTTCTTTACCTCTTTAATCTGTTACAGACTATCATAATCTATTTTTGCGGTATTTTCAAGGGAAAGTTAGGGGTTTGTTGACAGGGGACGCCGGGAACAGACAGGGATAGGATGGAGAGACAGCGTGCAGAGCGGTTTTCAGCTAGTCTCTAAGAAGAACTATATGCCGATTCGCGGAGAGCCGCTCACCGTCAAGTTCTTCTAAGAGCCGGATCTGAAAACACACTCTAACCGCACGCAAAATGCCTCTCCATCCTATCCCTGTCCGCTCCCGGCTGATATTGGCAAATACTTTATCACCTATAAATTAAAGTTTTCAATGCTCTATAGAAACATCACTTTTGCCTCTTTGCTCGTATAAAAAGAAAAAACGACCAGGCAAGTTCTCTGTTGAAAACCTGATTGGTCGTTTTGTTTATCTTGCTTATGTCATTTTATGCAGTTGCGTCAGATGCTTTTTCTACTTCTGCGATAGCTGCTTTTTTCATTGGGATTCGGCAGTTTTTGTTGTTTCCGAATTCTACGATTACATCTTCATCGGTGATATCGATGATAACTCCGTAGAAACCACCGGTGGTAACTATTGCATCGCCTACTTCCATATCATTCAGCATGGCTGTGACCCGTTTTTGTTCTTTTTTCTGCGGACGGATCATTAAAAAATACATCAGAGCGAACATAATAACCAGCATAACGATCATATAGATAGTGCTTGCTGCTCCTGCTGCCTGTGTTGAAGTCATTACTACTCCCATTGCACATTCCTCCTGCTTTTTCTTTTCCGTTTACGGACGTTATTACTACTATACACAAAAACAGGGGTTCCATCAAGCTGTTTTTGATATTTTTATTGTTTTTTTACTTTTTGTCGTTTTCCAGGAAACCTTCCAGCTTCTGTTTTTTATATTCTTTGTATCTGCCTTCTTCGATGGCCTGACGAATCTCGCTCATCATTGTGTTGTAGAAATACAGATTATGCAGAACGCAGAGACGCATGCCCAGCATCTCTTTTGCTTTTAACAGATGACGGATATAGCCGCGGCTGTAATTTCGGCAGGCCGGACACTGACATCCTTCTTCGATCGGACGCTGATCCAGTTCATATTTGGCATTGAACAGGTTTCTCTTTCCCTGGTTGGTGTATACATGTCCGTGACGGCCGTTTCGGCTCGGGTATACACAGTCGAAAAAGTCCACACCACGATCTACTGCTTCCAGAATGTTGGCCGGGGTTCCGACACCCATCAGATACGTTGGCTTTTCCAGTGGCAGATGAGGTACGGTCACATCCAGGATATGGTACATTTCTTCATGGCTTTCTCCTACAGCCAGTCCACCTACCGCATAACCATCCAGATTCATCTCACTGATCGCTTTTGCGTGATCGATACGGATATCATCAAAGATAGCTCCCTGATTGATACCGAACAGCAGCTGATTTTTATTGATCGTATCTTCCAGGCTGTTCAGTCTGGCCATCTCGGTTTTACATCTTGCCAGCCAACGGGTGGTTCTTGCCACGGAATCCTCCACATAGCTTCGTTCTGCCACGCTGGACGGGCACTCATCGAAAGCCATCGCAATGGTGGAAGCCAGGTTGGACTGGATCTGCATACTCTCTTCCGGTCCCATGAAGATCTTGTGACCATCGATGTGGGAACGGAAAGTTACGCCTTCTTCCTTGATCTTTCTTAAACCTGCCAGGGAAAACACCTGAAATCCGCCGGAATCCGTAAGAATCGGACGATCCCAGTTCATGAATTTGTGGAGGCCTCCCATCTGTTTTACGATTTTATCACCCGGACGCACATGGAGATGGTAGGTATTGGACAGTTCTACCTGTGTGCCGATTTCTTTTAAATCTGTAGTCGCCACTGCTCCTTTGATGGCTGCGGCAGTACCTACGTTCATAAATACCGGAGTCTGGATGGTTCCGTGAACGGTCTGGAATTCTGCACGTTTTGCATTTCCATCTCTGGCTATGATCTTATACATATTTTTATCACCTTTCTCTTTTCTTTTACCGGATGTTCCGGTATATGGTCCATATGTTCAGTTTTTCTGATCCTCTGATTTTAAAACATCATTGCTTTTTTCTTCAATAATGCCCATGTTCTTTCATACAGTACCGCTTATTATATCTGTTTCCGCCTTTTTTTTCAATAAATATTTCACAATTATTTTCTCTTTTTTTAAAGATTATCTCTTTTTTCTACATTGCCATATTCCAATAAATGTCATATAATAAGTCAGTCCGGATTTTCGGACATGTTCCTATTTAAATATGTAACTGTTTATATGACAGTTTTCATATCTGACAGGATGTAGGATTCGTAGAAAGTAATCCCTTTGTGGCATTCCATCTGTTTTCTTTCCATGAATAACGGAATGCACGCAGACACCTATGTAACTGTTGAAACTCAGGAACGGTTACTCATATACATGTAACTGTTCAGTACCTTCACAGTTACGAGCCAAAATGCATTTAAATCTTCGGTGATGGCATTTTGGCTTGTATGTCTCGGGATTTTGACATATTCATGTCAAAACACCTCGCGGGACAGCGGCTACTGAATAGTTACATATACATACAGAAAAGGAGGTGGCAGTTATTACTGCTACAACAAACAACACACCAAATTATACCCTGGGAATCGATATCGGTTCCACAACGGTTAAAATTGCCATTCTGGATGAGTCTCATCAGATTCTGTTTGCTGACTATGAACGGCATTTTGCCAATATTCAGGAAACTCTGGCTTCCCTTCTGTCAAAAGCCATTGATAAACTGGGAGAGATGACCGTACATCCGGTTATCACCGGTTCCGGCGGACTGGCTCTTGCCAATCATCTGGAAGTTCCTTTTGTACAGGAAGTAATTGCAGTTTCTTCCTCGTTGCAGGAACTTGCCCCAAAAACAGATGTAGCCATCGAGCTTGGAGGCGAGGACGCAAAAATCATTTACTTTGAGGGCGGCAACATCGAACAGCGTATGAACGGTATCTGTGCCGGTGGTACCGGATCTTTCATCGACCAGATGGCTTCCCTGTTACAGACCGATGCTACCGGACTGAACGAATATGCAAAAAACTATCAGGCTCTGTATCCGATCGCAGCCCGCTGCGGCGTATTTGCAAAATCAGACATCCAGCCGCTGATTAACGACGGTGCTACCAAAGAAGACCTGTCTGCTTCTATTTTCCAGGCAGTTGTCAACCAGACCATCAGTGGACTGGCCTGCGGAAAACCGATCCGCGGTCATATCGCATTTCTTGGCGGTCCGCTGCATTTCCTGTCCGAATTAAAACAGGCCTTTATCCGTACTCTGAAACTTGATGAAGAGCATACCATCGTTCCGGAAAATTCTCATCTGTTTGCGGCAATCGGTTCCGCACTGAATGCCAAAGAAGAGGTTTCCGTATCTCTGTCTGCTCTGAAAGAACGGATGGCACAGTCTATCAAACTGGATTTTGAAGTTGCACGTATGGAACCGCTGTTCGCTTCCCAGGAAGACTATGATGCGTTTAACGAACGCCAGAGTCAGTACAACGTAGCCACCGGTGATCTGGCTTCCTATGAAGGCAACTGTTTCCTTGGTATCGATGCAGGATCCACCACAACAAAAGCCGCTCTGGTCGGTGAAGATGGTTCCCTGCTGTATTCGTTCTATGACAACAACAACGGGAATCCACTGGCAACCACCATCCGTGCCGTGCAGGAAATCTATTCCCAGATGCCGGACACTGCCCGGATCGCCTACTCCTGCTCCACCGGTTACGGTGAAGCACTGATCAAAGCTGCTCTGATGCTTGACGAGGGCGAGGTTGAAACTGTATCTCACTATTATGCAGCCGCTTTCTTTGATCCGAAGGTCGACTGTATCCTCGATATCGGCGGTCAGGATATGAAATGTATCAAAATCAAGAATCACACCGTAGACAGCGTACAGTTAAATGAAGCCTGTTCCTCCGGATGCGGTTCCTTCATCGAGACCTTTGCAAAATCCCTGAACTACAGTGTACAGGATTTTGCCAAAGCAGCTTTATTCGCAGAGAATCCGATCGACCTCGGTACCAGATGTACCGTATTCATGAACTCCAAAGTAAAACAGGCTCAGAAAGAAGGCGCTTCCGTTGCAGATATCTCCGCCGGTCTCGCCTACTCTGTTATCAAGAATGCGTTATATAAAGTAATCAAAGTTTCTGATGCTTCTGAGCTTGGTAAAAATATTGTCGTACAGGGTGGTACATTCTATAACGATGCGGTACTACGAAGCTTTGAAAAAATCGCCAACTGTGAAGCGATCCGCCCGGACATTGCAGGTATCATGGGTGCTTTCGGTGCCGCTCTGATCGCAAGAGAGCGTTTTGAGGATGGCAAAGATACAACCATGCTCTCCATCGACAAAATCAATGATCTGAAATACACCACCAGCATGGCAAACTGTAAGGGATGTACCAACAGCTGCCGTCTGACCATCAACCGTTTCTCCGGTGGTCGTCAGTATATCAGCGGTAACCGCTGTGAGCGTGGTATCGGAAAACAGAAAAATAAAGAAAATATCCCGAACCTGTTTGATTACAAATACAAAAAAATCTTCGGTTACACACCGCTTGATGCCGATCAGGCTGTCCGCGGTAAAGTAGGTATCCCAAGAGTCCTGAATATGTTCGAGAACTATCCGTTCTGGTTCACCTTCTTTACAAAGCTGAAATATCAGGTGGTACTCTCTCCTACTTCCAACCGTAAGATCTACGAACTTGGTATCGAATCCATCCCAAGTGAATCTGAATGTTATCCGGCAAAGCTGGCACACGGTCACGTGACCTGGCTGCTTCGTCAGGGTGTGAAGTTTATCTTCTATCCATGTATTCCATATGAACGTACCGAGTTCCCGGAAGCAATTAACCATTACAACTGCCCGATTGTAACCTCTTATGCAGAAAACATCAAGAATAATGTAGATGAATTAAATGATCCATCCATCACCTTCCGCAACCCGTTCCTGGCTCTGACGAATGAAGAGACAGCTACAAAGCGCCTGGTGGAGGAATTCTCCGATCTTCCGAAAGAAGAAGTTCTGGAAGCGGCACATGCTGCGTGGGCAGAACTGGAACATATGAGAAACGATATCCGCAGAAAGGGAGAAGAAACCCTTCGCTATATGGAAGAAACCGGAAGACGCGGCATCGTTCTGGCAGGTCGTCCGTACCACATTGATCCGGAGATCCATCATGGTATCCCGGATATGATTAATTCCTACGGAATCGCCGTACTGACCGAAGACTCTGTGTCTCATCTGGCACCACTGGAGCGTCCGCTTCGTGTCAATGACCAGTGGATGTATCATACCCGATTATATGCTGCTGCAAACTTTGTCAAAGAACGGGACGATCTGGATCTGATCCAGTTAAACTCCTTCGGCTGTGGTCTGGATGCCGTAACCACCGACGAGGTACAGGAAATTCTCTCCAACAGCGGAAAAATCTATACCTGCCTGAAGATCGATGAAGTCAACAATCTCGGTGCCGCACGTATCCGTGTCCGTTCTCTGCTGGCTGCCATCCGCACCAGACAGAAACAGCAAAAGAAACGGGAGATTCAGCCTTCTTCTATCAAGCGAGTACCATTTACCGAAGAGATGCGAAAAGACTACACTATCCTCTGCCCACAGATGTCTCCGATACATTTTAATATCCTGGAGGCAGGTTTCAATGCCAGCGGCTATCATCTGGAAGTCCTTCCGAATGATAACAAAGAGGCCGTCGATGTAGGACTGAAATATGTAAATAACGATGCCTGCTACCCGTCCCTGATGGTTGTCGGACAGATCATGCAGGCACTGTTATCCGGCAAATACGACCTGCACAAAGTAGCGATCATCATGTCACAGACCGGTGGTGGATGCCGTGCTTCGAACTATATCGGATTCATCCGCCGTGCATTGAATAAAGCGGATATGGGACATATCCCGGTAATCTCCATCAACCTGAGCGGTCTGGAGAGCAACCCCGGCTTCAAGATTACTCCCGGCCTGGCACGCAGACTGGCTTACGGATGTATCTTCGGTGATATCCTGATGAAATGTGTATACCGCATGCGTCCTTATGAAATCAAAAAAGGATCCACCGACCGCTTACATAGAAAATGGGAAAAAATCTGTATCGATTTTGTATCCGGCAAACATCTGAGCCATACCCGCTTCAAACAGATCTGCCGTACGATCATCCACGATTTTGACCGTCTGCCGATCGATGAGAACTTAAAGAAACCGAAAGTCGGTATCGTAGGTGAGATCCTGGTAAAATTCCTTCCTGCTGCCAACAATCATCTGGCTGAGCTTCTGGAACAGGAAGGTGCCGAAGCTGTCGTTCCGGATCTGACTGACTTCATGTGCTACTGCTTCTACAACCAGAACTTCAAACATGAGAAACTGGGCTTTAAGAAGACTTCCGCTATCACCGGAAATGCCGGTATCGCCGCTATCAACTGGCTGCGCAGTGCTGCTACCGAAGAATTCAAGAAGAGCCGTCACTTTGATCCGCCGGCAAATATCTCGGATCTCGCCCGCATGGCTTCACCGATCGTATCCATGGGTAACCAGACCGGTGAAGGATGGTTTCTGACCGGTGAGATGATGGAACTGATCCACGGTGGTACACAGAATATTGTGTGTACGCAGCCATTCGGATGCCTGCCGAACCACATCGTTGGTAAGGGTGTTATCAAAGCGATCCGCAGAAGCCATCCGGAGGCAAATATCGTAGCCATCGACTATGATCCGGGTGCTTCTGAAGTAAACCAGCTGAATCGTATCAAACTGATGCTGTCTACGGCTGTGAAGAATATGAAGTAAATGCAGAACGATTGTCTTGTATTATTCATCATATAGCTTAGTAATAAACGGACTGAAGATTTGTCATAGAACGTTTCTTCAGTCCGTTTATTTATAATTTGCAGAAAATTGCTCTCCTGTAACAGGCTCAAAATATTTCAAGACAACGTAACTGTTCAGTCCCTTCACAGTTACGAGCCAAAATGCATAAAAAATCACCTT
>ERZ839767.775-NODE-775-length-53532-cov-12.847018_pt1 | contig 53532 bp, 40 predicted proteins | sample MGYA00519879_ERZ839767 | MGnify/ENA primary metagenome ERZ839767 (study PRJEB31850, sample SAMEA3708852) | human gut metagenome | biome: human gut; feature: human-associated habitat; material: faeces | place: China | collected 2014 ... | reverse complement strand
GCTTCTCCCACAGCTCCTCGGTCATGTGGGGAGCAAACGGGTTCAGCAGCTGAACAACGGTCTCCAGCTCGGCCTTGGTCGCGCCGCCGTTGTCGTACAGGGCGTTGACCAGCGTCATCAGCTGGGCGATGGCAGTGTTCATCTTCAGGCCCTCGATATCAGCGCCCACCTTCTTGATGGTCTGGTGCATCAGGGTCTCGATGGCGGGGCGGTAGCCCTCGCCCTCCACCAGCTTGTCGGACAGCGCCCACACGCGGTCGAGGAAGCGGTTGCAGCCGGCAATGGCAGAAGTCTGCCAGGGTGCGGCCTGCTCAAAGTCACCCATGAACATCTCATACAGACGCATGGTGTCGGCACCGTACTGGTCCACCACCTCGTCGGGGTTGATGACGTTGCCCAGGCTCTTGGACATCTTGACGATGGGATGGCGTGCCATCTCGCCGTACTTCTCTTCCAGTGCCTTTTCGGCGGCCTTCTGGCTGCCATACTCCTTCAGCAGCTTCTCCTGCTCGTCAGCGGGCAGGTTGACAAAGCTGTGGGGGTTCAGGCCCAGGATCATGCCGTGGGCGGTGCGCTTCTGGTAAGGCTCCGCAGTGGGCACCACACCGATATCGTACAGGAACTTGTGCCAGAAACGGCTGTACAGCAGATGCAGGGTGGTGTGCTCCATGCCGCCGTTGTACCAGTCCACGGGAGACCAGTATTCCAGCGCCTCCTTGGAGGCCAGGGCCTTATCATTGTGGGGGTCCATATACCGCAAGAAGTACCAGCAGGAGCCGGCCCACTGGGGCATGGTATCCGTTTCACGCTGGGCGGGGCCGCCGCACTTGGGGCAGGTGGTATTCACCCAGTCGGTCATCTTGGACAGGGGAGATTCGCCGTCGTCGGTGAGTTCATAGCTTTCCACCTCCGGCAGCAGCAGCGGCAGCTGCTCTTCCGGCAGGGGCACCCAGCCGCACTTGTCGCACTTCACCAGAGGGATGGGCTCGCCCCAGTAGCGCTGACGGCTGAACACCCAGTCACGGAGCTTGAAGTTGGTCTTGGGATGGCCGATGCCATGCTCCGTGACCCACTTTTTCATGGTGGGGATAGCCTCCTTGACGGTGAGGCCGTTGAGGAAGTCGGAGTTGACCATGATGCCGGTATCGTCCTTCAGAGCGAAGGCGCACTTGGTCACATCGCCACCCTTGACCACCTCCACGATGGGCAGACCGAAGGCGGTGGCGAAGTCCCAGTCGCGCTGATCGTGGCCGGGCACACCCATGACGATGCCGGTGCCGTAGCCCATCAGCACATAGTCGGAAACGAAAATGGGAATATGCTTACCGGTGACGGGATGGACGGCCTCGATGCCTTCCAGCCGGACGCCGGTCTTTTCCTTGTTCAGCTCGCCGCGCTCAAAGTCGGACTTCCGGGCAGCCTCCTGCCGGTAGGCCTCCACAGCGTCCCAGTTGGTCAGCTGATCCTTCCACTGGGCGAGGTAGGGGTGCTCGGGAGAGATGACCATATAGGTCACGCCGAACAGGGTGTCGCACCGGGTGGTGTAGACCGTCAGCTTATCGCCGTTGGTGGCGGTGAAGTCCACCTCGGTACCCTCGCTGCGGCCGATCCAGTTGCGCTGCTGGATCTTGACCCGCTCGATATAGTCCACATCGTCCAGATCGTCGATCAGGCGGTCGGCATACTTGGTGATGGCCAGCATCCACTGGCTCTTTTCCTTGCGGATGACCTCGCTGCCGCAGCGCTCGCAGACGCCCTCCACAACTTCCTCGTTGGCCAGCACGCACTTGCAGCTGGTGCACCAGTTCACGGGCATGGATGCCTTATAGGCAAGGCCCTTCTTGAACAGCTGGAGGAAGATCCACTGGGTCCACTTGTAGTAGCTGGGGTCGGTGGTGTCTACCACCCGGTCCCAGTCAAAGGAGTAGCCCAGCATGTGAAGCTGCTTGGTGAAGTTGGCGATGTTCTGCTTGGTAACGATGGCAGGATGGACGTGGTTCTTGATGGCGTAGTTCTCCGTGGGCAGGCCGAAGGCGTCAAAGCCGATGGGGAACAGCACGTTGTAGCCCTGCATCCGCTTCTTGCGGCAGATGATGTCCATGGCGGTGAAGGGACGGGCGTGGCCCACGTGGAGGCCCTGGCCGGAGGGATAAGGGAACTCGATGAGGCCGTAGAACTTCTCCCGGGTCTTGTCCCCGGTGACGGCGGTGAAGGGCTTTTCCTCCAGCCACTTCTTCTGCCATTTCTTTTCAATGGCTGTAAAATCGTACTTCATGGTTGACTCCTTTTATCTGAAATGTTCTGCATTTTGATTGATTTGATCTCAGGACCGCTTTTGTGTCCGCCGCTTGACGCGCCACCAGACCAGCTGAACGGCCAGTGCGAGCAACGCTGCCGCGCACAGCATCTGAAAAGCTGTTGCGGGTTCAAAGGTCCCGCCCCATTTCTCCGTTCCGAACACGGACAGGCAGACGCAGGATACCAGCAGGGACAGGGCATTTCCCAAAAACAGGGCTTTCAGACTGTTTCTGTGGTATGTCCATTTCATCAGCGTAATCACGCCGATGATAGACAGAAAATTCGCCAAAACTTTGCCCGTTTCCCCATGTCCCCAAAATCCCAGATACGCATAGGGAACGCCATAGGCCAGAAAAGAAACGGGGGAATCCCACAGCTTTTTCATCCTGCAACACCTCACGCTTTCCGCCGAATAAAGAAAACGCCCCTAAGCCTTACGGCTCAGGGGCGTTGAAAACGCGGTACCACCCTGTTTCCGCCGGTTTCCCGGCGCTCGGTGCGGCAGATAACGATGCCAGCCGTTCCGCCCTACTGCTGTTCAGGCAAAAGACTCCGGGGCCAGTCCTCCCAGGCTCCCCCACCGGCTTGCAGCAAACGCCGGCTCTCTGAAGGCGGGATACCAAGGCTTTTTCCCCATCTCAGTCGATAACGGATTTATTTTATGCGCAAACCGCCGGTTTGTCAAGTCCTCTTACCGGCCGCAGCAGGCAAAACCGTTCCAAATCAGGCCCGTTTTTCTAGATTGCCGCTGTATTTCTCCCGGAAGTCGGCAAAGGTGCCGTTGTCCAGTGCCTCCCGGATCTTGGCCATCAGTTCGTTGTAGAACCAGAGGTTGTGCAGCACCGCCAGACGCAGGGCCAGCACCTCGTCCGCCTTGAACAGGTGGCGCAGGTAGGCCCTGGAATGGCTCCGGCACACCGGGCAGTTGCAGCTTTCGCTGATGGGCCGGTCATCGGTGATATACTTCTCGTTCATGATGTTCACGGTGCCCTCCCAGGTAAAGAGCTTTCCGTGACGGCCGTTGCGGGAGGGCATCACGCAGTCGAAGAAGTCCACGCCCCGGGCCACGGCCTCAATGATGTTGCTGGGGGTTCCCACGCCCATGAGATACCGGGGCTTCTCCTTGGGGGCAAAAGGCTCCACCACATCGATCATCTCGTACATGATCTCCGCCGGCTCGCCCACCGCCAGACCGCCGATGGCGTAGCCGTCGCAGTCGATCTTGGCGATCTCCTGCATATGCCAGGCCCGAAGATCCGCGAAGGTGGCGCCCTGGTTGATGCCGAACAGCATCTGATGAGGGTTCACCGTGTCCGGCAGACTGTTGAGCCGGTCATGCTCCACCTTGCAGCGCTGGAGCCAGCGGAGGGTCCGCTCCACCGATGCCTTGGCGTACTCATACCGGGCCGGGTTCTCCACGCACTCGTCAAAGGCCATGGCGATGTCGCTGCCCAGATTGGACTGGATCTGCATGGATTCCTCCGGGCCCATAAAGATCCGGTGCCCGTCGATATGGCTGGCGAAGGTGACGCCCTCCTCCTTGATCTTCCGCAGAGAGGCCAGCGAAAACACCTGAAATCCGCCGGAGTCCGTGAGGATCGGCCCATCCCAATTCATAAATTTATGGAGGCCGCCCATCTGCCGCACCACCTTGTCACCGGGACGGAGATGCAGGTGGTAGGTGTTGGACAGCTCGATCTGGCAGCCCACATTTTTCAAATCCAACGCCGAAACGCCGCCCTTGATGGCCGCCTGGGTGCCCACGTTCATGAACACCGGGGTCTGCACCGTGCCGCCGTGGGCGCAGGAGAATTCGCCCCGGCGGGCCTTCCCCTCTGTTTTCAAGATCTTAAACATAGCCACATTCCTTTTCGTTTATTGCAAATGCCCTTATATTATAATATAGGGTACCGGAATGTGCAAGAGCGTTATCATCCGCAAAAGCTGGCGATTTGACAAAAACGCACCGGGAGACACTGTCTCCCGGTGCGTTTGGGGTAAAATCAATCAGATAAAACCAAATCAGGCCTTGCCGGCGCAGCCGAGGACGTCCACCAGCTTGTGACGAACCAGTTCCTTGATGTTGGCACGGGCGGGCTTCAGGTACTCGCGGGGATCGAACTTGTCGGGATGCTCCGCCATGAACTTACGGATGGTGCCGGTCATGGCCAAACGCAGGTCGGAGTCGATGTTGATCTTGCAGACGGACAGCTTGGCAGCCTGACGCAGCTGCTCCTCGGGCACGCCGATGGCGTTGGGCATCTGACCGCCGAACTCGTTGACCATCTTCACATACTCCTGAGGCACGGAAGAAGAGCCGTGGAGCACGATGGGGAAGCCGGGCAGGCGCTTGGAGACCTCTTCCAGAACGTCGAAACGCAGGGGAGGGGGAACCAGAATACCCTTTTCATTGCGGGTGCATTGCTCGGGCTTGAACTTATAAGCGCCGTGAGAGGTGCCGATGGCGATGGCCAGAGAGTCGCAGCCGGTCTTGGAAACGAACTCCTCGACCTCCTCGGGGCGGGTGTAGGAAGCCTCGTGAGCGGCGACCTTCACATCGTCCTCGATGCCGGCCAAAGTGCCCAGCTCGGCCTCGACCACAACGCCGTGATCGTGGGCATACTCTACGACCTTCTTGGTGATCTCGATGTTCTCGGCAAAGGGCTTGCCGGAAGCATCGATCATGACGGAGGTGAAGCCGCCGTCAATGCAGCTCTTGCAGGTCTCGAAGTCCGGGCCGTGGTCCAGATGCAGAACGATGGGGATATCGGGGCAGCACTCCACAGCGGCCTCAACCAGCTTCACCAGATAGGTGTGGTTGGCATAGGCGCGGGCGCCCTTGGAAACCTGCAGGATCACGGGAGCGTGCTCCTCCTGGCAAGCCTCGGTGATGCCCTGCACGATCTCCATATTGTTGACGTTGAACGCGCCGATGGCATAGCCGCCATCATAGGCTTTCTTGAACATTTCAGTAGAAGTAACCAGTGGCATACGAACATCCTCCTATAAAATATAACTTTCTATTTGGGGATCTATCCGTTTTTCATCCCGGAAGCCCTTGTGAACATATTGACAATTTTTTAGATTTCTGGGAGGAAAACGTTTTTCTTTTATCATAATATCACAAAAAAAATAAATTGCAAGTATTTACTTTCTAAAATTTCGATGATATGATACAGGTATCTTATTTTGAATCGTCAGGAGGATTTTCATATGAGCGAATTGAAAGGCGCCTGTATCTTCGGTCAGTCCGGCGGTCCCACTTCCGTTATCAACGCCAGTGCCTACGGCGTGATCGCAACTGCCCTGAAGAACCCCAACATCACCCGGGTCCTGGGTGCAGAGCACGGCATCAAGGGTGTTCTGAATGACCGTCTGTTCGACATGGGTCAGGAGGACCCCGCCGAGCTGGAGCTGCTGAAGTACACTCCTTCCTCTGCTCTGGGTTCCTGCCGCTATAAAATGGCGGACCCCGATGTGGATGACACGGATTACAAGCGCATTCTGGAGATCTTCAAGAAGTATGACGTCCGTTACTTCTTCTATAACGGCGGTAACGACTCCATGGACACCTGCAACAAGATCTCCAAGTATCTGCAGAAGGTCGGCTACGACTGCCGCGTGATGGGCGTGCCCAAGACCATCGACAACGATCTGTTCGGCACCGACCACTGCCCCGGCTTCGCCTCCGCCGCCAAGTACATCGCCACCTCCTGCATGGAGGTCTATCAGGACGCCCGCGTCTATGACACCGGCATGGTCTGCATCATGGAGATCATGGGCCGTCACGCCGGCTGGCTGGCTGGCGCTGCTGCTCTGGCTACCGCTTACGGCGCAGGTCCCGACCTGGTGTACCTCCCCGAGGTGGACTTCGACATGGACAAGTTCCTGGCCGACGTGGACCGCATCTATAGGGAAAAGGGCAACTGCATGGTGGCCGTTTCCGAGGGTATCCACTATGCTGACGGCACCTTCGTCTCTGAGGCAAAGACCTCTGCCACCGACGGCTTCGGCCACGCTCAGTTGGGCGGTCTGGCTGCTCACCTGGCCTCTGTGGTCAAGGAAAAGACCGGCGCCAAGGTCCGCGGCATCGAGCTGAGCCTGCTGCAGCGCTGCGGCGCACATCTGGCCTCCGAAACCGACATTGAGGAGTCCGTCATGAGCGGTAAGGCCGCCGTGGAGAACGCCGTGGCCGGCATTACCGATAAGATGGTCGGTTTCCAGTGCACCCGTGACAACGGCAAGTACGTCTGCAAGACGGAGCTGCTGAACCTCACCGACGTGGCCAACACGGAGAAGAAGGTTCCTCTGGAGTGGATCAACAAGGAGCACAACGGCGTGGAGCAGCCCTTCATCGACTATGTGCTGCCCCTGATCCAGGGTGAGCCCAACCTGCCCAAGGTGGATTCCCTGCCCCGCTTCGCCAAGCTGAAGAAGGTTCTGGCAAAGTAAGTCTCCCCCTTTAGAATTGTAAAACGCAGCCGCCTGATGGATACTCCATCAGGCGGCTGATTTGTTGCTTTACTGCTTTCTTTTCATTTTTCCGATTTACTGGTTTCTCTTATAGATGGCCCACAGGCCCTTCATCAGCAGTGTTTTATCGTAAAGGATCTTATTCCGGCAGAATTTCACGATAAAGGGCGCGCTGCCGCCGGTGGCCACGATGTGCAGCTCCTTTCCGGGAAATTCCCCCCGGATGCGGTCGATGATGCCGTCCAGCATGGCGGCGGTGCCGTATACGATGCCAGAGCGCATACAGTCCTCCGTGCTTTTGCCGATCAGGTTTTTCGGGGCCTGAAGGGAAATGGCCGGGAGCTGGGCCGCCCGCCGGGAGAGGGCCTCCAGAGAGACGTTGACCCCCGGCAGCAGAAGGCCGCCCTCATAGGTCCGTCCCTCGGAAATGACACCGATGGTAGTGGCGGTACCCATGTCGATGGTGATGATGGGCGCGGTGAACTGTTCCAGCGCCGACACAGCGTCCGCCACAATGTCCGCCCCCACCTGACTTTGGACCGCCAGGCGGATATTCAGTCCCGTTTTCACGCCGGGGCCCACCACCACAGGCGGCTTGCCCAGCAGACGGGTCAGCGCTTTCTCCATCATAAAGTTCAGCGGCGGCACCACGCTGCACAGAATGGAATCCGTCACATCCTCATAGCGGAAATGGTAAAGCTGAAACAGGTTCATCAGATCCACGCAGATCTGATCCGCCGTCTTTCGGTAGTCCGTATCCAAGGATGCTAAAAAGCGCAGCTCCCCATCCAGCCCAAACAGGCCGGTGGAAATCGTGGAGTTGCCGATATCGACCGCCAACAGCATACAAAGCCGCCTCCCCTCGTATAACAAATGGTTTTCTTCATCATACCACGGCATGAATTCTCTTGCAAGTGGCACGGGCCTTGATTATAATGGCATCGAGCCGTCATTCTATGCGTCAGGAGGGACTTTTATGGAGCTGACCCGGTACGCTTCCCCGCTGGGAACTATATTTTTAGCCGCCGACAACGGTGCGCTGGCCGGTCTGTGGCTGGAAGGGCAGAAATATTTTGCCGCCACGCTGGACGAAGCCGCCGTGGAACGGGACGATCTGCCCGTGTTCCGTCAGGCCGCCGCGTGGCTGGACGCCTATTTTGCCAAGCAGCCTCTCCCGGATCTGCCGCCGCTGGCTCCCAGAGGCAGCGATTTCCGTCAGGCGGTGTGGCGGCTGCTGTTGGAGATCCCCTACGGTCAGGTAACTACCTACGGCGCGCTGGCCCAGATTCTCCGGGACCGAGGAATTTCCTCTGCGGCCCAGGCGGTCGGCGGCGCGGTGGGGCACAACCCCATTTCTATCCTCATCCCCTGTCACCGGGTAGTAGGAGCGGACGGCAGTCTCACTGGCTACGCCGGAGGCGTGGAGAAAAAGCGCTTTCTGCTGGCATTGGAGGGCGTGGATATGACAAATCTCTACATGCCCAAGCGGGGCACGGCCCTGTGACCGTTCCGGCGTTCTTTATATTTGCAGACAAATGCCCCCGGCGGGAATATTCCCGCCGGGGGCACTTTTATTTACCTTTACAGGATAATGCAGATCAGCCCGCCGCTGCCCTCGTTGATGATGCGGGTCAGTGTCTCCTGCAGCTTTTTCCGGGCATCCTCCGGCATCCGCTTCAGCTTGGTTTGCAGATCGTCACTGACCACCTCGTGAAAGCTGCGTCCGAAAATGTTAGACTGCCAGATTTTGCTGGTGTCTCCTTCAAACTCCTGAAGCAGATAATTCACCATGTCCTCAGACTGCTTCTCATTGCCTACGATGGGGCTGACCGCCGTCTCAATATCCGCCCGGATCATGTGGATACTGGGGGCGCTGGCCTTCAGGCGGACGCCGTACCGCCCTCCCTGCTTCATGATCTCCGGTTCCTCCAGCTTCAATTCGTCGATTCCCGGCACCACGATGCCATAGCCCGTTTCCCGGACATCCCGCAGCGCCCCGGCCACCTTGTCATATTCCGTCTTGACGCCGGCCAGCTTTGTCAGCAGGCTCATGAGGTCACCGTCATCCCCCACATCAAAGCCGGACTGCTCCGAGAGCGTCCGGTAGAACATCTCCCGGGGCAGGCTCACCCGTGCGGCGGCTACGCCGGTGCCAAGGTCGATGGCTGTGATGAGCGCCTCGCTGATGTTCTCGTTTTCTCCCAGTTTCTTCACTGCGCCGTCGATCTCCCGGATGTGGTGCAGCTCCGCCATGCTCTGCCGGATGGCGTCATAGATTCCCGCCTTTACCGGATGCTCTCCCGGCAAAGCGTCCACCCAGGGCGGTAGGAAAATATCCAGTTCCCGCATGGGGAACTCATACAGCACCGCCTTTAGGATCTCCCCTACATCTTCCTCCTCCAGCCGCAAACAGTTCACCGGCACGCACTTCACCTGATACCGGCTGGCGATGTCCCCGGCCAAGGCCAGAGTCCGGTCCGATTTGGGGTCCTCGCTGTTCAGCAGGACGATAAACGGCTTTCCCAGCTCCTGCAATTCCCGGATCACCCGCTCCTCCGGTTCCAGATAATCCTCTCTGGGAATGTCGGAAATGCTGCCGTCGGTGGTGATGACGATACCGATGGTGGAATGCTCCGCGATGACCTTCCGGGTGCCGATCTCCGCCGCCTCTGTCATGGGGATAGGATGATCGTACCACGGCGTTGTGACCATCCGGGGTTGATCATCCTCCGTCTGGCCCAAGGCCCCCCGGACCATGTAGCCCACACAGTCGATAAGCCGGACGGAAAAGGCCGCGCCCCCCTCCAACTGGATCTGGGCCGCCTCCTCCGGCACGAACTTCGGCTCCGCCGTCATCACCGTGCGGCCGGAGCCGCTCTGGGGCAGCTCGTCTCTGGCCCGCTCCCGGCGGTACACGTTGTCAATATTGGGAATGATCTGTGTCTCCATGAACCGCTTGATAAAGGTGGATTTCCCTGTCCGCACCGGCCCTACCACACCGATATAGATGTCGCCCGCGGTGCGGGTGGCAATATTCTGATAGATCGAGGTATTCATAGCATCCCGTCCTTTTTCCGCTTTTATAGTCCATTTCTATGAGACAGCCCGGAAAAGTATGACAGCCCGTCTGCCTTTGTTCATTCCCACCAAATCACCCGCCGCACGTTCGGCGCATTTTGTTGCTTTCACTTCTTTACATTACCAATTTATCATGGTAAACTACTACCATAATAAATCAATCGCTCGAACAATTCTTCAGGAGGAATGGAACATGAAAAAGTTGACTGCATTTGTACTCTCTGCTATGATGGTTCTGTCTCTGGCTGCCTGCGGTGCCAAGACCGAGACCCCCGCTGATACCAGCACCCCCGCCGCCGATGCGACCAAGCCTGCTGAAGTCGCCAAGCTGACCTACGCAGTGGAAGCCGGTTCCGCCGGTGAGGAAGTGGCACTGGCCAACGGCTACAACGTTGTATCCGTAGACTCTCAGGCCAAGGCACTGATGGAAGTACAGGCCGACACCGCCGATGCCGCTATCATCGACTCCCTCATGGCCGGTGCCATGGTGGGTGAAGGCACCAGCTATCCCGATCTGACCATCACCAATCAGAAGCTCACTGAGGAGCTGTACGGCGTCGGCTGCCGCAAGGGCAGCGATTTGGCCTCCTTCATCAACTCCGTGATGGCTGACGCTTACGCCGACGGCGTTCTGGAAGCAACCGCCGAGACCTACGGCGTACAGGCCGCTCTAGTGGAGCAGCCCGCATCCGAGTTCACCGCTTCCGAATCCGACAGCGACGTGCAGTACATCAAGGACAAGGGCACGCTGGTCATCGGCATCACCGAGTTTGAGCCCATGGACTATCAGGACGCTGACGGCAACTGGATCGGCTTCGACGCCGACATGGCCAAGCTGGTAGCGGAAAAGCTGGGCGTGGAGCCTGTGTTTACCGTGATCAACTGGGACAACAAGGTCTTCGAGCTGAACGGCAAGGGCATCGATGTGGTCTGGAACGGCATGACCATCACCACCGCCGCCCAGGAGGCCATGGAGTGCACCAACGCCTACTGCAACAACGCTCAGGTCATTGTGACCAAGTAACTCCGCAAATCATACAGCAAAGGCAGAGAGCGGTCGCTCTCTGCCTTTGAGCGGCATATTTCCCGCATACGCTTTCCTTCCTCCCCCTTCGTCCCCCCCATTATCACTACATAGAGGAGAATTTTTTTCATGTTCTGGACTGTTACCCTCTCCATTCTGCAAGGCTGCGGTCAAGCGGTCAAGCTGTTTTTTCTGACGCTGCTGTTTGCCCTGCCTCTGGGGCTGGTGGTGGCCTTCGGCTCCATGAGCAAGTGGGTGCCCTTCCGGGCTTTGGCCTACCGGCAGCAGGAAGCGCGGGGCTTTGCCCGCTGGCTCTCCCAGCTCCGGCCCCTGTCTGCCCTGACCAACGTCATCGTCTGGATCATCCGGGGTACGCCGCTGATCCTCCAGCTTATCATCATTTTCTACGGTCCCGGCACCTGGTTCGGCACAAATCCGTGGAACGCCTTCCGGGATGGGCGCATGACCGCCTGCTGCATCGCCTTCATCATCAACTACGCCTGCTATTTCTCCGTGATCTACCGGGGCGGCATTGAGGGCGTCCCGGCAGGTCAGCGGGAGGCTGGCGAAGTGCTGGGCCTGACCAAGCGGCAGATCTTCTTCAAGATCACCCTTTTGCAGATGGTCAAGCGGATCATCCCCCCCATGTCCAATGAGATCATCACACTGGTGAAGGACACCTCTCTGGCCCGGACCATCGCCATCATTGAGATCACCATGGCCGGCGAAGCTTTTATGAAGTCCAAGGGTATCACCTGGCCTCTGTTCTATACCGGCGTGTTCTATCTGGCCTTTGTGGGTCTTTTGACGCTCCTGTTCAGCTTCATCGAGCGCAAGCTCAGCTATTTTAAGTAAGGGAGGGCTTTGAAATGTCGATCTTAACCGTACAGCATCTGGAAAAGCATTTTGAAAACACAAAGGTCCTCAATGACATCAGCTTCTCTCTGGAGGAGGGACAGGCCCTTTCCATCATTGGCTCCTCCGGCAGCGGCAAGACCACGCTGCTGCGGTGTCTGAATTTTCTGGAAACGCCGGACGCCGGTACCATCACCGTACAGGACAAAGTGCTGTTTGACGCCGACCATCACGCAAACTGCTCCGAAAAGGAGATTCGGAAAAACCGGCTCCACTTCGGCATGGTGTTCCAGTCCTTCAACCTTTTTCCCCAGTATACGGCTTTGGAAAACGTGATCCTCGCCCGGGAACTGATGGCCAAGGATAGCGGCGAGAGTAAGGAAGCCATCCGTGCCGCCGGAATGGAGCTGCTGGACCAGATGGGCCTTGCGGACCGTGCCGGGCACTATCCGCATCAGCTTTCCGGCGGTCAGCAGCAGCGGGTGGCCATCGCCCGGGCACTGGCGCTCCACCCGGATATTCTCTGCTTCGACGAGCCCACCTCTGCGCTGGACCCGGAGCTGACCGGCGAGGTACTGAAGGTTATCCGTGGTCTGGCGGAACAGAAAACCACCATGATCATCGTCACTCACGAGATGGCCTTCGCCCGGGACGTGGCGGATCAGGTGATCTTCATGGACGGCGGCTTCATCGTGGAGCAGGGCGATCCCAAGCAGGTCATCGACCATCCTCAGGAGGAGCGCACCAAGCAGTTCCTGGCCCGCTTCGCGGAAAACAACTGATATGACCAGGCCCCGTGCCTTGAACAGCCCCCATTTGTCGGACGATCCGGCAAATGGGGGCTGTTCTCTATCAAGCTATTTACCGAAACTAACAGGTCTGTACCGTCCCATGTTCCGTTCCCCTGAATCACAAGTCTTATTGGACCGGGTAACTGCATCCGTGCAAAAACACCGCGCTTGCGGGAACGGACGGCAAAGCTGTATCAGATCTGCGGTTCCGCTTTCGCGCCGCACATCAAAAAAAGGCTTGCCATCTGCGATACGCAGACAGCAAGCCCTTTTGGCTGCTTAAATTGAACAGTCCGACCAGACTTAGTTCTTCTCGTCCTCGTCGGCCTTGGGAGCCTCCACAGCGGGAGTCTCTTCCTTCTTTTCGGCCTTCTTCTCCTTCTTCTCGGCCTCGGGCTGCTCACCGGTCTGGACGCCCACCTGGGACACGGCCCACTTGGTCAGCTCCATGCGGACACGGTCATCGCTGGTCTCAATCACAATGGTGTTGGGGTTCACCATAACGATCTTGCCCACAATGCCGCCAATGGTGGTGATCATATCACCCTTCTTCAGGCTGTCACGCATGTTCTGTGCCTGCTTCTTCCGCTTGTTCTCAGGACGGATCATGAAGAAATACATCACCGCCATGAGGGCAACAATCATAATCATACTTTCCATAGTTCAAGGTTCTCCTTCAGTGTTGAAATCAGAATGTATCTATTATATCAAAGCTGACACTATTTGCAAGCCTTTTCTCAAGAAAGCAGTCTGCAATTTCATTTCCGTGGTCTGAAACAACGAACACCGATGTGCATCACCCTCGCGGGGCCAGATAAATCAGGTTTCGGTCCGCGAGGAAATTCGACACACTGTAAAGCACCACGGTGGTATCGATGCCCTGCTCCGCCATGTAGTCCGCCACGGAAGTGTGGTAGTACCGCAGGTCCACCAGATGCACCTCGGAAAAGCGCTGGGCCAAAAAGGGCGCCAGCGAATCGGAATAGGAGTCCCGGATCAGCAGCAGCTTGCTGCCGTCGGTGATCGCCGGGTTTTCAAGGACGCACAATGGCTGATTGCCGCCGAGGAAGGAGCTGTATTTATCCTTGTGCTCCAGATAGCTCCGGTCATACAGCCGCCCCGCCGCCTCCTTGCCGGACTTCCAGGACGTGACCCGCAGATCGTCCTCGGACACCCAATACTCTATGGTATCCGGGGCAAGCCAATGGATACCGGAGGTGGAATACAGGGTTCCGTTGAAGTCCATGCTGGCAACTTCCGGTGTAAAGTCAGTTTCCTTTAATGACTCCTTTCCCAAGGCGGTCAACAGCGCATTGGCTCCGTAGAACGCCCCACGGGTGGTCCAGTGGTGGTCGGTCCGGTAATAGATAGGTTCCCCCGCGTGTTCCGTCAAGGCTCCCAGCAGATCCACCGTGGGCAGGCCCGTTTTCTCCGCCGCACTTTGGATGAATGCAGCCTGATCGAAGCTGGGCGCACCCTGCGGCAGCCTGTCCTTCCAGACCTCTGCCGCCGAGGGGATCAACCCCAAAAGCACCTGGCCGTGAGCCGCTTCTCCAAACCGCTTCACGTAGTCTAAATTCTTTTCCGCCTGAAGTCTGTCCGGTTCGTCCACCTTGGCGATAAGGGTATCGCCGCAGAGGTAGACGCCGTTGAATTCCCGCTTGCCCAACATCTGCTCGCACCGGGCCTTCAGGCCAGTCCAGTCGTCCCGCAGAGGGAACTGGTCGGCAAAATAGTCCTCCATCCCCTCGGTAAAACTGCCGTTTTTCAGGGTTTCCAAAGAAAAGTCCGGGAACTGGGCCAGCGTCCGGTTTTCCGTTTCGGAGCGTGCTCGGTCCGGCAGCGCAATGTGCCACGCCAGCAATCCTGCCAGAAACAGGCAGAAGATCCCCGTGGTCAGTCGTCCCTTGTTCGCCATGCGGCCCCCTCCCTTCTTAGGTGAAATGAAGAATCAGAATCGGAAATACAAAAACGGGTTGTAGCTGCCGTCTACCAAGTAGGCCGTGCAGATCACCAGACCCGCCGTCATCAGCAGCGGCCCCAGCAGGTCTCTCGTCCGCTCCGGCAGCCGGTCCCAGACCTTCCGGGGCAGACGGGTGGAGCCAACCGTTAAAAGCAGCAGCGTCAGGCCATAGGCTGTCAGGTAGTAGCCGTCAGCGGCACTCCACAGCGTTCCGCTGCCGAAGCAGGTTTTGAAATACTCGGCGCAGCCGGCGAGATCCTCCATGGCGAACACGCCCCAGCCAACGAACACCACCACAAGCGTGTAGAAATGCCGCAGCCACGATGGCAGCTTTTGGAGGAAGTCCCGCAGCAGATACTTTTCCAGCATGAGCCACACAAAGAAGTGCAGACCCCATAGGATGAAATTCCAGCTTGCCCCGTGCCAGAAGCCGGTGCAGAACCAGACAAGGAAGATATTCCGCACCGTCCGCCATGTCCCCTTCCGGCTGCCGCCCAAGGGGATGTACAGATACTCCCGGAACCATGTGGTCAGGGAAATGTGCCACCGCCGCCAGAACTCCGTCACGGAGGCAGCGGTATAGGGGTAGTTGAAGTTTTCCGGGAAGTGAAAGCCCAGCATCTGCCCCATGCCGATGGCCATGTCGGAATAGCCGGAGAAGTCGAAGTAGATCTGAAAGCCGAAGGCCGCGATGCCCAGCCAGCCGCCGACGACCGTCAGTGTCCCGGCGGACTGCGCCGCCAGCTCCGCGTACCACAGTGCACCGATGCTGTTGGCCAGCAGCACTTTTTTCCCAAGGCCCACGGTGAACCGACGTGCCCCGGCGGCGAACGCCGATGCCGTGTTCGTCCGGTGGACCAACTCCGCCGCAACATCCTTATAGCGAACGATAGGCCCCGCCACCAGCTGCGGGAACATGGCCACATAGGCGCCGAAGGACACCATGTTCCGCTGGGCGGGAGCGTCCTGCCGGTAGACATCAACGGTATAGCTCATGGTCTGAAAGGTGAAAAAGGAAATGCCGATGGGCAGGGGCAATCCCAGGGTGGGAATGGAAACGCCGGGGATCAGAGAGAGGTTGGCGGCGAAGAAATCCCAATACTTGAAAAAGCCCAGCAGGCCTAAATTCAGCAGCACGCTCTCCGCCACGAACCACCGGGCCAGCTTGTCCCGGCTGCGGTACTTCTCCACCAGAAGACCGTGGGTATAGTCGATGAGGATGGACAGCACCATGATGCTGATATAGACCGGCTCCCCCCAGCCGTAGAACACCAGGCTGGTCAGCAGCAGGGCCAGATTCCGCCACCGGAGGGGAACGGCAAAGTAGATCGCCAGCGTGATGGGCAAAAAGCCGAATAAAAAGGGTAAGCTGCTGAAGCGCATGGGCTGTTCACCTCCTTTTTCTGTAAAGTATTTCTACTTGAAGGCCGTTGAAATGCAACGTTTTCTCGTTTCTACATAGCAAACCAGCCGTGGTGTCACGGCTGGTTGTTCCGCGTCAGACTGTTACGCGCCGAACTGTGCGTTCCAGGCGTCCTCGATCTCCGTCTGGTGCTCGCCGGAGGCGATCATTGCCACATAGGCGCCGTTTTGCAGCACCTTGGCAGCCTTCCACTGGTCAATGGTCTCAGGATAGAAGGCATCCCCGTCCGCTTGACTGTCGATCCGGGTCTGGAGGATCTTCACCGCCTGCGCGGCATCCTGCTCACTGTCGGCTTGCAGGAACACATACTCGCTTACGGCGTAGGACATCACCGGGGCCTTGGCCAGAAGCTGCTTGGCGGGGATGTCCCCCAGACCCGGATAGTACATCTCCAGCATTTCACCGTCCAGATCCATCATATCGTCGCCCCAGCCGTATTGCTCCGCCAGAGCATTATAAAATCCGGTCAGATCCACGTCATTGGCAGTTTCTGTTTTGCTGCCGCAGGCGGTCAGCAGGCCGCACAGAGTCAGGGCCACAGCCGCCAGCGCAAACAATTTCTTCATAGTGCCTCCTTATAAACGTCCCTCAAGGGCGTTCATTTTCTTTCTATTATGTTCTCTGCTTGCTAATATACACGATTTGCGTTATAATAGTCAAGAAACAAGCGGTAACAATCCGATTACAGAAAAGAGGTTTTTTCATGTACAGCTTCCGCAACGATTACAGCGAAGGCGCGCATCCCCAGGTTCTTCAGGCTCTGACGGACACCAATCTGGTCCAGACCTGCGGCTACGGCGTGGACCCCATCTGCGAGGAGGCCCGCGACCTGATCCGGACGGTCTGCGCCGCTCCCGAAGCGGACGTTCACTTTCTGGTCGGCGGCACCCAGACCAACCTGACAGTCATCACGGCGCTGCTGGCCTCCTATGAGGCGGTGATCGCCGCCCACACCGGCCACGTCAACTGCCACGAGACCGGCGCCATCGAAGCCACCGGCCACAAGGTCTGCGTGGAGACCTCCCCGGACGGCAAGGTGACTCCCGCTATGGTGGAGGCCGTTCTGGCCCGTCATGACGGCTCGGAGCACATGGTCTCCCCTAAGATGGTCTACATTTCCGATACCACTGAGATCGGCACCGTCTACACCAAGGCGGAGCTGACCGCTCTGCGGCACTGCTGCGATGAGCACGGCCTGCTGCTGTTCCTGGACGGCGCCCGTCTTGGCTCCGCCCTCACCTCCCCGGAAAGCGATCTGACACTGGCGGATCTGGCGGCGCTGACGGATGTGTTCACCATCGGCGGCACCAAGAACGGCGCGCTGTTTGGCGAGGCCGTGGTGCTGACGGTCCCCTGCCCCCACTTCCGCTGGCACATCAAGCAGCGGGGCGGTATGCTGGCCAAGGGCCGGCTGCTGGGCGTACAGTTCCAGGCGCTGCTGAAGGACGATCTCTACTTCGACATCGGCCGTCACGCCAATGACATGGCTTTCCGTCTGCGGGACGGCTTCAAGGCGCTGGGCTATGAGTTCCCGGTCCCCTCCCCCTCCAACCAGCAGTTCCCGGTCATGAAGATCCAGACCGCCGAGAAGCTGGCCGCCATGGGCTTTGAGTTCCAGGTGGAGCGGGTCATCGACGAGGAGCACATTATGTACCGCTTCGTCACAAGCTGGGCCACTCCCGAAAGCGCTATTGACGATCTGCTGAACGCTCTGGCTCAGTGCCAGTAATCGCGATTTCCGGCAAAACAGCTCATAAATCCCCTGCTCTTTTGAAAAAAGGGCAGGGGATTCTTCTTTTTTTGACAAGTTCTTCTTGACACGAACAAGTGTTCGATGTATGATAAGAGTAGATAAAACATTTGTTCGATTGGAGGAACGTGTTATGATCGGTTGGAGCTTTTTCTTTATGCTGGTAGGCGTATCCACTTTGGCTTCCCAGGTATTCCGGGTAGTGGACTATATTGAACAGCCCGCCCGTCATACCCGCCGCCACGCTGCGGCACGGTGAAGATGGACGTTCTTGCCAAGCTGGAGATCCTGACGGACGCAGCCAAGTATGACGCCGCCTGTACCTCCAGCGGCGTCCGCCGCGGGTTCCGGCAGGGCTATATCGGCAACACCACCTCGGCCATCGCCGGCTGCTGCCATACCTTCTCCGCTGATGGGCGGTGCGTCACGCTCCTGAAGGTGCTGATGAGCAACTGCTGTGTCTATGACTGCGCCTATTGCGTCAACCGGCGGAGCAACGATACCCGGCGGGCGGCGTTTACGCCGCAGGAGCTGGCGGACCTGACCATCAACTTCTACCGGCGGAATTATATTGAGGGGCTGTTCCTCTCCTCCGGGGTACTGCGGAATCCGGACTACACCATGGAGCAGATGATCCGGGCCATCCGCATCCTTCGGGAAGAATACCGCTTCAACGGCTATATCCACGCCAAGGCCATCCCCGGCGCTGCCCCGGAACTGGTGGAGCAGCTGGGCCTTTTGGCCGACCGACTGAGCTGCAATATCGAACTGCCCTCAGAGGCAGGACTGCGGACTCTGGCCCCGGAAAAGACGAAGGCCGCTGTACTGGCTCCTATGCGGCAGATCCAAGTCAGAAGTATTCAAAATAAAGAAGAACTGGTCAAGTACCGCCACACACCCAAGTTCGCCCCGGCGGGCCAGAGCACCCAGATGATCGTGGGTGCCACGCCGGACAGCGACCTCCACATTCTGCGGCTGACGCAGGGGCTTTATGACCGGTATCAGCTGAAACGGGTATTTTTCTCCGCCTATGTGCCGGTGGTGGAAAGTGCCCTTCTCCCCTCCAAGGAGACCAAGCCGCCCCTGCTGCGGGAGCATCGGCTCTATCAGGCGGACTGGCTGCTGCGGTTTTACGGGTTCCGTGCGGAGGAGCTGCTGGACGAGCAGGCCCCTTCCTTTGACCCCCGTCTGGACCCCAAATGCTGCTGGGCCTTGCGGCATCCTGAAATTTTCCCCGTAGAGGTGAACCGGGCGGATTACGAAGCGCTGCTGCGCGTCCCCGGTCTGGGGGTAGTATCCGCCCGCCGCATCCTGACTGCCCGGCGGACTGGCCCCCTGCGGCTGGAAAATCTGCCGAAATTAGGTGTGGTCATGAAGCGGGCGCAGTATTTCCTCACCGCCAATGGCCGCATGGCCGACGGTCTGCGCTTCACGCAAGACAGCCTTCTGCGAAACCTCATCGCCGTGGAGCAGTCCCTGCTGCCCCAGCCGGAGATGCGACAGCTTTCTCTGTTCGACGATGCCGTTTAAGTCCGGAGGTGCCCTATGAACGAAATGATCTACACCTATGACGGCAGCTTCGAGGGCTTTCTCTGCTGCATTTTTGACAGCTACGCCAACAAAGAAGTCCTCACCGCCATTACCGACGATGAGGACTCTGCGCCTATTCTGTTTCCCGTCCGGGCAATCCGCACCGACAGCGGCCACGCCGGACGGGTCCTGCGAAAATTGCACAAGCTCTCCCCCTACGGAGAGGAGCTGGTACGTCGGGGGTTTCTCACCTGCATGGAGGAACGCGAGATCCGCCTGTACCGGCTGGTGGTAAAGCTGCTGCGGGAAGGTCCCAGTTTTCTGCGGAACTTTTCCGACGAGACGCTTCATCCGGTAGCGACAGCCGTCCGGCATCTCAACGGCGAAGCCCATCTTTTAAAAGGCTTTCTCCGCTTCTCCGATCTGGGCGGCATTCTGGGAAGCGAGATCGAACCGAAAAATAGGGTCCTCCCCATTCTGCGGAGCCACTTCTGCGCCCGCTATCAAAACGAGAAATTTTTCATTTATGACCGTGTCCACCACGAGGCGCTGTTTTACGCCGCCGGCAAGGCCGTCATTCGCCCGTTAGCGGACTTTCAGATGGCGCCGCCGAATGAAACGGAGGCCGCCTACCGGCTGCTTTGGAAGCGGTTTTACGATACCGTGGCTATTCGGGAGCGGGAAAATCCAAAACTACGAATGACCCACATGCCAAAGCGTTATTGGTCCACCATGACGGAATTTCAGGATGATCCCTATTTCACTCCGCAAAGCTCTGCCGCAGCCGTTCCAGTCCCCGGCGTTCCAGCCGGGAAACCTGCACCTGGGACACCCCCAGCACCCGGGCGGCCCGCTCCTGCGTCAGCCCCTTGAAATAGCGGAGCAGAATCGTCATGCGCTCCTTTTCCGGCAGTTGATCCACCGCCTCCCGCAGGGCGATGCGCTCCACAAGTCCCTCCTCCGGAGCCTCTGTGCCCAGCAGCCCCTCCAGCGCAAGGCCGTCCGCTGTTTCCCGCTGCAAGGAATCCGGTGCCTCTGTGGCCAGATCCACTTGGGCGATCTCCTCCGGTGTCCATCCGGTCTGGGCCGACAGTTCGGAGAGGGACGGCTCCCGCCCCAACTCCTGCCGCAGCCGCTCCCGCAGGGCATACAGAGTCAGTGCCTGCTCCCGGATGCTCCGTCCCACCTTGATGGTGCCGTCATCCCGGAGAAACCGCCGGATCTCCCCGGCGATCTTGGGAACGGCATAGGTGGAAAAGCAGGTGCCGTAGGAAAAATCAAACCCCCGGATCGCTTTCAGAAACCCAAGACATCCCAGCTGGTACAGATCGTCCGGCTCCACTCCCCGGCCGTAATACCGGCGGACCACACTCCAGATCAGGCCGTTGTTTTCCAGCACTGCCTGCTCACATGCGTCCCGGTCCCCCTCCTGAGCCGCCCGCAGCAACTCCATGGCGCCATTCATCGCTTGATCCGGGGGGCGATCTTCTTTTTCATCACCACGGTGGTACCCCGGCCAGCCACGGACCGCACCTTTAAACTATCCATAAAGCTCTCCATGATGGTGAAGCCCATGCCGCTGCGTTCCTCTCCTCCGGTGGTGAACATGGGCTGCCGGGCCTTTTCCACATCCGGGATGCCCCGGCCGTAGTCCCGCACCGTGATCTCCAGCACTTGTCCGGTACAGATCCGGACCTTCACCGTCACCTTGCCGATCCGGTCCGGGTACGCATGGACGATGGCGTTGGTGGCCGCCTCAGAAACGGCGGTCTTGATGTCCTCCAGCTCGTTGAGAGTGGGGTCCATCTGTGCCGCGAAGCAGGCCACCGCGGAGCGGATAAACCCCTCGTTGCTGCTCTGGCTGGGAAACTGCAAAGTGACTTCATTTTCCGTCTTTATTTTCATTATGTAAACCTCCCGTTATTGAATGGAAACCAGCCGCCCGATGCCGGCAGCGTCCAGAACACGGCGGGCCTGCTCCGGCACGTTCCGGAGCACAACGCTGCCCTCCATCAGCTGCATCCGCTGCTGAGACCGAAGGATCAGGGCGATCCCGGAGCTGTCCATAAAGGTCACGCCCGCAAAGTCTAAGATCAGACTTCGGGGAAGGGCCGCATCAATGGCGATTTCCACTTCCTTCAAGGCATTTCTGGCCCCGTGATGGTCCATTTCTCCGCTGAATTCCAGCAACAGCTCCCGGTCTGTGTCCCGCGCTCGTATATCCATACTATTCCCTCTTTTGTCGAATTTTATCCCCATTTGTCAAATCAGCTCAGAAGGTACTCTGCTCCGATCAGATCTGTTGGGGAATGGCTTGTCTTACGGTGATGGTAGCATATTCGCCGGACAGGTTTCTGTCGAAGCCGGGTGCGACTGTCATATTTTTTATGTAAATCTCTGCCGGTTATCTCTCACCTGCCGTATCACGGTCAAAATCGACGGAAAACGTTCCCTTAATGCGCCCATGGCCCTGCCTTCGGGCCCATAATAGCGCACTTGAAATTTGCAGCAAAAAAAGCGGCCCATGCGTAAAACGCATAGGCCGCTTTTTCGTGCAGTCAAAGCAGATTAGATCCAGTTTTCAAAAACGGTTTTTCCGTTAGTACACCGCTTCGCCGGTATAAACCAGCTTGGCGTCGCCGGTGAGGGTGATCTTCTCGTCGGTGTAGTTCACCACCAGATCACCGCCGGCAGCCCGGACGGTCACATCCCGTCCCTTTTCGCACATACCGTTGGCCACGGCCGCCACCACAGCGGCGCAGGCACCGGTGCCGCTGGCCATGATCTCGCCGCTGCCCCGCTCCCAGACCCGCATTTTGATGGTGCTGGGATTCACCACGCGAATAAACTCTGCGTTGATCCGCTCCGGGAAATAGGGAGCCTGCTCAAACCGGGGACCGAGGAACTCCACATCCACATCGTCGATCCGGGGGCAGAACGCCACGCAATGCGGCTCTCCCACGTCTACGCAGGTGATGTTGAAGGACTGTCCGCCGATATACACCGGGTAATCCACCACCGTCTTTTCCGCGATGGCAAACCGGAAGGCCGCCGCATCCAGAGAGGCGCAGCCCATATCCACACAGGCGGAGGTCACAAGACCGTTGGCGGTGTAGAGGTGTACCTCCCGGACGCCGGCACCGGTCTCGATCCGCATATCTTCCTTTTTCACCAGACCGTTGTCATACAGGTACTTGCCCATGCAGCGCAGGGCGTTGCCCGCCGTGGCGCTCTCGCTGCCGTCGGCGTTGAACAGCCGGATCTTCGCGTCGGCAATGTCGGAATGCTCCATCAGGACGATCCCGTCGGCGCCGATGCCGTAGTGCCGGTCACAGAAGGTGACGCACAGGGACTCCGGGCAGGTGATCTCGCCGTGGAAGTTTTCCAGAAAGATGTAATCGTTTCCGCAGGTCTGCAGCTTGGAGAATTTCAGCTTCTGACGCTCGCTGCGGAGGTGGCAGATGTCGATGAGCTCCGTGTTCCGCTGGTTGTAGCGGCTGGCCAGAATATCCGTCAGCGCATTGGCGGTATCCAAAGAGGTCAGGCACGGAATCCCCAGCTGGACGCAGCGGTGGTTCAGATGGATGAAGTCCCGGATATAGATGGGCTCCGTGGAGCCGGTGAGGATCACATAGTCGATCCGGCCGTTTTCAAGGAGCTGGAACACCCGGTTGTCCTTCCCCAGCTTGCCCACGATCTCCACATCGGTACCCAGACGGGAGATCTCTCTGGCGGTGCCGTCGGTGGCGTAGAGCTTGTAGCCCATTTCGTCCAGCTTCCGGGCGATGTTGACGATCTCCGGCTGATCCCGGTGGTTCACGGAGATCAGCACGCCGCCGCGGGTCTCCTTCTCCACCTTGTATCCGGCAGAGACAAGGCCCTTGAACATGGCCTCCTGCATATTTTTGCCAAGGCCCAGCACCTCGCCGGTGGATTTCATCTCCGGGGAGAGGGCAGCGTTGGCATCGGTGATTTTCTCAAAGGAGAACACAGGCACCTTCACGGCCACATAGGGGGGCTGGCGGTACAGACCAGTGCCGTAGCCCAGAGATGCCAGAGGCTGACCCACCATGACGCGGGTAGCCAGATCCACCATGGGTACGCCGGTGACCTTGGAAATGTAGGGCACCGTGCGGCTGGCGCGGGGGTTCACCTCAATGACGTACAGCTCGTTCTGGTAGATCAGATACTGAATATTGATGAGGCCATGGGTTCCCAGAGACAGGGCCAGCTTTTCCGAGCAGTCCACAATGACCTTCAGCATCTTATCTCCGATGGAGAAGGGCGGATAGACAGCGATGGAGTCGCCGGAGTGGACACCGGTGCGCTCGATGTGCTGCATGATGCCGGGGATCAGGACGTCCTTGCCGTCGGAAATGACGTCCACTTCCAGTTCCTTGCCCATGAGGTACTGGTCCACCAGCACCGGGTTTTCGATCTTGCCGGAGAGAATGACCTCCATATAGGTCCGCACGTCCTCGTCATTGTGAGCGATGACCATGTTCTGGCCGCCGATGACGTAGGAGGGGCGCAGCAGCACGGGATAGCCCAGCTCATGAGCGGCGTCCAGCGCCTCCTGCATACCGGTGATGGCCCGGCCCTGAGGCCGCTTGATAGAGAACCGCTCCAGCAGGGCATCGAACCGCTCCCGGTCCTCTGCCATGTCGATGGACTCAGCGCTGGTACCCAAAATGGGGATACCGTGGCTGTCCAGGAACTTGGTGAGCTTGATGGCCGTCTGGCCGCCGAAAGCTACCACCACGCCCACGGGCTTCTCCACCTCGATGATGTGCATGACATCCTCGGGGAACAGAGGTTCAAAGTAAAGGCGATCGGCGGTATCATAGTCCGTGGAGACGGTCTCGGGGTTGTTGTTGACGATGACTACCTCGTAGCCCAGCTCCTTCAGCGTCCAGACGCAGTGGACGGAGGAGTAGTCAAACTCAATGCCCTGGCCGATGCGGATGGGGCCGGAGCCCAGCACCATGATGACGGGCTTGCCGCTGCGGGGGAAGGTCCGGGATTCGCAGAACTTATCAAAAGTGGAATAGAAATAGGGAGTCTCGGCATCGAACTCCGCGCCGCAGGTGTCCACCATCTTGTAGACGGCGTCTTTCTTTTCACAGGGCAGCGCGGCAGCGCCGGAGAGTCGCTTGAGGGTATCGTCGGGATAACCCATCTTCTTGCCGGTCTCGTAATGCTCAACAGTGAGGCCGTCCTTTTCCAGAGCCTTTTCAAATTCCGCCATCTTCTTCAGCTTTGCAAGGAACCAGCGGTCGATCCGGGTGATGCTGAAGATCTCGTCGATGGACGTACCGCCCTTCAGGGCCTCAAAGATGGTGAACAGCCGATGGTCATCCACCCGGCGGAGCCGCTCCCAGATGGGGGCGCGATCCTCGGGATCGTTTTTACGATTCAGGCTGTCCAGACCCACTTCCGCGCCGCGGACGGCCTTCATCAGTGCCATCTCAAAGCTGGGAGCGATGGCCATGACCTCACCGGTAGCCTTCATCTGGGTACCCAGCTTGCGGCTGGCGTCGGCAAACTTATCGAAGGGCCACTTGGGCATCTTCACCACGATGTAGTCGATGGTCGGCTCAAAGCAGGCGCAGGTCTTGCCGGTGATGTCATTTTTGATCTCGTCCAGCGTGTAGCCAAGGGCGATCTTCGTGGTGATCTTGGCGATAGGATAACCGGTGGCCTTGGAGGCCAGGGCGGAGGAGCGGCTGACGCGGGGATTCACCTCAATGACCGCGTACTCAAAGCTGTCCGGGTTCAGCGCCAGCTGCACATTGCAGCCGCCCACGATGCCCAGATGGGTGATGATGTCCAGAGAGGCCTTCCGCAACATCTGGAACTCCTTGTCCGCCAGGGTCTGGGTGGGAGCCACCACGATGGAGTCGCCGGTGTGAACGCCTACGGGGTCAAAGTTCTCCATGGAGCAGACGGCGATGACATTGCCCACGCCGTCCCGCATGGTCTCAAATTCGATCTCCTTCCAGCCGAAGATGGCCCGCTCCACCAGGATCTGCGTAATGGGAGAAGCGTCCAGACCGGTTTGGGCGATGATCCGCAGCTCCGCTTCGTTGGCAGCGGCGCCGCCGCCGGCGCCGCCCAGGGTAAAGGCGGGACGGACGATGACGGGATAACCGATCCGCTCGGCCACCTCTAAGGCACCCTCTACCGTTTCGGCAATATCGGAGGCGATGACCGGCTGACCGATCTCCGCCATGGCCTCCTTGAACAGCTCCCGGTCCTCGGCCCGGGAAATGGCCTTGGCATCGGTGCCCAGCAGGCGGACGCCCTGTTCCTCCAGGAAGCCCTCCTTATCCAGCTGCATGGCCAGCGTCAGGCCGGTCTGTCCGCCGAGGCCCGCCAGAATGCTGTCGGGCTTTTCCTTCTTGATGATGCGCTTGATGGTCTCCGTAGTCAGAGGCTCCAGATAGATCTCGTCCGCCATGGCCTGATCGGTCATGATGGTAGCGGGGTTGGAGTTGCACAGCACCACGTCCACCCCCGCCTCCTTCAGGATGCGGCAGGCCTGGGCGCCGGCGTAGTCAAACTCGGCGGCCTGGCCGATGACAATGGGGCCGGAGCCGATAACCAGGACTTTTTTGATACTTGTATCCAAAGGCATTAGACTCTGCCCCCTTTCATCAACTCTACAAACTGGTCAAAGAGGAAGGACGTATCCTTGGGGCCAGTACAAGCCTCAGGATGGAACTGGACAGTAAATGCCTTCAGTTCCGGATAGTCGATGCCCTCGCAGGTGCCATCATTGGCGTTGACAAAACGAACCTTGCCCAGCTTCACCGTGTCGCCATCCACCGCGTAGCCGTGGTTCTGGCTGGTGATGTAAGTACGGACGCCGTTTAGATCCCGGACCGGCTGGTTCACGCCCCGGTGACCGTATTTCAGCTTATAGGTGCTGCCCCCGGCGGCCAGCGCCGTCAGCTGGTGGCCCAGGCAGATGCCAAACATGGGCACCTTGCCCAGAAGCTTGCGGATCTGCTCGATTTGATACGTGTTTTCCGCAGGATCGCCGGGGCCGTTGGACAGCATTACGCCATCCGGATCCACCGCCAGAATATCCTCCGCGGAGGTAGTCGCAGGCAGGACCGTCACGGTACAGCCCCGCTTCTGGAGCTCCCGGACAATGTTGCGCTTGGCACCGTAGTCCAGGAGGGACACCCGGAACCGCTCCTCCCCTTCCGCCTGATAGCGGTCGGGCTCCTTGCAGGAAACAGCCTCCACCACACCGGTGATGGCGTAGGTCTTGATGGGAGTCAGATCGGCGGGGATCTCGTCGCAGATGGCGGCATTCATCACGCCGTGCTCCCGGATGATGCGGGTCAGCTCCCGGGTATCTACGCCGCACAGCCCCGGCACGCCCTGCTCTTTCAAGTACGCATCCAGATCGCAGTCCGTCCGGAAATTGGAGGGTGTGTCGCAGTATTCCCGGACCACATAGCCCTTCACGCAGCAGGCTCCTTCAAAATCCTCCCGGATGATGCCGTAGTTGCCGATCAGAGGATAGGTCTGCATAACGATCTGTCCGGCATAGCTGGGGTCCGTCAGGGTCTCGACGTAGCCGCACATACCGGTGGTGAACACCAGCTCACCCACGGTGTCGGTCTCCGCACCGAACCGGACGCCCTCAAATACCTGGCCGTCCTGTAAGATCAAATAACCTTTTTTCATCATAATCTCCTCAGGCCGTCTTATTTGCCGGCCTCAGTCTCGCAGTAGATGCAGCGGTAAACACGCTTGGCCGGATCGGTCAGCAGGAATTCCTGAGGCAGTTCCTGCTCCACAGAGGTGATGCAGCGGGGGTTCTTGCACTTCAGCACGCCCCGGATCCGCTCCGGCAGCTTGAGGCTCCGCTTCTCCCGAAGCTGGCCCTCGTGAATGATATTCACGGTGATGGTGGGGTCCACATAGCCGATCAGATCCCAATCAAGGTCCATCTCGCGGTCGATCTTGATGATGTCCTTCCGTCCCAGCTTGCCGCTGGTGACGTTCTTCAAAATAGCGACGGTGCAATCCAGCTTGTCCAGGCCCAGGATGTTGTACAGCTCCATGGCCTTACCGGCGGTGATGTGGTCAATCACGATGCCGTTCTGAATAGAATCAATAATCATGTCCGTTCTCTCCTCTCACTGAATACCCAGCAGCTTCATGATCAGCGCCATGCGGATGTAGCGGCCGTTCTGGGCCTGCTTGAAGTAGCAGGCACGGGGGTCATTGTCCACCGCCACGGAGATCTCATTGACGCGGGGCAGCGGATGCAGGATCCGTAGATCCTCCTTGGCGTTTTCCAGCTTCTCCGGGGTGAGGATGTAGCTGTCCTTCAAGCGGAGGTAATCCTCCTCATTGAAGAAGCGTTCCTTCTGGACGCGGGTCATGTACAGGATATCCAGCTCCGGCATGACCTCCTCCAGAGAGGTGGACTGGGTATAGGGAATGTTCTTGGACTTGACGTACTGCTCCTTGACGTAGCGGGGCAGCTTCAGCTCCTCCGGGGAGACAAACACGAACCGGACGCCGGTGTAGCGGCTCATGGCAGCCACCAGAGAATGGACCGTCCGGCCAAACTTCAGGTCGCCGCAGAAGCCGATGGTCAGGTTGTCGAAATGGCCCTTTTCCTTGTGGATGGTGATGAGGTCCGTCAGGGTCTGGGTGGGGTGGTTGTGGCCGCCGTCACCGGCGTTGATCACCGGCACCAAGGAGTGCTGCGTTGCCACCAGAGGCGCGCCCTCCTTGGGATGGCGCATGGCAATGATGTCGCAGTAAGCGCTGACCACCCGGATGGTGTCCGCCACGCTCTCGCCCTTGGAGGCGGAGGAGCTGGCGGCGGAGGAAAAGCCCAGCACCTGTCCGCCAAGGGACAGCATGGCGCTCTCAAAGCTCAGGCGGGTACGGGTGGAAGGCTCAAAGAACAGCGTTGCCAGGATCTTGCCGTCGCACTTATGGGCATATTCGGCGGGATGCTCCATAATATCGCAGCCCGTTTTTACCAGCTCGTCGATTTCCTCGGTGGAGAGCTGCATAATGTCGATCAAATTTTCCATATCAGTTTTTCCCTCCATTGATCCAGCTTTCGTCAGACGGATTGTCCCGGAATTTCAGCAGACGGGACACATCCTCCGGCGCGATATAACCTTCCTCCGCGCCCACCTGGGCGATGGTATCCAGGTTCGTCAGGCTCACGTTCTTCACGCCGGCCTCCGCCATGCGCTCCACGCCCTTCTTCATGCCGTAGGTGAAGATGCTCACCACGCCCAGCACCTCAGCGCCCGCTTCCCGCAGGGCTTCCACGGTTTCCAGCACGCTGCCGCCGGTGGAGATCAGATCCTCCACGACCACGACCTTCTCGCCCTTGTCCAGACGGCCTTCGATGCGGTTCTGACGGCCGTGGTCCTTATTGCCGGAACGGACATAGCCCATAGGCAGGCCCAGCAGGTGGGCGGCAATGGCGGCGTGGGCGATGCCGGCGGTGGCGGTGCCCATCAGGACCTCCGCCTCCGGGTACTCCCGCTTCACGGTATCGGCAATGGCCTGCTCCACCTCGTTCCGGGCTTCCGGAGCGGTGAGGATCAGCCGGTTATCGCAGTAGATAGGGCTCTTGATGCCGCTGGCCCAGGTAAAGGGCTCCTGAGGGCGGAGAAAGACCGCCTTGATCTCCAGCAGACGCTTGGCAACGCGCACATTGATGCTGTCCATAGTTTGTTCTCCTTTATATCAATTTTTCTGTTGATCCAATCTTTTCCGATTCGCGGCTCAGCCCACGAACTCCGCCACGCAGCGGCGGTAGGCAGCCACGGGGTCCTCCGCCTGGGTGATGGGACGGCCCACCACGATGTAGTCGGAGCCAAGCTCCTTGGCCTTAGCCGGGGTGGTGACCCGCTTCTGATCGCCCACATCTCCGTCAGCAAAGCGGACACCGGGGGTCACGGTGAGGAAGTTCTTGCCGCAGCGCTCGTGGACCGCGCCTGCCTCCAGGGGAGAGCACACCACGCCGTCCAGTCCCACGATGGAGGCGATCTCCGCATAGTGCATCACCACTTCGGCAATGGGCTTTTCGATCCACAGCTCTTTTTCCAGCATGTCCTGATCCGTGGAGGTCAGCTGGGTCACAGCGATCAGCAGCGGGCGGGTACCATCCGGACGGGTCAGGCCCGCCAGAGCGGCGGACATCATAGCGCCGGTGCCGGCGGCATGGACATTCACCAGGTCCACATCCAGCGCGGACAGGGCAGCCATGGCCTTTTTCACGGTGTTGGGGATGTCATGCAGCTTCAGATCCAGGAAGATCTTGTGGCCCCGGGCCCGGATCTCCCGGACGATGGAGGGGCCTTCGGCGTAGAACAGTTCCATGCCGATCTTCACAAAGGGCTTTTCCTCTGTGAAGCGGTCCAGAAATGCCAGTGTCTTTTCCTTGCTGTCAAAGTCCAGCGCAACGATAACGTCTTTACCCATGATGTGCTCCTCCTATGATCTCTGTCAGATTTTCCATGCCGTACCGTTCCATCACGGCAGGCAGATTTTCGATAATGGTCTTGCAGGCATACGGCTCCACAAGGTTCGCCGCGCCCACGCCGATGGCGGCGGCGCCCGCCAGCATCATCTCGATGACGTCCTCCGCCGTGGTGACGCCGCCCATGCCCACGATGGGGATGGACACCGCCTCGTAGACCTGATACACCATCCGCACTGCCAGCGGGAACATCCCTGGACCGGACATACCGCCGGTGGTGTTAGCCAGCAGCGGGCGGCGGCGCTTCAGATCGATCCGCATTCCCGGCAGGGTGTTGATAAGGCTCACGCCGTCGGCGCCCTCATCCTCGCAGGCCTTGGCAACGGCGGCGATGTTGGCCGCCGTGGGGGACAGCTTCAAAATGATGGGCTTTTTCGTCACCGCCCGGACGGCCTTCGTCACCTCGGCTGCGGACTTGGGATCCGCGCCGAAGGCCGCGCCGCCGCCGTGGACGTTGGGGCAGGAGATATTGACCTCCAGCCAGCCCACCTGCTCCTGGGCGTCCAGCTTCTCGCAGACCTCGGCGTATTCCGCCACGGAAAAGCCGCTGATATTCGCCATCACCGGCTTGTGAAATACCTGCTTGAGCTTCGGCAGTTCCGTTTCGATCACCGCGTCCACGCCGGGATTTTGCAAACCCACAGCGTTCAGCAGACCGCCGGCGTACTCCGCGATGCGGGGCGTGGGATTCCCGAAGCGAGGCTCCCGGGTCGTGCCCTTGAAGGAAAAGGTGCCCAGCATATTGATGTCGTACAGCTCCGCAAACTCATAGCCAAAGCCGAAGGTGCCGCTGGCGGGGATAATGGGGTTGTCCATCTCAATGCCGCAGAGGGTCACTTTTGTATTCACCATACGATCTCCTCCTTTTCCAGCACCGGACCGTCCTTGCAGATTCGCTTATTGCCGTATTTCGTCTTGCAGGAGCAGCCCATACAGGCGCCGAAGCCACAGCCCATCCGCTCCTCAAAGCTGAACTGGCCGGAGGTCTTACAGGCGGCGTACACCGCTTTCAGCATGGGCTCCGGGCCGCAGGTGTACAGATACGTATAATCGGAAACGGCGGCCATTCCGTCTGTCACCAGGCCCTGCATACCGGCGCTGCCGTCGGCGGTGGCGATGACCACCTCCGTGCCCAGAGCCCGGAACTCCTCTGCTAGGAAGATCTCGGATTTTCGGTTAAAGCCCAGCACGGCGGTGACGCGCTTACCCTGTGCGGTCAGGCGCTTGGCAAGGCCGTACAGCGGAGGGATGCCCACACCGCCGCCCACCAGCAGGGGGTGTTCCCCGCTGCGGGACACATCGTAACCGTTGCCAAGGCCCGTCAGCACATCCAACTCCGTGCCGGGAGCCATGCTCGTCATGGCCTCGGTGCCGTGGCCCAAGACTTTATAAATAAGCGTCAATTCTCCATCGGACCAGTCGCACACGGAGATGGGACGGCGGAGGAAAAAGCCAGAGAGCTTCAGATTTACGAACTGGCCGGGGGCGGTGATGGCAGAGGTGTCCCCCGCCAGCCGCAGACGGTAGATCCCATCGGCCAGTCTTGTGTTTTCAGTCACTGTCAAGGTTGTTTGCTTCACGATCATTCTCCTTTCAGCAGACGGTCTGCATCATACCAGACAGCCGTTTCGCCTGCTGCTGTCAGCAGGCAGCGGCCTTGGACCTCCCATCCTGTAAAGGGCGTTGCCTTGCCCATGGAGAGAAAGTCTGCCGGGTCGATCCGATAGGTGTCATTCAGGTCGAACACAGTAAAACCGGTGTCCGTCGGGATGTTGAAGCGGCGGCAGGGGGCATCGTGGAGCAGTTCCATCAGCCGCTCCATAGAGATGACGCCGGGTTTCACAAGTTCAGTATACAACAACGGGAACGCCGTTTCCAGTCCTACAATGCCCATTGCGCTTTTTTCCAGTCCGCGGCCCTTTTCTTCGGCGCTGTGAGGTGCATGGTCCGTGGCGATCATGTCGATGGTGCCGTCCGCCAGGCCCTCCAGCAGAGCCTCCCGGTCTCTCTTATCGCGCAGAGGCGGATTCATTTTGAAACGGCCGTCCTCCTGCAAGCAGGAGTCATCCAGCAGCAGGTAGTGAGGACCGGTCTCACAGGTGACGTTCAGACCCTCGGCCTTGGCCTTGCGGATCAGGTCCACACTCTCCTTGGTGGAGATGTGGCAGACGTGATAGCCGCAGCCCGTCTCCCGCACCAGCTCCAGATCCCGCTGGATGGGCCGCCACTCGCTCTCGGAGCAGATGCCCCGGTGGCCGTGGGCCTTGGCGTAGGCGCCGTCATGGATATAGCCGCCCCGCAGGAGGGAATTGTCCTCGCAGTGGGCCACGATCAGCTTGCCCAGGCGTTTGGCCTCCAGCATGGCGCGGCACATCATGTCGCGGTCCTGAACGCCTTTTCCGTCATCGGAGAAGGCCACCACATAGGGGGCCATGGCGTCCAAGTCCGCCAGTTCCCCGCCCTGCTCGCCTTTCGTAATCGCCCCGTAGGGCAGGACCCGAATCACGGCGTCTTTTTGAATGGCGTCCAGCTCCGGCTGCAAGGTCTCCATGCTGTCCGGCACCGGATTCAGGTTCGGCATGGCGCATACGGTGGTATAGCCGCCGTGGGCCGCCGCTAAAGAGCCGGTACGGATGGTCTCCTTATAAGAAAAACCCGGCTCCCGAAGATGCACATGCACATCAACGAAACCGGGTAATATGGTAAAGGAAGAAACATTCAGGGACGAAGGAAAAACAATATCCTTGCAAAAAACACGATCCCCAAAGGAAACGGAAACATCACCGCCGCTGAAAGCACCTCGGTGGAACACCTGCGCACCCTTCAAAACCACGGTCACGACGATCGCCTCTCTTTCCTCAAGTTTTTGATAGAATACCACGCGAGGATCGTCTTGTCAAGACAAAAAAATGGTTTTTCGACGATAAGTTTTCTCAAGACGCGATATAAGCGTATCTTATGAATTGTCATAACGATACAAATATAGCTAAGATTTTCTATCTTCTTTCTCCTTTTTGCGGAATGGACGAAAAGCCGGGCGTATGGTACACTGAATTCAAGTTGAGCCCCTTGTAACTGACGGAATGTGGGCTACCACGGGGGAACAGGGAGCATCGCTCTGAGGCGGCGCGTTTCAGAGGCCGACCGTCCGGGCACTCCAACTGCAAAGGGCAGCGGAGCACCTATTTTTATGTTTGAGGGAGGGAACGCAAATGAGAAAGGTTGCGATCGTTATGGGCAGCAAGAGTGATCTGCCCGTCGCGGAGAAGGCCGTAGGCGTATTGCGAGACTACGGTGTCCAGATGGAAGTGCGCGTATTATCCGCTCACCGCTGTCCGAATGAGGCAAGGGAATTTGCCGCGTCGGCTCGGGAGGGCGGATTTTCTGTTATCCTCGCGTTCGCCGGCATGGCGGCGCATCTTGCCGGCGCGATGGCGGCAAACACCACGCTGCCGGTGATCGGCGTGCCGTGCAGCGGGACGAAGCTTGACGGCATGGACGCACTGCTCTCCACCGTGCAGATGCCGAGCGGCATCCCTGTGGCGACGGTGGCGGTGGACGGCGGGAAGAACGCCGCGCTGCTGGCGGTGCAGATCATGGCGGTCTCCGACGCGGAGCTCGCCCAAAAGCTGGACGAGGCGCGGACGCGGGAACGGGACGCCGTGCTGCGCGCGGATGAAGAGGTTCGGGCGCTTTATCAGTAAATAAGGAATACACTTCAAGAAATAAAAGGAGAGCTGAAAGCAATGAAACTCGTATATACCGGAAAGACCAAGAATGTATTCGCACTGGACAACGGCAACTACCTGCTCAGGTTCAAGGATGACTGCACGGGCAAGGACGGCGTGTTTGACCCCGGCGAGAACAGCGTGGGCCTGACCATCGAGGGCGTGGGCAATGTCAACCTACGCATGACCAAGCACTTTTTTGAAAAGATCAACGCCGCCGGCATCCGCACGCACTATGTCTCCGCGGATCTGAAGGAGACCACGATGGAGGTCCTGCCCGCGAAAGTCTTCGGCCACGGGCTGGAGGTCATCTGCCGCCTCAAGGCGGTGGGGAGCTTCCGCCGCCGCTACGGTGAGTACATTGAAGAGGGCGCCGACCTGCCCGCCTATGTGGAGACGACCTTCAAAAATGACGCGCTGGGCGATCCGCTGGTGACGAAGGACGGCCTTGTGGCGCTGGGCGTGATGACCGAGCAGCAGTATGACGACATCAAGGCCATGACGCAGAAGATCACCGAGATCGTCGCGGACGACCTGCGCGAAAAGGGCCTTGTCCTCTATGACATCAAGTTCGAGTACGGCTACGCGCCGGATGGCAGCGTGATGCTGATTGACGAGATCTCCTCCGGCAATATGCGCGTCTATCGGGACGGAAAGTACATCGACCCCATGACGCTCTCCGAGCTGTTCTTTGCGTAATGGGGGGCTTTTTCGGCGCGGTCTCGGACCGCGATGTCGCGCTGGATGTCTTCTTCGGCACGGACTATCATTCTCACCTCGGCACGCGCCGCGGCGGAATGGTGCTCTTTGACAAGAAGGAGGGCTTCCAGCGCCAAATACACAACATTGAAAATACGCCCTTTCGGACGAAGTTTGAGCGGGACCTCGCGGACTTCCGCGGCCACGCGGGGCTCGGCTGCATCAGCGACAGCGACCCTCAGCCGCTGCTCGTGCGCTCCCATCTGGGCCTGTACGCCATCGTGACGGTCGGCATCATCAACAACACTGACGAGCTGGTGAAGACTTATCTCTCCGACAAGGGCCAGCAATTTCTGACGCTGAGCAGCGGCCGCGTGAATGTCACCGAGCTGACCGCCGCGCTCATCAATCAGGAAAACGACCTTGTCTCCGGCATCCTCCACGCGCAGGAGGTCATCGACGGCTCCATGACGATCCTGATTTTGACCGAGGAAGGAGAGCTGATCGCCGCGCGTGACAGCATGGGACGCCTCCCTGTGCTGATCGGACAGCGCGAGGACGGCTACTGCGTATCGTTCGAGTCCTTCGCCTATCATAAGCTCGACTATCAGGACGCCTATGAGCTGGGGCCGCGGGAGATCGTCCGGCTGAACGCCAAGGGCTTCCAAACACTCTCTCCCGCAGGGAAGCAGATGAAGATCTGCGCCTTTTTGTGGACCTATTACGGCTACCCGAACTCTAACTACGAGGGTGTGAATGTGGAGCTGATGCGCTACCGCAACGGCGCGATCATGGCGCGGGATGAGGCGGAGCGCGGCGGCGTGCCCGAGGTGGATTTCGTCGCCGGCGTGCCAGATTCCGGCGTGCCGCACGCCATGGGCTATGCCAACCACAGCGGCAAGCCCCTTGCGCGTCCCTTTGTGAAATACACCCCGACCTGGCCGCGCTCCTTCATGCCGGAGGATCAGCAGGTGCGCAGCAGAGTGGCGCGCATGAAGCAGATCCCCGTGCCGGAGCTGATCGAGGGAAAGAAGCTGCTGTTTGTGGATGACTCCATCGTGCGCGGCACGCAGCTGCGCGAGACCGTGGATTTTTTATACAGCACCGGCGCGGCGGAGGTCCATATGCGCTCGGCCTGCCCGCCCATCATGTACCCCTGCCGCTACCTGAACTTTTCGCGCGGCAACAGCGCCATGGACCTGCTCGCGCGCCGCATGGTGCAGGAGCTGGAGGGTAACGAGGGCCAAAAGCATCTGGAGGAATACGCCGACAGCCGCACCGAGCGCGGAAAATGCCTGCTGCACGAGATCTGCGCACAGTTCGGCTTTGATTCACTCTCCTATCAGTCCCTAGACGGGCTGCTGGAGGCGATCGGTCTTGACAGGGACAAGGTCTGCACCTACTGCTGGACCGGAAAGGAATGACATTATGGGCATCTCTCACTCGGAAGCATACGCGGCCGCCGGCGTTGACATCGAGGCGGGCTATCAGGGCGTAAAAATGATGAACCGCTATGTACAGCGCACGCTCACAGCCGATGTGATCTCCGATCTCGGCGGCTTCGGCGGGCTTTTCTCGCTGGATCTGCACGGGCTTGAAAAGCCTGTGCTGGTCTCCGGCACGGACGGCGTGGGCACCAAACAGCGCATCGCGCAGCTCATGGATCGTCACAACACCGTCGGCATCGACTGCGTGGCGATGTGCGTCAACGACATTATCTGCTGCGGGGCGAAGCCGCTGTTCTTCCTCGACTACATCGCCATCGGCAAGAACATCCCGGAAAAGGTCGTGTCGCTGGTCTCGGGCGTATCCGAGGGTTGTGTGCGCGCGGGCTGCGCGCTCATCGGCGGCGAGACCGCTGAACACCCCGGCACGATGAAGCCGGACGACTATGACCTTGCGGGCTTTGCCGTGGGCGTCGTGGACCGTGACAAAATTCTGGACAAGAACAAAATGCAGCCGGGGGATGTGGTCATCGCGCTGCCCTCCAGCGGACTGCACTCCAACGGCTACTCGCTCGTGCGCAAGGTGTTCGATGTGGAGAACGCCGACCTCGGGCAGTATTACGGCGAGCTGGGCTGCGAGCTCGGCGAGGAGCTGCTGCGCCCGACGAAGATCTATGTCCGTCCTGTGTTAGCGGCCGTTGAGGCCGCCGATGTCCGCGGCATCAGCCACATCACTGGCGGCGGCTTTTATGAGAACATTCCGCGCTGCATTCCCGACGGCCTGTGCGCGAAGATCGAAAAGAAAGCGCTGCACATCCCGCCCATCTTCCCCCTGCTCGCGCGCATGGGCGGCATCTCGGAGCGCGATATGTTCAACACCTTCAACATGGGCACGGGCATGGTGCTCGTCGCTGCAAGAGACAGCGCCGACAAGGCGCTCGCCGCGCTGCATTCTCTCGGTCAGGAAGCGGGCGTCATCGGTGAGATCGTATCGGGCGAGGAAAAGGTGGCGCTATGCTGACACCCGCCCGCATCGCCGTGCTGGTCTCCGGCGGCGGCACGAATTTGCAGGCGCTGCTCGACGCGCAGCGCGACGGAAAAATGCCGCACGGCGAGATCGTGCTGGTCGTTTCTTCCCGCGCAGGGGCCTATGCGCTCACGCGGGCGGAAAATGCGGGTGTTGCGGCACGCATGCTCTCGCCCGCCTGCGGGCAGAAGCCGTTTGAAAACGAGCTTTCCGTGCTGCTGCGCGAGCAGAAGATCGACCTCATTCTCCTCGCAGGCTTTACGGTCATCCTCAGCGCAGAATTTACAAAGCAGTGGCCGCGGCGCATCCTGAATGTCCATCCGTCCCTGATCCCCGCCTTCTGCGGCAAGGGGATGTATGGCTTGAGGGTACACGAGGCCGCGCTCGCGCGCGGCGTGAAGGTCACGGGCGCGACGGTACACTTTGTCAACGAAATTCCCGACGGCGGCGAGATCCTGCTGCAAAAGGCGGTGGAGATCGCGCCGAGCGACACGCCCGAAACGATACAGCGGCGTGTGATGGAGCAGGCGGAATGGCAGTTGCTGCCGCTTGCGGCAGAGCGCGTCTGCGCAGAGATCGTAAGAGAGAAGGAGCAGAAAAATGACTGATTTTCTGGAGTTTTTAAAGGCGACCTCTTATCCCGGCCGCGGCATCCTTGTCGGACGCCGCTGTGTGTATTATTTCATCATGGGGCGCAGCGAGAACAGCCGCAACCGCGTCTTTGTCAAGACCGAGGACGGCATCCGCACCGAGGCGCACGACCCCGCCAAGCTCTCTGACCCCAGCCTCATCATCTATCATCCCGTGCGCACGATGGGGCGCGACCTCGTCGTGACGAACGGCGACCAGACCGACACCATCTGCCAGCACGGCGACTTTCGCCGCGGTCTCATGACACGCGAATACGAGCCGGACGAGCCGAACTGGACGCCGCGCATCTCCGCCATCATGCACGAGGACGGCTCCTTCGAGCTGTCCATCCTCAAGCGTAAGGATGGGCGCTGTCTGCGCGAGTTCTTCTGCTACGAAGGCTGCGACGAGGGCAAGGGCTATTTCATCAGCACCTATCAGGGGGACGGAAACCCCCTGCCCACCTTTGCGGGCGAGCCGATGGAGGCGAGCGTCCCCTCGCCCGAAGAAGTCTGGGCGGCGCTCAACCCGGACAATAAGGTGTCCCTTTATGCGAACGTGAACGGCGAAGTGAAGCTGTTCAACAAAAATTCAGGCGACTGAGGAGGACGACATGAACGAGCTGGAACTCAAATACGGCTGCAACCCCAACCAGAAGCCCGCGCGCGTTTTCATGAAAAACGGCGCAGCCCTTCCCTTTACGGTTCTCAACGGCAAGCCCGGCTACATCAACCTGCTCGACGCCTTCAACTCGTGGCAGCTCGTGCGCGAATTGAAAGAGGCGACGGGCCTTCCCGCCGCGGCGAGCTTCAAGCATGTCTCCCCCGCGGGCGCGGCGCTCGGCCTGCCGCTCGACGAGGTGGACAAAAGGGTCTATTTCGTCGCGCCCGGCACGGCGCTCTCCCCCATCGCCTGTGCCTACATCCGCGCCCGCGGCGCGGATCGCCTCTGCTCCTACGGCGACTGGGCGGCACTCTCCGACGAGTGCGACGCCGCCACCGCCGAGTATCTGAAAAACGAGGTTTCCGACGGCATCATCGCCCCTGCTTACAGCGACGAGGCGCTTGCCATCTTAAAGACGAAAAAGGGCGGCAAATACAACATCGTGCAGATCGACCCCGCCTACACTCCCGCGCCGCTGGAGCAGAAGGATGTTTTCGGCATCACCTTTGAGCAGGGGCACAACGACTGCAAAATCGATGAGAGCCTGCTCACGAACATCGTCACCGAAAATAAAGACCTGCCCGAGGGCGCAAAGCGCGATATGCTCCTTGCCCTCATCACGCTCAAATACACCCAGTCCAACTCCGTCTGTTATGTGAAAGACGGTCAAGCCATCGGCGTGGGCGCGGGCCAGCAAAGCCGCATCCACTGCACCCGACTTGCGGGACAGAAGGCGGACAACTGGTATCTCCGCCGCCATCCGAAGGTGCTCGCCCTCTCGTTCGTGGACGACATCCGCCGTCCCGACCGCGACAACGCTATCGATGTCTACCTCTCCGACGAGTGCGACGATGTGCTTGCCGACGGCGCGTGGCAGCGCGTCTTTCAGGAGCGCCCCGAGGCGCTCACGGGCGAGGAAAAGCGCGCTTGGCTCGCGCAGCAGCGCGGCGTGACCGTCGGCTCGGACGCCTTTTTCCCCTTCGGCGACAATGTCGAGCGCGCGCGCAAGAGCGGCGCTTCCTACATCGTCGAGCCGGGCGGCTCGATCCGCGACGACAATGTCATCGAGACGGCAAACAGATACGGCATCACTATGACGTTCACGGGTATGCGCCTGTTCCATCATTAAGCAAGGAGGAATTTCTCCATGAAGCTCATGGTCATCGGCGGCGGCGGCCGCGAACACGCCATCATTAAAAAGCTGAAGGAAAACCCCGCGGTCGAGAAAATTTACTGTCTGCCCGGCAACGGCGGCATCGCCGCCGACGCGGTCTGCGTCAGTGAGATCGGCGCGAAGGACATCCCCGCGCAGGTCGAATTTGCCAAGGCGCACGGCATTGATTATGCCGTCGTCGCGCCCGACGACCCCCTCGCCCTCGGCGCGGTCGACGCGCTGAGCGAGGCGGGCATCCCCTGCTTCGGCCCTGACAAAAAGGCCGCCGTCATCGAGGCGAGCAAGGCGTTTGCAAAGGACTTGATGCAAAAATACAACATTCCCACCGCAAAATACCGCGTCTTTACCGACGCGCCCTCCGCCTGTGCCTACATCGACGCCGAGGGTGCGCCCATCGTCGTCAAGGCGGACGGCCTCGCGCTCGGCAAGGGCGTCGTCGTCGCGCAGACAGTTGAGGAGGCGAAGGCCGCCGTGCGCGCGATGATCGAGGATAAGACCTTCGGTCAGAGCGGCGCGCGCGTTGTCATCGAGGAATATATGGAGGGTCCCGAAGTCTCGGTGCTGAGTTTCACCGACGGCGAAACGCTTGTGCCGATGGTCTCCTCCATGGACCACAAGCGCGCGCTCGACGGTGACAAAGGCCCCAATACCGGCGGCATGGGCGCGGTCGCGCCGAACGCGTACTATACAAAGGAAATTGCGGCGGAGTGCATGGAGAATATTTTCCTGCCGACGATCCGCGCGATGCGCGCCGAGGGCCGCCCCTTCCGCGGCTGCCTCTATTTCGGGCTGATGCTCACCAAGAGCGGCCCGAAGGTCGTGGAGTACAACTGCCGCTTCGGCGACCCCGAAACGCAGGTCGTGCTGCCGCTTTTGAAAAGCGACCTGCTCACCGTCATGCAGGCGACGACGAACGGTACGCTCGCGGATGTGAGCGTGGAATTTTCGACTGATTCTGCCTGCTGTGTCGTGCTCGCGTCCGAGGGCTACCCCCAAAAGTATGAGAGCGGCTTCCCCATCACAATGAGCGAAGAGGCCGCCGCGCACTGCTATGTCGCGGGCGCGAAAAAGGACAGCGATACGCTCCTGACCGCGGGCGGACGCGTGCTCGGCGTCACCGCCGTCGCCCCCACACTGAGGGCCGCCGTCGAGGACGCGTACCATCTGGCGGAGGGCGTAGATTTTGCCAACAAATACTGCCGCGGCGACATCGGCAGCGCCGCGCTCGCGGCGCGGGAGGAGAGAGGATAAAATGGTATTTCGGACCTACGTGGAAAAGCGGCAAGGTCTCGCGCCCGAGTGCGAGGCGCTGCTGACGGACTGCCGCGATTTTCTCGGCGTGCAGGGCCTGCGCGCCGCGCGTATCTGGAACCGCTATGATGTAGAGGGGATCGAGGCCCCTCTCTTTGAAAATGCCTGCAGGAGCGTGTTTTCCGAGCCGCCGCTGGACCTTGTGTCCGACGCGGCGGACACGCAGGACGCCTGCGCGGTCTTTGCCGTCGAGCCCCTGCCCGGTCAGTTCGACCAGCGCGCGGACAGCGCGTCGCAGTGCATCCAGCTTCTGAGCCAAGGCGAGCGCCCGCGCATCCGCACGGCGAAGGTCTACGCGCTCTATGGGATGCTGACGGATGCCGATGTCGAGGCGGTCAAGCGTTATGTCATCAACCCCGTCGAAAGCCGCGAGGCGAGCCTTAAAAAGCCCGAAACGCTCGCCGAGGAGCTTGCCGAGCCGAAGTGCGTTTCGTCCGTCGAGGGCTTCACCGCCATGGACGAGGCCGGGCTCTCCGCACTGCTCTCCTCTATGGGGCTTGCCATGGATATTGCCGACCTCAAGGCGCTGCAAGACTATTTCCGCGAGACCGAGCGCCGCGACCCCACCGTGACCGAGCTGCGCGTGGTCGACACCTACTGGTCCGACCACTGCCGCCACACGACCTTCTCCACGCACCTTGACGAGATCCGTATCGACGATGACGCCGTCAAGGGTGCCTATGCGCGCTATCTTGCTGCGCGCGAGGAGGTCTACGGCGCGGAGAGGGCTGCCAAGCGCCCGCAGACGCTCATGGATATTGCGACCATCGGCACAAAGACGCTCAAAGCCCGCGGGCTGCTCCCCGAGCTCGACGAGAGCGAGGAGATCAACGCCTGCTCCATCCATGTGCCCGCCATGGTGAACGGCAAGGAGCAAGACTGGCTTTTGATGTTCAAGAATGAAACGCATAACCATCCCACCGAGATCGAGCCCTTCGGCGGCGCGGCCACCTGCATCGGCGGCTGCATCCGCGACCCGCTCTCCGGCCGTGCCTATGTCCATCAGGCAATGCGTGTGACGGGCGGCGGTGACCCGAGAAAGGAGCTTGCCGAAACGCTTTCAGGCAAGCTCCCGCAGCGCAAGCTCGCGCAGACCGCCGCGGCGGGCTATTCCTCCTACGGCAACCAGATCGGCCTTGCTACCGGCCATATCGCGGAGCTGTACCACGAGGGCTATGTCGCCAAGCGCCTTGAGTGCGGTGCAGTCGTCGCCGCCGCGCCCGCGGACAACGTTGTGCGCGAGCGTCCCGCGCCGGGTGATGTGGTCATCCTGCTCGGCGGGCGCACGGGGCGCGACGGCATCGGCGGCGCGACCGGCTCCTCCAAGAGCCACGATATGAAATCGCTTTCCACGATGGCGAGCGAGGTGCAAAAGGGCAATGCGCCCGAGGAGCGCAAGATCCAGCGTCTGTTCCGCGACGGCGCGGTCACGCGCCTCATCAAGCGCTGCAACGACTTCGGCGCGGGCGGCGTGTCCGTCGCGGTCGGCGAGCTGGCGGACGGACTCATCATCGACCTCGACGCCGTGCGTAAGAAGTACGAGGGCCTCGACGGCACGGAACTTGCGATCTCCGAATCGCAGGAGCGCATGGCGGTTGTCGTCGCACCGGAGAACGAGGCGAAATTCATCGCCGCTGCCGCGGCGGAAAACTTAGAGGCCTACCGCGTGGCGGTCGTGACCGAAAGCCCCCGCATGGTCATGCGCTGGCGCGGACAGACGATCGCCGACCTCTCCCGCGCCTTCCTCGACACCAACGGCGCGACGAAGCACGCCTCCGTCGCCGTCCCCGCGAGGGAATGTGCCGCTCCCGCCGCAGCTCAAACGCTGCGCGGCATGGCGGGCAGCCTCAAGAGCGCCTCCCGCCGCGGCCTTGTCGAGCGCTTCGACTCCACCGTCGGCGCGGGGACACTCCTCATGCCCTTTGGCGGCAGGACGCAGCGCAGCCCCGCGCAGGCGATGGCGGCGCTCCTGCCCGTCCTCCCCGGCGAGAAGACCGCGCAGGGCAGCGTGATGGCCTGGGGCTGCGACCCCGACGCGCTGAGCGCCGACCCCTATCGCGGTGCGCACGACGCGGTCTATACCTCGGTCGCCAAGCTCGTCGCCGCAGGCGCAGACTATCATAAGGCATATCTTTCCCTGCAAGAATTTTTTGAAAAGCTCCGCAATGAGCCCGCGCGTTGGGGCAAGCCCTTCGCGGCGCTGCTCGGCGCGCTGGACGCGCAGTTGGAGCTGAGCGCCGCCGCCATCGGCGGCAAGGACTCCATGTCCGGCAGCTTTCTTGACCGCGATGTGCCGCCGACGCTCATCTCCTTCGCCATCGCGCCGCTGCTCGAAGGCGAGCTGCTGACGACCGACCTGAAGGCGGTGGGCCACGGCGTCTACCTCTTCGCAGGCAAAACGCCCGAGCAGCAGACCGCCGCGTGGGAGCGTTTCACCGCGCTTGCGCGCGCGGGCAAGGTCGTGAGTGCGTGGGCGGTCGAAAACGGCCTTGCCGAGGCGGTGATGAAGATGTCCTTCGGCAACGAGATCGGCTTCGCCGCGGAAAATACGGTGCTTGACTGGTTCGCCCCCATGCCAGGCGCGATTGTCGCCGAACTGAGCGATGAAGTCTCCGACGCCGTGCGCATCGGCGTCACCACAGCGGAAAAGGCCATTGCCCTCGGCGCGGACAGTGCCTCCATCGAAGAGCTTGCCGCGCTGAACGACGCCGTGCTCGAAGCCGTCTACCCGACAAAGACGCGGGACAGCGGCACGGTCGAGAGCTTTTCCCATGAAACGAAGACACGCGTCGCCCCCGCCGTCAAGCAGGTGCGTCCGAAGGCGCTCATCCCCGTTTTCCCCGGCACGAACTGCGAGTACGACACGCAGCGCGCGCTTTCGGAGGCAGGCGCGGACGCCGAGCAATTCATCGTCCGCAACCTCACGAGCGCCGATGTCGCAGACAGCGTCGAGCGCTTTGCCGCTGCCGTCAGGACCGCACAGATGATCGTCATTCCCGGCGGCTTCTCCGGCGGCGACGAGCCGGACGGCAGCGCCAAGCTCATCACCGCGTTTTTCCGCAACGCCGCCGTCCGCGAGCAGGTGACGGCGCTGCTCGAGCAGCGCGACGGCTTGATGCTCGGCATCTGCAACGGCTTCCAGGCGCTCATCAAGCTTGGCCTCGTGCCCTACGGAAGGATCATGGATACCGACGAGTCCTTCCCGACACTCACCTACAATGTCATCGGCCGCCACCAGTCCAAGCTCGTGCGCACGCGCGTGTGCTCGACGCGATCTCCGTGGCTTGCGGGAACAGAGGTGGGAGATATTTACACCGTTCCCATTTCGCACGGCGAGGGGCGTTTTCTCGCCTCGCAGGAGCTGATCGAACAGCTTGCCGCAAACGGCCAGATTGCCACGCAGTATGCAGGCCTTGACGGATATGCTACAATGGATACTGCTTTCAATCCCAACGGCTCCGTCTGCGCCATCGAGGGCATCACCTCCCCCGACGGGCGGGTGTTTGGCAAAATGGGGCACAGCGAGCGCATCGGCCCCGCGCTTTACCGAAACGTGCCGGGGACTTACGATATGCACCTGTTCGCCTCGGCGGTGCGTTACTTCAAAAAATAGGAGGGCAAGTCATGGCCTATTACTATCCCGATCCGTCTCATACCTTCAGCGAGTACCTGCTCGTACCGGGCTACACCTCGGAGGAGTGCGTGCCCGACCGCGTTTCGCTCAAAACGCCGCTGGTCAAATACCGCAAGGGGCAGGAGGACTGCCCCATCAGCCTGAATATCCCGATGGTCTCGGCGATCATGCAGTCGGTGTCGAACGATACGCTCGCCGTCGCGCTTGCCAAGGAGGGCGGGCTTTCGTTCATCTTCGGCTCGCAGTCCATCGAAAGCGAGGCGGAGATGGTGCGCCGCGTGAAGAGCAGCAAGGCGGGCTTCGTCGTCAGCGCCTCGAATCTCACGCCTGAGCACACGCTGGCCGATGTGCTCGCGCTCAAGGAGAAAAACGGCTTCTCCACCGTCGCCATCACTGAGGACGCCATGCCCAACGGGAAACTCCTCGGCATCGTCACGAGCCGTGACTACCGCGTCAGCCGCATGAGCACAGACCTCAAGGTGCGCGATTTTATGACGCCGCGCGAAAAGCTCATCACTGCTCCCTCCTCCACCACGCTCAAGAAGGCCAACGACATCATTTGGGAGCACAAGCTCAACGCCCTGCCCATTGTGGATGAGAACGACTGCCTGCGCTACTTCGTTTTCCGCAAGGACTACGCCGAGCACAAGGAGCACCCCCTCGCCCTCCAGGACGCGCAGAAGCGCTATCTGGTCGGCGCGGGCATCAACTCCCGCGACTACCACGAGCGCATCCCCGCGCTCGTTGAGGCGGGCGCGGATATTCTCTGCATTGACTCGTCCGAGGGCTACTCTGTCTGGCAGAAGAAGGTCATTGACTTCGTGCGTGAGAACTACGGCAATACCGTGAAGATCGGCGCGGGCAATGTGGTCGACCGCGACGGCTTCCGCTTCCTCGCCGAGTGCGGCGCAGACTTTGTCAAGGTCGGCATCGGCGGCGGTTCCATCTGCATCACGCGCGAGACCAAGGGCATCGGCCGCGGTCAGGCGACCTCTCTCATCGAGGTCTCCGCCGCGCGCGACGAATATTTCCGCGAAACGGGCGTCTATGTTCCCATCTGCTCCGACGGCGGCATCGTCCACGACTATCACATGACGCTCGCCCTCGCCATGGGCGCGGACTTTCTGATGCTCGGCCGCTACTTCGCCCGCTTTGACGAATCGCCCACGAATAAGCTCCTTGTCAACGGCGTGTATGTCAAGGAATACTGGGGCGAGGGCTCGAACCGCGCGCGCAACTGGCAGCGCTACGACCTCGGCGGCAAGACGGGTCTTGCCTTTGAGGAGGGCGTGGATTCCTATGTCACCTACGCAGGCTCTTTGCAGGATAATGTCGCGCGTAGCCTTTATAAGGTCAAATCCACCATGTGCAACTGCGGCGTGACCACGATCCCCGATCTTCAGAAGAACGCGAAGCTCACGCTCGTCTCCGCCACCAGCATCGTCGAGGGCGGCTATCACGATGTGATGCTCCGCTCCACCGGCAAGGGGAATGACTGAGCAGGGGCGCGCCAATTGACAACGCAAAGCGCATCCAGCTTATCGCTTATTGGGCGTAGATTTTCAGAAATTCGCGGATCTGCGCCGCGTTCAGCTTTTTTCGCAGGGCAAAAAAACGGCGGCTCGAAAGCCGCTGCACATAACGCTTATCAAAAACAACGATGACCCTTGGCCGATCTCCTGCGTTTCACGGCCAAGGGTCATCCATGGTTCTTAATATCTAACATCATTGACTACCTCTCTTTCTGCGGAGTCACGGCATACAAGATCTTTCCTGTGCTGGGGTGCTCTCTGCTATGCAATGCACCGTTGCGCGGTTCTCATGATGCGGGGAACATTGGAGTGTTTTTCTCAGATCCCTTGCAGCCGTCTTCCCCGTGCCGTCATGGCTCGGGGGTATCCTCACTGTACATTGGTCTCACCCTTTCTTTTTGTACTTAAAGGATAGCATCTTTTTGTGGGGACTGCAATTCGCAAAACAGCAGAAAAAAGCAGTGAAAAACTGTTTAAACTGATGAAATTCTGCACGGTCCCGAATTTTCGCTTGACCGATTTATCGCTTTATCATATAATAGTATTGTTAGGGCACGGAGCCTTTGTTCTCCGCGCACGGACGCCATCCCTCCATCAGCGTGTCGTTCTCCACGATAAAGGGCCGGGCGGTGTCCTGCCCCCACGAGATGTCATACTTGCCCATGAGATAATCGCTCAGCGCCGTTCGGTCAGTAAAGCGCAGCAGTCGGTAAGGCTCCTGGAACGCCACCTTTTCGATGAAATAGAGCGTCCCGTCCCCCGCGCACAGCAGCACGCCCACATGCCCGACAAACAGCAGAGATCCCTCCTCGGTCGGCTTATCATGGAAGAATACCGTGATGAGGCGTATCCTCTCGCTGTCGCGGAAGCTCACGCCGCGTTTTCTCCACTGCGCCTGCACGGTCCGCACATGGCGCCCAACCTCCGTGCTGTCCTCCGCTTTCATGGAGGCATACAGCGCGCGGAAATCGTTCAGACTGCTCCCGCCCAGTGCCTTCGGATCGGCCTTCAGCGTTTCCTCGTCCACGAACAGCACAGCCTCGCCCGCGTCGAAGTCGGTGTCCTCCCCAAAAGAGAGGAACTCCCCGAACAGGCTTATGGCGGTGATGCGGCAGTTATACCCCGGAAAGGCTCTGTTCTTCTCTGTCCACAGATCCTGCATCTCATACGGGTCGTACTTTGTCTCCGTTATCCCCGCTGTTTCAAAGCCCTGCGTGAGCCACTCCGCGCTCACGCTGTCGTTGAAGCGGTCCACGCGACTGAAAAAGTCCTCCATGCGCTCCTCCGACACCCCCGCGTCGGAGAGCAGCCTTTCCAAAAGCTGCCGCGACGCACTATCGTTCAGGTTCGTATATTCGACCGTGTCCGCCGCCGGACGCTGCTCGGCCAGGCCGTCTTTCCCGCCGCAGCCCGCGAGCGCGGAAACGATAAGCGCGACACAGAGCAGCAGCGCCGCGCCACTCTGCCGTATTTTCATGGCTTTGATCCATCCTTTCTTTTTACTGACAAGCATCTGTTAAGAAAGAAATCGCGGCAATTTGGCGCTGTTGACAAAGTCTCCCAACAACCATCGCGGTATGCTATAATAAGAAAAAGCGATGAGCAAAACGGACGGAAGGAGCCGCCCGCAAACAGGCAAATGGGAACCGAAAGAGTTTAGGGCATCTCAAGGGCGCAAAAACCATAGCGCGGTAAACCCCGCGCCTGCAAAAGGTATGGAAAAGACAGATCAGGCGGAACGCCGAAGCTGTTTGGCAGAGCGGTAGGAGTGAGAACCGTGCAGAACGGCGGCCAGCGCAACCGCTAAAGCGGAGATGTGGGCCAGCGTATTGAGATTTGCCGCGCTTGCGCCGTTACGCACCCATACGGCTCCATGAAGCGGTTGCAGACTCTTGGGGCAACTGCCACCTAATCGCCCCCAAACGAAAAATCATGGCAGAGATTTTTCTACACATTTGCAATAACTCAGTCCCCATAAGGGTACTGACAGTCTGTCGAAAAAGTCCAGTTGGTGCTGGGCTTTTACTGATAGATAACATCTTGTGACCCGCATCCCCCATGTGTTCCACACCTGTCTGTGGCATTTTATGTGGTCAAAGGCAAAGCCTCGCCGGAGCAATTCCGGCGGGGCTTTGCGGTATTCTCGGCAGCCTGCTTTTCCACTCGGTGAACAACACGAAAACCGCACTGGGGCCACCCCATGAGGTGGGATGCCATAATCAAAGAAAACAGACAGCACGGCGTGAGATCTTCCGGGAAGCACGAAGCTGAAGAAAAGACAGGTGTGGCGTGTAAAGAATGCCCCCATATCATACAATAACCCTAAAGCTATGATACGGAGGACGACACCATGAACGAGCTGCAAGCCTTTGAAAAGCATCTGCGTGAAAACGAGAAAAGCCCCGCCACGATAGAAAAGTACCTGCGCGACGCCCGCGCCTTCCTGTGCTGGCTGGACGGGCGCAAGCCCACCAAGGAGCTGACCGTCTGCTACAAGGAAGGACTGACCGAGCGATACGAGGCCGCCAGCGTCAACTCCATGCTGGCGGGGATCAACAGCTACCTGTCCTTTTCCGGCCGCGCTGACTGCCGGGTGAAGCCCCTGCGCGTCCAGCGGACGCTGTTCGGGAGCGAGGAACGGGAGCTCTCCCGCGAGGAATACGCCCGCCTTGTCCGCGCCGCGGGCGGGGCGCAGATCGGCGTTGTCATGCAGACCATCTGCGGCACGGGCATCCGCGTCTCCGAGCTGCGGCACATCACCGCCGAGGCGGTGCGGGAGGGACGCGCCGCCGTCCGCAACAAGGGGAAAACCCGCGTGATCCTCATTCCCGCCGCGCTGCGAAGGCTCCTGCTGGGCTATATGAAAAAGGCCGGCGTCACCACCGGCAGCGTGTTCCTCTCGAAAAACAAAACGCCGCTGGACCGCAGCACGGTCTGGCGGCGCATGAAAGCCCTGTGTGAGCGGGCGGGGGTTGACCCGCGCAAGGTCTTTCCCCATTCTCTGCGGCATCTGTTCGCCCGCGTCTTTTACAGCGTGGAAAAGGACCTTCTGCGGCTTGCGGACATCCTCGGCCACGCCAGCGTGAACACCACCCGCATCTACACCATGGAAACCGGACGGCAGCACATGAAGCTGCTGGAGCGCGTCAGCCGAACACTGCTCACATAATGGCGATTCTGTTGCGGAATAGTTGTAGCAACCCCATATTACATCTACATCATAACAGAGACCCAGTATCATTAGCAAGCAAAACTTGAAAAATCCAGCGAAAAAAGTCAAAAAACGATAACGGCAACAAGGCCGGATGAAAAAACTTCTCTCCCGGCCTGATTTTGTGCGCTATTTTTACCCTCTGTTCCGCCGTTTAGGGTCTACGCTGTTGGCAGTGGACACGGTGATGCAACAGAATCGCCATTCTGTTGCTGCGGAAGTGTACCGCAGGAAAAAGGGGGTGGGCGTAGGAGACGAGTTAAGGAACAGAAGAATTGCAGCGACCATATTGACCGATTACAAAGAAAACGGAGGAACAAGACCATGAGAAAAAGACTTCTCAGCATCCTGCTGCTCTGCTGCATGGTGCTGACGCTGCTGCCCACCGCCGCCCTTGCCGCCGACGATGTGGCGATTAACGATACAAACTTCCCAGATGAAAAATTCCGGGAGTATGTCAAGACTGAATTTGATGAAGACAACAATAACAGCCTTTCTGCGGATGAGATTGCCAAGGCGAAGGACATCCACCCTGCTGATATGGGCATTTCATCTCTTGCAGGAGTTGAGCATTTTACCAATCTGGAGAAACTGGATGTTCAATATAATGAAGAGCTGACCACGCTGGATGTCAGCAAAAACACCGCATTGACATCTCTCAGATGCAGCTACACTAAATTGACCTCCTTGGATACCTCTCATAACAAGAATCTGAGCTACCTCGAGTGTGATTATATCCCAACCTTAACCACGCTGAATGTCAGCGAAAACAAAGATCTGAAAACTCTCTACTGTAAGCATAATGCTTTGACTGCTTTGGATCTTACCAATAACTCCGCGCTGGAAAAGCTCGAATGTGGAGACAATGAATTAACAACCTTAGATCTCAGCAAGAACACAGAGCTAAAATATTTCGGCTGCTTCAATAGTAAGTTGAGTTCTTTGGATCTTACCAATAATACGAATTTGGAAGAGCTCTATTTCTGCGGAAACAACGTGTCCAACATAGATGTCAGCGAAAATACAAAACTGAAGTTTCTTCATCTCTTTAGTAACCAACTGATCACTTTGGATACCAGCAAGAATAGTAATCTACAGCGGTTGTGGGTATATACTAACCCTCTCACCTCCATGTACTTAGGGGATAGCGGCTCCGCCATACCAGAAGTAAAATTTGATAACAAGCCTTATCCCATCGAAGTTTCCACCGCAACAGGAACCTTTGATCTCTCCAAGCTGCCTGGTTTTGATGTGGACAAAGCCAGCGATTGGCAGGGCGGAACGGTATCCGATACTGATACTATTCTGAAAGTCAATGGGGGCGTAAAGAATGTGACCTATACCTACGACTGCGGTGAAAGGCAGGCGACGTATGGTACTCCAACAACGACAGGAAAACTGATGATGCCTTGCACCCTCAAAATCAACTGGGTGTCCGCACCCGACGCGCTTACCGGCACGGTGAACATCATCGGTGAACTGAAATACGGCAAGAAGATTTACTTCGACGTGACCGACAGCAACGAAGACGGCGGTCTACGCTGCAAGTGGTATCGTGAAGGCAAGACAGACCCCCTCAGCAATGTCATTGAATATGAGCTGGTGGAGGCGGACATCGGCAAGAAGATCACCTGCGTGGTGAGCGGCACTACAAAGACCGGCACGATCGAGGCAACCGTGGGACCCGTCGAGAAGGCGGACGGCCCCGCCGCGCCTGTCCTCGAGCTGGATTTCAGATCGATCAATATAATCAAGGTGAAGCCCCTTGGCAACGCCTATGAGTATCGCATAGACAATGGAGAGTGGCAGGACCTCCACTATTTCGAAAACCTGCAGCCCGGCACGGAATATACCATCACGGCTCGGGCGAAGGAAACTGCCACCCACAAGCCCGGCGCGGTCAGCGAGCCTCTTACCGTTGCCACGCTGTTTGATATGATCCCGGATGACCTAAAGGATAAGTTGACTGCCGTTGTAAGTGCCTACAAGGCTGAATATGACGGCAATGAGCACGAGGCGGTCATTGTGGATGACACTAAGATGCCCGAGGGCTGGAGTATCGCGGGTCACACCGCGGGCACCGGAGATGACTTCGTGTCCCAAATACCGAAGATTCGGAATGTGTCCGGTTCTAACCTAACGGTAAAGACCAAATTTACCCACCCGGACTATGGACAGAGTCTTATTGTCTATTCCTATCCCAAGATCACGCCCAAGCCCCTGACCGCCGGCATGATTGCCGACATCCCTTCGCAGCACTATACAGGGCATCCCATCCATCCCGAGCCTGAGATCAAGGACGGCAACACGGACTTGGAGAAGGACAAGGACTTCACCTACAGCTACGATACCAACACTTCACCGGAGCAGGGCGGCAAGGTGATCATCACCGGCAAGGGCAACTACAAGGGCATGGCCTCCAAGTCCTTCAACATCGTCAATGAAATTACAGAGATTACGGAAGATGATCTTAAGGATCTCGAAATTCCCACCCTTGTCACCGTCAAGTGTACTACAACCAACAGCAGTAAGGAATACGGGAGGATTCCCGGTGGCTTCGACCTGAGCAAGAAGCCCTACAGGGAAAATGGTGTTTGGAAGGCCATCGTCAAGCTCAATTTGTCCGCTTACAAGGACAAGTACGATGCGGACACCAAAAAAACGCACGAAAAGGCAGGGCTGGAGGGGAACACCCACGCAGCTTTTACTCTGAAGTATGTCAACGACAAGTGGGAGCTGGATGGCACTTTCCCGAATGTTGTCATTTTGGTGAAATGTGTCGGCCAGCATCCGCAGACTCCGCCGTATCCCACGGAGGAGAATGTCAGCGGCTTGGAGCAGGTGCAGGTTCGGGTGCAGTGCAGCACGGACAGAACCCAGTTCAAGAACTACGGTATCCTCCCCGGTGGCGTCTCCATTATGCCGGATGCCAACAACCCCAGCCAGGCGACCCTTACCCTTATCCCCTCGGTGTACAGCAAGCAGTACAGCACCGACACGGGCATCACCCACAGCGTGGCACCCAACCAAGCCACGGACAATCTGAAAATTCAGATGCGCTATAACTCTGCCGTGGGGAAGTGGATGCCCGCAGGGGAGCTTACCCCTCTGGAGGTTCTCGTGCAGTGCAATAACCACCAGGGGCAGCGGTACACCATCACTTTCAATGGCAATGGCGGCACCCCCTCCGTTACCAGCATGACTACCATTGACCAAAGGCTCCCCGAACTGCCCACCGCCACCCACAGCGGCAGATACAGCTTTGACGGCTGGTACACCGCGGCAAGCGGCGGCACGAAGATCACGACCGCTACTGTATTCTATGAAAATACCACTGTATACGCCCACTGGACCTACATCGGCAGTGGTGGCAGCAGTGGCGGTGGCGGCGGTGGTGGCCACACCTACCACACCATCAGGGCGATCTCCGGTTTGAACGGCTCTATCTCTCCCTCCGGCTGGACCTCCGTCCGTCACGGATGGGATCAGACCTTCACCATCACCCCGGACAAGGGCTACGCCGTAGCCAAGGTGCTGGTGGATGGTAAGAGCGTGGGCTCTGTGAAATCTTACACCTTCAAGAATGTCACAAAGGATCACACCATCGAGGTAGTCTTTATGAAGGCAAATGGTAACCCCCAGACCGGCGTGTTCGTGGATGTGCCGGAGGGCAGCTACTATGAGGAAGCGGTCGACTGGGCAGTGGAGAAGGGCATCACCACCGGCACGGGCAATAATTACTTCACGCCGGATGGCATTTGTACCCGTGCACAGGCTGTGACCTTCCTGTGGAGAGTTGCCGGAAGCCCCACACCCAAAACAGAAGCAATGGTCTTTGAGGATGTGCTGGATGGCAGCTACTATTACGAGGCCGTCCTGTGGGCGGTGGAGAACGGTATTACCGTTGGCACGAGCGCAACGACCTTCAGCCCCGAGCTGACCTGCTCCCGCGCACATATTGTGACCTTCTTGTGGAGAGCAGCCAATTCTCCCTCTGTAAAAATGGACAATCCTTTTACCGATGTAGCCGGGGACGCCTACTATAACGACGCTGTGCTGTGGGCGGTCAAGCATAAGATCACGGTCGGGACAACGCTATCTACCTTCAGTCCTGATGAAGGTTGTACCCGCGCACAAATCGTGACTTTCCTGTACCGTGCTCACAGCAAGTAATTAGGGATGACGTATGCACCCGCTGAAATGCTATCACCTCGCGGCAAGCGAGATGGATCTGCATAAGCTATTTCATGGAAAACCTTCAGAGCGGGCTAAGAAAGGCGATCGGGTCCTGCTTATCAGAACGATCCAATTGACAGCAGACCTAACGGTGACTTGCCCCGTAACCTTTCTAATGCTGCCAGACATTCAGTTTATCACGAAGCCCTTTGCGCTGCGCACGGCTTGGGAAGATGACAGAAGTTCTGCGGTGCTGTGCTTTCAATCATGCTCGAAAGCAGAAAGCGTTCTCTCCCTTCTGTACTCTCACGAATGATTCTATTGGCAGCAGATAACTCTTTATCCGCAACGAGCAACTGCCAGATCATCCATACGCTGGCATAATTCCACAACAGGCAAAGGACAGCGCGGCGGACGGTCAACAACACCGGCCTCCGCGCTGTTCCTTTTTCGCCACAGGAAACTCTGTACGCCATTCACAACCCATGAGCCATGCCGCCACCCCACGCGGCAGGAGAAAACACTATGAAAAAGATCACTCGATTTCTGTTTTGCACCTTCGTCGCCATTATGCTGATGG
>ERZ839767.769-NODE-769-length-53741-cov-5.074619_pt1 | contig 53741 bp, 40 predicted proteins | sample MGYA00519879_ERZ839767 | MGnify/ENA primary metagenome ERZ839767 (study PRJEB31850, sample SAMEA3708852) | human gut metagenome | biome: human gut; feature: human-associated habitat; material: faeces | place: China | collected 2014 ... | reverse complement strand
CGACCGATGAGTTTGAGAGAAAAAAATCGCATGACACAGTTTACTTTACGCACCCAGTTGCCATCCCACTCTAATTGTTAATACGAAAAGTTTCGTAACTTTACAGCCACATAAACATCACTTTTTGTATGGTTGAACAAATTTATTTCATGCTCTCATACTTTTCTACCGGAATTACTTTTGCGTTCGGTTTATGCTTCTTATTTATAAATATGCCTCAAATTCCGGCTTTAAAAAGTTATAAAAAGGCACGTTTAATCATGGCAATAGCCTATATAAGTCTGTCGGCTTTCAATGCCATAGGCGAAATGAGTCATTCCAGTACCTCATCCACCGATATGGATATAGAGCAATCGTTAACTGCCATAGGCGCTATGATACAGGCGTTTCTGTATACTTATACTTTCATTATCCTTGTCAACCCGCGTTTTGTAAAGAAGAAAAGAATACTTCGCGAAGCTATTCTTATTTTCTTAACCAGTTCCCTGCTATGCTTTGCTCTTTTCGGAAAAGAAAAACAACTCCTTTACATGCCGGTTTTCTATGCTTTTATTATTTACTACAGCTTTATGCTGGTATACTATACAATACTGTTTCTAAAAAATTACCGCCATTATATCTATCAGGTAAATAATTTCTTTTCCGAACAGGAGTCGGCACGTCTGCGTTGGATTTATTATTCTTTTTTCGGCGCCCTTTTTATAGGAATAAGTGCTTTGGCCATTACCTTTTCGGATAATATGCTCCATTACATACTTTTCATTTTCTTTTCAATCGCATTTTATTGCTATTTCGGCATAAAATTCATTGAATATGCTTTCCGTTTCAAACTGATAGAAACGCTGGTGGTGGAAAAAGGACGGAAAGAAGAGAACCGGAACAATCGGTTAAGTTATTTCCATCTGGAAGAACAGCTGAAAAAGTGGATGGAAGAAAAAGGATTTACCACACAGAGAATTACCATTGAACAACTCTCGCAAGAGTTAGGTACCAACCGCACTTACCTTTCCGATTACATAAATTCCTATTATAAACAGACATTCAGCGAATGGATTAATACGCTTCGCATTGAGGAGGCGAAATGTATCTTAGCAAATAAAACAGACCTGTCCATTGGGGAAGTGGGAGAGAATGTGGGTTATACCGATAAAAGCAATTTCGGAAGACAATTTATAAAGCGTGCAGGGATAAGTCCCAATAATTGGCGAAAATCTCAAAATCCTGTTACGAAATAAAATCTTTGCAAAGAGATTCCGATGTAAAGAACGTCGATTCTTAAAGAAATCCTCTATAGTGGTCTATTTGACAACTTATTTTGTTGAATAGACCACTGTCTTTTTTTCCCTTCCCTTTACTTTTGCCATATAAAAGTACCCTTCCCAACTTATAACATACACAAGAATACAATAATAATAATTTTAAATGTTATCACTATGAGAAAAAACTGTGTCCTTGCGGTGCTATATATAATAGTAGCTGCTATGGGATTTACATCATGTAAATCAAATCAAAAGAAAGAAGAAAATGAAACGAAGGTAACTCCGGAATTATCCGTACTTCCGAAAGGTACTGTTACTTTTTCTTCTAATGCGGAAAGAGTCGATATAGGAGGAAGGGAAAGAACACCTCTGTTTACTGTCGATACAAATCAGGATGCATGGAATATCGTATCCGACCAGGATTGGGTTATGATAGAAGTTAATGGAAACCAATTCACTTTATCGGCCAAACCTAATACGGAGATAGGTAAAATCTATACAGCATCGGTCACTGTATCAGTCAGCGATTCCATAAAAGTAGTCATTCCTGTCACGCAGCAATGTGTAGATATAGAAGACTCTCCATACGCACCCATCGCGTTAGTGGTGGGACATGGGTACGATGTAACCCAACGCTTTGCCTACTCACCTGATATCAAAGGGCAAGTATTGGATTTTATGGAACTTTACAAAGCGAACCTTATTAAGAAGGATAACAATCTCCGGACAGGTAAATTCCAGACTTATGCAGGAAAAGAGATAAAGGAGTATACCAACGAACTGGCTATATCGGCCGGAATGAATGCTGGCGGAGGAGTAGAAGGTATCTGCTATTTCCAAACCGAAGTTTCTACTCAGTTTAAAACAGTAGATTATACAAAAGACGCTTACTCGTTTGCTACCGTACAAGCTAAAATAGTAAGAGATGCTTATTTTGTAGACACTTATAAAACACCTTCCAAATTACAGAAATATGTTTCACCGGCATTTATGGAGGACCTGCAGAACAAACCGGCAAAAGATATCATTGAAATATATGGCACACACGTCATGCTGGGTGGATTGTGGGGAGCCCGCCTCGACCATCATTTCAGTGTTAAAAAGAAAGTAAAAGGCTATTCGGAAAATATTGGCTCCAGCCTGAAAGTGAAAGCCGAAGCAACCATAAAAGGTGTAACGGGTAGTGCCGGAATGAATTCGGATGTTGAAAAGAAATACGAAGAGTGCTACGAAACTTCCACAGAAGAAATCAATACGCAAACTTACGGAGGAGACCCGGAACAAGGTATGTCGATACATACTTCACAAGACTATCAAAAATGGATTGACTCGATATCCGGAAACGAAGTTTGGTGTAATTATTATCCGGAAACACTTATTCCTATTTACGAATTTGTTGAGAACGAAAGGTTGCGAAATGAGCTAAAAAAAGCTTACGAAAACTATCTGAAAGGAAAAGATATAACCGTTACAAGTGCCAAAAAAACAACCGTAAAACGAATACCTTTTAAGGCACAGGGAGGAGCTTCAAGGGTAGGAGGTGACGACAATGATATCAATTCAAAAAACGGAAGGTCTACCGAATGGCAACTTAGCGTTCAGCTGCTTGAAACCTCTTCTAATCCAAAGGCAAATATTAAATTCTGGGTACGCGAAACACATAAGAATTATACGGAACTTCAACTGAACAAAAACGAAATCATTCCTTTAAACGTATCAAATTATATGTTGGATGCCAATACAATTAAAGACTGGAGTAGCAGAAAAGAATCTATTGGGGGAGAAAGACACGACTGGATAAGTATTAATCAAGATTGTCCGTTTATGGAAAATGTAAAAATACGCATAGATGGAGATGGAGACGATTTAAATAATATAGGTGTACAAGGAAATTTTGTTATCAAATATTCGTACGTAGAGTAGGGCATTTTACACTTGTACTTGCGTAGGCTTACGTTAGTAGTCTCGTAAGCCTACGCTTATACTAACGTAGGGCGACGAGACTACTTGTATTTTAAATTCTCTTTAAACATGCCAGATAATCATAATGCTTCCCTTTTTGTATCATTTCTGCTTTAAAGCCAAATTGTGAAGCATAAAAACTAAGAGTTTGAAAATCGATATAAAGCCAATCGAACGAATCACCTTTCACCTCTTTATATTGCATCTGATAGTCCAACTCTCCATAATAATCTCCGGCTAAGTCGACCAAGAAACTCCCGTCTTCTTCTTCGAAGAGATAACAAAGGTCGCTGGAATCCATCAAGACTTTGCCGTTAGGAGAGAGAAGTTGTTTTAACCGAATAAAGAAAGATTCCATATTTTCCAGTTTACCAATAATACCCGAACCATTCATCAACATCAGAATGGTATCGAAAGTTTCTATCCATGTTTCATCAAAAAAATCTATCTGACAGACTTCCTTTACACCCCGTTGTTTCATTACTTCTACCGATAATGGAGAAATATCTATAGCATAAACTTCTTTTCCCATCTCTTGCAAAGCCAGTGCGTGACAACCGCTCCCGGCGCCAACATCCAGTATCTTTCCTTCGGCTTGCTGCAAAGCTGCCTGCTCCAACTTAGGCATTTGAGTAAACGAGCGGAACAGTTGTTTTACCGGTATCTCGTCTTCATCGAACTGAGAAGAGTATACACGCAACTTTCCGGTTGCTCTACCATGATGGTAATAGTCGGCTATGGCTGCGCCCATAGGGTCTTTATCGGGAGAAAGTAGTTTTGATTCCATTTTTAATTTATCATGAAATAGTTACGTAAAGAGATGAAGATTAGTTTCGAATTGCTTGACATACAAAAAATTAACAGCGATATGAACAACTTTATAAGTAGTGCGAATCAGGAGTAAAAGGAACTATAGAACTTTAACTTCTAAGCCCGCTTGCGGACTGATAACTCCTTTTACTACTAATTCGCATAATCAGTTGAATAAACAACTTAACCGCTTATTATATACGAAATTAACTTAGATATAAACAACCCTGTTTAAAGTCCCAGTTTAGCGGAAATCTCCAACATACGTTGGATAGGTTTTACCGCTTTCTCTGCTATATCGGCTTCTACTTCAATAGCCGGATATTCGTACTTCAAACAGTTATAGAGTTTTTCCAAGGTGTTTAAACGCATAAAGTTACATTCGTTACATGCACAAGTACTGTCTTCCGGAGGAGCAGGGATAAAGTTCTTCTGCGGACATTGTTTACGCATCTCATGCAAGATACCACTTTCAGTAGCCACAATAAAGTCCTTTTTATCGCTTTGTACGGCATATTTCAGAATAGCCGCCGTAGAACCTACCAAATCGGCTAACTTCACTACAGCACCTTTACATTCGGGATGTACCAACACCGGAGCATCGGGATATTGCTTCTTTAATTCAACAATCTTTTCAACCGAGAATTGCTCGTGTACATGGCAGGCTCCGTCCCATAATAACATGTTACGTCCGGTGATGCTGTTGATATAATTACCGAGATTACGGTCCGGACCAAAGATAATTTTCTCATCTTTGGGAAAACTTTCCACTATTTGCTTGGCATTGGTAGAGGTAACTACCACATCGGTAACCGCTTTCACGGCAGCAGTGGTGTTTACATACGAAATAACGGTATAACCGGGATGCTCTTTGACATATTGTGCAAACTTATCGGCCGGACAGCTGTCGGCCAACGAACAACCTGCATTTAAGTCGGGTACCAGCACTTTCTTATCGGGACAGATAACTTTAGCTGTTTCGCCCATAAAGTGCACACCGCAAAGCACAAGTACCTCTGCGTCTGTTTTAGCCGCCCATTGGGCCAAGGCCAAACTATCGCCCACAAAATCGGCTATATCCTGTATCTCACCCTGCTGGTAGTAGTGCGCCAGGATAACTGCATTCTTCTCTTTGCGCAACTTATCGATTTCTTCTTTCAAATTGATATCCTTGCTGACAGGTTCATCGACAAACCCTTTATTCACCCATTCTTCTTTAATCATTATATTTATATTTTTTCTTTAGTTCTAATAAAAATAAATCTATGCTGATGATGATAGTCGGTTAAAACTGTTTGTAAATAAATTCCTTTTTTCTTGCTTTTTAAGTTATTAAACTTGAGTTTTCGGTTATCTACTTGTTATCAACACCCTAAAATACGTTTTACTATCTGATAATGAAGCTATTTTTATTTTCTATCAACAACCTGTTGAAACATTGCAAAGTTAAAAACTTTAGAAGATATTTACTCTAAAAAGAGACTAAAAAGATGTTGAAAGCCTGTAACAAACTTCTGCATTTAAAATTTGGAAAGTTGATTTCGGTTTTGGTATAGAGATTATATTGGATAATGCAACAATAAAATATGAATTTCTTTCCACTAGTTTTCAGCTACTTTTCAACACTTATAAACAGGGTGCGGTGAATTGTTTTTTATCTTTTTTCATTTTGGTTGGAATAGATGAAAAGAGTTTGCCGGGTAAGTTGTATTTTTGCTGCGTAAAATAAGAACAAGGCAATGAGAAAACTGAAAATAACAGAACTGAATAGAATGAGTGTGGAAGAATTCAAAGAGTCGGACAAACTTCCTTTGATAGTGGTATTGGATGATATTCGAAGTTTACACAATGTAGGTTCTGTGTTTCGCAGTTCGGATGCTTTCAGGGTGGAAGCTATTTATTTATGTGGTATTACAGCAGTTCCCCCTCAACCTGAAATTCATAAAACAGCCTTAGGAGCAGAAGATACGGTAGATTGGTGTTATTTTAAAGATACGTTGGATGCTGTAAAAGAGTTGAAAGAGAAAGGGTATACCGTTTATTCCATAGAGCAGGTAGAAGGCAGCACCTTATTAAATGAACTTACACTGGAAACAGGTAAAAAGTATGCTGTAATAATGGGCAACGAAGTAAAGGGAGTGAAACAGGAAGTGGTGAATGCTTCCGATGGCTGTATTGAGATTCCCCAGTTTGGTACAAAACATTCGTTGAATGTATCTGTTACGGCCGGTATAGTGGTTTGGGAATTTGCCCGTCTTTTAATGAAATTATAAAGCAGTGAATAACCTGTTTATAACTACTTCATTTTATAGTTGACCGCTTTCGACTAAAGTAATGACCCGTTCTGTCATCTTATCTTCTTTTTCCGGGTCGTATTCTTTTTTCAAACTTGCTCCGAAAAGCGCGGCAAATGTTTGATAGAATCCGGCTTTAAAAGGTCCCATAAAGGCTTTTACTAACTCATACGACGATTGGTTACATTCCCTGTCAACTAATCGGATGAGTAACTTTCCTTGCGAGAAAGTTAATTTTTTCATCATGGGAGTATATTGTTCTTTCAATCCTTTTTCTACTCGTTTAATGTGTTTGTTTCTTTCTTTTTTATCCGGAATGGTTTCTAAATATTCATACGTTTCAATAATGGTTTTATTAATCATTTTGGCAATAGGAAGTGTCTTCTTTACATCCCGGACCAGTTTGTCGTACCGCATTTGTTCGCGTCTGTTTTTAAAACGATAGGGAGGATAAACATATAAAGTTCGCAATTCTATCAATGGAATAGTATCTCCTTTGTCAATACAAGCTTTTACTACTATCCCATTGATAGTAGTGATAGGTTCTTGTGCTTTAATAGAGGAACTTCCTATTACTAAAAATCCCACAATAAGAATGATATGGAACTTTCCTTTCATACTGACAAAATTAAAAGAATAATTTCATAAACAATTGAATTACGTCACCTTTGCTTTCATGTTTAACGTATGTTTGCAATGAAATAAATGAAAATAGTAAACTTCATGAAAATGAATGATGTAAAAGTAAGAATTAAGAGGGTAATTGGTAATGCACGGAAATTTTGTTGAAATGGGAAATAAGAATTATGAATAATTATGTTTATCTTGCGGGACTAATTGTAAAAGAATAGAAAATGAAAGAATCTGAAGACCATAACGCTAGATTAGAGGAACTTGTTTCCATGGCAAAAATGGGATGGTGGGAGGCTGATTTCACAGAACAAGTATATTATTGTTCAGATTTTGTAGCGGATTTGTTAGGATTGGATGACGATAAAATTTCTTTTAAAGATTTTCGTTACGTTATACACGAAGATTATAGGGAACGGGTTTTGGCTGAGTTTCAATCTTTTAAAATGATGGATATCTATGAACAGATATTTCCTATCTATTCTAAATACGGCATTACATGGGTAAGTACCAAAGTAGGTAAGAAAAGGATAACGGAAGAGGGACATATCCGTGTGTTAGGTGCATTTCAATGTATATCCAGGCAACGGATGAATATACAAAAAAAGACAGTTGATAGATTAAATGATTTATTATATCAACTTAATGGAATTTCCCGTTCCTTGCTCGATTTTCTTCATTCTGACGATACCACTCAGATTATCAATAAAATATTGGGAGATGTGCTTCATCAATTTAATGGAGACCGTACCTATATTGTAGAGTATGATAGGGTAAACCGTTTACAAAGTCGCACCTATGAAATGACAGCTCCGGGTATGGTATCTTATAAAGAATTTCAACAAAACGATCCTTTATGTGAGGATGAATGGTGGACAAAACAGATTCTTTCCTCTTCTTCTATTATAGCTTATACTCCTAAAAATTTCCCTAAAGAAGCAACTTATATCAAGCAAAAAATGATTGAGCATGGAGTGAAGTCTTTAATGGCTGTTCCTTTAAATTCAAAAGATGGTGTATGGGGATATATGGGAATTGATATCAAAAAAGAATACCATGAATGGAGTAATGAAGATTACCAGTGGTTCAATTCGTTAGCCAATATTATCAGCATTTGCATGGAATTACATAAGTCCGAATTGGAAACCAATCTGGAAAGGCAGTATTTCCAAAGTATTTATCAGAATGTTCCTGTAGGTATTGAAATGTACGATAAGGATGGCTATTTAGTCGATGCCAATGAAAAGGACATGGAAATATTCGGAATTGAAAATAAATCCGATGTATTGGGAATGAATTTATTTGAGAATCCTCTGATGAGAACAGATTGTTTAGACGGATTAAAAAAGGGAGAATCTTTGGATTATTCGTTTAAATATGACTTTGACCGTTTAGATGGATATTATACTACTATAAAGAAAGGAGTGATGGATATCATTACCAAATCCATCCCTTTTTTCGATTCTTCAGGAAAACTGAAAAATATTCTTTTGGCCAATATAGATAATACCGAAACAAACAGGGCTTACAGTAAAATACAGGAGTTTGAAGAGTTCTTTACCTTAGTAGGCGATTATGCCAAAGTGGGATACGCACATTTTAATGCAATAACCCGTGACGGATATGCTATTAACAGTTGGTATCGGAATGTGGGTGAAAAGGAAGGAACGCCTCTTACTCAGATTATAAAGATACATTCCCATTTTCATCCGGAAGATAGGAAGGTAATGCTTGATTTTTTTGAAAAAGTATTACGAAAAGAAGCTGTCCATTTGCGCAAAGATATCCGGATACTCCGTGAAGACAAGCGCTATACATGGACTAGAGTGAATGTATTGGTACGGGATTTTAGACCGGAAGAGGGAGTAGTAGATATGGTTTGTATAAACTATGATATTACGGAGCTGAAAGAAATCGAATTTAATTTGATAAAAGAAAAAGAACGGGCGGAAAACCTGGACCGTTTGAAATCTGCTTTCCTTGCTAATATGAGTCATGAAATTCGTACGCCTTTGAATGCGATTGTAGGATTCTCTCATTTATTGATAGATACGGAAGATAAAGAAGAACGTGAACAATACATAAAGATTGTGGATGAAAACACGGAACTGTTGCTGCAACTTATTTCCGATATTCTGGACCTTTCTAAAATAGAATCCGGAATATTTAAATTCGTGGAAAATGATATTGACGTAAATCAGTTATGTAATGAAATCGTTTATTCTTTATGTGTGAAAGCTTCTGAAGGTGTGGAACTCTGTTTTACCGAACAGTTGCCCGATTGTCATCTTTGGACGGATAAGATTCGTTTGACGCAAGTTATATCTAATTTCATAAATAATGCGCTGAAGTTTACCCATTCGGGAACCGTTTCATTAGGATATGAAAAGATAGGTGATAGCTTGAAGTTTTATGTACGTGATACGGGTATAGGCATTCCTGCCGATAAACTGGGTAGTATTTTCGACCGTTTTATAAAATTGAATACTTTTATTCATGGCACAGGTTTAGGTTTGTCTATTTGTAAAAGTATTGTAGAACAAATGAACGGAAAGATTGGAGTGGAGTCGAAAGAAGGGGAAGGTTCTTGCTTCTGGTTTATTATTCCGCATACTTTGCCTCCTTGTTCATAAAAGGAGGGGGACCATTTTTGTACACATTAATCATATAATCATTTCTATTGAGTGAATAAATGCTTAGGTAAGGCAACTTTTAGCAAGGTGTTGAAAGTGCTGTTAATAAGTTGTTTTACCGCTATTTATCCGGTGAACATCGTAGATGCCCAAACGTTGAGTTGGGAACATTTTCTGGAACAAATTACAGCTGATGAAGAGAGTGAATACACTGCGTGGGAATATCTTTACGATGAGCTTTGTGAACTTCACGAACATCCTTTCAATATAAATAACAGCACCAAAGAGCAATTAGAACAACTTCCTTTCCTAACGGCTGCACAGGTAGAAAACATTCTTGCCTATCTTTATTCGTATGGTTCGATGCAAACGCTGGGTGAATTGCAGTTGGTAGGAGAGATGGATTTCGATACGCGACAGCTACTTTCCTTCTTTGTCTATGCGGGTAATGTAGCGGAGCGGAAAAAACCGCTCTCTTTAAAAAACATCTTTCGTTATGGAAAACAGGAGATAATTACCCGCGTGGATATTCCGCTGTACGAACGCGCCGGTTATAAAACCTATAGCGACAGTATTCTGCAACGCTATCCGAACCGCAAATATGCGGGCGACCCTTATTATCATTCCCTGCGTTATCAGTTTCATTACGGAAATAAAGTCTTTGCCGGACTGGTAGCCGAAAAGGATGCCGGCGAACCTTTCTTTACAGGCGATAAGAAAGGCTATGATTTCTATTCATTCTACTTTATGCTGAAAGACATCGGCTCTCTTAAAGCCTTGGTTCTTGGTAATTATCGTTTGAGTTTTGGACAGGGATTGGTTATGAATACGGATTTCAGTCTGGGTAAAATGGCCGCACTCTCTTCCATCGGAAGTTTGAATAAAGGCATACGAAAACACTCTTCCACAGGTGAGGATAATTATTTCAGAGGAGCGGCGGCGGCTTATCGGTTAGGGCGGTTGGTTGTTACCGCATTTTATTCCAATAAGAAACAGGATGCTACGTTGAAACAAGATTCCTCCGTAATGATTAACCCGTTCATAACTTCGTTTAAAACGGATGGTTATCATCGTACGCCTTTAGAGATATCGAAGAAAAATAATACTTCTAATGAGTTGTTTGGTAGCAACTTAGCTTATTCAAATAAAGGTTTCCATGTAGGTGCAACAGGTGTTTATAATGTTTTCAACAGGATGTTGAAACCTAGCAATGAGGCATATAAGAAATACTATCCCCGAGGAGCGGAATTCTATGCTTACGGGACAGATTACAGTTACTTTCATCACCGCTTTACTTTGGCCGGTGAAACGGCTTATTGCAAAGGAGGAGGCGTGGCTACTATGAACTCTTTCCAGTTTCAGCTGGTGCGCGATTATAAGGTAATTCTTATACAGCGCTATTACTCGAAAGAGTACAATGCCCTGTATGCGAATGCTTTTTCGGAATCGAGCGGAGTACAGAACGAAAGTGGTGTGTATATAGGAGTGGAAGCTATTCCATTGAAAAGGGTAAAGATGACCGGATATATAGATTTCTTTCGTTTCCCTTATCTCAAATATCAGGCTTCTGTGCCCTCTTCAAGAGGAATAGACGGAGTGTGGCAAACCGTATGGATGCCAAGCAAACGGATGTCGTTCTTTCTAAAATACCGCTATAAGAATAAGGGAAAGGATTTCACGTTGAAAGATACGAAGAAGAAAGGCATTGATGTGGAAGTACAACAGAAGTTCCGGTTTCAATGGCAATATATCCCTGTGGAGATGTGGTGGCTGAAAACGACATTCGACTATGCGCAGGTAGACTTTATGGCGCAGGATAGCGATTGCGGGTATATGGTTACTCAGAATGTATCGTGTAAGCCCACTTCTTTTCCGGTAGGTTTCGATTTGGCGGTGGCTTATTTCCATACCGACAGTTATAATAGCCGTTTATATATGTACGAAAAGGGGATGCTTTATTCCTTTTCCTTCCCTTCGTTTTATTATCGGGGGATGCGATGGGCGGCTGTAATGCGCTATGATATGAATGAACATTTCACGGTGATTGGCAAGTATGGAAGTACCCGTTACTTTGACAGGGAATCGATAGGTTCTTCCCAACAAGAGATTGAAGGAAACCTGAAGCAGGACATTCAGTTGCAAGTAAGAATGAAGTTTTAGATTTTCCTTTTATTCGGCAAATACGCGGCAAGGTTTCCCGGTAGATTCCAAGTCCAAGTCTATTTCTATTCTTAATTGTTTCACTTTTAATACCTCTTCGCCACTTAACATCAGGTTCATTATCAGGAAACAGTTGTTCTTTTCACATTCCAAATCGAATAGCTTGTGTTGTGAGAATAAGCCCAATCCGTGCGAATCTATTAAGATGAATTTGGGATGGTTATGTAGCAGCGCGTGGAGTGACTCCAAATCTAATTTCATATCGTACATAAAGAATTCCTTGGTTGCATAACCGTTGGTTGCCGTGTTGCCCGTGTAGAGCACCAAGGCTTTGTTTTCCGTATCCAGATGATGGAAATATTCGTTGCTTGGGAGTCCGTTTCTGCAATCTACCACCACCGCTTCTGTGATATATTCTTTTCGGCGGGTGACTTCCATGTAGCAATCCATGTGTGTACCTACATGTCCGAAACGTTCCGGTTCGTTGGCGTCTACTTCAAACTGAGCTAACTCTTCATCGTTTAATTGTAAATGTAATGCTTTGTTCATCTTTTTCCGTTGTTTCTTATACGTTCTAACTTAATGAAAGTATGAGTATCTGTGCCGTTAGCACACGTAAAAACATAGCCAGAGGGTAGACGGTTGCATAGCCTACTGCCGGCGCGTCGCATGAGGTCAAATCGTTGGAGTAGGCAAGTGCCGGCGGATTGGTATTTGCGCCGGACAATACTCCGATAAGCGTGTAGTAATTGAGTTTACATACATACCGCCCGATAAGCCCTGTCAATAATAGAGGTACAATGGTGATAATGGCTCCATAGCCAATCCAGACGTATCCTCCTTGATTTATAATGGTTTCTATAAAGCCTTTTCCCGCTCCCAGTCCTACGCACGCCAGGAATAAAGAGATACCGATTTCCCTTATCATCAGGTTGGCGCTCATGGTGGTATAGGTAATTATTTTGTATTGAGGTCCGAAGCGGCTGATAAGGATGGAGACGATGAGCGGACCGCCTGCCAGACCTAGTTTGACAGGTTGTGGAATACCGGGGAACATGAAGGGGATACTTCCCAGAATACATCCCAGCGCAATACCGAGAAAGATAGGAATCAGATTGGGGTGGTTGAGGCGCTTCATGGAGTTTCCCAATACTTTTTCGGCGTGGCTTACTGCCAGTTCGCTGCCTACTACGGTTACCCGGTCGCCCATTTGTAACTGTAAGCTTGGTGAGGCTACCAAGTCTATACCCGAACGGTTAACCCGGGTAATGCTGGCGCCGAAGTTATTGCGTATCCGGAGTTGCGAGAGGGTTTTACCGTTCAGCTTCGGTTTCGTAATAAGGATGCGGCGTGAAATCAGGTTCTTGTTTAATTGTTCCCATTCCATTTCTACCTGTTTACCAAAGAAAGCGGAGATGGCTTCAATGTCTGCAGGGTTCGAGATAATCAGAATGTTATCGTGAAGATGCAATACGGTGTTCGAATTTACTAATTCGGCATCCTGTTCTCCTTCGTGATAATGGATACGCGATATCACGAAGTTGCGGTTTACCAGCGGACGGATTTCTTTGATTGTTTTTCCGTTTACAGCTTCGTTCTTTATTTCCAGCGTTACCGGACGTACGGTGAGCTCTTGTAAATGACCTGCTCCTTTCTCGGCATCGGTTTCTTCTTTATGGGTGTCTACTTTCAGCAGGTACTTTAATGCCAATAAGGTAAGGATTACTCCCACTACGCCGATGGGGTAGGCTACGGCATAACCCATGGCAATTTCGGGAGCGTCGATGCCGGTTAAGTCGCTGTTGGCCTGTTGTGCCGCACCTAAACCGGGCGTATTGGTCACAGCTCCCGAAAGGATACCCACCATCGTGGTCATAGGCGTATCGGTTACAAAATGCAGGATGATGGTGATGCCCACACTTAAAACGGTAGCCGTTACAGCTAGCATATTGAGGGTGAAACCTCCTTTTTTGAAAGCGGAGAAGAAGCCGGGACCTACCTGCAATCCGATGGAGTAGACAAATAGGATAAGTCCGAATTCTTTTAAGAAGTGCAACAAGTGTTCGTCCAGATTGAGGTTGAAATGCCCGAATACGATACCTACAAAGAGAATCCAGGTAACGCCCAGTGAGACGCCGGCTATTTTTATTTTGCTTAATGTAATACCCAATGCAATGACCAATGACAGGATAAGTACGGAGTGAGCCACTCCGCCGCCCCAAAGATTGGGATATCCCTCGAAAAGATTTCTAAGTAGTTCCATTCTTATATAATCAAAAGTTTGTTTTAGTTCAAAGCTTATTTTCTTCTATCGCGAAGTCTTTTGGCTTTTCTTTCTACACCGTTTTTCAGTTCTTTCTTATCCAATTATTACGGTAAATCCATGTTTGTTTATGAAAAAGAGTTCCCGCCTCTTTTTGTTCGCTGAAAAGCAAAATTCTTTATCTTCAAGTGTTTTTCCATCTATTTAAAATCGTTATTTGGTAAGGAGCAAAGTTCTATTTCGCTTGGTCACTGTACACAATGCAAATAGAACGAATCGTTTTCTTCTGCCTATACTTCCCAAGTATTTGTGAAGGCTTATCATCCAAGCATACCTTTCCCATCCTATCTTCTTTCCCGTTTTATGAATTGAGCTTCTGTACTGCCTTCCTAATCCCACGAGTAAAAACAGCCTTTAATGAATGGCAGGTCTTCTGACTGACTCCCGTTCTGATACCTTCCCGGTTTCGTGAAAAGCCAGTGGCAAAAGTTTTTTATCAAAACGTTGAATATGGAGCTTCACAGCAGCGGGACTGTCCGGGATTTACACCCGATTCCCTTTTAATCCGAAGGAAAAGATATTTTCATCCGGAACCAATTCGTGGCAAAGATAGCGGATTTTTTATATAATGTGCATTTTGGGAGAAGAAAAGAGAACGGTCCGGAGGAGAGTGTTAAGAAATAGAGTTTTTACCTTTACCTTTGCATTCTTGGAAACGGATTAGCCGAAAGTTTGCATCTGATATAGCATCCTTTTTTCCGGGAAAGAAGGAGTAGTAATTAAAAAAATAATAAATTAGGTCTGTTTATGTTATGCCGGATGATTACTTTCTCTCTATCTTTGTTGTTTAATAAAAAGGAGGAGGTATTTTTATGTCAACAGTTCTATTTCCGTCACCTATCTTTGGTCCGGTACATAGCCGTCGTTTAGGCGTTTCGTTGGGTATCAATCTGCTGCCGGCCAACGGCAAGTTTTGTTCGTTCGATTGCATCTATTGCGAGTGTGGTTTCAATGCCGACCATCGTGCCAAATCTCCGCTCCCTACCCGTGAGGAGGTGAGGGAAGCGTTGGAAGCGCGCCTGAAAGATATGCAGCAAAACGGTCCGAAACCCGATGTGCTGACTTTTGCCGGAAACGGCGAACCTACGGCGCATCCGCATTTTCCCGAAATCATAGACGATACGTTGGCTTTGCGCGACGCTTATTTTCCCGATGCCAAGGTAAGCGTGCTCAGTAATTCTACCTTTATTCATCGTCCGGCCGTATTTGCAGCCTTAAACAAGATAGACAACAACATATTGAAACTGGATACGGTGGATGCCGACTATATCCGTTTGGTAGACCGGCCTACAGGACATTATGATGTGCAGCACATTATAGAGGGCTTGAAAGCCTTTAAGGGAAACCTGATTATACAGACCATGTTTATGAAAGGCTTATATAAAGGAGTGGATGTGGATAACACGGGGGATAAGTATGTATTGCCTTGGCTGGAGGTAGTGAAACAGATTGCCCCGCGTCAGGTAATGATTTATACTATCGACCGCGAAACACCCGACCAGGATTTAAGGAAAGCTACCCGTGAAGAACTCGACCGTATTGTTTTTTTACTGGAAGATGCCGGATTGAAAGCAACGGCCTCCTACTAATAAAGCATGTGTATGCTTGGTGAAGGGATGCTCTATTAATGCGCTGGTATATAGTGTGTTAAGTGTCTATGGAAAGACTGTTCTCAGAGGTCATTGAGGTGCATAGCGCAACCTCGCGACGTTGATAGCGCAACCTCATGACGTGCATAGCGCAACCTCACAACGTTGACAGCGCAACCTCACGAGGTTGATGAAAGCATCTCAAAACAGGTAAGATATAATCTCTTAAATGTAGCTTATTTTCGCTGTTGGTTTCTTTGAGCTATAGGGGGAACGGACACCTAGTATGATTTCCTTCGGGGTAAAGAAGAATAGGTTGAAACAGAAGCACTCGCTTTAAAAAGTGACAGATTATAATGAATAAATAGAAAAAGAGCCCTGGCAAACTCTGTTTTTGAGTAATGCCAAGGCTCTTTTATAAGAGTATTATTCTACTAAATAAACGTCCTTGTAAATACGTTGTTTCACTTTCTCGAAATGCTCTTCCGGGTTCAGCCCTTCCGTGGCCATTAAATGCATGGGTAGCGTATGCCCGCCGGGGCGGTATGAAGGCTGAGTATAGGGAACCTCTTTCCAGAGTGTGAATCCTTGGCGTTCATAAAAACCTATGCGGCGGCGGCTCATTTCATCCTCCGGTAATTCCACTTCCAATACCAGCGGACGGTTTATTTTTTCCAGCAATGCACGGATAACCTGTTGCCCGTATCCGCCGTTGCGTCGGGCCGGGTCGATAGCAAAATGTTCGCCGTAGCAAAACGTATCGAAGTCCCAGAAAGTGAAGAAACCAATGGGTTCATTGTCTTCTTCCGCAAGGCAGCAATAAAATAACGGATTCTCGTCGGTATTGTAACGCTGCGCATCCGTGTTGCGGCGTTCGTCCTCCGGAAAGGCCGAAAGAAAGAGGTTTTCCACAAAAGCGTATGCCTCGTCGTTTGTTCGAATAGAGCGTAAATGAATCATATTGATTGGCTTTTTTAAGTTTAGGTAGCCAAAGATAAGTAATAATCTTAGCACTCCCTTTACTTGTTAAGAGAATTATAGATAGGATGGTAACTTTAAACATATAGCGGAGAAAGTCGAAAAAATATATATCTTTGTCACCCGTTGTAATATAGAAAGAGTAAGAGAGAAGAGGACCCATCCAATGAATGACAAAGCTACTTTTGACCGGATGTTTAGAGAATGGTATGCTCAGTTTTTCTATTTTGCCTACCATTTTATAAACGATGCGGAAGTGTGCAAGGATATTGTAAGCGATGCCTTTGAATATCTGTGGCGTAACTATGATAAAATAGAAGAGTCCACAGTGAAGACCTACCTTTATACCATCATCCGGACACGCTGCATCGATTACCTCCGCAGGCAGAATATCCATGAAGAATATTTGGAATTCACTTCACAAGTCACCCATAAAATAATGGAAGCCGATGCGCAGGAAACCGACGACCGCATTCTTCACATCCGGAAAGCCATGGAAAAGTTGACTCCTTATAACCGCCATATTTTAGAAGAATGTTTTATTCAGAAGAAGAAATACCAGGAGGTGGCGCGAGAGTTAAATGTAAGTGTAGCCGCTATTCATAAAAATATTGTGAGAGCTTTGCGTATTCTTCGTAAAGAATTGGGTCAAGAGGGTAACCAAGATGAACTTTAAATCGTAAATATATAGATTGACGAATGAATGTATGGACGAAGAAACATTATATATAAATAAATCGGAAGAGGCGGCACTGGAGGCCATGGAAAAAGCTTCTTCCATGTATCCAAAGCAAGTGGAGGCTTCGGACGGAGGAGAACATTGTGCTGAAGCTCCGGAAAAGGAGGAGTGCGCGAAGGCGGTTAGCGAGAAGGAGTTGGATAATGATGAAGAAGAAACCATGCAAGCTTGCAGTGAACTGGCCGAACTGGCCATTGCTTTGCGGATGGAAAAGGGAATGCCTGCGTTGGATGTTGAAAAAGAGTTGACTGCTTTCCGGCGGAAGCATCGGCAAGAACGGAGAAAAACGCAGTGGGCTTGGGGCGTCTCCTTGTTAGGGACGGCTGCTATCATTACCCTGTTATTTATGTTGCATATACCGGCGGATTCCTTCCAGCCAACGAGAGAGGGGTTACTTGTTTTTCAAGCAGACCCTTCCGTGCAGCAGGTTACTTTACAGGTATCCGATAGGGAAGAGCCCAAACCGTTGACTGACATGGCAAAACAGATGCCCCGTACGGGAGGAGCACAGGTCTTCCCTAACGAACTAAATTATACGACCGAGAAGATTGATGAGGCGATTGCGCAAAATAGGGTAAGGATGCACCGGTTGCACATACCGAGAGGAGAAACATTTAAAGTGGTTTTGTCCGATGGCACGGAAGTGCTTCTCAACGCAGACAGTCGTTTGGCTTATCCGGCCGTGTTCAAAGGAAAAGAAAGGGTTGTCTCGCTCGAAGGCGAAGCCTATTTTAAAGTGGCAAAAGATGCCGAACATCCCTTTATTGTACGGAGCGGTGTCCTACGTACCCGTGTGTTAGGAACGGAATTCAACGTGCGTAATTACGATTCGAAGAATGCCTGTGTGACGTTAATTCAAGGAAAAGTAGAAGTGAGTGATACCTGTGGCGTACAAACCGTTGCAATGCTTCCGGGACAAAGTGCCCACTTTCGTACCGACGGAACCTTTGCGGTACACGAAGTCGATTTAGACCCCTATATCTATTGGAAAGAAGGTTATTTTTATTTCGATAGCATCACGTTGGTAGATATGATGAAAGAGATAGGGCGCTGGTACAATGTGGATGTGGAGTTCCGCAACAGGGAAGCCATGGAGTTGCGCGTACACTTCTTTTCCGACCGTCGGCAAGATATTCTCCATACCATAGAGCTGCTCAACCGCATGGAAAAAGTGCATGCACTGTACGAAGAGGGTAAGGTGATTATTGAATAAAGAATAGAAAATTCATTGTCCTGTTTGGATGCAAGGGGTTATGATTAGATAGATTGTATGTTCGTCGTATTTCGTGATGCGAAGTGTAGACTATTTCCAAATAGACTCGTTTTGCCAATCAGCCGGAAAACCCATTGCATGAGTATCAATATTTGGATAGGCTGTTAATAGAGTCTTTAGTTTATCTTTAAATGTATTATCGGGTGATACTGTAAAAAGAAAATAGCGTATCATACAAATGCGATAGTACATTCAAGTTGTTTCATAAAGGTATATAAAAAACGACCTGCCGATTTGAGCATTGTTAAGAGGCTTGGCAGGTTCTACTGGCTACAAATATAGAACTTTTTTCTTAAACTACAAAATAGATTCCAGTATAATCTTGTAAAAGGTGTTCGAATGAAAACTTCCGAGCGCCTTTTATTATAGAAGTACATACTCCAATCTGTTGTAAACTGTTTATCTAATAGTTTTATTATTCGCACGCATAAAAAATAGAATGTTTCTGAAAAATAAGTGAATGGGAGGGTAACCGTTTTTTTGAACGATTCGTATCAAATAACAGAGAGTGGAATTATAAAAAACAATTAAACAATTCAGATTTATGAAAAAGAATGGAGTGCAATCCATTGTACTTTTCTTGCTTCTCCTCTGTGTGCCCTTACAATATGTGGTAGCGCAGACAGCTGGTGATAAAGGGATTACAATGGAATTTAAGGATGAACAATTACCTTCCGTCTTTAAACGTTTGGAGAAAATCTCAAAGTACAGAGTGCTGTTTACTTATGATGACCTTAGTTCTTACAAAGCAACCGGAAAGGTTGAAAATGCGACTATTGAACAAACGCTGAAAGCAATTATCGGCGACAAACCGTTAAAATATCATATTGACGGACAATTTATTAACGTAACCCTAAAGACTGAGAGAGGGAATAAAAAGACAATTGCTAAAGTAAGAGGTAAAGTAATCTCTGCCGAAGACGGAGAACCTGTAATCGGAGCTTCCATTATGGTAGAGGGTACCACCACCGGTACCACGACTGATTTGGATGGAAACTTTGAATTTTCGGAAGTTCCGTCCAACGCTTATCTCAAAATCTCCTTTATTGGTATGGAATCCCAACGGCTGAAAGTGTCCGGTCAGATGAATATCTCCATGAAAACGGATGCTATGGCCTTGAGCGATGTAGTGGTAACCGGTTATTATACACAAAGAAAAACCACCTTTACAGGTGCGGCTACAAGCTATAGCGGAGAAGAGTTAAGGGCTGTATCCGACCAGAATGTGTTGGCTACCATTGCTGCATTAGACCCTTCGTTCAAGTTGGTAGACAACATTGCAATGGGTTCCGACCCGAATACGATTCCCGACATTCAGGTTCGTGGTATGAATTCATTGCCAAACACCGATGTGACCAATTTAAATGAGGAGTATAAAGGAAAATCCAATCTGCCTACTTTTATTCTGGACGGATTCGAGGTTAGCGTAGAAAAAATCTACGACTTAGACCCTAACCGGATTTCCAATATTTCTATCCTGAAAGATGCTTCGGCTACGGCTATTTACGGTTCGCGTGCAGCAAACGGAGTCGTCATTATCGATACGAAGGCTCCTGTTTCCGGAAAACTACGCCTCAATTATTATGGCAGCGTGGATATGGAAGTAGCAGACATCTCAGACTATAATCTGTTGAATGCGGCAGAGAAGTTGAGATATGAAGATTTGGCCGGGTTGTATAAGGGAAGCAATGCCGTGTATGTGCAGGAGGAATATTTGAAAAGCTATAACGAACGGCTTAAATTAGTATCCAGAGGGTATGATACCGACTGGTTGGCCAAACCGTTGAAATCGGTAGGTATCAGCAACAAGCACAGCATCCAGCTGGAAGGAGGTAACGATAGTTTCCGTTATGGCGTGAACCTGAATTACAATGGAACCTCGGGTGTAATGAAAGGTTCCGACCGCGAACGGTTGGGTACGAGCATCAAGCTGCAATATAATTATAAGAACCTGCGTTTCCGTAACGAAGTAACTTATGATAAGGTTACTTCTACCAACTCTCCTTACGGCTCGTTTAGCGATTACACTTATATGAATGCTTATTTCTATCCTTACGATGACAATGGAAAGTTGAAACAAGTAGTGTTTAATAACTACAATCCTCGTACCGGTGGTTCCAAAATAGCGAATCCGATGTATAACTCTACATTGAATACGATAGATGAAACCGTTTACGACGATTTTGTAGATAATTTCAGTGTGGAATGGGATATTATTCCAAGTTTGAAATTGAAAGGAAACTTCTCGGTGGAACGAATCAACAAATCGACCGATATTTTTAAGCCGGCCGACCATACGGATTTCATCAACAAAACCGAGAATAAAGGAAGTTACATGAAAGGAAGTACCCTTACGAACTCCTACGATGGAAACATTGTGCTCTCCTATTTCAAAAGCTTCGATAAACATGCCCTCAGCTTGAATGGAGGTTGGAACATTCAGGAAACATCTACCGATTATAGTGCTTACACCGTTTACGGTTTCCCTAATCAATCGTTGGACCACCCTTCTTTGGGAACCGGTTTTCTGGAAGGAGCGACCGTTAGCGGTAATGCTACCGTAACCCGTTTGATGGGTTTCTTCGGTAATGCAAACTATAGTTATGACGACCGTTATTTTGTAGATGCTTCCATCCGTACGGACGGGTCTTCTTTATACGGAAGCAACCAGCGTTGGGGAACTTTCTGGAGTGCCGGTGTGGGTTGGAACATCCATAATGAGAAATTCCTGAAAGGAAGCAATTTGGTGAATCAGCTTCGTGTACGTATGAGTACGGGTTTCACGGGCAGTCAGAATTTTTATCCTTATCAGGCTTTGATGATGTACGAATATAAGAGCTCGCTGGCTTATCAGGAGTACATAGGTGCTATTGTGAAAGCGTTTGGTAATTCCGATTTGAAATGGCAACGGACACAAAAGAACAATATAGGTATAGACTTTGCTTTCCTCAACAATCGGGTAAGCGGTTATTTCAATTACTTTATCGAGAATTCCAAAGATTTGTTGGTGGATGTAACGATGGCCAACTATCTGGGCTTCGAATCGTATAAAGAGAACTTGGGCGAAACGCAGAACAAAGGTTTTGATTTCAACTTGAAAGTAACGGCTTATCAGGATAAAGATTTGAGAGTAAACCTTTTCTGCAACGGACAGCATTATGTTAACAAACTGAAGCGCATTTCTTCCGGTTTAAGTTCTTATAATAGTCAGGCGGATTCGGAAGGTTCCACCAAACCATATGTACGGTATGTAGAGGGTGCTTCCATCAATTCCATCTGGGTAGTACCTTCGGCCGGTATCGACCCGGCTACCGGAAATGAGGTGTTTATTGATAAGAATGGCAACTACGTTACCACTTGGAGCGAGAAAGATTACGTTCCGTATAAATCGACCGACCCGGTATTGAACGGTACTTTTGGATTAAATCTCTATTATAAAGGATGGGAACTGAATACAAACTTCTATTACAGTGTAGGCGGATATGCTTATAACCAGACGTTGGTGGATAAGGTAGAAAATGTAGACCCCTATTTGAATGTGGACAAGCGTGCCTTGTACAACCGCTGGACGACTCCGGGCATAGCTGCCGAATATAAGCGCATCGACGATTTGTCGACGACCAAACCGACTTCCCGCTTTGTGGAGAAGAACAATTATTTGTCGGCCAATTCATTGAGCCTGGCTTATACATTCGATACAGATTGGATTCGGAAGTTTGGAGCTCAATATTTGAAACTGACTTTGATTGCCAATGATTTTATGCGTTTGTCGACCATACACCGTGAAATGGGTACCACTTACCCCTATGCACATCACTATTCGTTGTCGGCTCAACTTACATTTTAAAAGTAGAAACTATGAAGAAGATATTTATATTAAGCGGACTTTTTATCGCTTTGACGCTGACTTCCTGCGAGAATTGGTTTGATATCTCGGCCAAGTCGGAGTTGAAAGCAGACGACCTGTTCGATAATGAACAGGGATTTAGAGATGCGTTGATAGGTTGTTACGGTTCCATGGCTGAAGCCGATTTATACGGAGCCCAGATGACCATGACCTATATGGATGTGCTGGGGCAGTATTATTCATCAGCTTCCACCGCACAGCATAATTTCCAATATGCCTATACCTTTGATTACACCAATGCAACCGAAGAAGCTCGTAAGGATAAACTTTGGAGAAATCTGTATAATGTGGTAGCCAATGTTAATAATCTGTTAGACCATATTGATGCCAAGAAGGACATTTTCTCTACAGGTGTTTATGAACTTATTAAAGGAGAAGCGTTAGGCTTACGTGCATATTTGCATCTGGATATTTTAAGACTGTTCGGTGCGTCTCCCTCTATGGAAAACGGGCTCGACCGTAAAGCTATCCCTTATGTCGATAAGTATACCAATCAGCTGTTCGAACAACTTACTGTAAGGCAGGTGTTGGAAAGAATTGCCGGCGACTTGAATTCTGCCCGTGGTTTGTTGGCAGGTGTCGACCCCTACGGCCCATCGCATGCCGATTATGATTTGGACGACTTGAGCGGAGTGTGGAAGGGACGTGAATACCGTATGAACTATTATGCCGCAACCGCACTGTTGGCGCGTACGCTTCTTTATCGGGGCGAGGCAGCCGATAAAACGCTGGCTAATACCTATGCGTTGGAAGTAATAAACAGTGGATTGTTCCCTTTGATTACCGGTAACGATTTGAACAGTTCCGACAAGAATGGTTTCGTACAGGAAAATGTTTTTGCTCTCGAAGATAAAGGCGTGAAGGATGATATTGTAGACAAGTATTTCAATGTGGAGAATACGAACTATAATTTCTTGGCAATCACTAACGCTAACCTCAACAGAGTATTCCCAACCTCTCTGGATATGGACTATCGCCGTCGTTGGTGGATTGACCCCTCGGGTTCTTATAATCTGATAACTAAATATACCTATTCGAAGCGGATTCCTTTGCTGAAGGTATCGGAGATGTATCTGATTGCAGCCGAAACGGCAGCTACTCTGGGCGATGCCGCCGGCTATTTCAATGAACTTCAATATCATCGCGGACTACCTGACGCAGACATTACGGCAGCCAATCTTTCTACAAAGATATTGGATGAATATGCCAAAGAGTTTGTAGCGGAAGGCCAACTCTTTTATGCGTATAAACGCTTGAATAATAAAGTAAAACCTATTACGAAAGCAGCATTGAACGATGCTGAGGCTATCTATATTTTGCCTCTTCCGGCAGACAATACCTATTTTAAATAATTGAAGCGTATGAAAAAGATATATTTACATAGTTTGTGGATGGCGCTGCTACTGCTGGGCACGGTAAGTTGCCAGGAAAACGAGCGCATGATTTATGCAGAGAAAGCGGCTGTTTATTTCAGTTCCGTTACGGAAAAAGACAGCATCTCTTATTCATTTGCGGCAGGGCTGACGGATGAAGATGTGGTGAGCATACCGGTAAAAATTATCGGGGAACAAGTTTCGTACGACCGTAAGATAGCTTTGTCTGTCGACCCGGCTTCTACGGCGGAAGAGGGAACACAGTATAAAAACCTGCCTACCGAATTGGTTCTTCCTGCCGGTGCAGTGGAGGCGAATATTAATATAACGGTAATGAATAACCGTCTCGATGAGGGAGATGTGAAGCTGATTCTGAACTTGAAGACGAATGACGATTTCGATTTGGGTTATGAGGGACAGCATAAAGCAAAGCTGATTATTACCAATCAGTTGGTGAAACCTTCTTATTGGGACATGCCGTTGTCACTCTATTACGGAAGCTATACAAAAGCGAAACATCAGTTGTGTATCCAGATTCAGGGATTCGACTTCCCGGCAGAGATGGATTATGCTTATGTATCGGATTATATGTCATACGGTCGCCTGGTTTATAATTACCTGTTGAAGACTCCTTTATGGGATGAAGAGACACAAACCTGGGTTACAGCCGATTGGTCACCACTTTAATAGATAGAAGAATTATGAAAAAGATATTATTTATAATGATAGCTCTTCTCTCCTTTTGGGGATGTGTGAGCGATGATACCAATGAAAACTTTAGTGTGCTGAACGAAGCGACTATCAGCGGTATCGAAGATGAATACAATGAGGTGTTTGTAGATGAGGTGTTTAGTATCCGGCCTACGGTGGAAACGACCTTGAATGACGACTCGAAATTTAGCTATTTCTGGATAGCTTACGATAAGAATACGTATATAGAGGCCGATACGCTTTCTAAAGAAAAGAATCTGAATGTAACGATAAGGCTCACTCCGGGAGAACATACGTTGAAGTTTAAAGCTGTGGACACAACTACCGGTATCTTTTACGAAAAAGAGTTCATTGTAAAAGTGGTGAACGAATATACCAACGGTTTGCTTATATTAAGCGATAACGAGGGTGAAGCAGTTCTCAACTTCTGGATTCCCGGAAAAGATGAGGTGGCCACAGACCTTTATTCGAAATTCAACGATGACGGACCTCTCGGAAGAAATCCGAAAAGGGTATATTTTAATAAGTATACCGATGAAAATGCCTGTGAGGTATTGGTTATGTGCCAGGATGGCGAAGGAGGTAAAGTGCTGAATAGTATTACAATGGTGAAGGACCGTGACTACAAGGACTTCTTTATGAGCCTTCCCGAACAGATTGTACCGGAGGCCTATTATAAAAATGGAATGCGTGAGTATTTGGTCGACAACGGACTGATATATGACCGTGCCGTGAACAGCTTTACTCCGGTATTAACCGTGAAACCGAATATGAGTGTAGTGGGTAAGACATACCGGATTGCTGATAACGCAGACTTCGGTGACGATGAAGATACTCCGAGCCGAACGGTGGTTTATGACAATGAGAACCAATGTTTTTATGCCATTTATTCCATTACAACTGCTTTCCTGACAACGGTAAAGAAGACCTCCGGCTTTACATACGTAGACGGCGGATACTTTAATCCGGATAATGTGGGGATGACTTGTGTGTACGCAAACATTTCGGCTCGTAGTGAAACCGGGGCGAAAGAGTATATGGGTATTTTTGAAACACCTTCGGGAGAACGCCATTTATTGAAAATGGGTATTGGTTTCTGGGTGGAAGATGCAGACCCAAGTACATATTTCAAGGATATGGGTGATGATGTGCTGACTTGTGAAGGCATAGCGGAAGCCACTACATTTGCTTGTTCGGCCCGTTTGTCGGGATACATGTTCTATGCAGCGGGAAGTGCCGTATATGTATATAATTCTGCGGATAAGACCAGTAAGAAGATTTATGATTTCGGCGCAAACTTCACCGTTAACCACATGGAGATGGAACGTGGAAACAATCGTCTGTGGGTGGCATTCCAGGATAATTCGGCTACAGGAATGAAAGGAGGCTTTGCCGGACTGACCATTGAGACCGATGGTGGACTCCATCTGGAAGAATCCGTACGACATGACCATATAGCCGGACGCATTGTCGATTTTGAAAGTAAATATTAATATTGGAGATTAGACTTATGCGTAGAGTATTGGACACTATCATAATTCTGTTTGTTGTGGCACTTTCTGCAAGTGCCCAACAAATAGAATTCCATAAAGCTTCGTGGACAGAAGTAAAGAAGCTGGCTCATGAAAACGGGAAAAGTATATTTGTAGATGTCTACACCTCATGGTGCGGCCCCTGCAAGAAGATGGCTTCTACTGTTTTTACAGACCCTTCGGTAGGAACTTACATGAATGAGCATTTTGTTTCCATTCAGCTGGATGCGGAAAAGGAGAAAGATTACGAACTCTTTAAGATGTACCAGCCAAACGGTTATCCGTCGTTTTATTGGTTCGATGCGGAGGGCACTCTGTTAGATACTCAGGTAGGATATATGCCGGCAGAAGAGTTCATTGGAAAATCTAAAAAAGCGTTGGAAAGTAACTTGGGGAAACAATATAAGGTGTATAATGAACGGTGGCAAAAAGGGGAACGCGACTATGAGTTTGTAAAAGAATTCCTGTTCGACATTATGCCCAGGGTGCAGGCAGATTCGGTCCGTTCTTATTTAAATGCTTATTTGGAGGGACTCTCGGTAGAGGAGCTGAAAAGCAGGCAAACCGGAGAGCTAATACGCGGATTTCTGCGTGGGCTGACGGATGATACAGTGTGGCGTACACTTGTTACGTATAATGATATCTATGAGTCTTATTTCGGAGTGGACTTCGGTAAGCGGATGTATATGAACCTTGTCCGTATACCGATGGCCGACCGGAATGATGAGGCTAAATATAAAAAGGATTTGGCTTGCATTGCTTCGGTTGATTTTCCGAGAAAACAAATGTATCAGGAATTGCTGGGCATGGAGACCATCCTCTTTGAAGGAAAGTATACGGAGGCATTGAAACAGGCTTTATCACTAGGGAATAAGTACGAAAAGGATGTCTCGTATTTGTATAGCGAGATGTTCTATACATGTATCATTGCCAAATTTTTTGAAGAAGGCTATACTCCTACCTTGGAGGAGCAAAAGCAGATATTGATGTTGGCGCAAAAAGCCTTTGACCTGATGCCTTCGCAGTGTACGCTTATGTATCTGGCAGCAGCCTATGCCCGTAATAATAATTTCCGGCAGGCATACGAGTGTCTGGCAAGTATGCCATTCTATGGAGCGCCGGTGCTGAGTTCTGCTGTGTATCATTTATTGAACCTTAAACGCATTTTCCCGTCAACAAAAAAGTAAGTGAAGTTGTTTCTATAATAAAGGGATATCTCAACAGGGTAACTTTGTTCGAGGTATCCTTTTTTAGCTTGTAAACGCTAACGAAATCCTCTAATTTTGTTAATAGAAGTCATTAAAAAGAAGTTTTTTCCGATAATCAATATATATTTGCCCCATAAATACTGAAAGATGAAGTACATAGGAGCCATATTATTGTTTTTTTCTTTCCTTTTGTTTGGCGCAGCTGAAAACTGTGCTACAGAGGTGCAAGAGGTGGAGAAGACAACTGTGCAATCTTTCGGACAAGAGAATGGCTATTATACGTCGGAGGAAGAGCTGCCTGTATTATATGGAGTAGAGCAGAATGCCGGCGGGATTCTTTCTTCTTTTCGTTTAAACTGGGTACAGGTTCAGCAGAGTATCATAGAACGCACTGTTATGGGGCTGAAGCGGATTATTTGTCTGGCTTCCTCGCGGGATACGATGTTGATACAACAACAATATGCATTGTTTAACCATAGTTTTTTATTTTCTGAAAAGCCTTGTAGCCTGTATTATGTCTATGCTATAAGGCGCATTCTTATTTAGAAGTTTAATTTATTTGTTAAGGCATTTGGGAGTCAAGCCACCAGCTTGGCAGCGAAGCTGGGGAGTAAAGGCGGATGTTTTTGCTTGGTGGCGGATGTATCGGCTTTCCTGATGTTCAGTTCCTGAAAAGAAACGGTTATTTGTCCTTTCTACTTTTGGAATACTTTACTTATAAAACTTAAATCAAATTATTAAACTTCTTATTATGAATACAGAAAATAAAAAGGAAGAAGCTACGTTATTTGCTTCTTCACATCCGGAAATCGTGAAAAAAATGAGTTATAAATCAGCTATTTTAGCTTCACTTTATATGGAAGTAGGCATCGTCTTGCTAATTATATCTTATCTTTTGAATGAGAAATACAATACATTAAGTATGTTGAGTATAGTAGTAGGGGTGATACTTATTATAGTGGGATTGTATAAGGTTCTGTACCGTTCGAAAAGAGAGGTATATCTGCCCACAGGCAGTGTTGTGGAGAAAAAGATTTTTTTCTTTGACTCAAAGCAGTCTGCTTTATTGCAGGAATATATCAATAACGGAGATTTCCCTTCGTTGGCTCCTATTCAGAGTGTGCCGAACGGTTGTGTAAAAATGGAGGTGTTGAAAACTTCGGATGGGCAGTTTGCCGGTGCTCAGCTGTTTGAGTTTGAACCTTATGTTTATTCTCCTGTTACTTCTATACATTATTATAAAGATGAAAAAGCAGACTTGCTGAATAAGTTTGTTAAATCAATCAAATCAAAGAGTGCATGAGTTTTTCAGCGGAAATAGTATTATTAGTTGGAGCCGTTTTACTGTTCATCAGCATTGTTGTCAGTAAAACGGGATACCGGTTCGGCATACCTACCTTGCTTCTTTTCTTGCTGGTAGGTATGGTGTTCGGTAGTGACGGATTTGGCTTACAGTTTCATAGTGCGGCAGAAGCCCAGTTTATCGGTATGATTTCGTTGAGTATCATCCTTTTTTCAGGAGGAATGGATACAAAGTATAAGGAAATCAAGCCGGTGCTTTCTCAAGGTGTGTTGCTTTCTACGTTGGGCGTGCTGCTTACCACCCTGTTTACCGGACTGTTTATTTTCTGGGTGTCTAATCTCTCTTCTACTAATATTCATTTTCCGCTGGTTGTTTCTTTGTTATTAGCTGCTACCATGTCTTCTACCGATTCGGCGTCGGTCTTTAATATTCTCCGGTCGCAGAAGATGAATCTAAAGTATAACCTTCGTCCGACACTGGAACTGGAAAGTGGAAGTAACGACCCGATGGCATTTATGCTGACCATTGTGTTGATTCAATTTATCCAGTCGGGCGGTATGTCGATAGGGGCCATTCTAAGTGCTTTTTGTATCCAGTTCATTGTTGGAGGGGTAGCCGGATATATTTTAGGTAAGTTGGCGGTTTGGATTATTAATAAAATCAATCTCAATAACACATCGCTCTATCCGTTGTTGTTATTGAGTTTTGTATTCCTTATCTACACGGCGACTTCCCTGCTCGAAGGCAACGGTTACCTGGCTGTGTACATTGCCGGCATTATTGTAGGAAATGCCAAGATAGTGAACCGCAAGGAGATTTCCACCTTTCTGGATGGTATGACGTGGCTTTTCCAAATCATTATGTTCCTTGGACTCGGTTTGTTGGTTAATCCGCACGAGATGCTTGGCGTGGCAGTGGTTGCATCGCTTATCGGCTTGTTTATGATTGTGTTGGCACGTCCGCTTAGTGTATTTCTCTGTTTGCTGCCTTATAAGCGTAAACGCATCAGTTACCGTTCGCGCCTGTTTATTTCGTGGGTAGGACTCCGCGGGGCAGTTCCCATTATTTTTGCCACCTATCCTGTGGTGGCAGGTATCGAAGGTTCCAACCAGCTGTTTAATATTGTGTTTTTCATTACTATCTTGTCGCTGATTATACAGGGAAGTTCTATTTCGTGGGTGGCCCGGTTGCTCCATCTGGACGAGCCGCTTCCCGAAACGGGGAATAGCTTTGGCATTGAATTGCCGGAGGAGACGAATAGCTCTTTGCGCGATTTGGTCTTGACCGAAGAGATGCTTGTAAATGGAAACCGTCTGATGGACATGAGTCTTCCGGAAGGAACGCTGGTGATGATGGTACGGCGAGGCGACGAATACATTGTTCCGAACGGAAGCGTGCAGCTGCATGTGGGCGATGTATTGTTGCTGATACGCAGTGAGATAAAGAAGAAGTCGTGAGTCCATTTGTTGAGGCTTTCTTCCGCACCCTTATAAATAGAGTCTTGTTTTTCATTCCTTTCTTAAATGTTTTCGTCTGTATAAAAAAGGTAGGCACTAACTTTATCTTTTCTTCATATAATGAGTTGGTTTATCGATTTAATTCCTATTTTTGCGTTCGATAATGGTTTTCGAATTGCCGTGTTGCGCAAGGAGAGATTAAAAGGGAATCCGGTGTAAATCCGGAACTATCCCCGTAGCTGTAAGTTTCCTCTTCATAAATGAAGAAATGCCTGCGATGGAAATGCCACTGGCTCATGAAAAAGCCGGGAAGGTTTCGCAGCAGAAACGAGTCAGAAGACCTGCCGTTATTCACCTTTGCGTTATTTAAGGCTTTCGGGTTGAAAAGCAAATAGAACGAATCTGTAAAGCGGTCCATTTTATTACTTGTTCTCCGGGAAACGGTACGTGCGTGAACTTTGCGCAAGCAAAGAATGGTAAATCTTGTTTTTGTTAAACCTCAATAATATAAGTATGATTAACTCGGAGATATTTATTGTAAAGAGAGACGGGAAGAAAGAGCTGTTCTCTCTTGATAAAATCAGGAATGCGATTGCAAAAGCATTTTTGTCGGTAGGAAGCTTTGCTACACAGGATGTCATTACGACGGTGCTCAGCCGGGTAAGTGTAAGCGATGGAAGCAATGTGGAAGATATTCAGAATCAGGTGGAAGTAGCGCTCATGGCCGAGCACTATTATAGTGTGGCTAAGGCATACATGCTCTATCGGCAGAAACATCTGGAAGACCGTGAGGTAAGAGATAAGCTACGCTTTCTGATGGACTATTGCGATGCGTCCAATCCCGCAACAGGCAGTAAATATGATGCCAATGCCAATGTGGAAAATAAGAATATTGCTACCTTGATAGGGGAACTGCCGAAGTCTAATTTTATCCGCCTGAACCGCCGTCTGCTTACCGATCGCCTGAAGGATATGTATGGCAAAGAGGTAGCCGACCGTTACGTAGAACTCCTGAACCACCACTTTATATATAAGAATGATGAGACGAATCTGGCAAACTATTGCGCCAGTATCACCATGTACCCGTGGCTGATAGGGGGAACTGTGGCTGTGGGTGGTAACTCTACGGCGCCTACCAATCTGAAATCTTTCTGTGGAGGCTTCATCAATATGGTGTTTATTGTTTCGAGCATGCTGAGCGGCGCTTGTGCTACACCCGAGTTCCTGATGTACATGAATTACTTTATTGGGCTGGAATATGGGAAAGATTACTATTTGCATGCCGATAAGCAAGTCGATTTATCGGCAAAGCAGCGTACTATCGATAAGATTATCACCGATTGTTTCGAACAGATTGTTTACTCTATCAACCAGCCTACGGGAGCACGCAATTTCCAGGCAGTGTTCTGGAATGTGGCCTATTATGATAAGTACTATTTCAACAGCCTGTTCGAGCATTTCGTTTTCCCCGACGGAAGCAAACCCGACTGGGAATCGCTTAGCTGGTTGCAGAAGCGTTTCATGAAATGGTTCAATAAGGAACGTACCCGCAATATCCTTACTTTCCCGGTTGAGACCATGGCCCTGTTGACAAAAGACGGTGATGTGCTCGATAAGGAGTATGGTGATTTTACAGCCGAAATGTATGGCGAAGGACATTCGTTCTTTACTTATATGAGCGACAATGCCGATTCGTTGAGCAGCTGTTGCCGCCTTCGTAACGAGATACAGGATAACGGATTCAGCTATACATTGGGTGCGGGAGGTGTCTCTACCGGTTCGAAGAGTGTACTTACTATTAACTTGAACCGCTGCATTCAGCATGCTGTTAAATCGGGCATCCTTTATCCATTCTTCCTCGAAGAGGTAGTCGATTTGGTACATAAAGTGCAGCTGGCATACAATGAGAACCTGAAACAGCTTCAGTCTAAGGGAATGTTGCCTTTGTTCGATGCGGGTTACATCAATATGGGGCGGCAATATCTCACTATCGGTGTAAACGGTTTGGTGGAAGCGGCGCAATTTATGGGAATAGACATCAACGATAATCCCAAGTATGAGGCTTTTGTACAGGAGATTCTCGGTATGATAGAGAAATACAACAAGAAGTACCGCACAAAGGATGTACTGTTTAACTGTGAAATGATTCCGGCCGAAAATGTAGGCGTGAAACATGCCAAATGGGATAAAGAAGCCGGCTTCCAGACTTTCAGAGAGTGCTACAACAGCTATTTTTATATTGTAGAAGACGAGACACTGAATATTGTGGATAAGTTCCGCCTTCACGGACACCGTTATATTGAACATTTGACGGGAGGCTCGGCTCTGCACATGAATCTGGAGGAACATTTGAGCAAAGAGCAGTACAGGCAGTTGCTACGGGTTGCCGCTACGGAAGGTTGCAACTATTTTACGTTCAACATACCCAATACGGTTTGTAACGATTGCAAGCATATCGACAAGAGATATCTGCATGAATGCCCCGTGTGCCATAGCCACAATGTGGATTACCTGACCCGTATTATCGGTTACATGAAGCGCGTTAGTAATTTCTCCCAACCAAGGCAGAAGGAGGCAGCCAGAAGATATTATGCTTCGGTTCGCTGATTACGATATTGTGTTTCAGGAGATTCCGGATGAGGTGACTTTAGCGGTCAATCTTTCGAATTGTCCGAACCGTTGCAAGGGATGCCACAGTGCTTATTTAATGGAAGATGTAGGCGACCCGTTGACAGAAGAGAGTCTTTCCATGCTTTTACAGAAGTATGGAAAGTCTGTTACTTGTGTCTGTTTTATGGGAGGGGATGCTTTTCCGGATGAGGTGCAGGGGTTGGCTCGTTTTCTTCACCGGCAGTCGATTGCTCCGGTAAAGGTGGCCTGGTACTCGGGAAAAAGTGAGTTGCCATCCGGCTTTTCCATACAAGATTTCCAATACATAAAGCTGGGGCCTTATATCGAGCGTCTGGGAGGTTTGGACTCGCCCGATACAAACCAGCACTTGTACCGGATTTCCGACGGACAGATGGAGGATATCACGTTCCGTTTCCGGAAACGTTCTATCTAACCGCAATGAAAGGGAAATACCCGTTCGTACTGCTATTGGTGTAACTGCTTGCAGGATTGTGTTTTTATAGAGTCAATTTATTCATCCGTTATCGAAGAAGGATTTTATGTTACTGGTTCATCTGTGCTATCCCTGTTAAACAGAGGTATAGGCGATTTAAAAGTGATTTTAAGCAGAGGGTGTTTGTTAATGTCCTTAAATAAAAAGAAGCACTTCTTTCATTTCCGGTTTATCCGATTGAAAGAAGTGCTTCCTCTATATTTTAACTATCTCTGTTTTATGAAAGAGAAAAACGTCTGTTTCGTTCTCTAAAGCTATATAATCATATTCTTCCTTATCATGAACTTGACGATAGCCATGGTATTGATATGATCCATTGGAATGTCCATTGGGTCGTGATGGTTGTTGTAACTTACTAACCTGATACAATTCTCTTTTTCCGAACGATTTACATACTTCACAGCCAGATATTCGTTTCCATCGAGGTCGAATGCCACAATGTATATCTCTCCGAAGATAACATTGTTGAAGTTGAATATTTGTTTGTAGCCGATGATGTCACCCGATTTCAGTATGGGATACATACTGTCTCCGCTCACATAAATAGCTCCGTCGCAGGCCGGAAGATTGGGAATAATAATTTTTCCTAACGCATATTGGTTTTTGTTGGCGAAAAGCGTTTTCAGATTGGCTGCGGCCGTTACATCGTAAAGTGTCACGCTGCGGTCGTCTGCCACGTCGGATGTTTTTGAGCTGTCTTTTCTGTTTGTCTGTTCATTGTTGCAGGGGGCCGATGTGTATTGTGGCATACCTATTCCGGTGAATAGCCAGTTTAAATCGACTCCATCTAATTTGCTTATAACGAGGGGAAAATCTACACTGTTTCGCGCAAGCCAGTTAGAGATAGTTCCTTTCGAAACTCCCAGAAACCTTGCGATTTCTATTTGGGTGTGAAATCCTTTCACTAGTTTGATTCTTTCCAAAATTTCTTTTACATTAATTACATCGTCCATTTTTTATCTAACATTTGTTTCGTGGAGTGTCAGCAAGATATACATAGTTAAAACTATCTTTGCGTCCTCTTCGTAGAAGATGTTTCAAAAATAGATATAAAAAATGGGATAACCATAACATCTCCCTTGTTTTTGCGAGATGTTTAAGAAAAAAGGGATTGTTATCTGAGAGGGATATTGTGTTGATATCGGTATTCGGGTATCCATGAAAAGGAGTGGATTTATTCGATTTGTAACAGGTGACTGATGATGAATAAAAGATAGGACTAAGTATTGTATTTTTCTATCACACAAAAAGCAGAAGAACAGCTGTCGCATTAAAAAAATGAAATAGAGAAATATCGTGTGGGATACTGCATCCAAATAATTATTGCAGTCAAAAAAAGGAATTACTCAAAATAGGATATCTCCAACTTGACTTTATTACCACGCATATGTATGTGTGGTAATAAAGTCAAGTTGGAAGAACTACTGTCGGAAAAGAAGAAGTTAGAGCATAGTCTTTAGTATCTTCTTTCCCTTATTCTTTGTACCTGAATTCATATATGCCTGCTTTTTTAAAGACTAATGGCTTTTGCAAACCTGTCAATTTCAATGAAACGGTGCAACTGCTTGGAATTTCTATATGGCTGATGCCGTTACGACGAATATCCAATTTGATAAAACCTTCTTTCAATGGTATACGGCCTTTTGCCCACTCCAAGTCTAACAGTTGTGGGCTTAGTGTGTAGTCTGAAATGTTTTTGTCTGACTGCGAAAAACCAAAGATTCCATGCAGAATGCCCACTACTGGGGGAACACCATTGCCGGCATGACACAAACTCAGTCCATAGGGACGATTGTAAAAGACAAGTTGCCGTTTCAAGGGAGCGTTTGGCGAGAAGTTTTCGGGAAAACGTGTGTAGCCCTGCCGTAGCCAATCGCCCCATACTTGGTCGAGGAAAGAAAACATATCTTTGATTCGTCCGGCTTTTACGTATGCGAGAAACTCGTATCCTTTTTCATAGCTTACGTTATCTTTATAATAGGGAATATTCGGGATAACATTATCAAATAGATAATCATAATCCTGAGTAGGATATAAGTCGGCAAGCACGGCCCAGTATTGAGCATGATGAGAGATGCGAGTATCCTTTTTTCCGTCTTTTGCATATCCGTTGATGAAAACTTTTCTATCTGCATCCCAAAAATGTTTCAGTATGTTTTTCCGCAGTGCTTCTGCTTTCTTCTTGTACTTTCTTTCTAATGAATTTTCTTTCCACAAGTGGGCAAAATAAGAACCAATCATGTAGTTTTGATAGAGCATAATTTGTCCATAAGCCGGAATACCCTGTTTACCTGGCCCCATTTTCGTGGCCCATCCGGGAATGAAGCCGGAAGTTGAATGTTTGTGAGAAATAAAACCGTTTTCATCCTCAATAGATTCATAGAGGTCAAGCATTTGGATAATTCTATCTTTAAACAATAAAGATGTGTTGATATCGCCATATCGCATGTAGTTCTGTTTAAATCCGATTAGCGCATGTAGTGGATAATCAACAATTCCCAAGTCAGCCGTGGAAGGGGCTGGTGGCATTAATGCGATGGATAAGCCATTACGGGAAACCTGCTGGTCTCCAAATAGATAGTCCCCAGCAAGAGAACTTACAATGGCATCCATAGACCACGGCAGATAATCGCGCTTGATGCCGTCAAGGTAAAAATTGTGCATCGAGGTATGCAATGTGGCAACCCCCGCATTCCATAAATCATTCAAATTAGAGTCGTTGCATTCAAATTGCATAAGGAACTCTACCGGCCAAACTTTTGCATCGAGATATATTGAATTAATCGAACACGGCTGTTCGCTTTCAATCCGCAAATAGCGTAGGGCTCTTTCAGGAAGAACAATCTCCTGTGTCCCGGAAACCAGTTGGATATCAGAAAGTGGTTTTTGCTCAAAGTCTTTCAGATTGTTGTTCAAGGTTTCCTCAGGGCTTTCCCCAACATAGAAAGCGAGCTTGCCCGACCCTGATACGTTCATTCTGACGTTTCCAACCTCAGAATGGCGGAAGTCGGCGATTAAACGTCCATTTTTTCCCAATAATATTTTCCCGTTATGTTCCGACGCGTTTCTTAACAGATTATAATCTATTGGCAGAATTCGTACAACGGTTTCCTGTTCGTCGTCCGGTTTTACCGACGGTTTGTTGTAACGTGAATCTGTTTCTGGATTACTCCATGTTTCATTATTTAAGCTCACTTGCCACCCATTCAGATTGGAAACGCCATCCCCTTTGACGATAAGACAAGGGAGATTGTCTGCCGATGAAACGTTAAAAACGAGCGTATGAGTACCTGTTTTCAGTGTGTATTGGCGAACACTATCGCTTAGCTGTTGGCCGTCCACAATGCAGATAATATTACTTGGACCATCCCATTCAATAGTTGTTTCCATGGCAAGTTTCACTTTTTTGCGGAATGAGGAATGATAGGCATCTTTGTTGAATTTGCCTGGATAACCCACGTAGGTGCATCTCTCCAATGATTTCTGCTTTTGTCGCTTCTGCATGTGGGCACTCAGCTGTCCGGGATACCACATATAGGTGCTATTCCATTCTTTTTTGCGGCTGTTCCAATACTTTACACGATGTGTCCAACAGTGGGTCGAACGCTATGTTTTTGGATTGTCCGAAAGAAGTGACCGTGCATAGTGTTGCAACAGCAAGAATAATTAGTTTTTTTGACATAAGTTTTCTCATATAAATTTGAGTTCGATTAATTATCAATCATTGAAATTAGTAACAAGTCCTTCATAGCATAAATATAATATTCAAGGTGATTGTCATATATTCCGTTGTACAAAATTAGCAAATTATTTTGTACAACAAGCTATTTCGGTCGTTTTTGACAGAATAATGGAATATTTTGACGCTTTAAGAGAATCATAATAGAATAATACTACAAAATAGTCAATCTTTAGACAATGCTGATGTAAATTTTATGCGAGATTGAGCAACCTATGGTTTTGCTTGAATTCCATTTTATGGAAGAATAACTTTTAGTCTGAAACTTGACCACCTTTATTGGTTAGTAAATGTAAAAGACCTGTTGCTACTCAAAAACAGTACAACCGTCCGCGATAGCGGACGGTTGTACCTAAAACGGAGTTTAACAGGGCTTTTATGTTTGTTAGTTTTTTAGCGTGAGTGTTTCCGTTTTACACGCTTATGTACTTTATTTTTTCGCGTCTAACTCTTTTAACAGCTCTTGTACAGCCGTTTTTAACTGAGTATCTTCTCCTTTTACAATGCTTTCCGGCGAATTCGCTACCCGGATGTCCGGTTCCAACTGCTGGTTTTCCAGGTAACTGCCGTCGGGAAGACGGTAGCCGATAATTGGAATGCCGAATACGAGCGACGGGTCTTGCAGGTTTTCCCAGTTTACGCTGGTCATGGTCCCCGGTACGGGTATTCCTACTACCTTGCCGAGTTTCATGTGCTGATATACCCACGGGGTTCCGTGTGCATTGGAGTAGTTGGCTTCGCAGGTAAGCATAATGGAAGGCTTGTTCCACCGGCGGCTTGGCATGTCGCAAGCTTCGCGGCCGCGTACTACTTGAGTAAAGTATTTCTTTCCGCTGAACAGGATTTCGATATCTTCGTGAAGGCGTCCGCCACCATTGAAACGGGTGTCGATAACGATTCCCTCGCGATTGTTGTATTTACCGAGTATATCTGAGTAGATGGTGCGGAAACTACCGTCGTCCATAGAAGCGAGGTGAACGTAGCCCAAACGTCCGTTCGACCATTTGTCCACATCTTCCGCGCGTTGTTTTACCCAACGGCGATACAGCAAAGTCTCCAGGCTACCGGCATTGTAGGGTTTCACCACTTCGTCCCAACGTTCTTTGTTGGCGGGGTTGTAAAGAGAAACCAATACTTTCCGTCCGGCTTTACCATTAAGTAAGGTATTGTAGTCTGTATCGGGAGTGATTTCCGTACCGTCTATTTTTTCGATAATTGTTCCGGCCGCCACTTTAGAGTGTTTGTTGTCGAAAGGTCCTTTTTCAATCACTTCGGCAATGCGTAAGCCCTTTCCGGTATAGTCCCAATCGAAGAATACGCCCAGGTCGGCTGTTGTTTCGCCTTGCAAATTGGCACGATAGCTGGAACCTGTGTGGGAAACATTGAGTTCGCCCAACAGTTCGCTCAGCATTTTGGAGAAGTCGTAATTGTTGTTGATATGCGGCAAGAATTTGCGGTAGGCCTTGGTCATAGCATTCCAATCTACTCCATGCAGGTTCTTTTCGTAGAAGCGTTTCTCTATTTGCAGGCATACATGGTTGAACATGGTTTCCCGTTCGTCGGAGAGGTTCATTTTCAAACTGCCTTGTACGTTTACCGGAGTGCCTGCGCCGGACATGCTGTTGATTTTCTTCAGACTACCGCCCAGCAAGTAAATATTGCCTTTTGCATCCGTTTCGAAGGCGCCGTTGCCGATGCCTTTCTGTGCCAGCTGCGGTGCGCGTTTCTTCACGTCTAACTTCCAGAGGTCGTATCCGCTTTCGAAGCGTGAAAGGTAGAACAGGGTATTGCCGTCTTGGGTAATGATGGCGTCGCCTAAAGAAGAAGAGTTAGGAGTGAGGCGGACAATGCGGTCTTCGATGTTGTTGAGTTCTACTACAATGTCTTTCGAATCCTTCTTGTTGTCGGTTGCTTTTTTATCCTCCTCTTTTTTCTTGTCATCCTTCTTTTTATCGTCTTTCTTCTTTTCGTTTTGCTTTGCTTTTTCAGCTTCTTTCTTTTGCTCTGCTTCCAGCTCTTTTTGCAGTTCGTAATCTTCTTTGCTCATGCGGTATTTGTCGTAAGCATCCTGATTCAGGAACACGAGCATCAAGTCGCCCATTGAGCCCCATGAAGCATGGTTGCGCATGCCGTACCGTTCGGTTTCGAACAGGATAGCTTTGCCGTCCATTACGAAACGCGGATTGTTGCTCATGTATCCGCTGTTGGTGAGGTTGGTAATGGGTTTTCCGCCTTCGGCGCTTACCAGACCGATGTCATAATACGGGTCGTGACGGTTGCCTACAAATTCCAGTGTAAACCATTTGCCGTCCGGCGACCAGCGATAGGTGAAGTTTCCGTTGGTATCGAACTGAGTGGACCCGTCTGTAACCTGGCGTACTTTCTTGGTTTTTAAATTAACCACCATCAGTCGGCTGCGGTCTTCCACAAAAGCCAGTTCTTTTCCGTCGGGAGAATATTGGGGGTTGGAACGTTCTACGGTAGAAGAGGGTAGAAGCGCTTCTTCTTCAATCAAGGTGGCGTTAGGGAAGTTCAAATCTTCTTTTCGTGAAATTTTGGCGGTATAGAGCTGCCAAAGTCCGTTTCGTTCGCTTGCATAGGCAAGGGTACGGTTGTCTGAACCGAAGGTAACGCTTTTTTCCGTTGCGGCGGTGTGGGTAATTTGTTTGGTGGTACCGTATTCGGTAGAGGTAACAAAGATTTCGCCACGCAGCACAAATGCTATCTGTTTTCCGTCCGGTGACACGGAGGCATCGCTGCTTCCGCGGTTTACTCCCATCATAGCCTGTTGTTCTTCGTCGTCGCACAACAGGCGGATGTTGACTTTCCGGGGAGATTTGCCTTTCGGCATGGTATAGATTTCACCGTCGTAGGTGAAGCATAACGTTTCGTTTTTATCTACGGAGAGGAAACGTAGCGGGTGTGTTTTAAAGGAGGTTACCGCTTTAACGTTTTTCGAATCGGCTGTAGGGAAGGCATATACATTCATGCTTCCTTTCCGTTCGCTCAAAAAGTAGAGCGTTTTTCCGTCCGGCGACAGTCTCGGATTGCGGTCTTCCCCTTTCCAGTCTGTCAGTTGTGTATGTTTTCCGCTTTCTGCCTGATACATCCAGATATCCCGTGTAACGGAGGAGGTATGATGCTTACGCCATTCGTTTTCAAACCCTTTGCGGTCTTGGTAATAGAATGTCTTTCCGTCCGATGCGTAACAAACCGCTTCGGCCGGGGTGGCTAAAACCTGCTCCGTCCGTCCGCCTTTTGCCGGCACTTTGTAGAGTTCATTCATGGCTGCGGTGGGAAACATCGCACTGCTTGCGGGGTCTTGTATGGCGGCTGTAAACAATACATACTTGCCATCGGGGGTAAAGGTGGTCGGTTGTTCTCCGGCGGAATGGGTGGTTAACCGTTGGGCTGCTCCCCCTTCGGCTGACATGATGAATACATCGAAGTTACCGTTCCGGTCGCTTGCGAAAGCTATTTGTTTACTGTCGGGTGACCATACCGGTGAACATTCATACGAATCCTGACTGGTAAGGCGGATGGCTGCGCCGCCGTTAGCCGGTACTTTGTAAAGGTCTCCTTTGTAACAGAATACGATTTCTTTGCCGTCGGGTGATAATTGTACGTCGCGCATCCATAACGGAGATTGGGCAAACATACCCATTGCGGCGAAACTGAGAGCGATAGCCGTAAGTAGTTTTTTCATTCTTCCTTAATGTTTTGTAAGTCTTGTAAGATTATTTAAAGTGTACAAAGATAATTATTTATAGCTATAAGTGTGCCAAAAAGTAACTTCTTTTTGTATATGAAAGCTTTGTAAAGGTTCTGGTCATGGCACTTTGTAGAGTCGGGTGATAACTGTAGAGAAGGATATATACCTGTTTTTAGGGGAACGATGTTTGTCTTTTTCGCTATTTAAATTGCAGGAAAGGTGTATGATGTAAGCTCTCATGGCTTTATTTTTAAGATTCTAGTTTGTTTTGTGACTTTACCGGAATGTCAAAGGTTTCGTAAAATATTGTTTCTGAAGTATGTTTCCTCTCTATTTTCAGGGACAATATTCGCTGAAATATTTGGCGAAGAGATTTATTTCCATGTGCGTGGTAGCTCTTTTTCTTTATTTTTTGCTCTCTGAAATATAAGGAGCAAAAACCATGCCACAATGTTATCAAAAAAGCGAACAGTCGTATCCTTCTTGAAATGCTGTTTTCCTATTTCTTGAAGAACGAAGGCAACTTATAACGCCTTGTTTTGTGAAATTAAAATAGAATGGTGCATAATATTCTGTATGTTAACTTATTGGAACTGTTTTTATACTTGTCTGAAAAGTGTTTCATAGTTAAAAACACTTTGTTTCATGCTTTGAAACACTTTGTTTAAAGCTATGAAACACTTTTTGTTTATAAGGAAAATTGTTTATAGAATACGATGTATGTGAAGACAAAAAAAGAGCTTTTTAAGAAACCTGCAGAAATGGCAGACACCTGACATCTGTCACATCTGTCACATCACGAGAAGAGGATAGCGTAGCGTAAGAGTTTGAATTCTAAAGAAATAAATATGTGGTGACAGATGTGACAGATGTCATGCACGTTTTTTTTGTTTTTTTGAAATAGATGAAATTCAGTAGGATTTTCCCTCGATAAGCCAAGGCCTCCCCATACTTGGCGATTCTCTTTTCTGCGCAACGTTTTGTATTTCCGGTGGCGTTGCACTAAGTTACTCTTTATCAACTCACAACGGGTTGATAAGACTTGTGTTTGTCTTTGCAACCCTCTGGCATTTCTTATCTCGTAGATAATAGTGCAAAGTTGTGGAGGCAAAGCAGAGGCTGAATTTTTGCCGCTGTTATTACTACTGAAAGATTTTATTTGTCGATGCCCCTCAATAAATATAGGTGGTGGAAACTTTTCTTTATCTATCTCCGTTTACTAAATCTTTCGCTTTGGCCAGTGCCTCATTAATATTACTGCAAATATTGTCTTTTCCAAGTAACTCGTAAAAGCCCGATTTCTCCAACACCGCATGTACCTTTTCATTTACTCCGGAGAGTACAATGGTAATATTCTCTTTCTGGCTCATCGTGCACAAGTTGGTTAGATTGTGAATACCCGTTGAATCGATAAACGGTACTTTACGCATCCGCACAATGCGCACTTTCGGACGGTCGCCCAGTTGCGACATGGTTTCTTCGAATTTAGTAGCGATGCCGAAGAAGTACGGTCCGTTAATCTCGTACACTTCCACTCCCTTCGGAATGCTTAGATGCTCTTCGTGCACTTCGAGGTCCGATTCCATGTTCGGGTCTATCTCATCTTTGATAACTGAAATATCGGTAGTTTCCATCACCCGGCGCATAAACAGCACACAGGCAATAACCAATCCCACTTCGATGGCGATGGTCAGGTCGAAAATAACGGTTAGGATAAAGGTAATCAGCAACACGGTTACGTCCGACTTCGGGTTCTTTAACAAAGCCTTGAAGGTGCGCCAGCCACTCATGTTGTACGATACCACCACCAGCACTCCGGCCAGGCAAGCCATTGGGATATATTGCGCCAAAGGCATCAGGAGCAGCAGGATGAGCAGTAACACTATGGCGTGTATGATGCCGGCAACCGGTGTCCGGCCACCATTATTAATATTCGTCATCGTGCGGGCAATGGCTCCGGTGGCGGGAATTCCTCCGAACAGAGGGGCTACCAGGTTGGCGGCTCCTTGTGCAATGAGTTCTGTGTTCGAGTCGTGGCGGTCGCCAATCACTCCATCGGCTACTGTAGCCGAGAGCAGCGATTCGATAGCTCCCAACACCGCAATGGTAATGGCTACGGGAAACAAGTTTTTAATAGCCTCCCAATTGAGCTCCGGAACCACGGCATTCGGAAGTTGCGACTGAATGGTAAAGCGGTCGCCTATGGTATCGATGCAGCCAATGCCGCCGTATACCTTCATTAAATAAACAGCTACGGTTACTACGATAATGGCAATCAGCGAACCCGGAATCTTTTTAGAGAACCGGGGAGTAATGGCAATGATGAAAATGCTGGCAATGCTTACGAGCGTATTCCAGCCATTCACCGTGTCGAAATGCTGGAAATAAAGGAGCCATTTACCGGCAAAATCTCCCGGAACCTTTTCACCGCCGAAGCTCAGTCCGAAGATATCCGCTATCTGCGTCGTGAAAATGGTGACGGCAATACCGCTCGTAAATCCCACAATGATGGGATAAGGAATAAATTTGATGACGGCTCCCAGTTTAAATACCCCTAAAAGTATCAGCAATGCGCCTGCCATCAGGGTGGCTACGGTGAGTCCGCTTATGCCATATTGTTGAATGATGCCATAAATAATAACGATAAATGCACCGGTAGGGCCGCCTATCTGCACTTTGCTGCCTCCCAACACGGAGATGATGAATCCCGCTACAATGGCTGTAATAATTCCCTTTTCGGGTGATACGCCGGAGGCTATACCAAATGCAATAGCCAATGGCAGGGCAACAATGCCCACAATGATACCGGCCATTAAATCGGCCATAAAAGTTGTTTTGTTATAACTTTTTAGAGTAGAAAACAATTTAGGTTTAAAATCGAACGCGTTCATTTGTATCGTTTATGTCTTGAAAATTTTAGAAAGCGCAAAATTAAGTCCTTTTAAGAAAACAGGCAAACCTTTTTAGAATAAAACAGAAGCTTTGAACATAAAACCTTTCAAAAATGTTTCTATAACAGATATTCATTTATAAAATAGAAGAAATATGGGCAAAAGTGTAAAAGGAACGCAAACCGAAAAGAATTTGCTGACATCCTTCGCCGGTGAGTCGCAGGCAAGAATGCGTTATACTTATTTTTCAGAGACAGCAGCAAAAGAAGGGTATGAACAAATCTCCGCTATTTTTATGGAAACAGCGGAACAAGAACGTATGCACGCCAAACGCATGTTCCGTTTCCTCGAAGGAGGTATTTTGGAGATTAAGGCTTCTTATCCTGCCGGAGTAATTGGTACGACTGCCGAAAACCTGAAACAGGCTGCTGCCGGTGAGCATGAAGAATGGGCTATCGACTATCCTAAATTTGCCGATGTAGCCGAAGAGGAAGGATTTACGGAAATTGCGAAAATGTACCGTAACATCTGTGTGGCGGAGCAAGGCCATGAAGAGCGTTATTTAACCTTGTTGAGACATCTGGAAAACGGAGAAGTCTTTAAGAAAGACGAAGAGACCGTATGGATTTGTCGTAAGTGCGGCTATATCTATTATGGAGAAGAAGCGCCAAAGGTTTGTCCGGCATGTCTGCATCCTCAAGCTTATTATGAAGTAAAGCCAACCAATTATTGATTAGGAACTCCTCACTCTAAAAAGCTCAGATTGTAACGAGCCAATATCAGAGAGCCTTATCAAACTCAGCTTTTGTACAACCGTCCGCGATAGCGGGTAAGTTATAAGACGATAGCCGTCCAGCTTTTTGGGCGGCTATCTTTGTGTCCGCTTCCAACAATCAGAAAGGAGCTTCCGATATTTTTCTATAGGGGTGTTTGGTGGCCATGCAGCACACCGGCCTATCATGTCACAGAAGTAGTCAAAGGTATTTATTCCACACCAGCTTTTGAACAGTGATAAGGCTCTTTTTATGATAGATAGAAAGTCGTTATGTTTTTAAATTAGTATCTTTGAACCATTGGAAACAACCCGGAGACAGAATCTACCACCAAGACCAATGTTGTGATTACCTTTCAAATTAGTATCTTTAACAGACTGCGGACATTGTTTACGCATCTCATGCAAGTTGTGATTACCTTTCAAATTAGTATCTTTAACAGAGTACGTATGCCCCGGGAGCTGCAGGGAAGAGTTGTGTCTAGCTTTCAGATTAAAATAGTTCTTCTATAAAATGGAGTCTGGATACTCCTCCTTTTTTCTTTTGTCCTCACACTTCCTTCTCTTAAATAGTTTAGGGTTGTTTTTGTGGGTAAATTGAACAAAAAGAGCATTTACTTCAAAGAAATTGAATAAAATCTCATTTCTTCTTGTCAAAACGTTTGGCAGTATGAAAATTTTGTCTATCTTTGCATCCGCAATCAAGAGAAATTGCAAAAAAAGCATTTTGGTGTGTTAGTTCAGTTGGTTAGAATACATGCCTGTCACGCATGGGGTCACGGGTTCGAGTCCCGTACACACCGCAATAACACTTGAAAGCCCTTGAAAGTTATTACTTTTAAGGGCTTTTTCTTTTGGGTTCCAACGGAGGAACCAAGGATTAACTATACCACCAACGACGACTTTAATCGCAGGGAATTTAAGGTGTACAAAGAAAATGTGGAAAAGGTAAGTAAGAAAAAGAACTGATATGCCCACAAAGAATACCATACGCAGACATTATCTGATAATCCGCAGAATATTGCGGAATGATTATCCAAGCAAACATATCTTGCTTGAATACATGAAGCAATATGACGTGGAAGTTGGAGAAAGAACTTTCCAAAGAGATTTAGCAGAGATACGCAGCAACTTCGATATTGAAATCATATATGATGAAAAGAAGAACGGCTACTTTGCACAGACTGACAGTACATTGGAATTAGACAAATTGCTGTATTTTATAGGATTGGCGGAAAGTTCGGATATAGCCCTCTCTACCATGAGGGACAAAAACAGACTGTTGCAATATATTGCCGTTAGTCCCGACCCTCGTGCGAAAGGAATGGAACATATCGGCTGGTTGTTGAGGGCAATCCAAAACCAGACGGTTGTCCGATTTGCCCATTATAATTATCAGTCGGGAGAAACTAAGGACTATACCGTCTATCCCTACTTACTGAAAGAATTTGAGGGTATGTGGTATTTGTTTGCCTTTGTGAATAAGTTGGGATTATTCCGTACATTCGGGCTAGACAGAATACACAATCTTATAATAACAGACGATGTATTCCGGCGAGAACCAGCATTGGAGGAAACAGCCAAACGCTTTGACGATGTGTATGGACTGGTCTATGAACCCGATAACAATCCGACAGCCCCGATAGAAGAAGTCAAGCTGCGTGTTTCTTCTTCCATGTTGCCCTATTTTCAATCATTGCCAATCCATGCTTCACAGGTTATAGAGAGGGACATTGTAACTTTGTATCTGATAATCAACCCGGAATTGGAGAACAGAATAATGAGCTACGGGGAATATGTTGAGGTATTGTCTCCGCTGTCATTGAGAGAAAGCGTAAAGGAAAGAATACGAAAAATGTTATCCAATTATAAATGAATCATTTTCAGGAAGATTTATGTAAACCGTTGCAGCAATGTAACGGTATTTTTTTTGTCTTTTTTCCGTCAGATATGAAAAACATCAGAGCACCGACTTAAACTGACGTACCTCTAATCTTACCTTTGCGAAGAAAACAGGTTTATATATCAAAATTAATAGGAGGAAAGAAATCGACAAGTGAACAATCGAAAAATTGTGCGATAAGGGAAAAACCGGGTGAGCATTCCGGTATTGCAGCCAGTCCACGCTGTGATACGCCAAGTTCCTTTCGCTTCTCCCGAACCTTATTAATGACGAATAAATCGACCATTGACTTTATAAAACCCTGTTTCTCTTAAGATTGTAAAGTTGAAAAAATATTTATCTTTTGCTTAGTATTAATAAGCGAACGAAAAAGACACAAGATTATGGGTAAGAAAATAGTAAAAGACGGTTGGGTATATGACTATGACATTTCAGACGAATGTCGTAGAAAATATGACTGTGAACTTACAGATGTTCGTTACGTGTTAGGGGAGCAATTCGATGCGGATAAACGGAATGTATTGATTTGCATCGGTATTAATCCCAGTATGGCAATGCCAAACTTCCTTGACCCGACACTAAGAAGAGTGCAGGGCTACGCAAAAAGAAGCGGTGAATATGGAGCATGGTATATGCTGAATATCTATCCCCAAAGAGCAACCAATCCGAACAACATGGATACGGATGATACTTACAGTATGGAGATTCATTTGCGCAATCTTGCAGCTATAGAAGAACTGTTGTCCACTATTGAACGGGCAGATGTGTGGTGTGCTTGGGGTACGATTATTGACGATACAAAACGGACATACTTGTCTGATTTGTTATTCGGAAATGAAGATAAGAACATACAAGGTATAATCAGCCTATTCAGTGGAAATTATCATTTCAAAGCCTACGGAGCTACCACGAAAGGCTATCCTAAACACCCTCTTCTGATGGGGAAAGAAGCCAAGTTGAGAAATTTAGATAAAGTAGGGTTGAAAGAATTATCAGATAGAATTACTAATAAAGTTAAGAAATGACATTATGAAATTAAAGTATTTATGGGCTGCTTGTACAGTCTTTTTTCTCGTATCCTGCAGTAATGATGATGACCACCCCAACCACCCCAACGCGGTGATATATCCGTTCTTCTTCTACCCCATATCGGCAGATTAAGAAAGACGGTAGAGATATGGAGTTATCGTGGATTGACAGCAATGATGATGCAGCTAGAATAAACGGTTTGCCTTATGGTACGCAGCAGTTTATCATTTTTAATTTTATCACCAACATAATACAAATAAATTAAGATATGAAAAAGCAACTCAAACAATTAGAACAATTTCATCGGTCTTTTGGCTTGTACATAAACGAACAGCCAACTTTGCGCATCCCCCAAGATTTGCATGAACTTCGTATGCGGGTGATGAAAGAAGAAGTTGATGAATACGCAGAAGAATATGCAATCACAGGAGATACAGAGGATGAACGGCTGCAAGCGGTAGCCAAAGAATTAGCCGATATAGCTTATACCTTGCTGGGGACAGTTGTTTCTCACGGTTTGCAAGATGAATTTGAGCGTATCTTCGATGCGGTGCATGAAAGCAATATGAGCAAGTTGGACGAAAAAGGAAAACCAATCTATCGGGAGGACGGTAAGATACTGAAATCAAGCCGTTACCATGAACCCGATTTGAGTTTCTTGAAAAACAAGAAATAGTTCCATTTTATAAAGAAACTGCTGTAATGCTTCAATTGTGTCGGTTTCTTTGTAAATAATCAAAAGTCACGTCAAAAAATGTCGTAGCTTGAGTAATAACATGGCAGATTAATAACAAAAAATCGGAATAATATGAAATGTTTAGGAGTAGATGAGTTTAAAGATACTCAAAAACCAAGTGTAAAATCGGGGTTTATTGAATTAGATAAAATAACGCATGGTTGGGAGAATGGAAACCTAATCGTTATTACAGGGCGTCCTGCTATGGGAAAGACTAGTTTCGGAATATCTTTACTTCGGAATATCGCTGTTAAAAATAAAATTCCCGTTGCATTTTTTAGTTTGGAAATGAGCGTAGGGCATTTTATGAGTCGTTTTGTTTCAGCAGTAAGTGGAATAGAAAGCAGTAAAATATCGGCATATAAAAGAGGAGACTCTATGGCTCTAAATGAAATGGAGCAAAATAAACTTAATGAAGCAGAAAAGCAAATAGATATTGCGCCTGTTTACTTGGATGATACTCCGGCTTTGTCTATCCAAGCGTTACAGAAGAAAGCGATGAGATTGGCTAGTGATTTTCAGATTAAATTAATTGTTATTGATTACCTTCAATTAATGAACATGGGCGGCATTCGTTATAAGGATATGAACGAAGAGCTAACTGTCATTGTTCGTTCTCTTAAGATATTGGCAAAAGATTTAAATATCCCGGTTATTGTATTATCTAGTTGTAATAGAGGGGAGGCAAAAACAGACGGAGGACGTCCACAATTACACGATTTGAGCGAAAGTATAGAACAAGACGCTGATGTAATATGTTTCATTAATCGTCCTGAACGCTATAGGTTTTATATTGATGAAGAAGGTAACGACATGCACGGTATGGCAGAGATTATTGTAGCAAAGAACCGAAACGGCAGCAAAGGGAGGGCATTTTTAAGATGTTTCTTACAATATTCTCGTTTCTATAATAGAAGAAGCTGAAATCTGTTCTCTTGCATCCTAATGATAACCAAGATATAGATGCTTATCTAATAATCGGCAACAATCCAAGTTTGCAATAATGAAGTATAACCTAATATCACCCATAAAAAAACAACCTGTTTTCCAGCAATATACAGAGCATGATTTGTCTATTGTAGAAATGGCTTCCCGATACGGATTATATCTTATAGGTGGAACAGCCATAGATTTATTGTGTAACTATTATTCAGTTCGCTTTTGGAGAAATAGGTCTGATAACGACCTTGATTTTTGGACTTCGTTTGCCAATAAGGAAAGAGACAGGTTCGTTGAGCAGGTGGATAACAAATTCGGGATTAGCGTAGAGGACAGTTCCGACTATATGGTCTCCTTAGAATTAGAAAAAGTTAAGATAGAGACTGATATACTGATAGATTATGATTGCGGCAATACAAAGTTTGCATCTTCTATAAACGGAATTTGTGTAATGTCTCCGATATACCTGTTTTCCTCTAAGTTTGACAGATATATTAATACCGCTAACATTCAGCGTAGAAAGACCGATTTTTATGATTTAAGGACATTGCTGTCGATAGTTGAAAAGACAAATGGCTTAGATGAGCTTGAAAGCCATTTGTCTAATCGGAATTATGACCAGAGAGCTGAAGATATGCTCAATAATATAATTGCAAGTATGTTATAGGTTGATATTATTTTCGTCTTTTCTTTTTCAGGGATTTTTATTTTTAAGGCTTTTACTCCTAATGACTTCCTTTCGCTTTTAAACCACTCGTATTTCTCTCATTTCATAAATCGCCAAATAAGATGGAACATGAAATAAGAACCTAATGAGTTATAATCCGCATCGCGGATAGCTGTAGCTGTAACGGTACGTACCAATGAATTTTCCTGATGTAAGATATCATACACTTTCAAGCGGAGCAGCAGTTGTTTATGCTTTAAAAGCGACTTGGATAGCTGCCCGCTCCAAATCACATTTTCACGGCTATTCCCTTCGTAGCCATAGCCGGAACGAATAAAGTAAGTGGCTTCCGAATAGAACTCAAATCCCCAAGGAAGATAAAATTGCAAATCCCCGCCAATACGGTAATCGCACGTCTCGGCCCGGTTATTACGTATGGTGTTATTCGAGTTGTTATAAAGTACCTCACCGTGTGCGCCGATTTCGTACAAGGAATGGCGGTAGGTTAACTGTAAGCGTTCACGCAGAGTCAGATGGCGGACAGTGCTTTTAATCGGCTCTTCTTTCGACAGATTGGTAAAACCATTCTGATTCCGATATCTTATATATGAATAATTACGGAGCAGTAATTTTTTACCCAGAACCGGAGTGCTCATGGAAAAAGAACCGGATGCATTCCAATTACCATTCTGGTTGACGGGAGTGGTGGTACGACCACCGGTTTCGTCATCGTAAGTTACCCTGTTCGTTACATTATTCATTATGTTTTCGGCCTGAAGCAAAACAACCATATTGCGCTGGTGCTTGGCATTGTATGTGCGGAAATTCAATGTAAATGTATGGGTATACGACGGTTTCAAATCAGGATTACCCACACGGATATTTAACGGATTGGAAACATCGGCCACCGGTTGGAGGTCGTTCACCCGCGGTTGTTTGCCTTTTCCCCTGTAAATAATTTGCAGCTGAGTACGTTTCGAATGTTTATATCGGAAGTTCACAGTGGGGGAAAAGTTAAAAACATTTTTCTCGATATTGCCTCTTGCTTCTTCGTTCAAAAAAGAATAGCTGTCCGACTTTTGGGGTGCAAAGTCCAAACCGATAGTATAGTTGTACTTTTTACGGTTGGTACGGATGCCGATATTGAAGAGATGGGTACTGTACTGATTCTCGAAACAATTGCTCGATAAACCGTCATAATCGGTTTCAAAATCATCGGAATCCGCATCCCAGTTATATACATACCGGTCGGCATTGGTTACTTTATATTGAAAGCTATAGCGGAACTGAAGAAAATGCATCCAAGGCAAAGGCTCGGAATAAATGAACTGTAAACGATAGTCGTGCCCGTCTTCTCCTGTATTTATCTTTTGGTTTACGGTTTTATCCAAATCATTTTTAAAGTAGTGGGTGGTAGAAAAGCTCTGCCGTTTTACATCCGAGAGACTCAACCCATAATCTACCCTTAAAGCTATATTCCGTCCCCTCTTACTCAGTTTACGGCTTATTTGCCACATCAGTGTCAGGTTATGACGGGTGTTGGTATTTTCATTGGACGACTTACGCTCATTCAGTAGTTCTTCATTCTCCAAACCTTGCTGCTGCCCGTTTCCCCGGCGGTCGCTCGATGTGTAGCGATATTGCGGACGGAAAATGAGAGTCGTTAAAGAGTCTATTTTCCACTCTATAAAAGCATTCGCCACCAGGTTGCGGTTCGTTGTATTGTTATTCCCGATGCTTTGGGTAACGGAGTTATTTTGTTTCATAATGTTATCCGTGTGGATACGGCTATCCTCCGAGTGGTCTTTATCGCTATACTGAACATTCGAACGTAATTTTACCCGATTCCACTCATGACTTATATTCATACCCAACGAACGTGAATTGGTCAGTCCCGCCTGCTCTCGTACATTTCCACTGGCTGAGGCCGACTCTTGCTGTAGCTCGGAAAATCCCTGATTATTCGTATTATTCAAATTGCCAATGAGCGTAAATTGGGAATTATCCCGGAGGCGGTTTAAGGTATTGGCCACTTCATATCGGTCTTTCGTGCCTATACCGGCCATAAAATTCTCCATCCATCCTGTTTTCATTCCTTTTTTTACAGACAAATCGAGAATCATTTCCTCGTCTCCGTCGTCAATCCCGGTCAGACGCGCCAAATCTGATTTACGTTCATAGGCTTTCAGCTTTTCTACCATCTCTACCGGTAAATTCTTCAAGGCAACCTTCGGGTCATCGGAGAAGAATTCTTTGCCATCTACAAGAATTTTCTTCACCTCTTTTCCATGTATCATTAACTTACCCTCTTCATTTATCTCTCCGCCGGGTAATTGTTTCGCCAAATCTTCAAGCATGGAACCCTCCGGAGTGCGGTAAGCGGAGGCGTTAAAAATCGTAGTATCCTGTTCCGTTACGGCCATGGGGGCTTTACCGATAACCACGGCTTCGTCGAGCAACAATCCTTCCGGTGCAAGTAAAACGGTACCTATATCAAAGGAACGTTTATTTGAGAGAGGTATCTTTTTGTAATAAGGGGAGTAACCTACATAGGTGATGTTCAGCAATACGGCTTGTTCTTTTCCATGCGTGGCAGACAGCTTGAACCGTCCGTTATTATCCGATGCAACCCCTGTCAGAAGAGTGCTGTCGGGTAAAGATAATAATCGGATGGTAGCATAAGATACCGGCTGCTCTGTCTCGCTATCTGTAACGCTTCCGGTTACGTATACCTTGCCGAACTGTGCATAGGCGCTCATTCCAAAACACAAAACAAGGCAAAGCAGCGTGTTTTTCATCTCTTTTTATTATTTATTCATCTAAGTATTATTGTTTAGAAAGATAAACGGTAAAGAAGTTCAATGGGAGAGGCTGTATTTTATGTTTATTAACGAATGGGACTGGAGCCGCAATGTTCAGAAGACTGGAGAATCCTGAGATGATAAAAAGAAAAAACGTTTTTAATTTAATATTATCCGGATAGAGAATCTACCTCCCCCTATGGGTCATTATTATCTGATAATTCATAAAAGATAAATAACTCTGGAATTTTAATCACTTTAACAGCAGAAGGTTAAATATATATTTAGCAATAAGTTTCTGTCTTTGTGAAATTTATATTATTTTTGTCCGACATAAAATAAATCATGCAAATTGTCAACCTTAAATATAAGTATATACTTGCCTTTATTCTTTTACTAGGCATCTTCATATGCGGATATAACTTTAAACAGTGGTATGTAACGAATCACAGGGTAGAGAAACATATCTCTCTTCTGTATTCATATGCTGCCGATGAAATCAGCCGGTTGAATTTCGAGAAACTTCTCAAGCAGGAATTTCTTAATCAAGGTATAGAGCCTATATTCGATACGTTTTATCTTGATTGTAATCATACTTTCGAGCATCATGCTATCAGTCGTATAACCCAATATCTGGAACAGATTAAAAACAGACCGATAGACCTTATTTTGGCGGTAGGCGACCAAGCTACACATTCTTTATTATCGACTCGGCACAAGCTGCTCAACTCCGTCCCGGTAGTGGGTTGTAATGTACGTTTTCCTAACGAAAAACTGATAAATGAATATGAATCCAAGAAGATTTATATTTTACGGGATACACCGGACTTTAAACGTAATATCGAATTTATCAGAGCTTTGCATCCCCATATAAATATGGAGATTATTTTTAATATCGACAGAACGGCTCTCGGACGTAAATCTTTTGGTTTGCTAACTAAGTATGTAGATAGAAAAGATGTACAGATTTTAGGGCACCAATCGGTCTATTCGTTGGATAATGAATACAAAGAGATGCAAGATATGCTTGAGTATTATAATCTTATGCCTGCATTGGCTAACGAGGACCTCGGAAAAAGGGCATTAACCATCAGTCTTTGCCCGTTTCGGTATATAAGAGGTGTCTCTTTACTTGCCATGATGGAAAACTCAAAAAGCGAGCAGGCTCAAAAAGTATTCTTACTGGATAAGTTCGATTTGGTATCGCTACCCATTGTCAATGCGTTAGATATGCAGGGCTGACGCATTAAAACTCAGCTTCTAATAAATTCTCAAGAAATGAGTCTT